>Ga0208960_1000045_pt1 | contig 58434 bp, 51 predicted proteins | sample GreLakmeON33MSRF_FD_187703 | JGI IMG/M metagenome (GOLD analysis project Ga0208960, IMG submission 187703) | Freshwater lentic microbial communities from great Laurentian Lakes, MI, USA - Great Lakes metaG ON33MSRF (SPAdes) | ecosystem: Environmental > Aquatic > Freshwater > Lake | place: Great... | reverse complement strand
TACCAACAAAAATACCAACAATTGTTGGTAGATTGCAAAAGAATGGCTAGGAACGTACGGGAAAGAAAAACCCGCTATAGCTTTTGACTATGCGGGTTTGTGAGACATTTCAGGAACGGTTAAGATAGATTATTGGTGGAGGCGGCGGGAATCGAACCCGCGTCCGCAAATCCTCTACAGTCAGTTCTACATACTTAGCCATGTTATTTAATTTAACTCGTCATCCGTCAACCGGCGGACTAATGAAGAGCGAGCCACCTATTGTTTAGCACTCTGTAAAGCGGCCCTACCGAGCACGATCCTCGTTAATGGCTCCGTTGCTTGTTACCAAGCCCGACGTTGAGGCCCATCGGTGCGGAGTCTAGCCGGATTTAAGCGGCTAGAGCGTAACTATCGTCGTTTGCGACTATTGCTTTTCCAGATGTATTTACGAGGTGACTGGTCCTCGGTATGCCCTGCGCTGCTTTGTAATCCACGTCGAAACCAGGTCGCCCCCAGTATTCCATGCAACATTACTAGTAATAGAACAAAAATACAACAATTTACCTATTTTTAATCTTAATTCTAATAGAATTCAGAGATAATTAAGCAAGTCCTGAGGGCGCTCTATGAGATACCTAGCGCCCCAAGATTCTGGGGGGCTTTCACTGCCCAAATAACCATATTTAGCAATCACTGGTTCCATGCCTGCGGCTAAACTGGCTTCCACATCACGCCTATCGTCACCCAGATAGAGACATTCGATAGGTGGAATAGTTAATGTATGGCTTGCTGCCAGCAATGGTTCTGGATGTGGTTTTGATTGAACGGTGTCTCCCCCGCTAATAACACATGCGGCGCGTTGATCTAGATCTAACTGCTTTAGTAATGGACCAGTAAAACGTCTGTGCTTATTGGTAACAATTCCCCAAAGTAAACCTCGTGCCTCAATTTGCTCAAGCAACTCAATGACACCTGGAAACAAACAAGTGTCATTACATAAACGCTCAGCATAGAAATCTAGAAATTCATTACACATCATCTCGTATTCCAGATCACCTGGTTTTATATTGAATCCAAGATTCAATAATCCACGTGCGCCCGCCGATGCCTCGGTGCGAAGGAAATTAATTGGCAAACTTACTAGACCACGTGCAATACGCTGCCGATTAAGAGCATGACCTAAATCAGGCGCGGTATCGGCAAGCGTACCGTCTAAATCAAAGAGAACGGCTCTAATCATGAACGAGATACGATGAACAGTCGTCAATTAAAAAAGGGTTAATCTTTTCTTGTTGCGTTATCTACATATAGCCCTATCAATCGATTATGCGCGACACGCCATTATGTAGTTCACGCTCGAGTCTGGCTCTAGTGTATAAATTTTAGTGATAGGGTTATAAGTCATACCGGTGATATTTTCCACACAGAGTTCAGCATCAGAGGCCATGTGTGCAAGTTCAGATGGTTTAATGAATTTAGCATAATCATGTGTGCCGCGTGGTAGCAGACCTAACAAATATTCTGCGCCGATTATTGCAAATAAGTACGATTTTGGATTGCGGTTGAGCGTTGAGAAAAAGACCCAGCCACCGGATTTAACTAACTTAGCACAGGACCGTACAATACTCGCTGGATCTGGCACATGTTCCAGCATTTCCATACAAGTTACTATATCGTAATAGCAAGGTTGCTCATTAGCAAGTTCCTCCACTGTAATTTCACGATAATCCACATGAGCGCCGGTTTCCAGTAAATGAAGTTTAGCTGTCTTTAGAGATTTTTCTCCTAGATCAATGCCTGTGACATGTGCGCCACGTAGGGCCATTCCTTCTGAAAGAATACCACCACCGCAGCCAACATCAAGAATATTTCTCCCCTTTAGATCACCCGAACGTTCGATATAATTTAATCGGAGAGGATTAATTTCATGTAACGGTTTAAATTCACCGTTTTGATCCCACCAACGATGCGCCAGCTGATTGAATTTCTTTAATTCTAGCGGATCAACATTAATGTCATGACTTTCTGGTATATTATTTTTCATTTTTTATATTGGTCTCCCTCTGCTAAGAGGGCATTGTAACCAGAGAAATATCAATTCAAAGTTTGATCCATTTTTATCAGTTAATGAATAAATGTTACGGTTGTCTAATGGGTCATCATTTCACAATCATACTGCACATTTTTACTATCTGTCTAACCATCTATTTTTTTAGCGCACCAGAGTTGCGACAGTAGATACAGACATTGAAATGCTCAGATAGCATCAGCAGAAGCGACATGATAGAATTATCTATTTAGTATACTTAATGCCCGAACTAGTATTATAAAGTTAACTTGCTGTATTTAAAAGAAAAAGTGATCATGGACCAATTCGCAAAAGAAACACTATCCGTCAGTCTAGAAGAAGAAATGCGTCGATCTTACCTTGACTACGCCATGAGTGTAATCGTGGGAAGGGCCTTGCCAGATGTGCGTGACGGTTTAAAACCGGTACATAGGCGAGCACTGTTTGCTATGCACGAACTCTCTAATGACTGGAATCGTCCTTACAAGAAATCTGCACGTATCGTTGGTGATGTGATTGGTAAGTACCACCCCCATGGAGACACTGCTGTATATGACACCATTGTGCGCATGGCGCAAAATTTTTCATTGCGTTATATGTTAGTGGATGGCCAAGGTAATTTTGGCTCAGTTGATGGCGATAATGCAGCAGCAATGCGCTACACAGAAATTCGTATGTCACGCATTGCCCATGAATTATTAGCTGATCTTGACAAAGAAACAGTAGACTTTGGCCCGAATTACGATGGCTCGGAAGAAGAACCTTTAGTTCTACCAACCAGAGTCCCAAATCTTCTGATTAACGGCTCTTCTGGTATCGCAGTTGGCATGGCAACGAATATTCCACCACATAATCTAAACGAGGTCGTAGAGGCCTGCCTCGTGCTACTAAAGAATCCAGAAACTAGTATAGATGAATTGATTGAAATTATACCGGCCCCAGATTTTCCAACCGCTGGAATCATTTACGGTATTGCCGGTGTAAGGGAGGGTTATCATACCGGACGAGGGCGGATAATAATGCGTGCCCGTACTCATTTTGAAGATATGGATAAAGGTAGTCGTCAGAGCATCATTGTGGATGAGCTGCCCTACCAAGTAAATAAAGCCAATCTAATGATCCGCATTGGCGAACTCGTGCGCGACAAAAAAATTGAGGGTATTTCTGACTTACGTGATGAATCGGACAAATCCGGTATGCGTATGGTAATCGAGCTTAAACGTGGCGAAATACCAGAAGTAGTGCTGAATAATTTATACAAAGAAACGCAGATGCAGGATACCTTTGGTATGAATATGGTTTCCTTGTTAGACGGACAACCTCGTCTGCTGAATCTAAAACAAATGTTGGATGCATTTTTATGCCATCGCCGTGAAATTGTAACCCGACGCACTGTATTTGAATTAAAGAAAGCACGTGAGCGCGGTCATCTATTAGAGGGATTAGCGGTAGCGCTGTCTAATGTTGACGAGATAATTATTCTGATTAAAACAGCGTCAACTCCAGCGATAGCAAAAAGTGCTTTAATGGCAAAAATCTGGCGATCAAAAACGGTAGAGGCAATGCTCACTAGCGCCACAGTAGACATGATGGCGTTCAGACCAGATGGGTTGGCATCAGAATTCGGCCCATCCAAGAAGGGTTATCATCTTTCAGATGCTCAAGCCCAGGCAATTTTGGAATTACGTCTACAGCGATTGACTGGATTAGAGCAAGATAAGATTGTGAATGAGTATAAAGATGTGATAAAAAAAATCTCTGACTTACTTGATATTCTTGAAAAATCAGAACGCATTGCCGATATTATCACCGAAGAATTAGTTGCTATCAAGCAGCAATTTGGTGATAAACGTCGTAGCGAGATTGTCATTAGCACTCAGGATATGAGCATGGAAGATCTTATTGCACCAGCAGATGTAGTAGTAACTCTATCGCATACTGGTTACATAAAATCACAACCATTAGACGACTATCGTGCACAAAAACGCGGAGGAAGAGGTAAGCAAGCAACGGGCACTAAAGAAGATGACTTTATCGATAACTTGTTTATTGCCAATACCCATGACTATATTCTTTGTTTTTCCAGCCGGGGGCGAGTGTATTGGATTAAGGTGTATTCGGTACCTCAAGGGGGGCGGGCTGCGCGGGGCAAACCTATTGTTAACTTAGTACCAATAGAAGCCGGTGAAAAAATTAATGCCATTCTGCCAGTCAAGGTATTTGATGAGAATCGATATATATTCATGGCCACCTCCCTTGGCACGGTAAAGAAAACATCTTTATCCGAGTTCTCGCGACCACGCTCCAGTGGAATTATTGCACTAAAATTAGATGAGGGTGACTATCTGATTGGCGTTGCGTTAACCGAAGGGAAACATGACGTAATGCTATTCTCAGATGGTGGAAAAGCCATGCGTTTTGATGAAAATGATGTGCGCCCAGTGGGACGGGGCGCACGCGGTGTACGCGGTATGAAGTTAGGTAAGGCTCAAAAAGTAATCTCATTATTGGTAGCCGAGAATGAAGAGCTCACGGTACTAACTGCAACCGAAAATGGTTACGGAAAACGCACCCCAATCATTGAATACACTCGTCATAATCGAGGCACTCAAGGCATGATTGCAATTAAAACCAACGAGCGAAACGGCAAAGTAGTTGCGGCTAAATTAGTTAAATCGACTGATGAAATTATGCTTATCACTACTGGTGGCGTGCTAATTCGTATTCCTGTTCAAGGGGTGCGGGAGATGAGTCGCTCTACTCAAGGAGTAACTTTAATTAATTTAGATAAAAATGAAAAACTCGCCGGAATAGAGAGAGTGGTCGAAGGTGAAGAGGAATAATAACAACTATTAAAAAATAGAATTACTTAAATAAAAATAAGGATCTCTCACTGTGGAACGTATATTTAATTTTAGCGCAGGTCCTTCTATTTTGCCGGTAGAAGTACTGCAACAAGCGCGTAATGAGATGTTAGATTGGCGCGGGAGTGGCATGTCTGTAATGGAGATGAGTCATCGGGGCAAAGAATTTACGTCTATTGCCGAAAAGACTGAGGCTGATTTACGTGAACTGCTAAGTATCCCAAACCACTACAAGGTACTATTTTTATCAGGTGGGGCCTCTAGTCAATTCTCCATGGTGCCGATGAATCTCTTGCGTGGCAAAAAAAATGCTGACTATATTAATACAGGAGAATGGTCAAAAAAAGCCATACAAGAAGCGAAAAAATATTGCACGGTGAATGTTGCCGCTTCATCAGAAAATAAAAATTTTACCTATGCGCCCACGCAAGATACATGGAAAATTGACCATAATGCAGCCTATGTACACTATACGCCCAATGAAACTATCGGCGGCGTGGAATTTAGTTGGACGCCTGACTTGAGCGGCCAAAATAGTGACGTACCTTTAGTGGCAGATATGTCTTCCAATATTTTGTCACGTCCGCTGGATATAAAAAAATTTGGGCTGATTTATGCGGGAGCCCAGAAAAACATGGGGCCAGCTGGCCTAACCATTGTTATCGTACGCGAAGATTTACTGGGCAACGTCTTGACTGATACGCCAACTATGTACAATTACAAAGCTCATGCTGACAATCAATCCATGTATAACACACCGGCCACCTATCCTGTATATATCGCAGGGCTGGTATTTGAATGGTTAAAAAAGAAAGGTGGACTAGCGATAATGGAGCAATTAAATATTGTCAAATCTAATCTTCTGTATGATCTACTTGATATTAACGATTACTATCATTGTCCGGTGAAGAAGTCAGACCGCTCGCGTATGAATATACCCTTCACACTGAAAGATGCCGCCTTAGATGGAAAATTTATAAAACAAGCAGAAGAGCGGGGTTTAACTCAATTAAAAGGTCATCGTTCAGTAGGTGGAATGCGAGCCTCTATCTATAATGCTATGCCAATCGATGGCGTGACCAAATTAGTAGAGTTTATGAAGGAATTTTCAGCCTATCATGCCTAATCGAGCACATAAGATTTTTCAAATTCAGACACTGAACCCAATTTCGAAACTAGGATTGGGTCGTTTTTCCCTTAATCGTTACTTAGTGAGTCACAGCGCAATCGAACCAGATGCATTATTGGTGCGCTCACATAATATGCTCAAGATGGATATTCCAAAAAGTGTAATCGCGATTGGACGGGCTGGCGCAGGCACTAATAATGTTCCTGTAAAAGATATGAGTTTACGCGGCATTCCTGTATTCAATACCCCAGGGGCAAATGCTAATGCAGTAAAAGAACTGGTGCTAGCCGGCATGTTAATGGCGGCACGTAACTTGATTCCTGCAATTCACTTTGCGGAAAAATTAGAAGGTGACAGCATCGCTCTACATAAGTCAGTTGAAGACAATAAAAAACAGTTTGCTGGAGTAGAATTATCGGGACATACGCTGGGAATTATTGGTTTAGGTGCCATAGGAAGATTGGTGGCTGACGCAGCCATTAGTCTTGGCATGAATGTCATGGGTTACGATCCAGAAATAACTATAGATGCGGCCTGGAGTTTATCATCCGCAGTCAAGAAAGTATTAAACATTGAGGACCTACTACGACGCAGTGATTTCATTACCCTACACATACCACTTTTGGATGCAACTCGCCTTCTAATTAATAACGAACGCGTACAAAACATGAAACAAGGAGCAATTTTACTCAATTTCTCTCGTGATGGAGTTATTGATGAAAATGCAGTGCTAACAGGCATTAATTCTGGCAATATAAAAAATTATGTATGTGACTTTCCTAGTTCTAAATTGCAACATCACGCAGCAGTCATTACATTACCTCATCTAGGCGCCTCTACGCTGGAGGCGGAAGAAAACTGTGCAATGATGATAGTAGACCAAATAATTGATTACTTAGAAAATGGCAATATCATCAATACCGTGAACTTCCCGAATCTAACGATGGAGAGAGAGTCTCCTTATCGAATGACTGTAGTCAACTCTAATCTGCCAAATATGCTTGGACAAATTTCTACTAATATGGCCAAAGCTGGTCTTAATATTCATAACATGGGTAATAAATCTCGCGGGGATATAGCTTATACTTTGGTAGATATAGATAGTCCGGTACCACAGAAAACAATCGATGAAATCACATCGATTCCCGGAGTATTAATGGTGCGTTATTTGCCAGCCCTAACTGAGTCCTAATAACTACGGTAAATATTTTTTATGACTGACCATCTTAAACAACGACGCGATCAAATAGATTTAATTGACGAAGAATTGCTCAAATTAATCAATACACGCGCTAGTATAGCCCTGCAAATTGGGGAACTTAAAAATAATACGACATACCGTCCTGAGCGTGAGGCCCAAATATTAACAAGATTAAACGAACTAAATCTTGGACCCCTCTCACATGAGCATATTACTCACTTGTTTACCGAAATTATGTCGCTATGTCGGGCCATGGAAGAACCATTAACCGTTGCTTATCTGGGACCTCGAGGAACCTTTTCGGAAGAAGCGGTATTAAAGCGCTTTGGTAGCATGATTACAACCCTGCCATGTGAATCAATAGAGGAAGTATTTCATAAGGTAGAATCCAGCATAGCAAGTTACGGGGTTGTCCCGGCAGAAAATTCTAATGAGGGTGGGGTTGGTAAGACATTAGATCTGTTATTACAGACTTCACTAAAGATTAATGGTGAAATACAGCTATCAATACATCAATGTTTATTATCTATAAATAAAGATCTTGGGAAAATTAAAAAAATCTGCTCTCATCCGCAGTCATTAGCACAATGTCATGAGTGGTTAAATCATAATTTGCCGATCTCACAGACAGTTCGAGTTGTTGCTGCAAGTAATGCTCATGCTGCACTAATGGCTTCTCAGGATGAAAGTATTGCAGCAATTGCTAGTAAAAAAGCAGCTGAAGTTTATGGGCTCAATATCTGTGTTGAGAATATTGAAGATGATCCAAAAAATACGACGCGTTTTTTGGTTATCGGTACCCAAGAAGTCGCCGCTTCTGGCAAAGACAAAACATCGTTAGTGATCTCAGTTAAAAATCACCCGGGAGCAATACATGAATTATTATCTCCGTTAGCGCAGAATGATGTAAGTATGAGCCGACTAGAATCACGTCCATCCCGCTCCGGTCCATGGGAGTATGTATTTTTTGTAGATATTGAAGGTCATCAACAAGATCCAAAGATTCATAAAACACTGAAAGAAGTACGTGAAAAAGCAGCATTCTTAAAGATACTCGGGTCTTATCCTGCTGCATGATTTTATCTGTAATATTTGATTAAGAAGACTAGTAACAATGTTCTTAATCTACCCCGATCTTTTTGTATTTCAAATTTCCTACATTTAATGGAATCTCGCCTTATGCATCTTTGTGATCTTGCTCCAGAGTATATTCGCACCATTACTCCTTATGCGCCTGGCAAACCAATTTCTGAATTAGCTCGAGAAATGGGCCTGAAAGAAAATTCCATAATTAAACTTGCATCTAATGAGAATCCACTTGGAGTGAGTCCATTGGCACTTGAAGCGATGACTCAAGAACTCAACAAAGTGATGCGATATCCTGATGGGTCTGGTTTTAACTTGAAAACAGCGCTATCCAAAATACATAAAGTGAATAGCGATCAAGTCCTGTTGGGTAACGGTTCTAATGATGTGCTAGAGATCGCAGCTAGAATATTTTTAAGACCTGGTGCATCAGCAATTTACTCACAACATGCCTTTGCCATCTATCCGCTCATAGTACAAGCAGCCGGAGGAAACGGGGTATCAGTTCCTGCGAAGAATTTCGGTCATGACTTAGATGCCATGCTGGATGCTATTACGCCCGATACTCGTATAATATTTATTGCTAACCCCAACAACCCTACTGGTACATTTCTAGCAGCTGCCGATCTTTTACGTTTCCTAAAACGAGTTTCCTTAGATATATTAGTGGTACTCGATGAAGCCTATCATGAATATTTACCAGAGGCTTCTAAGTTCAACACCATTGCGTGGTTAGAACACTTCCCTAACCTACTCATAACTCGTACTTTCTCTAAAGCTTATGGTATGGCTGGCATCCGAATAGGATTTGGACTAACACATAATGACATATCTGATCTGATAAATAGGGTGCGTCAGCCGTTTAATATTAACAGCATAGGTCTTGCGGGCGCGGTTGCGGCGCTAAGAGACACGGAATTCGTCAGACGCTCTTGCGCACTGAATCAGGCAGGAATGCTTCAAATAATCACTGGGTTACGGCATCTTGGGATCGAATATATCCCATCCTATGGTAACTTTCTAAGTTTTTGTGTAAAAAGAGGTGATGCTGCTCCAGTCTACCAGAATCTCTTAAAACAGGGCATTATCGTACGTCCAATTGGGATCTACGCAATGCCAAGGCATCTACGAGTAACTATTGGATTAGAATCTGAAAATGAAAAATTTTTACAGGCCCTTCAAAATATTGTTTAGTAACTTTTTCCTGGTACATATGTAAAAGTATTACATTTACGATATTCAGATATAGTGCATCAGTAATCACCTTAAAATAATTACTGATAATAAATTTTTACTCAAAATATGACTGAGATTACACTTAATAAATTAGTAATTATAGGCGTGGGTCTCATTGGCGGATCATTCGCGTTAGCATTACGTAGGGCATCACTAGTTGAGCATATTGTTGGTATAGGGAGAAGCAGAGAAAATCTACTGCGCGCCAAAGAACTTGGTGTAATAGATGAGATTGCTAACGACCTACAGGAGGCGCTCAAGGATGCAGACTTGGTATTACTAGCTGTGCCGGTAGGACAAATTGGTAAAACCATAGCACAGATCTCTCTTTACCTAGAATCTAAAACAATTGTGACTGATGTAGGAAGCACTAAACAAGATGTAATTATAGCGGCGCGTTCATTTTTAGCCCACAACCTGAGAAATTTTGTTCCTAGTCATCCTATTGCTGGGACGGAATTAAGTGGAGTTAATGCTGCTAACGCAAATCTATTCCATCATAAACACTTAATACTAACGCCACTAGAAGAAACCAGTGTTGATGCAATCCACTATATAACTAGGTTATGGCAAAGTTGTGGCGCACGGATTTCGCAAATGCAAGCCAGTCAACATGATGAGATTTTTGCTACAATGAGTCATCTGCCGCACATACTTGCGTTCACGTTAATGAACCATGTCTGTACTATAGCCAAAGGAAGTCCAAGTAATCTATTACGTTTTGCAGGTACTAGTTTCCTTGACTTTACTAGAATTGCAAGCAGCTCTCCAGAAATGTGGCGCGATATTTGTCTTACAAATCAAGCATCATTACTTTGTCAGATTGATGCCTATCAGGATGAACTCGCAACCCTACGTAAAATGTTGGCGAATAATGACGGGGTAACTTTAGAAAAAACCTTCTCAAATGCACAAGCAGTCAGACATCAATGGCTCAAAGATAAGTCTTAATTAGCAGATAGACGACACGATCCTGTTTATTAATGCTACGATTTTGAATATGTTCATGTCCTGCGAGCAATGCGACTGTAAGAAATCCGAATCTTCGGTATGTAATTAAATCTCCGGGAACGGACTGATGGGGTTCTCTAGCGCCTCTTTCACTGCAACCAAGAAAAGTACTGCCTCACGTCCATCTATAATACGATGGTCATAGGATAACGCAAGATAGTTAATTGGGCGAATCACAACTTGCCCGTTTTCAGCTACCGGACGCTCCTTGGTAGCATGAATACCAAGAATCGCACTTTGTGGAGGATTGATAATAGGGACAGAAAGCACTGAACCAAATACGCCGCCATTTGTAATAGAGAAAGTACCGCCAGTTAATTCTTCGATTGTTAATTTTCCCTCTTGGGCACGACTACTGAAATCAATAATTAATTTTTCAACATTTGCTTGCGACAATCGATCAGCATCTCGAATGATTGGCACCACCAATCCACGCTTACTACCTACTGCGATACCAATATCATAATAATCATGATGCACTATATCTTGACCCTCTACCGAGGCATTGATAATAGGAAACTTTTGTAACGCCACCACCACCGCTCTGACAAAGAATGAAGTGAAACCAAGCTTCACGCCATACTCTTTCTCGAATCTATCTTTATAGCGCGCACGTAACTCTATAATTGCCTGCATATTAACTTCATTAAATGTGGTAAGTGTTGCCGTCGTAGATTGTGACTGCACCAAACGCTCGGCGATGCGTAATCGCAATCGTGACATGGCAATTCGTTTTTCTGGTCGATTGGTCACAGAATCCTTCATTGAAGTTACAGTAGATACCAGAGAGGACTTGGTCTTAGTTTGCGTTATCAGCGCACTCTCCTGATTCCTACGTTCACTATCTTTAATATTACTAATTACGTTTATTTTCGCAAACCCAGCATCCTTTTTTTTCATATCTTCTTGAACCACGGGGATGATATCTGGGGTTACCTCAGTGGCAATTGTTGCTCCGGTATCTATAATAGCAATAATTTCTCCACCGATAACTGTAGCGCCGTCATCCTTAATAACTTCTATTAATATGCCAGACGCTAATGCTGGCAACTCTAATACCACTTTATCAGTTTCAATATCAATTAAATTCTCGTTACGTTCAACGTGTTCACCTGGCCTCTTATTCCAAGAAATTAAAGTAGCTTCTTCAACAGATTCGGATAGCAAGGGAACTTTAACTTCAATTAACATAATTTTTCCTTTCTATGATACTTTCTCATGGAATGCCATCGCCACTAGTTCACTCTGCTGAGCAACATGTCTTGCTAAATATCCTGAAGCTGGTGATGCTGACGATACACGAGATGCGCAACTGAGAATCTGGTTGGGGCTTATATGTCGCAATAAATAACGTTGAATAAAATACCAGGCACCTTGATTTTTTGGCTCTTCTTGACACCAAAATATCTCTTTTACATGAGCGTAACAATTAATTACAGCAAGAAAATCCTCATGCGGAAAAGGGTATAATTGCTCAATCCGAATTAAAGCCACATCTAAAATTTTATGTTCTTGACGGTAGGCTAATAAATCAAAATAGACTTTGCCACAACAAACAATAATCCGCTTCACTTTCTTCTGTTCAATTCTTTCTATTTCCGGAATTACAGCTTGAAAACTACCATGGGCCAAATCCTCCAAACTTGAGACTGACCCTTTTCTTCGCAACATGCTCTTTGGGGTCATTATAACAAGTGGTTTACGTTGAGGACGTATCATTTGTCGCCGCAACATATGAAACATTTGTGCGGGTGTGGATGGAACGCAAATTTGAATATTATATTCTGCACATAACTGCAGATAACGCTCTAGTCTAGCTGAAGAATGCTCGGGTCCCTGACCCTCTTGGCCATGTGGGAGCATCATTACTAAATTACACAGACGTCCCCATTTAACTTCACCAGAGGCAATGAACTGATCTATCACTACCTGAGCGCCGTTAGCAAAATCTCCAAATTGCGCCTCCCATACCACTAGCTCATTCGGTTCTGTTGTCGCGTAACCGTATTCAAAACTCAGCACCGCTTCTTCTGATAGCACTGAATTAATGACTACAAAATCTGGTTGATTCGGTGCAATATGACGCAATGGAATATACGTACCATTATCCCATCGCTCTCGATTTTGGTCGTGCAACACCGCATGGCGATGGAAGAAAGTTCCTCGTTCAGAATCTTGTCCAGAAATGCGCACAGGAAATCCGTCTTTTAACAGCGCAGCGTAGGCCAGATTTTCTGCCATACCCCAATCTAGGGGAATTTTTCCATCACTCATCAAGCATCGATCACTGATTATCTTCTCTACCCGTGCATGTAACTTAAACTCAATAGGAATGTCTGTAATTTTTTTTGCCAAATACTTTAAATCTGACATTGAAAGACCGGTCTCTATTTTCTGATTCCATTTGCCACTCTTTAAGAAAGAACCCCAGTCTGCTGCACGTGATGACTTTTGATTATAAAGTATGGATTTGTTAGGATTGCGGCCTGCATCCATATGGTCGGAGTAATTTTTCATCATTATTTCTGCCTCACCGGCAACAATAACACCGTCAATTTCTAATTTATCAGCATAAAGTTTACGTGTGCCAGGGTGCTGTCTAATCATTCTATACATCATAGGTTGAGTCACCATTGGCTCGTCTTGTTCATTATGACCAAGTCGACGAAAACAAATCATGTCTATTACTACATCCTTGTGAAATAACATCCTAAAATCAAGCGCCATTTCGGTTACCATTACCACCGCCTCAGGATCGTCGGCATTAACATGAAATATTGGCGCTTCAATCATTTTTGATACGTCAGTACAATAAAGCGTGGAACGTAAGTCGCATGGATCAGAAGTAGTAAAGCCAATCTGGTTATTAATAATGATATGCACAGTGCCACCAGTGCCGTAACCATGAGTTTTAGATAGATTCAAGGTCTCCATTACTACACCTTGACCAGAATAAGCTGCATCACCGTGTATTAATACTGGTAGCACTAAATTACCTTGCGTATCTAATAACCGGTGTTGACGGGCCCGTACAGAACCTTCTACCACTGGATTGACAATCTCAAGATGGGATGGATTAAATGCTAGCGTCAGGCGCATAATTCCACCGGATGTAGACATTGCAGAAGAAAATCCCTGGTGATACTTAACGTCGCCAGCAATCAATTCTTGTGTCTGCGTACCTTCAAACTCTTGGAATAAACCAGCCGGTATTTTACCAAGTGTATTGACTAATACATTTAGTCGTCCGCGATGCGCCATACCAATAACTGTTTCTTGGACTCCCATTTTACCAGCACGCTCCAGTAAACTGTCTAATAAGGGTATTAAGCTCTCGCCGCCTTCGCCAGAAAATCGTTTCTGTCCAACATAACGAGTGTGCAAATATTTTTCCAACCCCTCTGCTGCGCTGAGGCGCTCAAGAATATGGTGTTTATACTCAACCGAAAAATTAGGCTGAGATTGCCGACCCTCTAAATAATTCTGTATCCAACGTTTCTGTTCAGTTTGAGAAATATACATATACTCAGCGCCAATGCTTCCGCGATAAGTTCGATTAAGTCTCTCGAGAATCTCTTGCAGGGACGCGTGACTCTGGCCAACTAATGAGCCGGTATTAAATACTATTTCCATATCAGCTTTGTTCAGCCCATAATGGAGCGGATCAAGTTCTGGAATATACGATTTTTCTTGACGTTTAAGCGGATCAAGATTTGCCTGATGGAAGCCAAGAAAACGATATGCATTAATCAACTGTAATACCGATATTTGTTTGTTATCTTCTGCTAGATTGACTATGGAATTAACAGTTTCATGACCAAGTAGGTGTTTCTTATTCAGAAGAGCAGACGATTTGGCTGCCGGATCGAGCCTATCTTGCACAGCCTCTCCCTGTCCCTGACTGAATTCATTAAAATAGTTACGCCACTCCAATAGAACAGAAGCTGGGGATTGCAGATAATTTTCGTAAAGTTCTTCAATAAAAGGGGCATTTGTACCAAACAATATTGAGTCTTCGAGTAGTTGATTCATACTTTATTTCTAATACCCTTAATAAAAGAATTACTTGCGTAATTCAATTGGCGTTACTCTACGTACACTCGCTCCATTGTAGAGTTGGCGTGGACGCCCCAATTTATATTCCGGATCAGAGATCATTTCACTCCATTGGGCAATCCAACCTGCTGTACGCGCCATGGCAAATATAGCGGTGAACATGGAAACTGGAATACCCAAAGCGCGTTGCACAATGCCAGAATAGAAATCAACATTTGGATATAATTTTTTGGAGATGAAGTACTCATCTTCTAATGCAATTTTCTCTAATTTCAATGCTAATTTAAACAAAGGATCATCCTCCAATCCCATTTCACCCAATACCTCGTGGCAAGTTTCTCGCATTAGCTTTGCGCGAGGGTCAAAATTTTTATATACCCTGTGACCAAAACCCATCATTCTAAAATCATCATTTTTATCTTTAGCGCGCTTTATATACTGATTAATACGGGATTCATCACCAATTTCTTCTAACATACTCAGACAAGCTTCGTTTGCCCCGCCATGTGCTGGTCCCCATAAACAAGCGATGCCTGCTGAAATACAGGCAAATGGATTTGCGCCACTAGAACCGGCTAAGCGAACTGTGGAAGTAGAGGCATTTTGTTCGTGATCGGCATGCAGAATTAAGATTCGATCAAGCGCCTTGGCTAATATTAAATTTGGTCGGTACTCTTCTGCTGGAGTAGAAAACATCATGTGCATAAAATTTGCCGCATAACTAAGATCGTTATGTGGATAAACAAATGGTTGACCGATATTATATTTATAGGCCATTGCAGTGATAGTCGGCAATTTTGCAATTAAACGAAAGGCTGATAACTCACGATGTGATGCATCAGAAATATCCATTGCTTCATGATAAAATGCAGACAATGCGCCAACTACACCAACCATTACAGCCATTGGATGAGCATCACGACGAAAGCCTGTGTAAAATCTTGCCAGCTGCTCATGTACCATTGAATGCCCATGAATGGTTTTATCAAATAAAACTTTTTGATTGGCTGTAGGTAGTTCGGCATTCATTAACAAATAACACACTTCCATAAAGTCACATTGTTCGGCTAGCTGTTCTATTGGATAACCTCGATAAAGAAGCATTCCTTTATCGCCGTCAATGAAAGTAATGTTAGATCTACAACTAGCCGTGGAAACAAAACCTGGATCGTAGGTAAACATGCCAGTTTTAGCATGTAAAGTACGGATATCTATAACATCTGGGCCAGCGCTGCCCGACATAACAGGGAATTCAGTTGGTTTTTTGCCGTTGCCTAAATCCAGAGTAGCTACGCGTTTTTCTTCCATACTGCTCTCCATTTTCTATAGTTAATGCAGTGTAATAAGATCAAATTGCTCGCAACAATTGCAATACGGATTGCGATCTTGTATCACTTACCTCTGTTTTAATTTTAATCATATCCCATAAATCATTGTCAGAAAGATCTAATAACGCGTCAAATTGACGTAACTCGGGCTCACATAACAACGCGTAGCGCTCATTCATGAACCGTTGCAAAACAATGTCTAGCTCCAATAACCCGCGTCGACAGCGCCAACGTGCACGCGTTAATTGCTTCATATGGTTCTTCTAATCAGCATATTTTTGATCTTGCCAATAGCTTTAGTTGGATTTAATCCTTTTGGGCAAGAATCTACGCAATTCATAATAGAGTGACAACGAAATAGACGGTACGGATCCTCTAAATTATCTAATCGTTCATTAGTAGCCTGATCACGACTATCGGCAAGAAAACGATATGCCTGTAGCAGTCCTGCTGGACCAACAAATTTATCAGGATTCCACCAAAATGAAGGGCACGCTGTGGAGCAGCATGCGCACAAAATACACTCATATGTCCCGTCTATCTCCGCTCTCTCCTCAGGAGATTGCAGTCGCTCTGTTTCTGGCGGCGGCTCATTATTAATCAGATAAGGTTTAATAGAATGGTATTGCTTAAAGAATTGCGTCATGTCCACAATTAGATCGCGAATGACTGGCAACCCAGGAAGAGGACGTAAAACTACCGGTTCTTTTAAATCCTTAATAGGTGTGATGCAGGCCAATCCATTCCGGCCATTAATATTCATTCCATCCGATCCACACACACCTTCTCGACAAGAACGACGCAGACTTAAGCTGTCATCAACTGACTTAATACGTATTAATGCATCAAGCAACATTTTGTCAACGACATCCAGAACTATGTCGTAATCCTGCATATAGGGTTTTTTATCCTTACCAGGATCATAGCGATAAATCGAAAAACGCACGTTCTCTCCTAAATAAATCAATCATAATAAAAGATTAAAATCAACCCCGCCCGCCGATTTCTCTGAAACACTCCTTTACACTACTTTATTCACCTTAATATACCCTTTCTTGAGGTAAGAATGATCCCACTGTCAACGGTTTCAACCTGACTGGCTTATAATCTAATCGCTGATTTTCACTGAAATATAGAGTGTGTTTAAGCCACTTATCATCATCTCGTATCGGGAAATCATCGCGCGCATGAGCTCCGCGACTTTCTTTACGTCCCTCAGCAGAAACCATACTAGCTAAAGCCACTTCTATCAAATTATCAAGCTCCAGCGCTTCTACTCGTGCAGTATTAAATACTCTGCTCTTATCGTGAATTTCGGTATGTGCGACACGCTCTGCAATCTCATTAATTTTTACTACCCCCTGTTTCAACATATCAGCAAAACGAAAAACTCCACAATGCGTCTGCATAGTTTGACGCAATAAATCTCCCACCTGAGCTACGCTCTCGCCGTTCTTCTGACCATCTAAACGAGCAAGTCGCGCGAGTGTTTTATCGGCAACGGTAATCGGCAATGGTTTATGATGGAGATTTTTTCTTAGGTCTTTAGCAATTTGATCTCCAGCAGCTCGTCCAAATACAACTATATCAAGCAGAGAGTTTGTTCCTAAACGATTTGCGCCGTGCACAGAGACGCACGCACATTCACCAACCGCATATAAACCTTGAATCACCTCTTCTGGTCCGGTTTTATAAGGAGCAACTACCTGCCCATGCAGATTGGTAGGGATGCCACCCATCATGTAATGCGCGGTTGGCACGACTGGAATCGGTTGATTAATCGGATCTACTTGGGCAAACCTGATAGCAATCTCACGTATACCAGGCAACCTTGTTCTGATTATGTTTTCACCAAGATGGTCTAATTTTAACAATAAATGGTCGGCATTATTTCCACAACCACGTCCTTCCCTTATTTCTGTGGTCAGAGCACGAGATATCACATCACGACTAGCCAAATCTCTAGCATTTGGAGCGTAACGTTCCATAAAACGCTCACCATCTTTATTTAAAAGATAGCCGCCTTCGCCACGTACAGCTTCGCTGATTAGCACCCCTGCCCCATAAACACCAGTGGGGTGAAATTGCCAGAATTCCATATCTTCCAGAGGAATGCCTGCGCGTGCCGCCATACCTAGACCATCTCCAGTATTGATGAAAGCATTGGTACTCGCTTGAAATACACGTCCACCTCCACCAGTGGCGAGCAAAGTAACCTTAGCGTGCAACAACATGACTTCACCAGTTTCTATTTCCATCGCCATTAAACCAAGCACCTCTCCCTGCTCATTATGAATTAAATCCAGTCCCATCCATTCAATAAAAAATTGAGTGTTAGCCTGTACATTGCGCTGATATAACGTATGCAATAAAGCATGTCCAGTGCGATCCGCTGTTGCACAAGAACGCGTTGCTTGTGCTCCACCAAAATTCTGTGATTGGCCGCCAAAGGGGCGTTGATAAATTTTCCCATTTTCTAGACGATCAAATGGCATGCCAAAATGCTCTAATTCGTACACCACTTCACTAGCCTGACGACACATAAATTCAATAGCATCTTGATCACCAAGATAATCAGAACCTTTTACCGTATCGTACATATGCCAGTGCCAATTATCCTCGGTGACGTTACCAAGCGAAGCAGCAATACCGCCTTGCGCTGCTACCGTATGTGAGCGAGTTGGAAATACTTTAGTTATAACCGCGACCTTAAACCCCGCTTCTGATAATTGCAGAGCCGCACGCATTCCTGCGCCACCAGCTCCAACAATCACCGCATCAAATTTTCTTTTAATTATCGCCACATTAACTCCACAGAGTCTCGAAAAATAATACGATGTAAAACAATAACGACAGAATTATTAGTATTTGTGTCGTTAAACGAATACTAGTTTTATGAACATAATCCATCAGAATATTGCGCATTCCAATCCAAGCGTGCCAACAAAGGCTTAGAAAAAATAAGAGAGAGGTAATGCGTATCCACTGGTTGCCGAATATCTTCTTCCACGCAACATAATCATGCGGTGCAGAAATTAATATTACTGATATTAGCAATAGTACATAAAATATCATTATTACGGCGGTAATGCGTTGCACTAGCCAATCCCTCGATCCATAATGGGCACCAATGACTATACGTTTTACCAAATCATTACTCCAAAAAATAATGTTATAAAAAATCCTACTACCAACACCATTTTACTGCTATTACGTGCGTACTCTAATCTAAGGCCATAATTCAAATCTAGCGCCAAATGACGGATACCTGCACAAAGATGATGCGTAAAAAACCAAAATAAGGCTATTAATGAGAATTTGATTTGTGGCAATTCAAAAATGAACCGGATCTCAGTATAGCCTTGCAATGAACCTAAAAACATCTCTAGGCTATAAAGAAGAATAGGAATTCCTGGAAAGAACAGCAGTACCCCACTTACACGATGAAGAATAGAAATGATTGCAGGAATAGGTTGCTTAATCTCCTTAAGATTCAAATATCTTGGACGATTTTTTGGCAACCTTCACCCTCTATGTAATTAATTCTTAATTAAAAGCCAGTTTAGCCCGTTACGTTTAGAGATACAATGAGCATGCACTCACAATCTTCAATTAATTTAACTTAGACATATTTTATAAATTAATGCGTTGACGGAAAAAAGATTCTTTATAATCTAAGTTTTAGATGTGCGTTATAGAAAAAAGTTCTTCGATGAGCTCGTTATTAAATAGTATTAGTTGTGTGCATGCAATTAAATCAACTTCCGCAGAACGTTTTTTTCGACTACACTAATTACTTAAAGTTCGTAAGGAGGCTTAATGAATTCTGCAAAAAATCCCTGTATTAAATCTACCCCTAAAAAAGAAATAAGATGAAACGCCCTATTCGCATTGCGATAACTGGTGCTGCAGGTCAAATTGCTTACAGTCTTTTATTTCGTATAGCCGCGGGAGATATGCTTGGTGGAGATCAGCCTATTATTCTGCAATTACTTGACATCACTCAATCACAGGAGTCCCTCAAAGGCATAGTGATGGAATTGAATGATTGCGCATTTCCCCTGCTAAGTAATGTGCTCATTACCGATGATCCGAAAATTGCCTTTCATGATGCCAATATTGCGATATTAGTAGGCGCGCGCCGGCGTAGCAAAGACATGGAGCGAAAAGACTTGCTAATGGCTAATGCTGAGATCTTTATTGCCCATGGAGAAGCGCTCAATGAAGTTGCTGATCGTAATATAAAAATCTTAATAGTAGGTAATCCCGCTAACACTAATGCATTAATCACTATGAAGAATGCTCCTGATCTTAATTCAAATAATTTTTCAGCAATGATGAGACTGGATCATAATCGCTCTCTGTCTCAAATAGCTGGAAAAATTAATAAACCTTTATCCAGTATCAGAAAAATGACGGTGTGGGGAAATCATTCGGCTACTCAATACCCCGACTTAAGTTGCGTTGAAGTAGACGGCCAGAATATCTTTACTTTCGTTAATGATAGAGCATGGATAGAAAATTACTTTATACCAACCATACAGGAACGTGGTACGGAAATTATTCGCGTGCGAGGATTATCGAGTGCAGCTAGTGCCGCTAACGCTGTCATGAATCATATGCATGACTGGATTTATGGTACAAAAGAAAATGACTGGGTCTCTATGAGTATCCCGTCAGATGGCAGCTATGATATCCCTGAGGGTGTAATTTATAGTTATCCTGTCATCTGTCAGAATGGTGCCTACAAGATTGTAAAGGGACTTGACTTAGGTGATTTTGGAAAAATTAGAATACAAAATAGCTATCAAGAATTAGCAGAAGAACGTGATTCAATTAGGCGCTTACTAAGATGATGGTAGTAATGAAGTAATGAAGTAATGAAGTAATGACGCTGACTCTTATCGTATAATTTCTCAGATGTTTCATCTGTACAATTAAAAACTAGAGAAACTATCAATTGACAAAATTTATTCTGATTTTTATATCGTCTATCTAACTACAATTCTCAGATTTACTGTCTCTAGAATGAATAGCCCACTCTACCTGTAAAACGCTCTGCATGTTCTGTAAAAATTCAGCAAATGAAGAATAAGAAAAATAGAGATTATAATGCACTCTTGCTAAATAAATACTTAACTCTAAAGTAATTTCAACACTGCTTCCAATGGTAAACTTTATTTTGTACAACTATCTCCACTATATCTTATAAAATAATTTTTAAGACATGCCACATGATTCATAATCTATTCAATACCCTTAGAGAATTTAATCTTACCAAAAACCAGAATGTAAAATTCTACTCCCTCACTGCTCTAGAAGAATTTGGTTTTAACAAGATTTCACGATTGCCTGTTTCTATTCGAATCATACTAGAATCTGTACTACGAAATTATGATGGGAAAAAGATTACAAAAGCACATATCAGCAAACTTGCCGAATGGCAGCCTAATGCTGTCCGTATAGATGAAATTCCTTTTATCGTAGCACGTATCATATTGCAAGATTTTACTGGCGTTCCATTACTTGTTGATTTAGCAGCAATGCGTAGCGTAGCAAAGAGAATGGGCAAAGACCCAAAAATTATCGAACCATTGGTCCCCGTTGATCTCGTAGTTGATCACTCAATTCAAATTGATCATTATGGAAATAAACAGGCACTTGATTTAAATATGGAAATCGAATTTTCTCGTAATAACGAGCGCTATCAGTTTATAAAGTGGGGCATGCAGGCATTTGAAACATTTAAAGTTGTGCCTCCCGGAGTTGGGATTGTTCATCAAGTAAATCTTGAGTACTTGGCTCGTGGAATTCATCAAAAAAATGGCGTAGTTTATCCCGATACATTAGTCGGGACTGATTCACATACCACTATGATCAACAGTATCGGTGCAGTTGGTTGGGGCGTGGGCGGCATTGAAGCAGAAGCTGGTATGCTAGGGCAGCCAGTTTATTTACTCACTCCGGATGTTGTAGGCGTGAATTTGACTGGTCGATTACGTAATGGCGTCACCGCTACCGATCTGGTACTGACCATCACCGAAACTCTACGAAAATTAAATGTAGTAGGTAAATTTGTCGAATTCTTTGGTGAGGGCACGAAGTTATTAACATTGCCAGATCGTGCAACTATTGCAAATATGGCGCCAGAATATGGCGCCACCATGGGCTTCTTTCCAGTAGATGATACCACCATTAAATATTTCAAGGAAACTGGGCGGAACAATGAAGAAATAACTGCATTTCAGTCTTATTTCAAAGCACAAAAATTATATGGTATCCCATGTAAAGGTGAGATTGATTATAGTTATGAGATCGAACTTAATCTCAGTCTAATTGCCCCCTCAGTGGCGGGTCCAAAGCGTCCACAAGACCGCATTGAGATCGGTAATATTAAATCCCAGTTTTCTCAACTTCTCACTAATCCTGTCATAAAAGATGGTTACGCTAAAAAAATAGATAATCTAGGGAAGCGTTACCCCGTCTATGTTAATCAGAGAGAGATTATTAATACCGATATTAAAGACAAAGATCGACATCAGGATCATCTGCGTTCTGATAAGAATAAAAATTTATCAAAAATAATTGCCGACTATTCGCTGCCGAACAATATAAAAAATTCTATATGCCAAATAAATAATTCAATTGATATTGGCCATGGCGACATATTGATTGCGGCTATCACCTCTTGCACCAATACCTCTAACCCCGGTGTATTAATTACCGCCGGATTATTGGCAAAAAAGGCTATTGAAAAAGGACTATCTGTAAAACGTCATATCAAGACATCACTGGCTCCTGGTTCCCGTGTAGTGACAGAATATCTTACTGTTACCGGACTATTATCTTACTTAGAACAACTTGGTTTCAATCTAGTCGGTTATGGTTGTACCACTTGTATTGGCAATTCTGGTCCATTAGAAGAAATAATCGAAGAAACTGTAGTAAAAAATGATCTGGTGTGCTCTGCAATACTTTCTGGCAATCGCAATTTTGAGGCGCGTATTCACCCTAATATTCGAGCTAATTTTCTTGCCTCACCACCATTAGTGGTGGCATACGCTATTGCTGGAACTATGCTCATTGACTTGATGACTGAGCCACTCGGTACTGGAAGCGATGGTAATCCTGTTTGGCTTGGTGATATCTGGCCAAGCAGTGAAGAGATCGATACGCTCATGAAATTTGCTACCAATGCAAAAATGTTTCAAGAGCTCTATAGTAATCTCGCCAACAGTCACCCATTATGGAATAATTTACCATCAGTTATGGGTCAGGTCTATGATTGGCCAGAATCTACTTACATAGCTGAACCAACTTTCTTTCATAATTTCTCTATGCAACCTGTACGACCAAATAATCATGGTGAGATTATCAATGCCCGTGTACTGGCAATATTTGGTGATTCGGTAACAACTGATCATATTAGTCCTGCTGGAGCCATTAAAGACACTTCACCTGCTGGAAAATATCTTTTGGAACACAATATAACTAAAAAAAATTTCAACAGCTACGGTTCGCGGCGCGGCAACCATAATGTGATGATACGCGGGACATTCGCCAATGTACGTATTCGGAATCTGATGATCCCTGGTAGCGAAGGTGGGATCACCATATATCAATATGCCAACAAAGATAAAAACGAACAAATGAGTATCTACGATGCTGCGATGAAATACATCGCAGAAGGCATACCCATGATAATTATTGGTGGCGAGGAATACGGTACAGGGTCAAGCCGTGATTGGGCGGCTAAAGGAACTCAATTACTTGGTATTAAAGTAGTTATTGCTAAAAGCTTTGAACGAATACATCGCAGCAACCTAATTGGTATGGGTGTGTTGCCATTGCAATTTAAAAATGGTGATGGCGCTGAATCTCTTGGTATCAATGGCAGCGAGCAATTTAATATTACAAATTTAAATGATATTCGTCCTCAGCAAGATGTAACACTTTTAATACGAAGCAAAAATGGCGCGCAACGTAAGGTTAAATTATTGTGCAGAATGGATACCGATATTGAAATAGATTATTATACAAACGGTGGTATACTGCCCTATGTTCTTAGAGCCCTGATGAAAACCTAAATGTAAAGTTCTGCTAAACAAGAGTTATTTTATAGGTGGTTATCTAGGTAGATTTTCCCAGATTTTTAAGAATTCAGTCTTATTTAACTTACTGTCTCTATTAGTATCTGCCTGTTCAAATGTTTCATTGGACATCTTTATTAATGCAGCCTCTTCCGGACTTAAAAAAGCATCTTTATTAATATCATGTATCATAAAAAATTTAACTTCTATTCTTGGCGTGCACTCGCGGCAATTCTCACCTTCACCGCCTCCGGAGCCATAGCCACGGGCATGGGTAAGATTTACTAAACTAAAGAGTACGACAATCAAGAATAGTAATGATTGAATTGTATGTCTCCTTCCCGTAAAAAAGTACTTGATTACGTGAATCTAATCTCGCTTACCTTAACATCCAAGGTTCGATAATCGCCTAATTAATATCACATCTCGTTAAACAATTAAAAACTAGTAGGTTCAATTTCGTCGCCAGGTAGTAATTTTCTGGCCATCCTCCAGAATGATGCCCAGACTCAGCAATTCCTTACGAATTCTATCTGCTTCGATAAAGTTCTTGGCTGCACGTGCGGCGAGCCGTTGCTGAATCATATCTTCAATGAATTCTGATAGACGGACAGATTCATTGTCCATTATTTTACCCCGCAGATGCTGTTGCGGATCTTGTTGTAACAAACCCAATAAGCCACCCAATGCTTTCAATAATGCTGAGTCATGTAATGATCTTGTTTTATTAATTTTATTAGCAAGATCAAACAATACCGCAATAGCATTAGGGGTGTTAAAATCATCGTCCATTGCTTCCATAAAACGTCGGGCAAATGGTTCGCTCCAATTAATAGTTATAGCGCCACAAACTTCCCCCCTAAGTGCATTGTAAAGACGATCAAGAGCGTATCTGGCGTCCTCTAAATGCTGATCTGCATAATTTAATTGGCTACGGTAATGAGCCCGAAGAATAAAGAATCTAATCACCTCTGGCTGATAACGGGTAAGTACGTCGCGTATAGTAAAGAAGTTACCTAACGACTTAGACATTTTTGCATTATCTACGCGCACAAAACCATTGTGCATCCAATAATTTACAAAACAACAATCATGCGCAGCCTCGCTTTGTGCGATCTCATTTTCATGATGGGGAAATTGCAAATCTTGTCCACCCCCATGTATATCAAAATGTTTACCCAAATAGCGTTCACTCATAGCTGAGCACTCTATATGCCAACCTGGACGGCCTCTGCCCCAAGGTGATTCCCATTGAGGCTCATTTGGCTTAGCCGCCTTCCAGAGCACAAAATCTAGTGGGTCTGTCTTGTAAGAATCTATAGCAACTCTTTCTCCAGCGCGCAAATCAGTGAGTGATTTTCCAGAGAGTTTTCCGTAGCCAGTAAATTTATGTACGGCATAGTATACGTTACCGTTAGATGCGGCATAAGCAAGACCTTTCTCTACCAAAGTATGAATCATCGCGATCATGCTCTCCACATATTGGGTGGCACGGGGCTCATATGTAGGTGGCATTACCCCAAGCAAAGCGGCATCTTCATTCATTGCTCGGATAAAGTAATCTGTTAACGTATCAATGGATTCATTATTTTCTTGTGCTCGTTTAATAATTTTGTCATCGATATCTGTAATATTTCGAACATAAATAACTTCAAAATCATTAGCTCTAAACCAACGGGTGACCATATCAAATACCACCATTACACGTGCGTGTCCTAGGTGGCAATAATCATAAACTGTCATACCGCAAACATATATTTTCACCGCATGAGCAATCAACGGAACAAAATTTTGCTTCTCTTTGATTAGTGAATTATAGATTTTTAACATTCTACAGAACTTAAAAATAAAGGATCTTTAGTGGCATTCTAAATATAAAAAGTGATGCCATGGCTTAATTAAAAAAGTAAAAAATTATAGCATACGGAAAAGAAAGAGATTTATATCGATATATGAATTCATATGTGTTCAATGTATTGTGTATCTTATAAAATTAGAAGTAAATTAACAAAATACTGCATAATAAATAAAAATTTAGAAATATGGATAACTGAGCTGGTGTGGTAAACTATAAAAGTTTACAAATTCTTATGTTGTATAAAAAGACATTAATTACTGGCAATTATTTTATGAAAATATCGCAAAAAAAAGAAGAGTATCGCAATCCTTTTCTTTTGAAAATGCTTACGCCACTCACTCGAACATTACCTATTCTCTTATTCTTATTTTGTGTTACGGCATCTGCTGCTGATCAACAAGTTGAAATTAAAACTAGTCTAGGTACTATTGTTCTGGAACTTCGCCCTGATAAAGCGCCTAGGACTGTCGAAAATTTCCTACATTACGTAGAAAAAGGACACTATAAATCTACAATTTTTCACCGTGTCATTCCTAAATTTATGATTCAGGGGGGCGGATTTGACAAGATGTTTAGCGAAAGGCCGACAAAACCACCCATTGAAAATGAAGCCGCTAATGGCTTAAAAAATGAGATCGGTACGATAGCAATGGCCCGTACTAATGACCCACACTCTGCCTCAGGACAATTCTTTATTAACATAGCTAACAATACATTCTTAAATTATACTGCACCTACTACTCAAGGTTACGGTTATACCGTATTTGGAAAGGTGATAAAAGGTATGGAGATAGTTAATAAAATTGCTACTGTACCTACTGGCGTTAGTGGCCCATTTTCAAGTGATGCGCCTAAAGAAATGGTAATAATTGAGGAAATAAAGTCCCTCTAAATTACAAGAATCTTCGCTGCAAAAAGATTAGAATTCAAACAGGAATACTGATATGACGCAAATAACGACAGTCGAATTGCATACCAATTATGGCATTATTACCCTTTCATTAAATCATGAAAAATCGCCACTCACTGTTCTAAATTTTATTGAATATGTAAATAGTGGACATTACGACGGCACAATATTTCATCGTGTAATTGATAATTTTATGATCCAAGGTGGCGGATTTGAACTAGGATTAAAGGAGAAAATGACTCGCACTTCAATTAAAAATGAGGCAGCTAATGGTCTCAGTAATAATGCATACACCGTTGCCATGGCACGCACATCGGATGTGCACTCTGCTTCCGCGCAATTTTTTATTAATGTCGCTGATAACAATTTTCTTAATTATACTGCACCTACCTCTGATGGATTCGGGTATTGCGTCTTTGGTGAAGTAATAAAGGGTAGAGATGTGGTGGATAAGATTAAAAAAACAGAAACTCGTAATTACAATGGGCATCAAAACGTGCCGTTAGAAGACGTAATGTTGCAAAAAGTAACAATTCTTGTTACCTCTTAAAAATGTCTTCCTTGGCCCAATTACCAACATTGTTGCAATAAAAATTAAAAAAACAATGTCAAGAAAATCTGAGCGAGATAAGAAAAAATTATGAAATACATAAAATATCTTTTAAAGTTTCTTTAATCCTTTTTCTAAATCTGCTTTAATATCTGTAATCGCTTCTAGCCCAACTGCAATACGCAACAGACCATCGGTGATGCCTGCCAAATCTCGTTCTTCCTGACTAATACGTGAATGGGTAGTACTAGCAGGGTGGGTCAATGTACTTTTAGTATCTCCTAAATTAGCGGTAATTGAAATCATACGGGTCGAATCTACTAAACGCCATGCAGCTTCCTTTCCGCCTTTGACTTCAAATGTAACAATACCGCCACCAGTTTTCTGCTGTTGCTTGGCAAGACTATATTGCGGGTGTGACAATAGGCCCGGATAATAAACTCTTGTCACATCAGGTTGTTTTTCTAGCCAGTTAGCTATCTCTAGGGCATTTACAGAGTGTGCATCCATACGAATCTTTAGGGTTTCCATGCCCTTCAGGATAATCCAGGCATTAAAAGCACTCAAGGTTGGCCCGGCAGTGCGTAAAAAACTAAATATTCCTCCTTCCATTACTAACTCACGTTTTCCAAGTATCGCGCCGCCTAACACTCTGCCCTGACCATCGAGATACTTAGTTGCAGAATGAATCACTAGATCCGCTCCCAAGTCCAGTGGTCTTTGTAGTACAGGAGAACAAAAACAATTGTCTACTGCAAGCCATGCGCCAGCCTTCTTTGCTACTAAAGCTAGTGCTGCAATATCTGAAATCTCGGTGAGTGGGTTGGATGGCGTCTCTACGAATAAAAGTTTCGTATTAGTTTTCACTGCTGCCTGCCATGCAATCACATCAGTGGCAGAGACATAAGTGGTCTCAATGCCGAAACGTTTAAGAACATTATTAAATAAACTTACTGTGGCGCCAAAAAGGCTACGTGAGGCAATAATATGGTCGCCTGCAGAAAGCAGTCCCATGACGCAAGAAAGTATTGCTGACATACCAGAGGCGGTGGCAACACAAGTCTCTGCACCTTCTAATGCCGCTAACCGTTCTTCAAAAGCAGTGACAGTGGGATTAGTGAAGCGTGAGTATACATTTCCAGGTTCTATGCCGGAAAAACGAGCAGCAGCTTGAGCAGCGCTATCGAATACAAAACTGGAAGTAAGATACAAAGCTTCTGAGTGTTCATTGAATTGGCTACGATGAGTCCCCGCACGTAATGCCAACGTTTCTAATTCAAAATTATCGACCACAATAAGTCTCCTCCAAATAAAAACCCCGCTTGGCATTCGCTCAAACGGGGGGATTTTCCCGCTTTAGCTGAATTTATAACGCGCCCGCAAGCTGAATATCAAATCGGCGCATATGTCTAAGCTACGCTTAGTAATTATTTTTGTCAATCTGCTGTAGTTAAACTTAAATCTAATTGCGCGTCAGATTCCCTGTGCGAAACGATTACATTATTACTACGTTGAGTTTCAATCGCTGCTAAATATTCTTGTGTAACGTCACCGGTTATGTAATGTCCGTCGAAACAAGAGGTTTCAAACTGAGCAACCGTCGATTTAACTCGACATATGTCTTTTTTTAAAGAATCAAGATCTTGATAAACAAGATAGTCTGCACCAATCTCGCGACGAATATCGTCATCATCACGTCCAGTAGCAATGAGCTCTTGACGAGTCGGCATGTCAATCCCATAGACGTTAGGAAACCTTACTGGTGGGGCAGCAGAAGCAAAATATACTTTTCTTGCGCCAGCTTCTTGCGCCATCTGTACAATTTCACGGCTAGTGGTACCACGAACGATAGAATCATCTACTAATAATACGTTTTTCCCACGAAACTCTACACTCATAGCATTAAGTTTTTGGCGCACTGATTTACGCCGCTGCTGCTGTCCTGGCATGATAAAAGTACGACCAATGTAGCGATTTTTAACAAAACCTTCACGAAAATTCAGACCCAATCGATTGGCAAGTTGCAGAGCACTAGGGCGACTAGAATCAGGGATTGGAATTACTACGTCAATATCAAGATGTCGCATGCTTTTGGCAATCTTATCAGCAAGACTTTCTCCCATATTAAGTCGCGTCTCATATACTGAAACTCCATCCATGACTGAGTCTGGTCTGGCCAAATAAACATACTCAAAAATACAGGGATTAAGCGTCGGATTAGTGGCACACTGTTTACTATAGAAATTACTATCTTCATCGATAAAAATTGCTTCACCAGGCGCAATATCACGCACCAATTTAAATCCCAAAGTATCTAACGCTACACTTTCAGATGCTACTAGATACTCGGTACCGCTCTCATTTTCAATACATCCAAATACTAATGGACGAATACCGTAGGGATCACGAAAAGCTAGCAATCCGTAACCTGCAATCATTGCCACTACAGCATAAGCACCCCGACAACGTTGGTGAACCCCAGACACTGCAGAGAAGATAGCAGCGGGATCTAAATGGTGATTTCTTGTGCTTCCTTGCAATTCATGCGCCAATACATTAAGGAGCACCTCTGAATCTGAGTTGGTATTCACATGACGTAAATCAGCATGAAATAACTCTTGATTGAGTTGTGCTGCATTGGTAAGGTTGCCATTATGGGCCAGTACAATACCAAATGGAGAGTTGACATAGAACGGTTGCGCCTCAGCAGAGGATTCAGCAGAACCGGAAGTGGGATAACGTACGTGCGCTATGCCTATATTACCAACCAAATGACGCATATCACGGGTACGGAATACATCTCTTACCAAACCGCTATCCTTATGCATATGAAAAGTATTTTTCTGCGCGGTAACAATACCGGCAGCATCCTGTCCACGATGTTGCAGAACTAGCAATCCATCATAAAGCAATTGATTGGCGGGAGATTTTGCAACCACGCCTAAAATTCCACACATAATTAAATCCTGAAAAAGTAACCCCAAGTAATTCCTCAGATTCACACAGACAAAATACAAAGGTGTTATTTCTGTTAAATCTGTGCCACCCGAATCATGATCATTTAACTATATTACAGTATCTACATTATTTATTATCTGCGTTCTAATTTTTGTAATTAATTTGTTTGGATAAATCGTATGGCAACCAAGGTGCGACTATTGTTGCCGCTGTCTCTAGTGATTTCCTTAGAGCGGCTTTTTTCCAGAATGATTCTTGAGGAAAAGATGTTAATCCCGCTAACAGCGTCATTAATAATACTATTAGTGCTCCACGTACAAAACCAAATAGCGCGCCAAAAAATCTGTCTACAAGTCCCAAGCCTGCCGTTCTAATTAATGACGACACTAATATCGTTAACATACTCATTACTAACAATGTTGACAAAAATAGGGCTGAGAAAGATATCAGCATGCGAAAAGACTCCCCTGTAATGCTCAATGGTAATATGCGTATAAAATCCATTACAAAGGAATTTGCTACCATAAACGCGATCACCCAACTAACTAACGATAATAATTCTCGTACCATACCACGAACTATGCTTAGGACTATAGATATAGCAAGTATGGAGAAGACAGCATAATCAAGAATAGTCATTTCTAGTTTTAACACATCATAAGATGCAATGATCGGCCATTTAACGATAAATTCTAGATTCATCAGAACCACAAACTACATTATGCAACTATTGACTCTTTACTACGCTTTCAATCCCAAGTTTCTTCAATTTTCCTCGCTCCTCTTCTGCCATTATACGAGTAAGGAAAGGACCTATGCGTAATCGAGTCACCTCTCCATCATCAGTTTTAAGTGTCTCTGTATAAACCATCTTGATATTTTTAGATATTAAGATTTTCTGTTGATATTTAGCTTTAGCTGAATCAAGAAATACGCCTAATTGCACTATAAATAAACCAGTAGCGGTTTTTTCAGTTTCAGAATTATCCTTAACTTCAGCCCTAATTTCTGGCGCACTATTGATTAATTTACTCTCTAATTCCGCGATAACTTGCGTTGATTCTATTGGCAGCTGAGACTCTCCCTGCGCCATCTCTTTCACCAGGGATCCCGTTTCAAGAGAGGATGAGGTAAGTTTCTGCTCAGCACTAACGACACCAGGGCCAGGAGGCGACTCATCTAAGGAATTTTTCAATGAGATATGGATATCGGTTCCTGGGTCAATCAATACTGGTTGCTTATCAAACAGTATTGGTAGAATTACAATCGCTAAAACAACGAGCGTAACGGAGCCAACCAAACGTCTTCTGGCTCGTTTTATTAAAAGAGAATTTTCTTCACTAATTTTTTTTGCCATGTAGGCTCGTATTAGCTATTGATGGTATTTCACCAAATTTCTATACCGCATTATCTCACTCACAGTATGAAATGAGCCAAAAACACAAATTCTATCATCTTCGGTTGCTTTCTTGCAGGCAAATACATAAGCTGCAACAGGATCTGGGAACATAAAAACTGCCTCCCCGTTGTTTTTTATACCCGCCAACTTCAGTACTTGCACTATCTCATCAGCAGAAGCGCCGCGCAATAAACCAATGCTTGCTACGAGCCAAACGTCTATTTTTGACATAAGCGCTTGTACTATTCCAATCATGTCCTTATCTTTAAGCACTGCAAATACTGCATAGGTTTTCCTGTAACGATCCATGTGAGCAAGATTGATACCTAAAGCGCGTACAGCACTTGGATTATGTGCTACATCTAATAATGTAATTGGTCGCCCTGGTAATACTTGAAAGCGACCGGGTAATTCTGTGTCTAATAAACCTTGACGTATGTCATTTAGAGTAATCGGCAGGCTATCTTTGAACACATTCAGTGCAGTTAAACATGCGCTGGCATTACGCAATTGATAAACACCCCTTAAAGCAGGATGAGGAAGTGATAAATATTTTGACTTAACGCTCCAATAATTCCATGAATTTTTATAGTCTGAGTGGCCAAAGTGCTCTCCAATGCGCATAAAATCTGCACCAATTAGTTCTGCTTGGTTACTCACGGAAACCGGGATATTTAATTCTGAGCAGATTGCAGCCTTACCTCTTCTAAATATTCCTGCTTTCTCAAAACCTATTTTTTCCCGTGTATCTCCAAGATAGTCTATATGATCAAGGTCAATACTAGTCAATACTGCACAATCAGCATCAAAAACATTAACTGCATCTAATCGTCCACCAAGCCCTACTTCTAGAATTACAATGTCTACTTTGGCTTCAATAAATAACTGCATTGCCGCCAAGGTTCCGAACTCGAAATAAGTCAAAGAGACGTCATTTTTCATTCTAGCAACTTCTACTACACTGAACGCTTCGCACAATTCTTTATCACTCACTTCTTGCCGATTAATACGTATTCGTTCATTATAACGGAGCAAATGTGGCGAAATGTAACAGCCAACTTGATATCCAGCACGACTCATGATTGATTCCATCATAATACAAGTCGATCCCTTGCCATTGGTACCGCCAACAGTAATAATAGGAAAACGCGGGGTGAGATTTAAAAGAGTTTTGACTTGATTCACGCGATCCAATCCCATGTCAATAACCTTAGGATGTAGGCGCTCTAGATAAATAAGCCAGTCAGAGAGAGTCTTGTGTTTAAAATTTAACTCGGTCATCCGTCGTTACGAACCATTCTAAGAGTGGGGTTTAAATTTCAGTTAAAAAGCTTTTTTACAGAGCTTTAGCAAGTAGATGTTCGCAATAACAGTCTACATAAGTTAGCAAGCTTGTTGCGCATTTGTCTACGATCAACAATCATATCTACTGCCCCATGTTCTAACAGGAATTCGGCGCGTTGAAAACCTTCCGGTAGAGTCTGACGAACTGTTTGTTCGATCACACGCGGACCAGCAAAGCCAATAAGTGCAGCAGGTTCGGCAATCACAACATCGCTAATAAAAGCAAAACTGGCTGATACGCCACCCATGGTTGGATTGGTAAGCACTGTGATAAAAGGGAGTCCCTCTTGGCTTAATTGAGTCAACGCTGCCGATGTCTTGGCCATCTGCATCAATGAAAATACACCCTCTTGCATACGTGCCCCACCACTAGCAGTAAAGCACACAAAAGGCAAATGCTGTTCAACACATGTACGGACTCCACGTACAAAACGCTCGCCTACCACTGAGCCCATTGAACCGCCCATAAACTCAAATTCAAATACCGCCACCACCAGTGGTACATTACTAATACTGCCCTGCATAACTACCAAAGCATCGTCTTCACTGGTATTCTTTTTCGCTTGAGATAGTCGATCAGTATAACGTTTGCTATCCTTAAACTTAAGCGGGTCTAGTGACAACACCTCTGCACCAATTTCACGGCGACTTTCTGTGTCCAGCAATAAGTCTAGTCTTGCTCTAGCCGAAATATGGTTGTGATGATGACATTTAGGACAAACATTAAGATTATTCCCAAGATCAGAGTAATATAGCACCGCTTCGCAAACGGCACATTTACTCCAAAGTCCCTCTGGTACGACTTTTTTCTCGCTATTTTCTTTACGTTTGATTTTTGGAGGAAGAAGATTTTGGAACCAACTCATAAATAACCTCTAATCCTTAGCATTTACTGTTAAATATTGGTCGCATCAATAGCGTTACGCAAATCTCTTGTCAAGCGCGATATATTCTTTAATATCTCTGTTGTGGTAGATTTTTCTATTTCTTCAATAATCCAGCTACCCACTATCACGCCATCCGCTAAATCAGCTAATATTTTTGCTGTCACAACGTCATGTATACCGAAACCAATGACGATAGGAATGCGAATATGCGAACGCAACTGAGTTAATTTACTAGTTACTTCGCTTAGATCAATATTTGATGAACCAGTAACACCCTTTAAAGAAACATAATACACATACCCTTGCGCCATGTTTGTTATCTTTTCAATGCGCGTCTCTAATGTGGTAGGTGACACCAAAAAGATAGCGTCTATTTTATGACGTCCGAGATTTTTTACCCATTCCGCACATTCTTCCGGCGGATAATCCACTACCAACACTCCATCTACACCAGCTTCTTTCGCCATGACCGAAAATTTATCCTGGCCCATTGCTTCTACTGGATTGGCATAACCCATCAACACAATTGGAGTATCTGTATTGGCTACTCTAAAATCTGACACTATATTGAATACATCCTTTAAACCTACACGATGCTTCAATGCTCGCTCTGAAGAACGCTGTATGGTTGGCCCATCTGCCATTGGATCGGAGAATGGAATCCCTAGCTCAATAATATCGGCACCCGCTTTTACCAATTCATTCATCAAAGTGACTGTTATTGCGGGGTTAGGATCACCAGCCGTGATAAAAGGAATTAGGGCTTTTCTATTATACTGATGCAATTTATCAAATACTGTTGCTATACGAGACATAGGGATCTCACTTTAAACTAAAGAGCGGTGCCGGTAGCTTGAATTACAGTATCCATATCCTTATCTCCTCGTCCAGAGAGATTAACTAGAAGCAGTTTTTCTTGACTAAGTGTAGGCGCAAGCTTGGCCGCATAAGCTAATGCATGGCTAGACTCTAATGCCGGTATAATTCCCTCATAACGACACAATGCATGAAATGCCGCTAACGCTTCGTCATCAGTTATCCCAACGTATTCAACGCGATTGATATCCTTAAGCCACGCATGCTCTGGACCGACACCGGGATAATCAAGCCCGGCTGAAATAGAATGAGTTTCAGTAATCTGTCCATCTTCATTTTGAATTAGATATGTACGATTTCCATGTAGAACACCAGGTTTTCCAGTCATCAGAGTGGCGGCATGCTGACCAGTTTCAATTCCACATCCGGCCGCTTCTACGCCTATCATGCGCACACTTGCATCATCTATATAGGGATAAAAAAGACCCATAGCATTTGACCCGCCACCCACGCAAGCAATAAGTGCATCCGGTTGGTGCCCATATTCCTCCTGCATTTGTAATTTTGCCTCACGTCCAATAATAGTCTGAAAATCACGTACCATCATTGGATAGGGATGCGGACCAGCTACCGTACCAATAATATAAAAAGTATTTTCAACGTTGGTCACCCAATCCCGCATAGCCTCATTGAGAGCATCCTTCAAAGTTCTTGAACCGGATTTGACTGACACTACTGTTGCGCCTAAGAGCTTCATCCGATAAACATTAGTAGCCTGACGTTTTATGTCCTCAGAACCCATGTAAACTGTACATTCCATACCGTAACGTGCAGCTACCGTAGCAGAAGCTACGCCATGCTGACCTGCCCCAGTTTCAGCAATTATGCGTGGTTTTTTCATACGTCTAGCCAACAACGCTTGGCCAATAGTGTTATTAATTTTATGCGCACCAGTATGATTCAAATCTTCACGTTTTAATAAAATTTGAGCACCTCCTAAATCTGCTGACCATCTTTTTGCGTGATAGATTGGGCTGGGTCTTCCAACGTAGTGTTTTAATTCATAAGAAAATTCTTTCTGAAAATTGATATCGTTGCGATAGTATTCATACTGAGCACGCAACTCTTCCAATGCTGAGATAAGTGTCTCAGCTACAAACACTCCCCCATAAGGTCCAAAGTGACCAAATCTGTCGGGAAGATCATAAATTTTCACTATTTCGAACTCCTATCATAAAAGCAGAAATTTTCTGTGTATCCTTGGTACCATAAATTGTCTCCACGCCACTTGATACATCTACCGCCCAAGGATTAACTTGCCTAATTGCTGTCGCTACATTACCAGCATGTAGGCCTCCGGAAAGAATCAGTGGTAATGGTAAATTATGTGGAATTAGATTCCAGTCAAACACATGTCCAGTGCCGCCAGGCATGTTCTCAACATAAGCATCTAATAATAATCCCTTCGCGCTAGAGTAACGAGCTGAGTATTGTAGCAAATCTACCCCGCTCTTGACTCGCGTAGCCTTGATATAAGGCAGCGAGAATTGCTCACAAAATATCGGCGGTTCATTTCCATGAAACTGTAATAGATTCAGGCCAGCAACAGCGATGGTCTCCCTCACCCATTTTTGATCTGGATCAACATATACACCCACTACAGAAAGAAATGCTGGCAATGCTCTTATGATTTCACGTGCAATAGTAGGTGAAATGTAGCGTTTGCTTTTTTTCCAAAATATGAAACCAACAGCATCTGCGCCTAAGCGTGCCGCCGTTACAGCATCTTCAGGACGAGTAATGCCACAGATTTTAACTTTTACAGGCATATCTATTTGCACCCTTAGCAAAGAGGGATGGACGCACGATTAAAATAAAGAATCAGACTATTCTCAATTCATGCACGCCCGAATCTTTCTTCACCCAAAAATTTCTCTCAGACTATACCTGAATCATTCACGATTAGATTTCTGACCAATCTATCTACCTTGGGTAACATCATTGTAAAGACGGGCTCGACATAATTCGGTAACTGCCATTTAGAATCATAAGCAACTCCCGCTAAATACAGTCCTGCGGCAGAGAAAGTCGGTGCTGCAAAAGTTCGGTCACGACCCTCTAACAACTCTCGCATCCATTCGGGAGGGTATTTTCCCTTCCCAACATAAATGAGACACCCAATTATATTTCTCACCATATGGTACAAAAATGCATTAGCACGTAGCTCAAATGTGATGATATCACCTTGACGTGTAATTTCCAGTTTTGTCATATTTCGTACCGAGGACTTAGCTTGACACTCCGCTGCACGAAAAGCATTGAAATCATGCTCTCCCAGTAATATTTCTGCAGCTTCTTTCATTTTATCAAGGTTGAGAGGCACGTGAAACCAACCTACTTTGTTGTAGTAAAGTCCGGCACGCACTGGATGATTCAACAACAAATAAAGATAACAACGCTCATTTGCACTATAACGAGCATGAAAATTATTAGAAATTTCTGATGCCCACAATACCGCAATACTCTGCGGTAGTAATGCATTTACACCACGTACCCAGGCACCAAGAGGACGCCATATCTGCGTGTCAAAATGTGCTACTTGGTGCAAAGCATGAACACCTGCATCAGTACGTCCTGCCACAATTACTTTGATTTTATCACAGGCTATTTTTGATAATGCTGCCTCTAATTCATCTTGCACTGAGCCGCCCAATGGCTGACTCTGCCAACCGCAGAAACGGTCGCCTTCATATTCCAATCCTATGGCTATTCTCATAGAATACGCAACACTGTAGCCGAATCACTATAACAAAATATAAGATAAATCAATAGCATATAAAAATTTTTAGGAGAAGATAACCTCAGAATTAAATATCTGGTTTTCCTTAATACTTACTTGGGAAATTTTTAAATTAATTAAAAATTAACTTCTAATCATCGGTCTTAACTAGAATCTTTTAAATTTACAAGCATTGATTCCGCATGCGCTCTTTGTTGGGCATCTCCTTCATTAATAATTTCCAATAGAATTTCTTTGGCGTTACTATGAGCGTCCATCTCTTTATAAACCCTAGCCAAATCAATTTTAGTAGCAACCTCATGCCATTGGGAGCTCCTCTCTAAAAATGTACCGTCTGTAGCTCTGACAAATGACACTGCATCATTCATCTCCAAACTAATCTTAGTTAAATCAAAAGCTGTTAACGATTTATTATGAAATTCTGGTACAGGCATGTTTAGCTCAATACCAACCACCTCAGAATCCATTATTTTATGACGCAACTGTGGATTTTTAACGAAATCGATCGAACATGCTCCAGAATCATCGCTTATCAATATCTCTTTCTTCTGGCTCGTCATAACTATCCAAATCATTCCAATGAGAATAATTCCAAATATGCCGCCTACATATTCAAGGTTACTCATTAAATTATGGGTTAGAGAAGCATTCTCTAAAGAGGATTTCAATAGAGGATTAGTTGCACTAACAACGGAATTCTCAACTACAGGTACAGGTACAATTTCTGATATGTCATATTGATCTTCTTTTGTAGGTGTCACAAATTGGGGAACCTCTAAAAACTCTTTAGATAATTTTTCTGTCTCGGCAAAAGTCTCTCCAACCCTAACCGGGCCATAAGTCAAGTTACCGTTATCGGTTAGACCATTTATTTGTGCCCGCGTCTCTATATCTTGAGCCAAATCTTGAATTGAATTGCTTGGTTTCTCGAGTGCAGTCAATAAAACAGGTTTTGATAACACCTTGCTGAAGTTCGCTGCATATGCAGTCTGTGAAACTGCTAGCGCAATCGAGAATAAATATACTTTAAAAATAAATTTACACACAACGCACCGTATGACTCCTGATAAGAACAAAAAATGAATATCAATAAGTTAATGATCTTTAATATTTCTATCTAATTTACATCCACCCTAGAATCTCAAAGTAAGCTTATTTAATAGTATGCACCTGAATATTGCATTAAGAAATCACTCGGCCTCTACTAAAATTCTTAGCATTCGACGCAACGGTTCTGCTGCACCCCAAAGTAACTGATCTCCTACCGTAAAGGCTGATAAATACTCTTTACCCATCGTAAGTTTACGTAACCGCCCCACTGGTATTGCCAAAGTTCCGGTCACCGCAGCCGGGGTTAATTCCTTCAAGGTACTGTCGCGTTCATTGGGAATAATCTTTACCCAATTATTTGAAGCAGAAAGAATATTTTCAATTTCATCTAAAGAAATATCTTTTTTTAGTTTTATAGTTAACGCCTGACTATGGCAACGCATCGCACCAACACGAACACAAATACCATCTACCGGAATCTGTTGATCACTGCGGCCTATAATTTTATTAGTTTCAGCTTGGCCTTTCCATTCTTCGCGACTCTGTCCATTACCAAGATCTTTATCTATCCAAGGAATAAGGCTCCCAGCTAACGGTACACCAAAATTTTTAATAGGAAAACTCTTGTCACGTAATGTTTCCGACACCTCTCGATCAATGTCTAGAATGCTAGTAGCTGGGTCATCCAACAAATCTTTTGCTACACCATGAGCTTGGCCCATCTGAAGTAATAACTCACGCATATTCTGGGCGCCTGCGCCAGAGGCTGCTTGGTAAGTCATAGCGCTCATCCATTCCACCAAATTTTTTTCAAATAACCCACCTACTGCCATCAACATAAGACTCACTGTACAATTACCGCCAATATAATTCTTCTCACCATCATATAGCGCCTGCTTGATAATTGGCAGATTCACTGGGTCAAGTATAATTACAGCATCCTGTCCCATACGTAATGTAGAGGCTGCGTCAATCCAGTATCCCTTCCACCCTGCTTGCCGTAATTTAGCAAATACTGCGGCAGTGTAATCTCCTCCTTGGCAGGAAATGACGATATCCATAATCTTTAACTCATTTATATCAAATGCATCCTTCAGCGGCAATGTCTCTTTACCAATCTCTGGACCTTTTCCACCTACTTTAGAAGTAGTAAAAAAAATTGGCTCTACTAGCGAGAAATCATTTTCTTCCCGCATACGTTGCATTAATACGGAGCCTACCATGCCACGCCAACCAACAAATCCTACTCGTTTCATTTGAACCCCTTTATCCTTAAAGTAAAGAAATTAAAAACACTAAAAAGTGTATTCAACGTACTTTTCTCTACTTTCGTCTATAAATTCACCAGTACCGCATCACCCATTCCTGCTGTACCAACTTTCTTCATTCCCGGTTCGAAAATATCATTAGTACGATAACCTTGGGCCAATGTTTCTTTTACCGCATGTTCAATACGCGTTGCTGATGATTCCAGGTTGAAAGTGTAACGCAACATCATTGCTACCGACAATATCATGGCCAATGGATTAGCCATATCCTTGCCAGCAATATCCGGAGCAGAACCATGTATTGGTTCATATAATCCCTTATTTTGGTTATCTAGCGACGCGGATGGTAACATGCCAATGGAACCCGTTAACATTGAGGCTTCATCTGACAGAATATCACCAAACAGATTGCCGGTTACTATGACATCAAATTGTTTGGGTTCTCGCACTAATTGCATTGCGGCATTATCTACTAGCATATGCGAGAGCTCCACGTCAGGATACTCCTTGGCTATTTGATTTAACACGTCACGCCATAATTGTGTACATTCAAGCACATTCATTTTATCTATTGAACAAAGTCTGTGATTACGTTTTCTCGCTGCCTGAAAAGCAACATGAGCAATTCTACTTATCTCTGTCTCACTGTAAATCATAGTATTAAATCCAACGCGTTGATTATTGCGCCACTCGATGCCACGCGGTTCACCAAAATAAATGTCGCCAGTCAACTCTCGTACAATCAGAATATTTAGACCCAAAATAATTTCTGGTTTTAATGTCGAAGCATTAATTAAATCCCGATGAAGAGTTATTGGACGCAAATTTGCGAATAAATTTAGCGCTTTGCGTATATCAAGCAAACCTCTCTCTGGACGTTTTTCACGTAACAACATGTCGTACTGTGGACCACCCACGGCGCCAAGTAACACAGCCTCCGCATCTATGGCAAGTTTACGCGTGCCTTCTGGAAATGGTTCACCAGTTGCATCAACTGCACATCCGCCTAATAAACCCATTTCTAGTTCAAATTTTAAACCATCACTCCTCAACACCTCCAGAACTCTGATTGCTTGAATAATAATTTCTGGGCCAATACCATCACCAGGAAAAATTGCAATTTTCATAAATTTTTATAACCCTAATAATTCAAGTAAACAAAGGAAAGAATGTATTACAATATTACAAAAATAACCACGGTTGTTTCATGCGCCACTCTTCCTCAAATACCTTTATTTTCTCGATATGTTGCAGCGTTAATTCAATCTCATCTAAACCATTCAATAAGCTATTTTTTCTAAATAAATCAATCTCAAATGAGTAGGACTCCCCATCAGGTGCGGTAACTGTCTGATCTTCTAAATTTATTACCAGATAATAGCCATTAGTTAAACTTACTTCATAAAATATCCTGTCTACAACAGCTGCATTAAGCACAATCGGTAACAAACCAATCTTAAAGCAATTATTAAAAAATATATCAGCAAAACTAGGGGCAATAATTACCTTGAAACCATAATCTTGAAGCGCCCAAGGCGCATGTTCTCGACTTGAACCACAGCCAAAATTTGCACGTGCAAGAAGTATTCTCGCATCGTGATAACGTGATTGATTGAGAATAAAGTCTGGATTAAGTCTGCGTTGATCTGCGCGCATCCCTAACTCACCGTAATCCAAAAAACGCCATTCATCGAACAAATTTTTACCGAATCCAGAACGTTGAGTGGATTTTAAAAATTGCTTGGGAATAATAGCGTCAGTGTCAACATTAGCACGATCAAGTGGCGCCACCAATTCCTTGCAAAGATAAAATTTCTCCATTAACTCACTCGCTCCTTTTTTAAGAACCTTGATATCTTTATAAAAACTCCCTTATTAATGTTCTGTATCTCATCACAGAGAACAATTAGAGAAAATTAATTGACATGATTATCTTAAGCAGGGTTTTAAGGTTATTTTTCTCTTACGAGAATACATATAAATTTTTTTGTAACCTAATACACTGTCCTTACATCTACAAAATGTCCTGCAATAGCTGCTGCTGCTGCCATTGCCGGACTCACCAAGTGAGTCCGTCCACCAGGTCCCTGCCTTCCCTCGAAATTACGATTAGACGTAGAAGCGCAACGTTCCCCTGGCAAAAGTCGATCGTCATTCATTGCGAGACACATTGAACAACCTGGCTCGCGCCACTCAAATCCTGCATTAAGAAATATTTTATCAAGCCCTTCCTTCTCCGCTTGATTCTTTACAAGACCAGAGCCCGGAACTACTATGGCAAGCTTTATACTCTCTGCAATGTGCTTACCCTTTATTACCGCTGCGGCCGCCCGCAGATCTTCAATGCGCGAATTTGTACAAGAACCGATAAATATCTTATCTGGTCGAATCTCTGTGATTGGCATGTTAGGTAAAAGTCCCATGTATTTAAGTGCTCGCTCTACATCATGTCGCTCTACTGCATCCATAATCTGCAAAGGATCTGGCACTTTTCCATCTATTGTTGTAACCATCTCTGGCGAAGTTCCCCAAGTAACTTGGGGCTTTATTTGCGCGGCATCTAATCTTATTATTTGATCAAAATTTGCATTCTCATCACTTCTTAAAGTTCGCCAATGCACAACCGCCGCCACCCATAAATCACCTTTTGGAGAAAATGGGCGCCCTCTGATGTATTCGATAGTGGTATCGTCTACTGCTATCATACCGGTACGCGCACCTGCCTCAATAGTCATATTACAGAGCGTCATTCTTCCTTCCATAGAAAGCATGCTCACAGCACTACCAGAAAACTCAATGGCATAGCCAGTGCCTCCCGCTGTACCAATTTCCCCGATACAGGCTAATGCGATGTCCTTAGCAGTAACTCCGTGACCAAGCTTACCCTCTACCAAGATTTGCATAGATTTCGCTTTCTTCATCAGCAAACATTGTGTTGCAAGCACGTGTTCTACTTCCGAAGTACCAATGCCGAAAGCAAGGCAACCAAAGGCGCCATGTGTACTAGTATGTGAATCGCCACATACTACGGTCATACCAGGCAAAGTAACGCCTTGCTCTGGACCAATTACATGAACAATACCTTGACGTAAATCATTCATTTTAAATTCGGTAATACCAAATTCATCACAATTTTGATCTAAAGTCTCTATTTGTAGACGCGATATCGGATCACGAATACCATCGTCACGTTTAGTAGTGGGTACATTATGATCGGCCACCGCAAGAATTGAATCCAAACGCCAAGGCTTGCGTCCAGATAATCTCAATCCATCAAATGCTTGCGGACTGGTAACCTCGTGCACCAAATGTCGGTCTATGTAGAGCAATGAAGTGCCATCAGATTCTTCATACACAACATGACTCTTCCAAAGTTTGTCATATAAAGTCTTCATTTTTTAAGACCCTAAAAAAATTTAGAATTATTATATAATGTAACAGTAGAGGGGGTAAGCAATATACTCGTTTACTCTTTTAAAATCATTCTCCAAGCAACCAATCCAAAGCCCAGTAGGGCAGCTATTGCACTGATGCTAAATGTAAAACCAGATCCCAGTCCCTCCCAGGCGTAACCGCTAAAAATACTGCCTAATGCACCACCCACACCAAATGTCAAACTAACATAAAGTGCTTGTCCCTTGGCCTGATGACGTCCACGAAAAAACTGATGCACCATAGTTATAGCAGTGGCATGATAAGCACCGTACGTTACAGCGTGCAGGACTTGTGCTAATAATACAATTAAGAAATATTCTACGCCCCAACCTATCATAAGGAAACGCACTACTGCACAGCCGAAACACATAGATAAAATTTGCTTTAAACTGAAACGTTGCAGTAAACGAGGAATTATGAAAAAAATTCCGATTTCACATATGACACCTGTTGCCCAAAGCCAGCCAATACTGCTTCTACTATACCCATATTCCTCCAAATAAATTGAATAGAAGGTGTAGTAGGGAGCGTGAGCAAAGGCCATTAACAAGCAAGCAGTGAAGAGTACTAGTACCTCTGGACGCAGAAGTATTTGCCGTATAGAAAGGCTATCCCCGGAGCGTGGCACTGCTTCAATTTCTGGAATCTGATAAGAGAAGATTATGATGCCTAATTTAAATCCTAGTATTACCCATAATAACCATGCAATATTTACATTGTCTAGTAAATGACCTGTGCCAATAACTGCAAGAATAAAGCCCAATGAACCCCAGGAACGAATACTTCCATATTTGACGGAACTGTGATCCAAATAAGAGAATGTCGTTGCCTCAATTAACGGCAATGATGCGCTCCAGAAAAAACTCATCAACGCCATTATGACAAACATCCAGATAAATGAATTTTCAAAAAAAAATCCGCAATAACTTATTAATCCAGCGATTGCAGATAACTGCACAACCAGTATTTGCTTACCAATGCGATCAGCTAACCAACCCCATCCAGTAGGAGCAATAATACGTATGATCTGTAACAGCGACATTAATAAGCCGATCTGAAAAGCACTAAAAGAGAGAGACTGAAGATAGAGACCCCAATACGGAGCAAATGCTCCAATGAGGGCAAAATGAAAGAAATAAAAACCAGAGAGACGCCAGTAAGGAAGTGGGTACATCCGGAAAATTCTGTGAACTAAAAAATTAAATAAGGAGAAAAAAATTATCGACAAACAGAATCTGGGTAATTAAACGCGCTTTTTAAACTCATTGGTGCGAGTATCAATCTCAATTCGATCACCAATTTCAACAAAAGCGGCAACCTGAATTTGGAAATTAGTGCCCATTAAGCGGGCTGGTTTCATGATCTTACCAGAGGTATCACCACGAACCGTTGGTTCGGTATACTCTACTTCGCGTACAACAGTGTTAGGTAGCTCAACTGAAATTGCCTTACCATTATAAAATGTCACCTTACAGATATCTGTCATGCCATCAATTAGATAATTTAATACATCGGACATATTGTCCGATTCAATCTCAAACTGATTAAATTCATTATCCATAAATACATACAATGGATCAGAAAAATAAGAATATGTGCAGTCCTGGTAATCGAGCGCAACTATATCAAATTTCTCATCCGCCCTGTAGACTGACTCGGTGACGGCGTCAGAAAGCAAATTTTTTAATTTCATTTTAACTACAGATGCATTACGTCCAGACTTAGTAAAATCAGCTTTTTGTACAACCATTGGCTCGTTGCCAACCATAACAACATTACCGGCTCGAAGTTCTTTTGCGATTTGCATATTTCATTCCTAAAAATTTAAATTCAATCTAATTCACATAATAATATAGACCTAATGATTTCATCGTAGGTCTCAAATTATATCCGATTTTCTTGACTAAACAGGATCAAATTAGATGCCAAATCTCCGAGAGAAGACAACTGATCAACCCATGTTTCGCTATGTTGTGTCAGATTAACTTGTTGCGCAATAAAAGATAGCCATGCATCCTTAATTTGAGTGCCGTCATTCCAACTATGCCACAGAGCCAGCACTGTAGCAGCCATATTTGACGGCATGTCTCTAGTATAAAGATCAAGAAAAGCATCCAATTTAATCTGATGTGCATTATTCTCCTGTGGATAAATATGCCATATAAAGGGTCGTGTTGCCCATTGGGCACGAACAAATGAATCTTCCCCCCGCACGAAATTGATATCGCAGGCCCAAAGCAATCTATCGTAATTACTTTGCTCTAAGAATGGAATCAACTGCACGGTCAATTGGCCAGATTGCAACACCCCTCCAATTTCTAAAGAAGTAACACCAAAAAAAACTGCGGCGGAATTAACTATTGGTCCTTGAAATAGTAATACATATACGGGTGTACTTGAAGTCGCCAATACCGAAAGCAAATTCCCTAATGGGGCATCATCGTAGCAAAACATGGACACTCTTAACTCTTTCTCTTTACGTTCTGGTACACCTAAATGTCGCCAGAACTCTAATTGTGACAACGCATTAAAAGATTTTTTATCGATTAATAAATGTTGTTCGAGTAATAATCCACCAGTGCCTGATACAAAACCAGGAAAAAAGAAATGTTTAATTAGGGGCAGATATGGGTGAGGCGATGCTAAGCCATGACATCCTATCACCCAATTCTCGGCGCTAAGATATTCTAAATTTAACCATACCGAAGTCTGCGGCAAGGTAATCATTGAGTTAATGTAACTATCTGGTAGTTTACAAGAAAATGCTTCTATTACCACGTCAGCTGGCTCAATATTTATGAATGATTCTTGCCAGTAACGTATGTCAACACTCTGTACCCACTGTTGCTTAGCAGTCAAATCAACGTCTGGCGCAATATGATTGAAACTAACTAGATCATTTATCCATAAACGTACTACTAATTCATGTTGAGAAGCCAATTGACGAGCAAGTCGCCAGCAAACTCCAATATCACCAAAATTATCGATGACAGTACAGAAAATATCCCAACGTTTATTCATGAAATGTGACGATAGCACTACTGAGTGACAACCAAAGTATTATTTAAATATTAAACTATTTACATCAGTCAGATTAATCTACTTTGGGCGTCTATTAATCCATATAGGTAAATAAAAATTAATGTCTAGGCCTCATCTGGTTCAGGGTTTTCTGCAGATTTCAATCTCACCTTACTCTTGAGTGACGCGAATCTTTTCTTGATAATTTTACTAGGAATCTTTGGTGTTAGGCACGCCACATCGGCATTCTGAGCACGATGACGCAGAGCGTGATCCATTAACACTAATGCTAACATTGCCTCAGCGATAGGGGTCGCACGAATTCCTACGCAGGGGTCATGTCTACCATGAGTTGTTACCACTAGCGGCTTACCGGTCTTATCCATCGATCGTCGATCCAAACGAATACTGGAGGTGGGTTTTATCGCGATATTTACAGTAATGTCTTGACCGGTTGAAATGCCCCCCAATACACCCCCCGCATTGTTACTCAGAAAACCTTCAGGAGTTATTTCATCAGAGTGCTGAGTACCTCTCTGCGCAATACTAGCAAATCCAGAACCAATCTCTACTCCCTTAACCGCATTAATACTCATCATAGAGTAAGCGATTTCTGCGTCTAATCGGTCATAGACTGGTTCTCCCCAGCCCACCGGCACACCCTGCGCCACTACATTAATTTTTGCACCTACAGAGTCACCAGATTTGCGTAATTTATCCATAAATTTTTCAAGATCAGGAACCGAATCGGTATCAGCAACAAAGAAAGGGTTTTGATTCACCATATCCCACTGTTTAAAAGGAATTTCTATGGTCCCTAATTGCGACATATAACCACGAATCACTACGCCATATTTTTCACGTAACCATTTCTTAGCAATAGCTGCCGCAGCTACTCTCACTGCAGTTTCACGCGCAGAGGATCGTCCGCCTCCACGATAATCACGTATGCCATATTTTTGCCAATAAGTATAATCTGCGTGTCCTGGTCGGAAAACATCCCTAATCTTACTGTAATCTTTACTGCGCTGATCTTCATTACGAATTAATAACGCAATAGAAGTGCCTGTGGTTTTACCCTCAAATATTCCAGATAGAATTTCTACTGTGTCAGATTCATGCCGTTGCGTTACATGACGAGATGTTCCAGGTTTTCGCCGATCTAGCTCCAACTGAATATCTTCAGTAGACAGCTCCATTCCTGGTGGACAACCATCGACAACACAACCTATGGCTGGGCCATGAGACTCACCAAATGAGGTAACACAAAAAAGTTTTCCAAGAGTGTTTCCGGACATATTCTCTCGCTAAATTAATACATTGATACTGGCACGCACCGGCACTAATATGACCGAGAAAATTGTAATATCTCTTGTAGCATTTCAATCCCCCATGCCACACCAAAACCAGTTAAATCGGTATTAACTGCACCTAATCCTTCCTTACAGTTACTAGCAGATAAATCCATATGCACCCATGGTACATCACCAACAAATCTACTAAGAAAACGCGCAGCAAGAATATGATCTGCTTCGCCATCTAATGTGCATTGTTTGACATCAGCAATCTTACTTTCCAAGTTTATCTCATAATCAGAGTCCATGGGAAACATGACGACTCTTTCACCACTGATTTTTCCTGCCGCTAATGCTTGTTTTGTTAATTCCTCTCGATTACTAAAGATTCCACTATGACGAGATCCCAATGCAACATGCATACTACCAGTCAATGTTGCAAAATCTATCACTACATCAGGTCTCTTTTCAGCAGCTAAAGTTAGGGTATCTGCTAACACCATACGCCCTTCGGCATCGGTATGGATAATCTCAATAGTCGTGCCATTTAATGCCGTCACCACATCGTTTTGTTTGTAAGCGTGCGGACTTATATTGTTTTGGGAAATAGCAAGCCAGCAATCGATATTTACTGCCAAATTAGCCCGGGTGGCTGCCAACAGAATTCCTAAAGCCACTGCTGAACCGTTCATGTCTTCGTGCATTCCATACATATAACGCGCTGACTTTAAATTATGACCACCCGTATCAAAGCAAATACCTTTACCTACTAAAGCGACAGTCTTATTTGCACCTTTAACTCGTCTCTGTAGATATACAATAGCAGCATCTTCTGGATCGCTACCTTGAGCTATGGCGACAAAAGCACCTGCGCCCATTTTGCGTAATGCCTTAAGATTAAATTCTCGATACTTCCAACTCTCCTTTTCCGAAATCTTCCTAATACGCTCACGATAAAGTATCGGGGTTAATTTATTGGGCGGCAACACTGTTAATTCACGCGCAAGTACGTTACCTTCCGCCTTGGCACGTGTTAATACAAGATTATCAATAGTTGTATGCCCGCATAATATGATCTTGGTCAGTGATTTTTTTCCAACATTCTCCTTGCCAGTTTTACAAGATGGTAGGATCGAACCATTAATCCAGCTCACATATATCAATGAATCTACAAGTGTACATTTTTCATCAAAATCACCATGGATTACAAGATGAATTTCTTCTGGATACTCTCTTAGTAACAATTGAACGGCCTTGCGAATATAGGTCTGCTGATCAAATGTACTGCTGTTTGAATCTGGCATTGCCCATACACACAATGCGCCGCTCTTGAGATTGGAGCTGACTGATGTCTCACTAATTTCTTCATACCGCATTCTGCGACGTTTCAACAAAGCATCTAATGTGCTTCTGCCAAAAAAATCTGGCTTCCGAGACAGCCTCTCTGATGATTTATTAAATTTTGGCAGCAGCACCAAAATATGGGTTGCCTTGGTAGATTCATCTAAGAATGAAATATTTTTTATTAGTCTCGCAAGCATTGGCAACTATCCTGTAAAATATTAGTTATCATTATATACGTGAAGTTTCCTTGTAATCCATTATGGTTTCTTGCTTCAGAATTTTGTAATCTTAAACCATCTATCTTACTATGCGACAATATCTCGAACTAATGCAACATGTGCTTCAAAACGGTCAAAAGAAAACAGATCGCACTAACACCGGAACACTCTCTGTATTTGGTTACCAAATGCGTTTTGATTTAACAAAAGGCTTTCCGCTAATCACTACTAAAAAATGTCACTTAAGATCCATTCTTTACGAATTACTATGGTTCCTTCGGGGCGATACCAACACAAAATATCTTAGAGAGAACGGAGTGTCTATCTGGGATGAATGGGCAGACGAAAACGGAGACCTTGGTCCAATTTACGGACACCAGTGGCGTTCTTGGCCCAGCACAGACGGGCAGAAAATAGATCAAATAGCGCGGGTAATTGAGCAAATTAAGAGTACACCGGATTCTCGACGCATAATAGTTTCAGCATGGAATGTCGGTGAGCTGGACAAAATGAAGCTTCCGCCCTGTCACACTATTTTTCAATTCTACGTTGCCGATGGGAAACTTTCATGTCAACTCTATCAACGTAGTGCTGATATTTTTTTAGGCGTACCGTTTAATATTGCCTCATATGCATTACTCACATTAATGATAGCGCAAAGCTGCAGTCTAGAACCGGGTGATTTTATACATACTATGGGTGACGCTCATCTCTATCTCAATCATCTTGACCAGGCACAAGAACAACTGTCTCGTCAACCAAAAAAATTACCATCAATGGTGCTAAATCCAGCCATAAAAAATATCTTTGATTTTAGCTATACGGACTTTACATTAGAAAATTACGATCCCTATCCGGCCATAAAAGCGCCAATTGCTATATGAAACCAAAAATAGCCATAATTGCAGCTGTGGCGCCGGGCGGAATCATTGGAAGCGAAAATAGAATGCCTTGGTATATACCTCGTGACCTGAAAAACTTTCGACGCATCACTTCGGGACATCCGGTAATTATGGGACGAAAGACTTTTGAATCCCTAAGAAGTAGAGCCCTCCCCAATAGAAAAAACATAGTAATCACCAGAGATTTAAATTACAAAGCTTTCAATTGTGAGGTTACTCATTCCTTGGAGGAGGCTATTGAAATAAGTATTAATACAGATCGGATCTTTATCATAGGGGGAGGACAGCTATATGCCGCCGCTATCCAGTTTGCTGATGAAATATATTTAACTCAGATAGAGAATCAGAATCACACTGGTACTTTGTTTGATTCATTTTGGGGTGACACATTCTTCCCGGAAATTAATGAGTTAGAGTGGAAAATTGTTCATAGAGGGCGGCCCTTTGTTGCGGCCAGTAAAATACTGCATTCTAATTTAAAAAAACATACCGGACTCTATCTTCGTTACCTTAAATACGTACGCACTTCTAAAGAAAAAAAATAAATTTGTTCTAATAACCACATAGATTCCATTACAGAACAATGATCTCTGGTAATGGGAAACCATTAAAATTACTAGCGTAAGCGGTAGTATAAGCACCAGCATTAGGAATATATATAAAATCTCCCTCTTGTATATCTTCTGGTAACATCTCGTCGCGCATCAAAATATCCACTGAATCACAGGTTGGTCCTGCAACAGTCCATGGTATATCACGCCCCTTCCGATCAGTAAAAATACGGTAACGCAGCCCTTCAGTAACTTCAATCACACCACCAAAAATACCAGCATCCCAATACATCCAGCGCTTCCCGTTACGTGTAGCGGTGCCCACTACACGGCAAATAAAATAAGCTGCATCTGATACTAGATAACGACCTGGTTCCGCCATAACACGGATATCTGCTGGCAAATCAGCAAGAGCCTGATTTACAATATCTCCTATTGTCTCAATTGAAGGGATTGGTTTGGTATGAACCACCGGATACCCGCCGCCGATATTTAACAGGGAGGGTTTTAACCCGGCACGAAGCATATCAGTAAGAACTTTTTTAGCTTGCTCGATACCTGTCTGCCAATTCTGTGGATTACGGCACTGCGAACCAACATGAAAAGTTACCCCGACAAGATTAGCATCAAGATGAACAGCTTCGGCAATAATTTCCTTGATTTCAGTTAAATGTGCGCCAAATTTACCAGCCAATGGCCAGTCACTGCCAACATTAGGAACGTCTATGCGTAGATAGCTTTTTGCATCTGGTTTAACGCTGATAATTTTTCTTAACTCTTCAACGCTATCCAATACATACCACTCAACACCTTTGGACGCAGCATACTCTAGATAAGCTCTAGACTTTATCGGATTACTGTAATAAATTTCTTCAGCAGGAACTTCTAAATTCAATAAAATATTTAATTCAGAAATAGAAGCAATCTCAAACCCAGCACCCTCCTCAATCAACGTCTTAAGCACATGTAAATCTGGATTGGCTTTAACTGCATAGTGCGGATTCACACGTGGCATAGCAGCTCTGAAACGACGAATCTTATTACGGATAATACTACTATCGACTAATAAAAATGGTTTACTGTAACCACGATTCAGGGCTGTTTGGACATGCCTAAAATCCAAATTAACCTCATCATGAATATGAGGTACAACGTTGATCTCTATTTCTTTTTTTAAAACCTTTTCCACGGGAATTTTCCTTAGAGAAGCGTTACGTTACAGGAATATGAATATTGACCAGACCATTTAGAGCGAAATACTCTGCTTTGCTTTTCATGATGGCATCCTATCTATTAATTTAATTTACTAAAAATTAGGGGTAAATTTGAATTTGGCGATGATTATAGTCCGCATTTCAATCAAATCAAGTTTTTTTTTAACGAATCTAAGATTGACGTATTATACCAACAGATTTAATAAACAAATTGTTATTAATCATAATGTTATTATATTTTCTGTCTGTAATCGCAACAAAGGGTTGACTAGAATCAACAAATTTATTGTGCCCGATCGTGCGACTAGATGATACGTCATTATCTTTTAAAAAAGGTTAGATTTTCGGCAGAGTTACGCCTTGTTGTCCCTGATACTTACCACCCCGATCCTTATATGAAGTTTCGCATATCTCATCAGACTCGAAAAAAATGACCTGCGCTACCCCCTCGTTTGCATAAATCTTAGCTGGCAACGGTGTAGTATTAGAGAATTCCAAGGTAACATAACCCTCCCACTCTGGCTCGAATGGCGTGACATTGACGATAATGCCACAACGTGCATAGGTAGACTTACCAAGGCAGATAGTGAGAACATTGCGTGGAATACGAAAATACTCAACAGTACGCGCTAGCGCGAACGAATTTGGTGGAATGATGCACACATCACCCTTCACATCAACAAAAGAATTTGAATCAAAATTTTTTGGGTCAACAATAGTAGAATTTATATTAGTAAACAACTTAAATTCATTCGAGCAACGGATGTCGTAACCGTAACTTGATGTGCCATAAGAAACAATTTTACGACCATTTTCATGCCTAATTTGATTCGGTTCAAATGGCTCAATCATAGCATTTTCAGATGCCATGCGACGAATCCACTTGTCAGATTTTATAGTCATTTGTAGTATAAATAAAATACAGTACGGATTTAAAAAAATTTTTTGGTACAACCTTTTTCTTTTAATTATTGTTTTTTAAATTTTTAATCAAGTATTATGAATCACGATTTCTGGAAACAATGCAGAGCGATCCTGTGACAACTCGGCAATTTTAACTGCTACGCGACGAGCAATGCTTCGATAAATACTTGCCACATGTCCATTAGGATCAGCAATTACGGTAGGTTTCCCAGAGTCAGTTTGTTCGCGGATCCTAATATCAAGTGGTAACGCACCCAGAAGTTCGATATTGTAATCTCTACACATTCTCTCGCCGCCTCCAGCGCTAAAAATATGCTCTCCGTAACCACATTTAGGGCAGGTGTGGATTCCCATATTTTCAACGATACCGACAATAGGTATACCTACTTTCTCAAACATTTTAAGGCCCTTACGTGCGTCCAATAATGCAATATCTTGTGGGGTGGTAACAATAATAGCACCAGTAACCGGTACTTTTTGTGCGAGAGTTAACTGAATGTCACCGGTACCGGGTGGCATATCCACTATCAGATAATCTATGTCATGCCAACGAGTTTCATTTAATAATTGCTGAAGGGCTTGAGTCACCATTGGGCCGCGCCATACCATGGGGGTCTCTTCGTCGATCAAAAAACCAATGGACATTGCTTTAATGCCATGAGCTTCCATTGGCTCCATGTTTTTACCATCAAAAGATTTTGGGCGGCCAGTAATACCCAGCATTTGTGGTTGAGAAGGGCCATAAATATCAGCATCCAATATACCAACGGAGGCCCCTTCTGCAGACAATGCTAGTGCTAGATTCACTGCGGTCGCAGATTTACCTACGCCGCCCTTACCGGAAGCGACAGCAATAATATTTTTTATTCCGGGAATAAGTTTCACCCCCCGCTGCACACTATGAGCAACGATTTTACTGGTAATATTAATATCCACCCTATTAATACTGGGAATAGTTCTCAATTTCTCAGTTATACTTTTTCGAATATTCTCAATTACACTTCTTGCGGGATAGCCTAACAGGATATCAAGAGACACATTGTTGTCATCTATTCGAATATTCCGCGCTTCTTTGTTGGTCAGATAATCTTTGCCGGTACTTTGATCTATAATTTCTCTAAGAACTGACTCTATCTGTTGTTTTGAAATAATCACTAAGCAACCTCTCTATTTTGCAATATACGATCCACAATCAAATTGGATAGTAACAAATACTAAGTAAAGTTATACAGTTTGTTACAATTCATGTTTAATGATACTCATTTAAATGTACCTTATAACCCACTAATGAACAAAAGAAAAATTCTAATCACCTCGGCTCTGCCTTACGCCAACGGCAGTATTCACCTTGGTCATTTAGTAGAGTATATCCAGACTGATATCTGGTCGCGCTTTCAAAAAATGCAGGGGCACGAAGTTTATTACATTTGTGCCGATGATGCACATGGCACACCCATCATGTTGCGGGCAGAAACGGAAGGTGTCACACCAGAAAAATTAATCAGTTTAATGTATAACGAGCATTTGAGAGACTTCACAAATTTTCATATTAAATTTGATAATTATTACACTACTCATTCACCTGAAACTAGTTATTACTCGAAAGATATCTACAATAAACTAAAAGATGCTGGGTTAATAGCCATTCGTAATATTGAGCAATTTTATGATCCAGTTAAAAATATGTTCTTGCCGGATCGCTTTATTAAGGGCGAATGCCCCAAATGTAGCGCAAAAGATCAATATGGTGATAATTGTGAAGCATGTGGTGCAGCCTATGCTCCCAACGATTTAATAAATCCCTATTCTGTGATATCCGGCACACCTCCAATAACAAAAAATTCAGAACACTTCTTCTTTAGGCTATCAGATCATCGCTGCATCGATTTCTTACGTTGCTGGACAAACGAAGCAGATCACTTGCAGCCAGAAGTTGCCAACAAAATGCAAGAATGGTTAGGGGGGGCAGGAGAAAAAAAATTATCTGATTGGGATATTTCACGTGATGCACCATATTTTGGATTTGAAATTCCAGATGCACCAGGTAAATATTTCTATGTATGGCTGGATGCGCCAATTGGTTACATGGGTAGTTTTAAAAATTTTTGCGAGAAAAATAACATCGACTTTGATGAATTCTGGGGAGAAAATGCGACCACAGAACTGTATCATTTTATCGGTAAGGACATATTATATTTTCATGCATTATTCTGGCCAGCAATGCTTAAAAATACCGGGTATCGTATACCAACAAAAATTTTTGCCCATGGCTTTCTCACCATAAATGGAGAAAAAATGAGCAAATCACGTAATACATTCATTACTGCAAGAAGTTATTTGGAACAAGGGTTGGATCCGGAGTATTTGCGTTATTACTATGCAGCGAAATTAAATGGAACAATGGAGGACATAGATTTAAACTTTGTTGATTTCATAGCCCGGGTCAATAGTGATTTAGTGGGAAAATATGTCAATATTGCAAGCCGTGCAGCAGGTTTCTTGGTAAACCACTTTAATTGTCAGGTAACTAATTTATCAAACCAAAATACTACTCACTTATCACCGGAATTAAAAAAATTTAAACCCAATCTGGTAGAAGAATTACTAAAGAGTGCTGACGTAATTCAAGCTTACTTAGAGAATCGACATTACAGTTTAGCGATCTCTACCATAATGACGCTTACTGGCAAAGTAAATGAATATTGGGATCAACAAAAACCCTGGGAGAAAGCTAGACAACTAGATGACATAACACAGAGAGATGCCTTACATATTGCTTCCAGTACAACAATTGAATGTTTTAGAATCCTTACTATCTTTCTAAAACCAATTGTACCGGAGTTAGCTAAAAGGGCCGAGGCCTTTCTAAATATTCAACCTCTACACTGGAAGGATCTCTGGAACGCCTTACCACAAGGACACAAAATCAATACTTACAGGCATTTGATGACCCGTATTAATCAAACACAAATCGACGCTCTAATTGACACCAACAAACAAGTTCTCGGATTATCTATGGATAATACCTCATCATAAAATAACATTAAAATACAACAATACATTGTTACACCAATTTCCAAAATTATCTTGTAATGACTTTGCTAAAATAGATTTACGTATAGCAAGAATTTTGGATGCTGAGCACGTGGAGAGTTCACAGCCGTGTATGCGTATCAAATAGAGCCTTTGTTGCTTTAAGAAATTTAGGACATTCTTTGAATCTAACGTTTATCCTATGAACAAAAATTGCGCAGTGATTCAATTACAATCTGATCACTTCTGCATCCAATAGCGATTTATAAAAAACACTGGAAGAAAGATGGAACGGATATCAGAAGAGAAGCACACAAAGTCCGAAAAAAATTACTTAACAATAGAAAAAATACCTTCTTTTGCCACCAAATCATATCTTTTACGTGATCTCTTATCTAAAGTTTCTCGATCATTCTATCTAACTCTTGCTGTATTACCAATTTCTGTAAGAGATCAAATAGGTCTTGCATACCTTTTTGCTCGTGCCGCTGATACTATTGCTGATACGGATCTCATTCCAAAATTCCAGCGACTCACTTACCTACGGAAATTTAGAGAACTTTTCTCGGAAGATACAATAAACTGGGCAGCAATTAACTCGATTCAATTCGGACTCATTTCCCATCAAGCGCTCCCCGAAGAAAAAATTCTTCTCGAGAAATTAGAAGATTGTTTCCAGCTCTATCTAAAATTTAAACCTGCCGATCGAGCCCATATTCAGCACCTCATGACAACCCTCACTAAGGGAATGGAAATGGACCTAACAATGTTTGTAAATGGCAGCGCAACGCATCCGCAGTCACTGAAAACATTCAAAGAACTTGATCTCTATACTTACTATGTTGCTGGGTGCGTAGGAGAATTCTGGACAAATATCATGTGCGCTCACTGTCCTTCACTAGCAAATTGGGATATAGAAAAAATGAGTGCTATTGGTATACGTTTTGGTAAAGGACTACAGTTAACTAACATCATAAAAGACATTGCGAAGGACTTGAATCAAGGACGTTGTTATATTCCAGAAGAATTGTTAGTCTCCGTTGGGCTAACCACAGAATCACTCCTCCAACCAGAAGCTCATTTAACATTGCAACCCATTTTAATTCAACTCATTCGGCAAGCTATGGAGCATCTGGATCATGGTTGGTATTATGCTATGGCTATTCCGTACTCCGAAATACGCCTACGTCTTGCTTGTATGTGGCCAATTTTGTTGGGAGGAGAAACACTTAAACTACTACAAAAATCACCGAATATAATGCATTTATATCGTCCGATAAAAATTACGAGATCCTGTGTGTACCGTGTAATCGGACTAACAACTGTCACTGCTGGATCAAATTTGATTGGGACTACCTATTGGAAGAGTATTCGGAGAGCCATTAATCGAAACATGGATCTAACAAACTAAAAGAATCGGATCTTATTAATAAACTCACTTGTTTATTGAAGTTTTTAATTACATAATTACTAAAATATCCTAATCAACGCTTGAAAGATTCTTATGTCCCGAAGATTAATAAGTTCAGGCTCTAAATTTGAAGAAGAGATCGGTTACTCGAGAGCTGTGGTAGATGGTGAATGGATCTTCGTTTCTGGTACGACTGGATTTGATTATAGTACAATGACTATCTCTGATAATCTCATAGAACAAACTGAGCAATGTCTCAAGAATATCTTGACCGCCCTTAACGCAGCCGGGGCAACTATGCAGGATGTTGTCCGAGTAGTCTATGTGTTGCCGAACGCTGCAGATTTTCCAAAATGCTGGCCAGTCTTGCATAAATGTTTCAGAGAAATTAGACCGGCTGCCATGATGATTGCTGCTGGTTTATCCGATTCTCGGATGCAAATTGAGATAGAAGTAACGGCTCGGTGTACGGATATAATTTAATATATAGCAGACAAATAACTCTTAATCTGTCAAACGCTTCACCAAGTACTTAAAAATCTATAAAAAAAGGAGGGGGTAATGAAAAAAGTAATCAATAAAATTCTTCTAGCGACCGATTTTTCAGACGCATCTCAGAACGCCACTTACTATGCCCTGTCCCTGGCCAAAATTCATAATGCAAAACTAAAAGTTCTGCATGTCTTTGACGCAAGAGTGCTCGGTATTCCTGCAAACTATTTTATAACGGACGAACAGGAAAATATTGAAAAAACTCGACAAAGGGGCAAAGAGAATCTTGCAAGATTAGTTGATTCCTTTGATATTAAAGTCGAGACCATTTTTGCAGAGGGCATTGCTGGTCGAGAAATTATTCGTATCGCCGCTGATTCTGGTGCCGATCTAATCATTCTTGGAACCCATGGTTATACTGGGTGGAACCGGTTTGCCATTGGCAGTATTGCAGAATTTGTCGTAAGATACTCTCCTTGTCCCGTCCTCACGGTTCCCAGCAACCAAGAACAGTAGCATTGAATGGCTTTATTAAGATCATGGTAATCAGGGGAACTTTTTACTAAGAAAATGCTCTAATGTTACGGTAGCTTCAATTCTTTTTTAATGGAATAGGGGGTATAAGAATGGCAACAACACTAGGATCAGCTGGCGCAGCTCGCATGGGCTCAGGCGACGGTGATATGTCGCTGTGGTATGACTC
>Ga0208960_1000042_pt1 | contig 60462 bp, 66 predicted proteins | sample GreLakmeON33MSRF_FD_187703 | JGI IMG/M metagenome (GOLD analysis project Ga0208960, IMG submission 187703) | Freshwater lentic microbial communities from great Laurentian Lakes, MI, USA - Great Lakes metaG ON33MSRF (SPAdes) | ecosystem: Environmental > Aquatic > Freshwater > Lake | place: Great... | reverse complement strand
CATGCCCCTTCCTCCCCTAGGATCCCGCGTCGTTCTGGGTGGTGTGCACACCGCCCGCCTATGCATTGGAGGACCGTGCCAACCGCTCACCCCACGAAGTCGACCATGAGTGCCAAGCCAGGCGAAGTTGATCGCCGCTGGTACATCGTGGACGCCGAGGGTCAGAACCTGGGCCGTCTCGCCGCGACCATCGCGGAGACGCTGCGCGGAAAGCGCTCGCCGTCCTTCACCCCGCACGTTGACTGCGGCGATTTCGTCGTCGTCACCAACGCCGGAAAGATTACGGTCACCGGTCAGAAGCTCGACCAGAAGCGCTACTGGCGCCACTCGGGCTACCCCGGTGGTATCCGCAGCCGCACCCTCCGCGAGCAGCTCGACCGCCGTCCGGAAGAGGTCATCCGCATGGCCGTCCGCGGCATGCTCCCCAAGAACTCTCTTGGCCGGAAGCAGCTTTTGAAGATGAAGGTGTACGCCGGTTCCGAGCATCCCCATGAGGCGCAGTCGCCCGAGCCGCTCCGGCTCGAGAGGAAGGTCATCGTATGAGCACCGCCCAGGTCCGCATTCAGGCAACCGGCAAGCGCAAGACCTCGGTCGCCCGCATCATCCTTGAGTCCGGCGATGGCACCATCACGTGCAACGGTCGCCCGATTGAGGACTTCTTCGGTCGCAAGGTGCTCGTGACGGCCGCCAAGTCGCCGCTCGTCGCCGCAGGCGTCGAGGGCCAGTTCTCGGTGAAGGCCCGCCTCGATGGCGGCGGCATCTCGGGTCAGGCCGGCGCGCTGCGTCACGCCGTGGCCCGCGCCCTGGTGGAGATGGACGAGAACCTTCGCCCCGAGCTCAAGCGCGAGGGATTCCTCACGCGTGACGCTCGCGAGAAGGAGCGCAAGAAGGCGGGCCTCAAGGGCGCTCGTAAGCGTCCCCAGTTCTCGAAGCGCTGAGCGGGGAGGCGCGGCCGGCCCGGAGGCTCTTCGGGACGGACGGCGTCAGGGGGGTCGCGAATGCCGACCTCACGCCGGAACTTGCACTGGCGATCGGGCGGGCCCTTGGCCTGTCGATCGCTGGTTCCGGAGCGGTACTGGTGGGGCGCGACACACGCCGGAGCGGCCCAATGCTCGAGGCGGCGCTCGCAGCGGGTATTGCCTCTGCGGGTACTGATGTCGTGCTGGGCGGTGTGCTGCCCACGCCCGCCGTGGCGGAGCTCGTGGCAGCCGATCCGGACTTCGGGGCCGGCGTGGTCATCAGCGCCTCGCACAACCCATTCCCCGATAATGGCATCAAGCTGTTTGGGCCTGACGGGTTCAAGCTTCCCGACACCGCCGAGGCGGCGCTTGAGCAGCGCATCGACGGAGCGGCAGGTGACCGGCCCACGGCGGGCGGCATCGGCGAGATCCGCCATTGGGCCGATGCGGCTGCAACGTACCGGGCTCACATGGTGGCGCGGACCGGTACCCGGTTCGATGGGGTCCACGTGGTTATCGACTGCGCCAACGGCGCCACGGTGACGACGGCAGAGGCCGTGCTCACCGACCTTGGTGCCGATGTTCGGGTGATCGGTGCCGACCCCGATGGGGTCAACATCAACGTGGGCTGCGGGTCAACCGACCTCTCGGCCCTGCAGGCGGCGGTGACTGGGCACGGCGCGTCACTTGGGATCGCCTTCGATGGCGACGGCGACCGCATGCTGGCTGTTGACGCCGCGGGCGCCGTGGTGGATGGCGATCAGATCCTCGCCACGCTTGCCATCTGGTTGCAGGGGCGCGGCGAGTTGCCGGGGCCCGCGGTGGTCACCACCACCATGACCAACCTCGGGTTCCGCCGCGCGATGGCCGACAGCGGTATCGAAGTGCGCTGGACCGACGTGGGCGACCGCTACGTGCTGGAGGACATGCGCGCGAATGATCTGGTGCTGGGTGGTGAGCAGAGCGGGCACCTCATCCACCTGCCCAGCGGACCGACCGGCGACGGCCTGGGTGCCGCCATCCTGCTGCTCTCGGCGCTGGCCGAGCGCGATCTCACCCTTGCCGATGCAGCATCGGTGATGCAGCGCATGCCACAGCGCCTCGTGAGCATCCGGGTGGAGCGCAAGGGGGATCTGGCCGATGCCACCGGGGTCTGGGATCTGGTGCATACGCATGAGTCCGACCTCGGAAGCGACGGACGCATCGTGCTTCGGGCGTCGGGTACCGAACCGCTCGTGCGCGTAATGGTGGAGGCACCGACGTCCGAGCAGTGCGACAGGATCGCCGACGAGATCGCGGACGCTGCGGGGCGTGCGCTTGGCCTGATCGAGGGGGGTCACTGACATGTGCGGCATTATCGGATACGTCGGGTCGCGCCCCTGCGAGGAGTTGATCCTCGAGGGCCTTGAGCGCCTGGAATACCGCGGATACGACTCGGCAGGCATCGTCCTTCTCGAAGATGGCGGCTTCCGCACAATTCGCGCGGTGGGCAATCTCGCCGAGTTGCGGAAGGCAACGGGGCAGACCACGTCCACCGCCACAACGGGGATGGGGCACACGCGCTGGGCCACACACGGCCGGGTGACCGAAGCCAATGCACACCCGCATGCCGACGCGAGCGGCCGCATCAGCGTGGTGATGAACGGCATCATCGAGAACTACGCCCGCCTGCGCAGCGCACTGCAGGACGATGGCGTCGTCTTCTCCAGCGAGACCGACGCCGAGGTCATCCCGCACCTGATCGCCCGCCACTATGAGGGTGATCTGGTGGCCGCGGTGCGCACGGTGATCGGGGAGATCGAGGGCCACTTCGCATTCGTCGCGGCAAGTGCCGATGAGCCGCATCGCCTTGTTGCCGCCCGTCGTGAGTGCCCCATGGTGCTTGGTGTGGGCGAGGGTGAGCGGTTTATCGCATCGGCGATCCCGGCGTTCCTCCCGGAGACCCGCGACACGCTGATGGTGGAGTCGGGCGAGATCGTGGTGGTGGAGGCCGACTCGGTCGTCATCTACGACGGCGACCGGGTGATCGCCCGTGAGGTTGCGGTCGTGGACTGGGACGCCGACGCTGCCGAGAAGGGCGGCTTTGACACCTTCATGCTCAAGGAGATCCACGAGCAGGCCGACGCCCTCAGCGACACAATCGGCGATCGTCTGGCGCGCGACGGCACCGTCACACTCGACGGACTGGGTCTGGATGACGCGACGCTGGCTCGCGTGGAGCGCATCCACGTCGTGGCGTGCGGCACCTCATTCCACGCCGGGCTGGTGGGCCGGTACCTGATCGAGGACTGGGCGCACATTCCCGTGCACGTGGAGGTGGCGAGTGAATACCGCTACCGCACGTGCCTGGCGGGTCCTGGCGATCTCGTTATCGGCATCACCCAGAGCGGCGAGACCGCCGACACCCTCGCTGCCATGCGCGTGGCGCGTGAACGCGGTGCCCATGTGGTGGCGCTCACCAACATCATGGGCTCGCAGGCCGTGCGCGACTCCGATGGGGTGCTGTATACGCGCGCCGGGCTCGAGATCGGTGTTGCCGCCACCAAGACCCACCTTGCCCAGGTCATGGCCCTCGCGCTGCTGGCGCTGAAGCTTGGCCAGGTACGCCACACGCTCACCGCATCCGGCGCCGCCGACCTGGGTGAGGATCTGCGACGTCTTCCGGGCCTCGTGTCGGGATACCTCAACTCGCCGGCGTCTGCCCATGCCATGGAAGTCGGCAAGAAGTACGCGGACCGTCCGTTCTTCCTGTATCTCGGGCGCCATGTGGGCATGCCGGTGTCGTACGAGGGCGCACTGAAGTTGAAGGAGATCTCGTACGTGCCCACCGAGGCCTACCCGGCTGGCGAGATGAAGCATGGCCCCATCGCGCTGTTGGAGGAGGGGTCGCCTGTTGTGGTGGTGGCCACCGACGGGCACGTGTTCGACAAGGTCGTGTCGAACATCCAGGAGGTACGGGCGCGCGGTGCAGAGGTCATCGCGGTGGCGACCGAGGGAAATGACGAGATCGGCCAGCATGCTGATGACGTGATGTTCGTTCCGCGCACCCCGCCCCTGTTGTCGTCGGTGCTGGCGGTCATCCCGCTGCAGCTGTTCGCCTACGCAGTGGCCCGTGCACGCGGCCTCAACGTTGACCAGCCGCGCAACCTGGCCAAGACCGTCACGGTGGAGTGAGGCACGGGTGAGCGAGGTCGTCGGCGTGGGAATCGATCTGATCGAGATCGATCGCGTTGCAGCCGTGCTCGCGCGCCAGCCCAGGTTCGCGGAGCGCTGTTTCACCGATGCCGAGCGCGCCTACTGCATGTCGCGCAAGTTCCCTCCGCAGCACTTCGCCGCGCGGTTCGCGGCCAAGGAGGCCGTGGGCAAGGCGCTCGGTATCGGAATGACCAGGTGGCATGAGGCTGAAGTAATACGGGGAAGGGGCGCCCCAACGGCGATCCTCACGGGGCGCTGCCTGCGCCGTGCGTCGGATCTCGGCGTGGTTGAAGTGCTGCTCTCGTTGACGCATTCGCGTGGGATGGCCGCTGCGGTGGCCGTGCTGCGCGGGGCGTAGCGCCGGGGCAATAGGATGCGTGGCGTGCCAATCGCCCGCGCCCACGGACCCGTGCCGCTTCCCGGTGCACGTCCGCTCTTCAACTCCGCCGCACTCCGCGAGGCCGATGCGCGGGCGATCGCCAGTGGGATCTCCGGCGACGCGCTCATGGAGCGCGCAGGATTTCTGGCTGCCCGGGAGATCCTTGAGTCGTACCCCGCCGGTTCGCGTGCCCTTGTGCTCGCCGGCCCCGGTAATAACGGGGGCGATGGGATGGTGGTTGCGCGATACCTGGCTGAGTCGGGTTGGGATGTGTGCGTGGCGCTACCCGGAGGGCGCCGCCCGGGCACTCCCGATGCGCTCGCCATGACCGAACGGGCGGAGGCGGCCGGTCTGGTTCTCGTTGAGGCCGATCCGGCAGCCATCGCAGCCGGTGATGCCATCGTCATTGATGCACTGCTCGGAACCGGCACGGCCGGTGCACCACATGGTGCGATCGCGGATGTCGTGGATGCCGTGGTCGCATCGGGTGCCCCTGTCATTGCGCTGGACGTCCCCACTGGCGTGGACGCGGATACCGGCACCGTGCAGGGCGCCGCCGTACGGGCCGAGCTCACGATCACCTTTGGCGGCGACATGCCGGGGCTCCGCGTGGCCCCCGGTCGCACCCATGCTGGGCGGGTGACGGTGGTGGACATCGGTGTGCCGCGGGACATCCGCTGCGGTGAGGCTGCATGGCTGGTGGGAGACGACGCGGTGCGGGCAATCCCGCGGCGTGCCGCCGGGGATGACAAGTACGCAGCGGGTGGTGTGCTCATGGTGGCGGGTGCGCCGGGGCTCAGCGGTGCCGCCCGCCTGGCAACGCGTGCGGCGCTGCGTGCGGGAGCCGGAATCGTAATCGCCTGTGTCCCGCCGTCGGTACGTGCCGAGGTGTCGGCGTGGACGCCTGAGGTCATGGTGATGCAGGCGGGTTCGGATGACGCGGGGCTCGGAACCGATGCGCGCAGCGAGATCGATCACCAGATCGCACGGGTGGCAGCGGTGGGCGTCGGCCCCGGGCTCGGGCGTGAGGAGCGCACAACGCAACTCGTCAGGTCGCTGGTGAACGACGTGGACCGGCCGATGGTCATCGATGCGGATGGGCTCTGGCATCTCGGGGAGGACGTCTCCGTGCTGAAGACCCGTTCCGCGGCCACTGTCATCACGCCCCATGCCGGAGAGGCCGCGCGCCTTCTCGGTATCGAGCGTGCAGAGGTGGAGGCCGGGCGTCTTGCCGCCGCCGCCGCACTGGCCGAGCGGTCGGGTCAGGTTGTGCTGCTGAAGGGCCCCGGCACCATCATCGCGTCGCCGGGCGAGGTGCCGATCGTGGTGGAGGGCGGTACCCCTGTGCTCGCCACTGCGGGATCCGGCGATGTGCTTACGGGCATCATCACGGCACTCCTCGCACGCGGAATGAATGGACGCGATGCCGCCGCGGCGGGGGCGGTGCTCCACGCCCGGGCAGGGGTTCTGGCAGGGCGTGGGGAAGGCACCATCGCCAGCGACATCATCGAATCACTTCCGGAGGCGCACGCCACATGAGCGACGCCCGCTCCAGCGCATACATCGACCTCGACGCGGTGCGGCACAACGCCGTGACGCTCGACCGCGCGGCAGGCAAGGCGGGTCTCATGGCCGTGGTGAAGGCTGACGCCTACGGGCATGGCGCGATTGCGTGCGCCCGGGCGGCGCTCGCCGGTGGAGCGATGGCACTCGCTGTGGCGAGCGTCGAAGAGGCTGAGGAGCTGCGCCTCGCCGGACTCGATGACGTCACGATCCTCATCATGAGCCCGCTCACAGAGTCGGCGGGGCTGCGGGCGCTCGGGCAGCGATGTGAGGTGGCCATCAGCGATCACCACGCGCTCGCGCGCCTGATGGCCGCTGCTTCCCCCGATGTCGATGTGCGCGTGCACGTGGAGGTGGACACCGGAATGGGTCGCCTCGGCGTACCCGTTGACGACGCGCTGGCGCTTGCCGAGGCTGCCAAGGTGGCGGGCGCCCATGTGGTGGGCCTGATGACCCACTTCGCCACGGCGGATGTGACCGACGGGCCCGACGCCGGGTTCATGCGCGAGCAGTTGGTGCGGTTCCGGGCGCTCGCGCCCACCTTCCGCGATCGCTTTCCGGGCATCACCGTGCACGCAGCCAACAGCGCAGGCACGCTGCGCGACCTCGATGCCTGCTTTGACATGGTGCGGTGCGGTATCGCCCTCTACGGATGTTCGCCATTTGGCGGCGATCCGGTCACCGACGACCTCATCCCGGTCATGTCCTGGCGATCGCGGCTGTCGCTGGTGAAGCACTTCAACTCGCGCGAGAGCGTTGGGTATGGGCGCACATGGCGCGCAGCGCGTGGCACCTGGGTGGGCACCATTCCTGTGGGGTACGCCGATGGCTTTGCCCGGGATCTCTCGAACTGCGGTGAGGTTCTCGTGGGTGGTCGGCGTGTTCCGATCATCGGCACCGTCTCGATGGACCTCATCACCGTGGATCTGGGCCCAGAGGCCACCGAGCGCGGCGGGGAGGAGGTGGTGATCATTGGCTCGCAGGGCCGCGAGCGGATCACCGCCGATGAGATCGCACGCCTGCGGAGGACCATTCCGTACGAGGTCACATGCGCCGTGAGCCCGCGCGTGGCGCGGGTCCACGTCGGGTGAGCGCAGCACCTCCGGCCGCCCTCGCCCTGCGCGATCCTCTCGCGTCGCTTCCGGAGCCTGCGTGGCTCGTGGGCGGCTGCGTACGCGACGCCCTGCTCGGGCGCCCGGTGGCAGATGTGGATGTCATCACCTCAGGCGACCCCGCGGTGGCCGCCAAGGCGCTCTCCCGGGCCCACGGGGCAAGCAGATTTGAGCTGTCGCGGGACTTCGGTGCATGGAGGCTCACGGGTGGCACCCTGCCGTGGCAGGTGGACATCATGCCGATGCTCGGGGAGACACTCGACGAGGATCTGCGCCGGCGGGACTTCACGGTGAATGCCCTTGCGCTCTCGGTGTCCGGTGATCCGGTGATCGTCGACCATCACGGGGGCATGGATGACCTGAGCCGCAAGCGCCTCGTGCTGGTGGCGCCCGCGGCGCTTACCGACGACCCGGTGCGCGTCATCCGGCTCGCGCGCCTGGCTGATTCGCTCGGCTTCACGGTTGACCCAGATGCCCGCGCCGCCGCTCATGCCGCCGCCGCCGGGCTGCTGAGTGCACCCGGGGAGCGCGTGATGGAGGAGTTCTCGCGCATCATCCGTGCCGACGACCCGGTGGCCGCTGTCGCCGCACTTGATGACGTGGGGGGGCTCACCGCTCTCATTCCGGAACTCGGCGACTGCCGGGGAGTGGAGCAGAGCACCTACCACCACCTTGATGTGCTGGGGCACACGTACGAGGTGCTGGGCAACGTGGCCCGGATACAGCGCGATGCAGCAGAGGTGTTCCGCGGCAATGCCCCCATGGTGACGGTCGCCCTTCGCACCCCGCTTGCCGACGGGTTCACGTGCGGCGATGCCCTGCGTATCACTGCCCTTCTGCACGATATGGCCAAGGCACAGACCCGGGGCGTTACTGACGAGGGGCGGGTCACCTTCGTGTGGCATGACCGCGTGGGAGCCGACATGGCCGATGCGCTCATGCGCCGGCTGCGTACATCCAACCGCCTGCGGGAGTTCGTGGTGCACGGCGTTCGCCAGCACCTGGTGCTGGGATTCCTCGTACATCGACAGCCGCTGTCGCTGGTGCAGTACGACCGGTATCTGCGGCGCGTGGCACCCGATCCCATCGAGGCCATCGTGCTGTCTGTGGCCGACCGGCTGGCCACCGATGGGCCCCGCACCACTCCCATCCAGATAACCCGGCACCTGGCGCTGGCACGCGACATGCTCGCGGCTCATGCCCGCATCGAGGAGATGGAGCCCATCCGGTCGGCCATCGACGGTGCAAAGTTGGCGGAGTTGCTCGCGCGCCGTCCCGGTCCGTGGGTGGCCGAGCTGCTTATCGCCATTCGTGAGCAGCGGCTGATGGGGCGCGTGGGCGATGTCGCGGCGACCGAGCGCTTTGCCCGCGACTGGGACGCAGCCAACCCCGACGCTCCGTAGTCACCGAAGTCCGGCCGACCCGCGGTCTAGAATCTGCGCCGTTATGGCAGTTCATCTCACACGCATATACACCCGCACCGGCGATCAGGGCGACACGCGCCTTGGGGACATGAGCCTTGTGCGCAAGGACAACCTGCGTGTGAACGCCTACGGCGAGGTGGACGAACTGAACGCCGTGCTCGGCGTGGTGCGCCTGCAGGAGCTTCCCGAGGGTTGGGACGAACGCCTGGGTCAGGTGCAAAACGATCTGTTCGACCTCGGCGCTGATCTTGCGGTGCCCATGACCGCCGAGGGGAGCCACCTGCGCATCGCCGCCGAGCGTGTGACCGGCCTCGAGACATGGTGCGACGAGGTCAACGACACGCTGGGGCCACTCGACAGCTTTGTGCTGCCGGGGGGCACGGCCGCGGCCGCGCACCTGCATGTGGCACGAACGGTATGCCGCCGCGCCGAGCGCGCCGTAGTGATGCTGGCGGACCACGAGGAGATCGGCACCAACGTCATCGCCTACGTCAACCGCCTCTCAGACCTGTTCTTCATCCTCGCCCGTGGTTCGAACCACGCGGTGGGACGCCCGGACGTGCTGTGGGTGCCGGGCGGCGGGGCCCCCGCGGCCTAGGCTGGCGCGGGTGGTGGGCGGCCCTCGGCCGAGCCGCCCCGGATTCCGCGCCACACCAGCGGGATGCCGATAAGAATGAACACCACCGAGATGACTTGCGCAGTGGTCATTCCGGCGAATGTCACAGGGGTGGCACGCACGAACTCCACCAGCAGCCTTTCGACACCGGCCAGCACGAGGTAGAGCCCGAACAACGACCATCCGGCAGTGAGGCGTCCGCGAAAGCGCCACAGCACCCAGAAGACCACCAGCATGGCGATGCTCTCGTAGACGGGGGTGGGGTGAACGATTTCGGTGGTGGGCACGGTGCCGTCGGGGTACGACATCCCCCAGGGCAAGCTGGTGGCGCTGCCGTAGTCACCGTCTCCGGCCAACTGGCACCCGATGCGTCCGATCACATACGCGAGGGCCAGCGGCGCGGCGGCAGCATTGGCCATTACGCCCAGGGGGATGCGCTTCCAGGTGGCAATAAGGATGACGCCGATCACGCCACCGGCGACCCCGCCGTACCAGACAAGCCCCGACCCTGTGAACAGACCCTCGCCGGGCTCTCCCCAGTGCTCCACGAGGTAATAGATGCGTGCACCCAGGAACCCGCCGATGGCGGCGCCCACCACGATCTCGAGCGCGTTGGCCGGATCAAGGCCACGCTGGCGCAGGTCAATGGCCAGAAAGATGCCGGCGAGCACCACGGCGATGGCCGCCATGAGGCCGAACGAGTAGAACGTGAATGGCCCGATGGAGCCTAAGGAGGGAAACATTGGGGTAAGTCTACGTCAGCCGCAGGGGCGGGCGAGGGGCTAGGGGCGCACGACCCCGACGATGTCGCTGCGGCTCGACACGGGCGCCACGCGAACCACGTCGCCCGTGCGCGGGGCATGCACCATCATGCCGTCACCGATGTAGATGCCCATGTGACCGAGCCCATTCAGCATCACCAGATCTCCGGGCTGATACTGCCCGGGGGGGACCTGCGGGAATGCGGACCAAATGGCATACGTGTAGTGCGGAACGCTTTTACCGATCTGGGCGTATGCGTAACTGGCAAGCCCGGAGCAGTCGAAGCCCGACGGCGACGCGCCTCCCCATACATACGGGACGCCCTGATACTGCAAGGCGATACGTGCGGCCTCTGCGTTGCCGGCGCCGTCGGGCAGTGGCCCGTCAAATGGTTTGTACCCACTTGATGCAGCGGCGAGTGCAGCGCCGCGCTGGCGCGCCGCCTCTTGGGCGATCGCGGCACGCAGGTCGGCCCGTGCGCTCTGAAGCACACTCTTTCGTTGGGCCAGGATGGCCTCAATGCGTGACTTCGCCGCAGCAGCGTTGGTCACCTCAACCTTGGCGGACTCGCGATCCTTGGTCAGTTGCACGCCGATGCGGACGGTGCGGTCGCGGAAGGTGCGCATGTTGCCCACCACATGGGCGTCCTCGGCGCCGGCACGCTGAATGGCGTCCACCTGGCCCACGGCATCGGTGAGGCTGCCGCTTGAGACGAGCACCTCGACGAGCGACGGGTCGGGGTGGCGGTAGAGCGCATCCATGCGCTCGCTGAGGATGCGCTGCGAGATGTGCAGGTCGGCGGTCGCCTTCTTGAGCACACCCTCGTTCTTCCTGATGTCGGCCCGGATGTTGCCGAGCTTCCACACGGCGCCGTTGTACTTCTCGGCTGCGACCCCGACCTGATGGCCAAATGCATCGAGCTTCGCCTGCAGGCGCTTGACGGCGGCCTTTTTCTCGCGCACCGTGTAGGGGGCGCCCGACGTGATGGCGGGTACGCCAATGCCCGCCATCAGGGCGGTACCGGCGAGGATTGTGGCGAGCACGCGACGCGCTCGTGGCATGTGATTGGCCTGCTGCACGAATTGCGACCCTTTCACGAAATGGCACCCTGTAGGGAAATCCCGGTTGCACGTGACACATGCGGCATTTCGTGTTGATCCCGTCCGGAGTCATGAGCACAATCCGGTACGTGAGGCGACGCGTGCCATGTGCATTTCGCGGGATCGCCGCCGGGGCCTGCATTTGCGCCCTGGCGGCCGGATCTGCCTTTGGCGTGGGCACTTCCGACCCGAGCGCTCGTGGTATCGGTGCCATCGTGCCCGGCCGCAACCTCGCCATGGCCGCCGCTGGGCCGCATCACCCCACGCGATCGGCCACCGCAACCCCATCTGGTGCCGTTGCAGCAGGCGGCACCGTGTCGGTGAATGTGGGGGCAGGGCCAGGCGGATCGGGCGCGCTCGCCGAGGCCGAGGCCGACGCCTCGGGCGTACGGCTGTTTGGCGGCCGGGTGGTGGTGAATGCGCTGCATGTGGGTATCCGGTCCGATGCCGGTGTCCAGGGCACCGAAGCGGGCGTGGTGGCTTGGTCTGCCGACATCACCGTGGATGGTCAGGACATCACTGAGCAGCCCGGGACGCCCGTTGACATTGCGGGCATCGGCACACTGACGTTGATGGAGCAGTTGGTGGATGGCGGAACGGTGACCGCCAACGCCCTGCGTGTGCAGATCACCGATCCTGCGTCGGGCCTCGCAGTTGGCACCGACGTGGTGCTCGGGCACGTCAAGGCCACGACCGGGGATCCCATTCCCGATTCGCCATCTCCTGACCCCGGGAGTGCACCGAGTGCCCCGGGAGCCGCCGGGCCCGCAGATGGTGCCAATGGGTCGCCTTCGGCAGGCGGTCGCGCGCTCCCCATTGCCCCGGCTCCGTCGATGACCCCGGTACCCGGTGCGACGTCGCCGCTCACTCCGTCGTCGGGCCTCGGGCTGCCGCGCCAGGTCGCTCCGGGTGTGACGGTGATACCCACATCGGCGGGCTATGTCTTCCCGGTCGCGGGCGGTACGTCCAACGACTTCTCAGACGACTACGGAAACCCCCGTGCCGACACCGGGTGGCACCAGGGCAACGACATCTTTGGGTCGGCGGGTACCCCGCTGTTGGCCGTGGCCGATGGCACGCTGTCGAAGGTGGGGGTCAACCGCTTGGGTGGTAACCGCCTGTGGCTCACCGACGACCGTGGCACGGCCTATTACTACGCGCATCTCTCAGCGTTTTCACTCGCTGCCACCGAAGGGGCCCGGGTGCAGGCTGGTGACGTCATCGGGTTTATGGGCAACACGGGCAATGCCATCAGCACCCCACCACACCTGCACTTTGAGATGCACCCGGGGAATGGCGACAGCGTGAATCCATACCCGTACTTGATGGCGTGGCTGCGTAACGCACCGGTTGCCCGGGCATTTACCGCTGCCACCGTGTCGGTGGGCCATGTGCCCGCCGCCGGTGCCACGCTTCTGGGTGCGGTTCCCATTGCCGAGGCCGTCACCGGCCCCGGCAATGGCACTGCAGTGGCCGTCCGCTAAACGGCGCGTGCCCCACGCTTGGGACGCACGACGGCCTGCAGCACGTCGGCGTTGAAGGCACCCACGCCCTCACCGTCCACCGCGTAGTGGTACAGGGCCACCGACAGGATCTGGTTGAGCGTGTTGGCGAGCACCGATCCGATGATGACGAGCAGCCCGCCCACGACAGCCAGGGCGATGCCTGCGGCTGCTGACGTGCCTCCTGCCATGGCAATGCCCAGGACGATCAGGATGATGCCGGGGAGCACGATCAGCACGCCGACGATGCCACCGGTGACGGCCTGACCGGTTACCTGCTGGCCCCAGCGCTGCTTGAACAGCGACGATGAGCGCTTGAGGGCGTTGATGGGTCCGGCTCCCTCAAAGGTGATGACGGGTACCGCGAGAAACGACACGAGCGCCCAGGCGACTCCGGCGAGCGCGCCGACGATGGCACCGCCCGCACCATCGAAGCGGGCCTCGATGGTGCGGATGATGATGGCAACCGTGGTCACCACAAGTGCCCACTTGGCGATCTGCGGGATGCGCTCGCGCGATACGTGAAGACCGTCTCTCAGAGTGCACGATTCACCGCGCAGCGCCCGATCGGTTGCCGCGCACAGGCCCACCCCGAAGAACACCCCGGTAAAGGCGGCCAGATAGCCGCTGACGGCGAACAGCACGATTGCGGCCCACAGGACGTTGGCGACCACCAGCAGAAGGATGCCGGGGAGCACAAGGATGATCGCGATGGCAAGAGCAACGGCCATTCCCGCGATGGGGAAGGCCATGAGGCTCTTGTTATCGCGCAGTGTGCGCCAGCTGATCTTCGCGAGTGCGATTCCGGTGCGGAATCGTGATTGCTTGGGCATTGAGGCGCGGGTCCTTTGGTCAGACGCCGAAGCTGTCCCCGCACGAGCAGGTACTGGTGGCGTTGGGATTTTTGATCACGAAGCCGCGCCGCATGAGCGTGGTGGTGTAGTCAACCACGGATCCACTTACGTAAATTGCGCTTTTGAGATCCAGTAGCACGCGGATGCCGTTGCTCTCGATCTGCCGCTCGTCGGGCGCGGGCATCGCACCGCGCGGGATCAGATCGATGGAGTATTCGAGGCCGGAGCAGCCACCGGCGTGGATACGCAGCCGCACGCCATGGTCCATCCCCTCGCGGTCAGCCGACTCGCGCACGTATCCTGCGGCCGCATCGGTTACCGCGAGGCCGGCCCCGGCACCTGTGGCCTGCTGCTCGCGGGCAGCTCGGGCGCGCTCGCGTGCGGCGGCCTTCTTCTGCTCGAGCGTGAGCGTTGGGGCAGGGGCGGCCTGATCAGCCATAGCCCATCACCTTCATCAACAACTTGCCGTCGTCGGTCATCTTGTCGGGGCCCCACGGCGGATCCCATACCCAGTTGACGTCCACCGCCGTCACACCATCGAGTGGCTCCACGAACTTGCGCACGTCGGCGATGATCTGCTCGGTGAGTGGGCACCCCATGGATGTGAGGGTCATGTCGATGTCCACCTTGCCGGTGGCCTCATCCACAGTCACGTTGTAGAGCAGGCCCAGATCGACCACGTTGATACCGATCTCTGGGTCGTCCACCTGCTTCATCGCTTCGCGGACGTCGTCCTGGTTCACCATCTCAGCCTCCGTGTGCGGTGGTCTCACGATAGCTGGCGATCGCGTCGCGAAGCGCCAGCCATGACAGCAGTGCACATTTAACGCGCACTGGGTACTTGGCCACACCCTCCAGGGCGATGGCATCGCCCAGCAGGTCCTCGTCGGGCTCCGCGTCGCCGTGCATCATCAGGCGGAAGTGTTCCACGATCTCGAGGGCCTCATTCAGGTCCTTGTCTGCCACCACCTCGGTGAGCATCGATGCCGCAGCCTGGGAGATGGAGCAGCCATCACCGTCGGCTCTGATCTCGACGATGCGGTTATCTTCGACGCGGATGTCGAGGAAGCACTCGTCACCGCATACCGGGTTGTGCTCGTGTACCGATGCCGATGCATTCTCGATGCGCCCGCGGCCCCGGCGGTTGCGGTAGTGATCGAGGATGAGCTGCTGGTACAGGTCGTCGAGCCCGCCCATGGTCAGACCCCGAACCAGGTGCGGCACTCGATGAGGGCGCCCTGCAGGGCGAGGATGTCCTCATCGGTGGTGTAGACGTGGGCACTGGCGCGCGTGGTGCTCTGGGTGCCGAGCACGCGCATAAGCGGCTTGGCGCAGTGGTGGCCGGCCCGCACGCACACGCCCTTCGAATCGAGGAATTGCGCGATGTCGTGAGGGTGGACGGCGTCGAGAGTGAACGACACGGCCGCGCCGCGCCGGTCGGGATCCGTGGGCCCGAGAATGGTGAGGCCGGGCACTTCGCCCAGCGCGTCGATCATCAGTTCTGCGGTGGCCCGCTCGTGCTCGCGCACACGGTCCATCCCGAGTGCCTCGAGGTATTCAACCGCGGCACCGAGCCCCACGGCCTCGGCGATTGGCGGGGTTCCCGCCTCGAACTTCCATGGGATCTCGGCCCACGTGGAGCCCTCGGTGGAGACGTCGGAGATCATCTCGCCTCCGCCCAGGAACGGCTCCATTGCATTGAGGCGTTCTGGCGTGGCGGCCAGCGCGCCGATGCCGGTGGGGCCGAGCATCTTGTGCCCGGTGAACACAAGGAAGTCGCTGCCGATTGCAGTGGCATCAACCGGCATGTGGGGCACGCTCTGGGTGGCGTCAATCATGGTGAGCGCGCCGGCCTGATGCGCCATCTCCACGATCTCGCGCACGGGGTTGATGGTTCCGAGCACGTTGGACACATGCACGGCGGCCACCATGCGGGTGCGGGGCCCGATGAGCGCCCGCAGGGCATCGAGCTCGACTTCACCCTGAGGGGTAACCGGGGCGAACAGCACCTTGGCGCCGGTCATGCTGGCCACGATCTGCCACGGCACGATGTTGGAGTGGTGCTCCATCTCGGTGACCACGATCTCGTCGCCCTCGCGCAGCTCGCGCGCACCCCACGCCCAGGCCACCAGGTTGATGGCCTCGGTGGCGTTCTTGGTGAGCACCAGCGCCTCGCGCGGGTGGTTGATGAGGCGCGCAGCCGCTGTGCGCCCGGACTCAAAGCGATCGGTGGCCTCTGCCGCCATCTCGTACACGCCACGATGCACGTTGGCGTTGGTCTCGCGGTAGTACGCGTTCATCGCGTCCAGCACCACCTGAGGCTTCTGCGAGGTGGCCGCAGAATCGAGGTAGTGCAGAGGGCGGCCGTCGGGCCGCGGGGCGACGAACATGGGGAACTCCGCGCGGATCGCGCGGGCGTCCAGCGCGGGGCTCCCCGTGGTCGTCATCAGTTCGGGGCGTTGGCCGGCTCGTGCGAGCCGAACTCCACGTAACCCTTGTCCTCGAGGTGCTCGGCCAGCTCGGGACCGCCGGTCTGGGCGATGCGCCCCTCAAACATCACGTGCACGACGTCCGGTGTGATGTAGCGCAGGATGCGCGTGTAGTGGGTGATGATGAGGCATCCGAGGTCGGGGCCGCGCTGGGCGTTGACGCCCTCCGACACAATGCGCAGCGCATCGACGTCGAGTCCTGAGTCGGTCTCGTCGAGGATGGCGAACTTCGGCTCAAGGAGCGCCATCTGCAGGATCTCGTGGCGCTTCTTCTCGCCGCCTGAGAAGCCCTCATTCAGGTAGCGGTCCGAGAACGACGGGTCAAACTGCAGGAGTGCGCTCTTCTCCTTGAACAGCTTGGCGAACTCGCGCACGGGGATCTCCTCGCCGCGCGACGCGTTGACCGCGGTGCGCAGGAAGTTCATCACCGACACACCGGGGACCTCGACCGGGTACTGCATGGCGAGGAACAGGCCCTTCTGGGCGCGCTCGTCGGCAGCCATCTCGGCGAGGTCTTCTCCGCCAAACAGCACAGAGCCACCCGTGATCTCGTAACGCGGGTGGCCGGCGAGGGCGTATGCGAGCGTGCTCTTGCCCGAGCCATTTGGCCCCATAAGGGCATGCACCTCGCCCTGAGGCACTTCGAGGTCCACGCCCTTGAGAATAGGCGTGTTATCGACGGCAACCTCGAGGCCGGTGATCTTCAGGATGGGGTCAGGCACGAAACGGAATCTCCTTGAAATGAGTCATCGGGCATCGAATGGGTGTGTGGTGTCGGGTGTGGGGTCGATCCACACCCGGCCATCGCGGACCTCGACCGGGAACACCGGCAGCGAGGCCGTGGCGGGCGGTGTGATTGCCGCTCCGTCGGAAAGGCGGAAGTAGGCGCCGTGGCGCGGGCACTCGATGCGACCCATGTCGGGGTCGAGCCAGCCCGCGCTGAGCGATGCCATGCCATGGGTGCAGGTGTCGTGCACCGCGTGAAGGGTGCCCTCGACATTTGCCAGGCAGATGGGCTGGCCACCGACCTCAACCCGGGTCATGGTGCCGGGCGGGATGTCGTCGAGCGACATGACATCGACCACGTTCATCGCACCTTGGCGCGTGCGGCGGCAGCAAGTTCGTCGCGCAGCTCGCCGAACGAGATCTGGTCGAGAACTTCCTGGAAGAAGCCATACACGATGAGGTGCTTCGCCTCGAGCTCAGGCACACCGCGGCTCATGAGATAGAAGACCTGCTCGTCGTCCACGCGGCCCACCGCACCGGCGTGCGAGCACTTGACCTCGGCCGTCTCGATCTCGAGAAACGGGATGGTATCGGCGCGCGCTCCCTCCGTGAGGATGAGGTTGCGATTGGTCTGGTAGGCGTCGGTGCCCGGGGCGCCCGGGGGCACCACGAGGTTTCCGAAAAACACCGTGTGGGCGGTGTCCTGAATCGCACCCTTGTAGAGCAGGTTCGAGTACGCCTGCGGCGCCTCGTGGCGCGACACGACGCGGTGCTCAAAGTGCTGGTTGCCGGTGGCGAAGTACATGCCGAGCGCGCGCGCGTCGGATCCGCTGCCATGGCAGTACATCGTGGGCTCCACGCGCACGACATCGCCACCCAGCGTGACATTGACCGAGCGTGCCCGGGCGTCCTTGCCGGTCGAGGCACGGATGGTGGCGTGGTGGCGCATGCCGGAACCCCATCCGATGTACGAGACGTGCTCCAGCTCGCCGCCCTCGGCCACGAACATCTCAACCACCGACGACGCCTGCACCGGGCCGTCGAGATCGGGCGACACGTAGCGGTCAACCACGGTTGCCTTGGCGCCCTCCTCCACGATGATGAGCGTGCGGCCAAATACGCGGCCGGTGGCTCCCGTTGCGGTGAGCACCGTCTCGACCGGAAGTGTGAGGTGCACGCCGCGGGGCACGAACACGAAGGTGCCCGCGTCCCAGTGTGCGGCGTTGAGCGCACCGGGACGATCGTCAAACCCGGCCAGCGAGTACAGGCGGGGACGCACGAGGGACTCGTGGTCGATGAGCGCCTGCCCCAACTCAGACACGATGACGCCATCGGGAAGGTCAATGATCTCTGCGGGAGCCGGTACGCCGTCGGTAAAGGCCAGGCGTGCCGATCGTCCCTCGGTGGCAGGTAATACAACGGTGCCCGTGGCGCCGGCACCCGATGGCTCGGGGCCGGTCATGGCGAGATCTGCCGGAGGAGTGAAGCGCCACTCCTCCTCCATCCCGGTAAGCACGGGCAGGGCATCAAGGTTGGCGGTTGCCGTGGTGCGGGCCTCTGCGGCCCAGGCCGGGGCATCAGCCAATGGAACCCTCCATCTGCAGCTCGATCAGGCGGTTGAGCTCAACCGCGTATTCCATGGGCAGTTCCTTGGCGATGGGCTCGATGAACCCGCGCACGATCATGGCCATGGCCGCCTCCTCGCTGAGCCCGCGGCTCATGAGGTAGAAGATCTGGTCGTCGGCCACCTTGCTGACGGTGGCCTCGTGGCCAATCGAGGCGTCCTCCTCCTGAATGTCCATGTATGGGTAGGTGTCGGAGCGGCTGTCTTCGTCGAGAAGCAGCGCGTCGCACACCACCGAGGCCTTCGCCCGGCGAGCACCCGGCTCAACCTTCACGAGGCCGCGGTACGACGTGCGCCCGCCGCCCTGCGAAATGGACTTGCTGATGATCGTGGACGAGGTATCGGGCGCCACGTGCACCATCTTGGCGCCGGCGTCCTGATGCATTCCCGGGCCGGCCATGGCCACCGAGAGCACCTCGCCGCGCGCGCGCGGACCGACCATCCACACCGCTGGGTACTTCATGGTGAGCTTGGAGCCCAGGTTGCCGTCGATCCACTCCATGACGGCGTCCTCGTGGGCCACTGCGCGCTTGGTGACGAGGTTGTAGACGTTGTTCGACCAGTTCTGGATGGTCGAGTACCTGCACCGTGCACCCTTCTTCACGATGATCTCGACCACTGCGGAGTGCAGCGAGTCGGCCGAGTACGTGGGGGCTGTGCAGCCCTCGACGTAGTGCACGTACGAGCCGGGCTCGCAGATGATGAGCGTGCGCTCGAACTGGCCCATGCTCTCGGCGTTGATGCGGAAGTAGGCCTGCAGCGGGATGTCCACTTGCACCCCTGGCGGGATCCAGATGAACGAGCCACCGGACCACACGGCCGAGTTGAGTGCCGCGAAGGTGTTGTCACCGGGGGGGATGACCGTGGCCCAGTACTCACGGAAAAGCTCTTCGTGCTCGCGGAGCGCGGTGTCGGTGTCACAGAAGATGACGCCCTTCTCCTCAAGGTCTTCGCGGATCGAGTGGTACACGACCTCAGACTCGTACTGCGCGGAGACACCTGCCAGGAACTTCTGCTCGGCCTCGGGGATACCCAGGCGGTCGAACGTGTTACGGATGTCGTCCGGAACGTCGTCCCACGAGCGGCCCTGATGGTCGGCGGCCCTGATGAAGTAGAAGATGTCCTGGAAGTCGAGGCTGGACAAATCGCCACCCCAGTCGGGGATCTCGCGACTCTCAAAGATCTCCAGCGACCGAAGCCGGAACTTGGTCATCCACTCGGGCTCGTTCTTGAGGGCGGAGATCTCGCGCACAACGTCAGCGTTGAGGCCCTTTTTGGGCTCAAATACGTAATTGGCCGGGTCGTGCCAGCCGTACTTGTACGTTGTGTCGATATCGATCTCAGGCTTGGCCGTCGACATAAGGGCGCTCCTCTTTGTGGTCGGGCGCGGTTTCTCTATATGTTACGCACATAGCCCGTAGAATCAACCGCCTGCGGACGAGGAATGTGTTCCCGACTCCGAAGTCGTCTGCCAGGGCTATCCTTGACCGAGTGAGGACCGTGAGGACACCCCGATGACCACCGATCCCGCCACCCTCCCCGACGACGAGGTGGAGATTCAGCGACTTGTGGCCGCTCTTGGCGACGGCACGCGTCGGCGTGTGTTTTTCACTGTGCGCGAGGCATGCGGTCTGGTTGGCAAGGACGAGGTGGCCGAGGGCGTGGGCATTACGCGCCGGCTGGCCGGGTTCCACCTCGACAAGTTGGTGGAGCAGGGGTTTCTGCGTGCCGAGTTCCAGCGCCGCAGCGGCCGCACCGGCCCGGGGGCCGGTCGACCAGCCAAGTTCTATGCCCTTGCAGCGCCAGAAGAGGATAAGCGCCTGCTCGAGAAGCACTACGACCTACTTGCCGAACTGCTGTTGCGGGCAATGAATGACCGCTCCGGGGAAGACCCTCAAGAGGTGCTGGAGCGCGTGGGCTACGAGTTTGGGCGGGAACTCGGCGTCGCCGAGCGCGCGGCCGGCCGCAGCCCGTCCTATACATCAACCACGGAGGCCGTGATGGGCGTGGTGGGGGTGCTTACCCGCTACGGGTTTGGGGCCACCGCTGGTACCGACGGCGAGTTCACCGCCCGGGCATGTCCGTTTGAGGAGATGGCCAAGGTGGACCCGAAGAGGGTGTGCGGACTCGACCGGGCGATCTGGCGCGGGGTGCTGTCGGCGTTCAATCCAGATGCCACGCTGGCGGGCGCCACTGCCCGGGCCGAGGGCGATGAGGCCTGCGCGGCCCGGATCGTGTCGGCCAGCTCCTAGAACCGCTGGGGTCTAGAGGTCCTTCAGGCGCGAGGTGCCGAAGAGCCAGAACATCCAGCTGAAGAGCCCCGTCATGATCATCGCGCCGATGATGTCGACGTAGTGGCCGGCCTGGGCCGAGGCGAAGATCTCGATCACCATCACGAGGGCCAACAGGCCAAACATGATCCAGCCGGTCCACATGATCCAGCCAAGCGGCAGGTACTTGCGGGTGCCCACGGTGTGGGCGAGCGGGGCGTAATTCGCCCGGCGTCCGCCGGCGCGCTTCGGCTTGGTGTTGGTCTTCTTACCGGGTGCCATCGGCGGGGAGGATACCGTGATCGTCGGCGGATGCCTTGGGGTGCCATGTGCCGCGCCGAAGTCGGACGATGCTCACACCCATCGCAACGAAGTAAACGGCGCTGAATGACACCTGCGCAATGGACCCGTGGACGAGGCCGAACAGCCCCCACGGGATACACCCGATCATCGCGATGAAGCGCAGCTGCACCTGGCCACGGGATGCGCGCGAGGCGATGGCGAACAGCAGGCCGACCCCGGCGAGCAGGTCGGCCGGGCCAGTCCAGAAGATGACCATGAGGATGACTGCGATGGGCACGGCCGCAGCGAGGGCGATGCGACCACGACGCGAATATGGGCTGATGCCCGCGAGGTCCACGCCCGTATAGAGCGCGTTCATGGAGACGCCCGCGGCCGCCCCGAGCAGCGCCCAGTGAAGGATGAGCACCGCGCCACCAGATGCATCGATGGCCAGAAGCCAGAGCCGACGGCGTGCGAGCGTGGCGCCCAGAAGCAGTCCGTACCCCAGAAAGCCGGTGGCCTGCGTGATGAGGTCTGCAGAGGTCACGGCGTCATCCTTGCGCGCCGCCCCACGGAGGTGCCCACCGGTGGTTGACTGCGGGTATGGAACTTGGGATCGAGGGGCGTGTTGCGCTTGTGACTGGCGGGAGCCGGGGAATCGGCCGCGCATCGGCGGAGGCTTTGGCGCGCGAGGGCGTGGCGGTCGCGGTTGCGGCGCGCGGCGCGGAGGGCGTGGACGCCGCGGTTGCCGCGATTCGCGCCATGGGCGGCCGTGCTGAGGGAATTGTCATGGACATGTCTGATCCCGCTGGCCCCGCCGCTGCGGTTGCAGCCTGCGAGTCGGTGCTCGGTCCGGTGGACGTGCTGGTGGCGAATGCCGGTGGCCCGCCGCCGGGGCCATTTCTTGCCACCGACGATGCGGGCTGGGATATGGCGGTGCAGCAGAACCTGCTTGGCACCATCCGTCTCATCCGAGCTGCGCTGCCGGGTATGCGTGATCGGGGGTGGGGGCGCATCATTACCGTGACGAGCACCTCGGTACGCGAGGTGATCGATGGTCTGGCGCTGTCCAACGCCACGCGGGCGGGGGTGGCGGGGGCGGTGCGGACGTTGGCGCGTGAGGTCGCCGCCGACGGTGTGACCGTCAACAACGTTTTGCCCGGTCCCATTCTCACCGACCGCATGCGCGAGTTGCTCGCAGCCGAGCCCGACCTGGACGCCGCCATTGCGGCCCGGGGGGCACGAAACCCCACCGGCCGTGTGGGCGACCCCGCCGAGGTGGGCGATCTGGTGGCATTTCTGGCATCGGACCGCGCCGCGTTTATCACGGGTGGATCGGTGATGATCGATGGAGGGGAGAGCCGTGTCGTCGGTTGATCATGAGCGTCCACCGTTTCGGTTCAGCACGCGAATGCGCGTTGATTTCGCCGATACCGATGCATTTGGGCATGTGTACTTCGGGCGGTACAGCCGGTACGTGGAGCGCGCTGTTATCGAGTACCGGCGCGAGGTGGGAATCGGCCTGCTGGGGGAGCCGGGGCACCTGTTCGTGGTGAGATCTCTCACCATCGACTACCACGCCCCCGTGAGGTTTGACGACACCATCGAGGTGTTTGTGCGCACGACCCGGGTGGGTACCACCAGCCATACCCACGACCTGCGCATCGAGCGCCTCGACGACGATGGCGCGTTGCACGTGGCCGATGCCCGTGCCGTGTTGGTGGGTGTGGCGTCACAGGACGACGGCCCACCCACGCCGATACCCGGTGCCATGCGCGCCGCCATTCAGGCGTTCGAATCCTGAGCGTGCGCCTGCTTGGTCAGGATGCCGCGGTGCTGGCGGCTGCCGGGGCTGATATTGACGCGCTCCGAGAGATCGAGGCCTGGGCGCGGCGTGCCGTGGTGGTACCCGACGGGGCACAGATCGTGGACGCCCACGTGCATCTGGGAATCGATCGCGATGGGCATGCGCTGGCGGCCGCTGATCTTGTGGCCGACATGGATGCCAACGGCATCGCCGCGTCGGTGGCCTTTCCCGCCGATGAGCCCGGGATGGATGGCGATTTTCGCGAGGCCAACAGTCGCGTGGCTGATGCCGCGGTCGCATACCCCGGGCGCATCATCCCGTTCTGCAGGATCGATCCCACACTCCCCATTGGCCGTGTGCTGGCTGATGCCGATACCACTGGGGTCCGTGGGGTCAAGTTGCACCCGGTGGCGCAGCGGTTTCACCCCGAGGGAGACGAGTGCGTGCGCGTGGTGCGTGAGGCCACCGACCGCGGGTGGCCCGTGCTGTTTCATGCGGGATTCGGGGCCCGTCCGCTGGGTGATGCGTTTGCACGGCTCATTGATCAGGTACCCGATGCCCGGTTGATCCTCGCCCACGGGGGGAGAGGGGATCATCGTGCGCTTGCCGCCGCGACCGCAGGTCATCCGGGCGTGTTGTTTGACAGCTCAATCGCCGCGCTGCCCGACCTTGTAACCCTGGCGCCCGAGCGCATCGTGTTCGGGTCGGACCGCCCCTATGGGGACCACGCACAGGCGCTTCATCTGGTGGGTGTTGCCGCGCGTGTGGCCGGATGGGACGACACGGCGATGCGCGGGGTGCTCGGCGAGACGCTGCTCAAATGGATCGGACCGGTGGGGTCGTGAATCGTGCAGATGCCATCCGTGTGGTGGCGCTCACCGCCCAGGCCGAGATGGCGCTGGTGCGACGCGATGAGGTAAGCGGTGCATTGCTGGCACAGGCAGCGCGGGCTGCCGAAGGAACGTCAGCGGCTGCGGTACTGGCCGAGGCCGGGCGCCTGATGCGGGCGGCACCGAAGCAGGAGGCGGTTCGTCAGGCAGCGCTGTCACTGTGCCGCATGGGCCTGCGCGAGGCCGAGGCAGTGGCCCTAAGGGAAACGTGAAGCCCCCCGGCTGACGGCTGACAGGCACCTTGTCCACAGGGGGTTAAGCGGCGCCCGCAAGCGGTTTTCATCATCAGAACAGCCAGAACGTGCGCAATTCGTGACGCAGCTACCCAACTGACCCCCCGGCTGACAGGCACCTTGTCCACAGGGGGTCAAGCGGCGTCCGCAGGCGGGATTCCACCACCTAGATGTCTTGGACTTGCGTAAGACGTGACGCATTCGGCGGGAGGCGCTGATGGCCTCGTCCGACCATGGGTTTACTGAACGGCGATCACCGCACGGAGATGGAGCCGGGCGACCTCAGCATCCCTTCCGAGCAACGACCAGAGGCGGGCAACATCGAGGAATAGTGGAGCCGGATGGTCACCGACTGCAGCGCGGTGGCTGCTCCATGGCCAATCTGCGGGGCTCGCTACCCGGCCAGCCGTCACCGGGTTCAGAGCGACATAGCGGAGCACGGCGGTCAGTTGGCGATCGTCAATCACCTCCACCGAATTAAAGCGGGAGCCGAAGAGGTGCCCCGAGGTTTCGTGGCGCTGGTTGAACCGCCGTGCGTACGAACCGAGCGCATCCCGGCATCCACTGGAAAGGTCGCCCGGGGCGGCCTCGACGACAAGGTGGATGTGATTGTCCATAAGGCAGTAGGCCAGGAGCCCCCAATCCCAGCGATCGACTGCACGGGCGATCCACTCAAGGAAGATCACGCGGTCAAGGTCATCGAGGAAGATTTCCTGCCGGTTGTTGCCCCTCGTCGTCACATGATGGATCGAACGCGCCTTCGTGCTCCGTCTGTCTCGGGCCATGGTGATCCGCTCAGTTGCCTGTTCGGGGTATCCAACCGCTCTGCGACGCGATTGGCGACGCGATGTGCGCCGCCAGGTACAGAACGTGGTCATTCGTGACATTCCGACGGGTGGCGCCCATTCCAATGGGCTTTCTTGCCTGTGGACAGGGTGCCTGTCAGCGGGGGTGGGGTGGGGGTGGCTTCGGAACGACGAAGGGCGCCCTTTTGGCGCCCTTCGTGTTCATCTCGTGGTGGGGTTGGCTAGCCGCGGGCGGCCAGGAACTCCTGCACCATCTTCTCGCCGGCCTCGTGGCCTTGCTCGAAGTAGGCGCGGTTGATCTCCTTGAACGCTCCCCACTGAGCGGGGATGTCGTCCTCGGCCATAGTGGCGTCGACCGGGCAGGCCTCGACGCAGGCATCGCAGTCAATGCATTCGGACGGATCGATGTACAGCATCGTCGCGGTGTCCGCGTTGTCCTCGCCGGGGGCGGGGTGGATGCAGTCGACCGGGCACACGTCCGCGCAGGAAGTGTCCTTGGTGCCGATGCAGGGCTCGGTGATGACGTATGCCAACAGAGGCTCCTTGGGCGCTCGATTTAAATGGACGCGATAGCATCCGGGGACATGGGGAAGTCTACCCCGTCGCGCGGGCGAGGCCCACGGCTTCTGCAACCTTCGTCGCGATGACGCGAAGCTCCTTCGCCGCAGCGCTGTCTGGGCGAGCGGCCACCACCGGCAGGCCCTCGTCGCCAGCCCGTGCGACATCCGACTCAAGCGGCACCTGACCCAGCAGTGGCACCCCGATATCGGCTGCAAGTGCTGCGCCTCCACCGCCGGCAAACACCTCGTACCTCGCCCCGGTATCGGGCGCGATAAACCACGACATGTTCTCGATCACGCCGACCACGGGGAGTTCGACCCGGTCGGCCATCGCCGCGGCGCGGCGCGCCACTCGCTGCGCCGTGAGCTGTGGGGTGGTCACCACCACCACGTGCGCGGCGGGCAAGAGTCCGGCGAGTGACAGCGACACGTCCCCGGTCCCCGGCGGCAGGTCCACCAACAGCACATCGGGGTCGTCCCAGAAAACCTCAGTGACAAACGAGGTGAGGGCCTTGTGCAGCATTGGCCCGCGCCAGATCACGGGGTTATCGTCGGCGGTCATGAAGCCGATTGACATAAGGCGCACGCCGTGGCTCTCCACCGGGATGATCAGGTCGTCCATCATCACCGGCTGCCGGTCGGCGCCCATCATGCGGGGAACGGAATAGCCGTACACATCGGCATCGAGAAGGCCCACCGAGTATCCGGCCTCGGCCATCGCCACGGCCAGGTTGCACGTCACGCTCGACTTGCCCACGCCACCCTTGCCCGATGCCACGAGAATCACCTTGGTGGGTGAGTCGGCACCGAAGGGGCTGTCCTTCCGCGGCCCTCCGATGATGTTGTCGCGCACTCCTGCGCGCTCCTCATCGGTCATGGTGTCGAGCCCCACCTGCACACCCTCCACGCCCGGGAGCACCGCAACGGCCTCGCTCACCCGACGCTGGATCTCAGCCTTCAGGGGGCACCCGGCCACCGTGAGCTTGATCGTGATCGCGACCCGCGAGCCGTCAACCTCGACCGTTCCCACCATGCCCAGAGCAACGATGCTGCGGTGCAGTTCCGGGTCGAGCACGCGGTCGAGCGCCGCGATTACCTCATCCCGCGTGATCACATGAACATCCGCGCGTACGGCTCAGCCTGCGCGAGGGTCACGCCCCACCGGTCGTGCCCTGGGTAGATGACCGTGTCGCCGGGCACCTCGTCAAACACGCGTGCCAGCGAGCGCACCATGTCGTCGTGGCTCGAACGCGGGAAGTCCGTGCGCCCGATCCCCATCGCGAAAATGAGGTCACCCACCAGCGCCTGGCCGGCATCAGCGTTGTACGCCACCTGGCACCCGGGGGAGTGGCCCGGGGCGGCGATCATGTGAAACACCAGATCCCCGCAGGTGATGGTGTCGCCATCCTCGAGGATGGCGGCGGGCGTGACGCCGGGCGTCTGCGGCGGGTTGCCGAACAGTGCCGGGTTGAACGGCGCCGGCGCGGCCAGCCACTCCTCATCGCCACGGCCCACCCACACCGGAATGCCCTGGGCATCCCAGATGTGATTCTCCACCACGTGGTCCCAGTGCCCGTGGGTGTTGAGCACCGCGACGGGAGTCACCCGCATCTCCTCAATTGCTGCAGCCACCCACCCGCTGCTGCCAGCAGCTGGATCCACAATCAGGGCGCTTCCGCCCTCCCGGTCCGCCACCACGTATGTATTGGTGGCCACCGGCCCGAATGTCCCGCCTCGAACGATCACGCGAGACAACGTAGCGCCTGCTGGGATCGGCCGACGGCTCAATGTCATCGACGCGCCGGGGAATACCCACGGCACCGCCCGCCTGCACCGCTATGGCACCCGGCCCGGTTCGCTCCCTCTGTGCCCAGAGCGGTGATCGAAGGGGGTCTACAGTTCCCCTCATGAAGATCTCCGTGGGATCAGACCTGCGACAGCCCGTCACTGATGCGGTCATCCAATGGCTTGCCGGGCGGGATCACGACATCACGCTGGTCGGCCCGCTGGCCGACGGCGACGAACGTGAGTGGGTGGACGTGAGCGAGGCCACCGTTCGGCCCGTCGCGGATGGCACTGCCGACACGGCCGTGCTCTTCTGCTGGAGCGGGACGGGCGCTGCCATGGCGGCCAACAAGGTGCGGGGCGTGCGTGCAGCGCTTTGCGCCGATGCCGAGACCGCCCGCCTGGCGCGCAAGTTCAACCATGCCAACGTCTTGGTGATGAGCATGCGTGCCACCTCACCCGCCGTCGCGCTTGAGACGCTTGAGGCCTACCTGGAAGAGCCGTGGGGCGAGGATGCCTTTGACGTGCGCAATGTCACGGCCCTCAACCGCCTCGACGTGACGGGGCCCTAGCCCCCGCCCGATTCGCGGGCGTGCCTGTCCCTTGCACGCTCCACGCCCATTACCCGCTCCTTGTGAAGCGCGGTGGCTTTGGCGCGGGCCATGTCACCCGATGCCGTAAGGCCCGCACGCGAACCATTCAGCGCCGGCATCACATGACGGGCAAACAGGTCGTATGACCGGCGGGTGGCCTCGGGGCCGGCCCACTCATGACCCCATATGAGGAAGGTCCCGAACCCACCCGTTCGCTCCTGCAGTTGCTCGACGAACTCCACCAGGTCATCGGGGGTTCCGATTACCCACGATCCGGCCTCCACCATCTGGTCAACGGTCTGGTTCTTCGGGCCGGGTACCGGGGCAGGTCGGCCGGTGAGCGCCTGCACGTACTCAAACATCCACTCCCCACCACCGGTGCGCACCTCTTCAATGGCCTGCTCACGGGTCGGTGCAAGATGCACGGGCACCACCACGCGCCAGTCATCGCGATTGGCTGTACGCCCGGCGCGCGCGGCGGCATCCTCGGTAATGGCCCATTGGGCGGCCAGATCGGACGCACCGAAGAAAAGGGAGATCGGTGCGGCACCCAGGCGGCCTGCGAGGGCCATGCCAAACGGCGATTCGAGGCTGGGAATGGCCAGCGGCGGATATGGCTGCTGATATGGGCGCAGTTGCAGCACGGCGTCGTGCAGTTCCCATCCCGGACCGCTCGCGGTGAGCGGTTCGGTGGAGGTGAGCAGATGCAGGATGGCCTCGAGCGACTGCTCCATGCGGTCGCGGATCTCCGACGACGGCACGCCCAGCATGGCGGCATCAGACAGGTGCCCCCCGGGCCCCACGCCAAAGTTGATGCGCCCCCGGGTGAGGTGGTCGAGCAGCACGATGCGATCGGCCACCATCAGCGGGTGGTGGTAGGTCAGGCTCACCGCACCGGTTCCGAGGCGAATATGCCGGGTGCGCTCGGCGGCCACTGCGAGAAAGATCTCGGGCGATGAGATGTACTCCCACCCTGTGGAGTGGTGCTCTCCCACCCACACCTCGTGCAGACCCAGGCGGTCCATCAGCACGATCAGATCAAGGTCACGCTCCAGCGCCAACGTCGGGTTCTCACGGGGATCGTGGAACGGGGCGAGAAAGGCACCGAAGCGCATTTGTCAGCCTCCGAGCAGGCCGGTCACGTTGGCAAGGTCCAGCGGCTTTGCGCCCTTGGGAGCCGCAATGGGTGTGGTGGTGCCGAAGTCGGAGAACCGGGTGGAGATGGTGAACTCAAGCGCTGACACCTGCGCGACGGCATCTACTTCGCCCTTGAGTGCGATGTCGGCGTCGGCCCCATGGATGAGGCCGTCCTGCGTGCCCACCCAGATGTCCACGGTGCCGCGCTGCAGCGCCTTGTCAGCCTGCGCCAGGGTTTTGCTGTTCAGGGCGTCACCGGCCCCAAGACGTTTGGCCGCGTTGCCCAGGTCGTCGGTAAGCGCCGCGGCATCCACATCACCCTTGATGTGCACCGTCGGCACGCCGGCCAGATCTTCGTCACCCACCACCTGCGGCGAGGAGATCCATCCCGCAAGGGCAGAGGGGAGACTCATCGGGTCCACCGACTTCACCGACCCTTTGGGCGTATTCAGCTTGAGCGACTGGCCGAGCACCGAGATGTACAGCTGGTCGCCCACCTTGGTGATGTTCAACTGGATGGGGGCCTTGGCGATGGTGGTGGAGAGGTCAAACGAGACGTCACCGGGTTTGCGCACGGTGCCCTCGCCCGAGATGTCCAGCGGCTGCGACAACGCTGCGCCCACCTGCCCACCCGCGCCCTCGGCCACGTCGGCATCGAGCTTGGCGGTGAGGGCGACCCGGTACGACTCCTGTGCAGCGGTCTTCGCCGACGCGTCGCTCAGGATCTGCGTGGCACTGCGCCCATCAGCGGATGCCTGGGGCGACGACGAATCCCCGCATCCCACCAGCGTCAGCGCGGCAAGGCCAGCGGCGGGGATCAGGAGCAGGCGAGGGCGTCTCATGGAGCCGGTATAGCATGAGCCGCGTGCCGACGACCGCCGCCGACCGCCCGTGATCGACGGGCTCGAGATCATTCCCCTGGGGGCGGGAGCGGCATTCGGCGACCCCGATCAGGGCCAGAGTTCGTATCTCGTGCGCGCTGATGACTCATCGGTGGTACTCGATATGGGCTCGGGCACGTTCAACCGGCTTACCGGCGTGATGGATCCGGTCGACCTGGGCGCCGTGCTCATCAGCCATCTCCATCCCGATCACCTGAGCGACCTGCTGGCGCTTCGGGTGTACATGGCGCATGGCCCCGGTATCGGGCACGCCCTCGAGGTGCACGGGCCCGCGGGGCTTCGCGATCGCCTGGATTCCATCGCCGGGGGCGAGAGTTGGGCTGGCATCACATTCCACGAGATCCCGCGTGGCGAGGGCACCCTGCTGGTGGGTGATCTGGTCATCGCTCACGCAGAGGTTCCCCACCTGCCACCCACGCATGCCATGCGGGTGGATCACGCCGGACGGTCCATCACCTACGGCGCCGACTGCGCTCCAAACGACGCCCTGTCCGATCTGGCGCGCGGCACCGACGTGCTGCTGCTGGAGTGCTCGTGGGGCACGGGCGACCTCGTGGAGGGAGTGCCCCACCTCAACGCAGCCGCAGCAGGGGAGATCGCCCGACGTGCAGAGGCCGGTCGCCTGGTGCTCGTGCATGGCTACCCGGGTATCGACCGTGAGGCATCCGTGGCACAGGCGCAAGCCGTGTTCGGCGGCCCCGTGGAGTGGGCCCGTGAGGGCCGGACGATTACCGCATGAGCCCCGGCCCGCCTCAATCCGCCCCGCGTCGGCCTGCGGGCCGGTCGATCATTATCACGGTGATTCTCAGCATTCTCATCCCGGGCCTCGGCCACGTGTACACGGGCCGCTACGGGCGGGCACTGGTGTGGTTTGCGGGTGCGCTCATCATCGGCGTCATTCTCGACCAGCAGGTTGCGCTCACCACGAACGCCTTGGTAATCCTCTCGGTTCTCGGGCTTGCCGCAGCGGGCGACGCCGTGGTGCTGATGAAGCGTTTTCCAAAGGCAGGCCCCTAGACATGGCAGCCATCGACGTTGGTGGCCTGCTCACTGCGGTCGACGGCCTCGCGCCGTTCGCGCTGGCCGAGGACTGGGACAACGTGGGCCTCATGGTGGGGCGTCGGGGCCGCGAGGTCACCACGGTGCTGGTGGCACTCGACCTGCGCGCGGCGGTACTGGACGAGGCGCGCGAGCGTGGGGCACAGGCGATCCTCGTGCACCACCCACCCATCTTCCCTGCGCTCTCCGCAGTGAGCGATGCCCGCACGATGGGGCGCCTGGTACTACGTGCCGCCGAAGAGCGAGTGGCAATCATCGCCGCGCATACCAACCTTGATTCCGCCCGCGGTGGCCTCAACGACCTGATGGCCCACGTGCTCGGAATAACGGGTACCACGCCATTGGTCCCATCACCCCGCGACCCGGCGCTGGGGCTTGGCCGGGTGGGCGAGGTCCCGACGACAACGCTCGGGGCACTTGCTGCCATGGCAGTGCGGGAGTTCTGCCCGCGCACGGCCAACCTCGGCCTTGCCGGCGATCCGGACATGCCGGTGCACCGCATTGCCATCTGTACCGGGTCCGGTGGATCGCTCATTGACGCCGCACGCGATTGCGGGGCTCAGGCCTACGTGACCGGTGACCTGAAGTACCACGACTTCGACGCTGCTGAGGGGATGGGCCTTGTCAATGTGGCCCACGGTGCGGTTGAGGGCCACGTGCTTCGCATGTGGACGCCCCTGCTCGCGGCTGCGCTCAGCACCACCGGGGTGCAGGTGATGGCGTCGTCGGTGGACACCGACCCATGGTGTGCGGCCTGCTAATCTTCCCCAGCCTCGCGGGTGTAGCTCAGTTGGCTAGAGCGTCTGCTTGCCATGCAGAAGGTCGAGGGTTCGAGTCCCTTCACCCGCTCCTCGAGAAGCCCCGCTCCGGCGGGGCTTCGTCGTTTTCGGTGCCTATCTCGGGCTCACGCGAATGCGCGGCACGGGAAAGTCGGCGGGCGACTGATGGTGGGCATCTGCCGGTCCGGCATAGGGGTCGGTCCACGCCATGCCAACTGCCCCGCAGAACTGCAGGGTGGGCACCGTGTAGATGCGCGGGTTGCGTGGCCAGCCCACGCGCATGGTCAGTGTGAAGGGCTGTGCGAATGGGGTGGGGTCGCCGACCGCGGCCCAGGTGACCGTCCAGTCGCCACCCGCCGCGTGGGCGATCGTGGGGGTCCAGCCGGCAGGGCCCGTGGGGCGGATCGACCGCCAGTCAGACGAGAACCACGCCACCACACGATTGGTGGCCAGTCCGCCGCTGCAGCCGTGTTCGATCTTCAGCGAGAGGTTGCCTGAGCCACTGGCCTTGGCCGTCTTGCCGCCGAGCGTCACGACTGCGTGTCCCATGGCGGTGCCCGAGCAGGCAAGGGCACCGGTCAGCGCGAGGGCGGCAATTGGCAGGGTGCGGGGGAGTCGGTGCATTCGGTCACCTTACGTGGCACCAGGGGTGGCATGCAGGGCGCTTCGTGGCCTAGTGTGCGGGTCCGCCTCGGCGACCTGGCGAACTGGGAACGCATCGGTCTGCAAAACCGACATGAGTGGGTTCGACTCCCACGGTCGCCTTTCGTTATGACCATTACCGAACACGACACCCATTCACTGCGGCGATGGAACATCTGGCTGGTGGTGCTCCACGCGGCACAGGGCATTGCCATTCTGGCGCTGGCCACCGCCTTCACCCTGCCGGTGATCATCCCGTTCATGTCGGGGCCGCCCGGCAGCCCGATCGGCGGCTTCGAGCCGGTGTGGGAACTGCCACTGGCGACCTTCGTGGCCATCTTTTTGTTCCTCGCGGCGCTTGATCATCTGATCTGCGCGCTGCCGGGCACCAACGCCCGGTACATCCGCAACCTCGAGCGGGGCACCAATCCGTTCCGGTGGTGGGAGTACTCGGTGAGCGCCTCGCTGATGATGGTGCTCATCGCGATGATCACCGGGGTGGCCGACCTCTCGGCGCTCATCGCCATCTTTGGCGCCAACGCCGCGATGATCCTGTTCGGCCTCGCCATGGAGCAGCGCAACCCGGTGGGTACCGAGCGCGTGGACTGGCGCCCCTTCATCTATGGCTGCGTCGTCGGCGCCTTCCCGTGGATCGCCGTCGGGGTTGTTCTCGTGCGAACCCAGATGGAGAACGGTGTGCCGGGCTTCGTCTACGGCATCTACTTCTCGCTGCTCGTTCTCTTCTTCTCGTTTGCCCTCAACATGTGGGCGCACTACGCGCGCAAGGGCCGCTTCGCATCCGTGGTGTCCAGTGAGCGCACGTATCTGGTGCTGTCGCTCGTGGCCAAGTCGCTGCTGGCCTGGCAAGTGTTTGCGTCGGCCCTCTCGGGCTGAAGCCGCCCGAGCGAAATGCGACCGCCACCTCTCTCGAGGTCGCCCTGCGGAGGGGGCGGGATGTCGCCCGCGGGCTACCGTTATGAACATGATCTCCCCCAATCTCACGTGGCCTCTGGCGTGGAAGCCGTTGGCGTCTGCGCCGGTCGCCTGATGGCGCGGGCGTAGGTGTCCCACATGTCGCGTTGGCGCGGATTTGGAGGAGCACGGGCCCCACGGGGTCAGTGGTTGCGGACGCTGGTGCGACTGGTGGTTGCAGCCTCAGTTGCGGCGCTCATCGTCACGGCGCTGGGGTTTCCCGACGAACCCGCTGCCTGGGCGGTGGTGGCGGTGGCCGTGGTGGTGGGCGATACCACCGGCCAATCGGTTGCCGCATCGTGGAACCGCATGCAGGGGTCGGTGGTCGGTTGCCTCTCCGGTGCGGTCGTGCAGATCAGTATCCCCATGGTGGCGTTGCCCATCCGGGTGGCGATCGCCATGGCGCTGTGTCTGTCGGTGTGCCGCCTGCTGCGAGTGGGCAGCGGCTGGCGCCTTGGAGTGGCACTGGCCGGGTTCTTCATCTTCGTGCCCGGAGTGCAGGAGTGGCAGATGGTGGGCTGGCGGCTGGGCGCCACCCTGCTGGGGATCACCATCGCCCTGCTCGCTGTCTTGTTCGTCGCCCCCGACACCGCTGCCACACGGTTACGCGACGGCATCCGGGGAGCGCTCGCGGCCATCGCATCGTCGGTTGGTGCAGACGTTGAGTCGTGGGTGAATGGCGGAGGAGGAGAGAGGGCTGCGGCCGTGCCAGACGTGTCCGGCCTGCGCCCCCTGGTGGTTGACCGCCGACACGAGATCTCACGTCGCGCCCCGATGCCGGATGCGGTGTCGGCCATGCTCGACGCAGTTGACCTGGCCGCCGCCGGCGTGGAGCGTCTCAATCGATATGGGCACGAGCAATCAGATGTCGGTCTCCATGCGCATATCGCCGACGACCTGCGGGCTGCCGCCGCCCGCATTGCCGTGGCCTGCGAGGCGGCCTCGCAGGCGCTCACCGACCCATCCGCTCATCGTGATGCACTCGCCCACGCCAGGGCCGGACTTGAGACGGTGGAGACTGATCTTGAGGACGCCATCGAGCGGCTGCGGGCACTCGGCGTGACCCCCACGGCCCGTGCCGCCGAACTCACGCGGCTGTTTGGCGTCATCAATGCCCTGGGTCTTGTGGCGATGGGCCTGATGCGCGCAATCGACGCGCTCCGGTAGCCGCTACCGTGCGGGCATGGCAGGTATTCGCCATGGCGCCCGCTGGCTGATTGCGTCTGATGGCGAGGACGACGGCGAGCGCTGGGATCGCATCCCGGCCCTTGTGGCCGCGGCACTCGTCATCATTCCCTCCGCAGCGGTTCCGGTAATGGGGATCGCCACGATCATCCGGACCGATCACGGAATCGGCTGGCAGGTGATCGCAGGGGTGCTCGCGGCGATCGGTGTGCTCGGTCTGGCCACCATTATCGGCGGTGCGTTGGCCGCCCTGCGCCGCGTGCGTTCACCGGTACCCATGGTGCTGGTGGCATCGGGAACAACCATCGCAGTGGTGGCCGGCATGCTGCTGGCCCCGGTGATGATGGCCAGCCTGGGGCTGGGGTAGGCCAACCCCCGGCAGGCGCGTCGTCTGGCTCATCCGCCCTTGTCACTGTCGGGTGGCACCGGGGGGAGGGTGTCCCACGTCTTCTGCCATGCGGCGGTCGCGCCATTGTGCCCAGCCAAAATCACTCAGGTGGTGAATGCGGCGGAGATGCCGATGATCGCCACCGACAGCACCACGGCCTGGCACGCGTTGCCCCGCCCCGACCAGATGGCTAGCATCCACGCGGCAATCGACTGAGTGCACCTGCTGGGGTTCCGAATCCGCCCAGAGGTCATTTCGGTCGGCGTCCGGGGCGCGTCTGGACCGTGGGGTCCACTGACGAATAGCGCCATCGGCCGCTCACATCTGCTTGGAGGCACGTTGTCAGCACGACACTCTGTGGTGATCCGCCTCGCCGGTGAGTCCGGTGAGGGCGTCATCTCGTCAGGGGACATTCTTACCCAGGCCGCTGCACGCGGCGGGTACTACACCCAGACCTTCCGCACGTTTCCCGCCGAGATCAAGGGCGGCCCGTGCATGTACCAGTTCCGCTTGAGCGATGAGCCCATCTGGAGCCACGGCCGCGACGTGGACCTGCTCGTCTGCTTCAACCAGGAAGCCTGGGACCTGAACTGGGATTCTCTCGGCCCCGACGGTGTCATCCTCTATGACATCACCGAGGTGGCGATTCCGGACGACTACCTGTCCCGGGCCCGCCCGGTGCGCATGGAGGAGCTCGCCAAGGAGATCGGTGGCTCGCTGCGCGCCAAGAACATGGTCGCCGTCGGCGCTGTGACCGGAGTCCTCGCGTTTGACACCACCCCCATTGAGGAGCTGGTGCTTCGCCGGTACGCCCACAAAGAGGGTGTGGCCGACGCGAACATCGCCGCCCTTCACGCGGGCTCAGACGAGGCAGCCGACCTGAAGGGTCGCTACCCGCTGGTACCGCCGGTGGAAACCGAAGAAGACCGGATGCTCATCTCGGGCAACCAGGCCATCGCCGTCGGCGCCATCGCCGCGGGCGTCAAGTATTTCGCCGGTTACCCCATCACCCCGGCATCCGACATTCTCGAGTGGCTGTCGGTGCGCCTGCCGCAGGTCGGCGGCCTCACCATTCAGTGCGAGGATGAGATTGCCTCACTCGCGTCTGTTCTCGGTGCGTCCTACGCCGGTGCAAAGGCCATGACCGCCACCTCGGGTCCCGGCCTGTCGCTGATGGGTGAGCTCATCGGCTACGCCGGCACCGCCGAGATCCCTGTGGTCATTGTGGACGCCCAGCGCGGCGGCCCATCCACCGGGCTGCCCACCAAGACCGAGCAGAGCGACCTGAACCAGGCGCTCTACGGCAGCCATGGCGACGCCCCGCGCATCGTCATCGCTCCGGTATCGGTGGAGGACTGCTTCTTCGCCACGGTTGACGCGTTCAATTACGCCGAGGAGTACCAGGTACCGGTCATCCTCCTTACCGATCAGGGCCTGGCCACGCGCCTCGAGGTGATTCACCGCCCCGAGACCGACACCATCACGCTTACCCCGCGTAAGACCTCCAAGGGTGTCGCCCGCGAGGACTACAAGCGCTACGAGTACACCGCCAACCACATCTCGCCCATGGGGATCCCGGGCGAGCCCACCGGCATGTACGTGGCCACGGGTATTGAGCACGATGAGTACGGCCACCCCGCCTACACGCCCGAGATTCACCTGGGAATGGGGCACAAGCGCTGGGACAAGTTGGAGCCGCTGAAGGCCGGCGCACCGCACGCAGCACACGGTGAGGAATACCCGACGGACGTCGCGTTCATCGGTTTCGGGTCCACCTTTGGCCCCGTACGCGAGGCCATCGACCGCCTCACCGAGCAGGGGATGTCGGTTGGCTCGTTCTACCCCCGCGTACTCATGCCGTTCCCTGCGGACCGGGTGATCGACTTCGTGAAGGACGCGAAGCGCATCGTCGTGCCGGAGGTAAACTTCACCGGGCAGCTCGCCCGCCTTATCAGGGCCGAGACCGGCATCGAGCTTGAGAGCGTCGCCAAGTGCGACGGCCTGCCGTTTACCGCAGAGGCCATAATGGATCTCGCCAATCAGGAGGTAGCCGTATGAGCACGCGCAAGCCCAGCGATTACAAGTCGGAGCTCAAGCCCATCTGGTGCCCGGGCTGCGGCGACTTCGGGGTTCTTGCCTCGCTCTACCGGTCGATGGCCGACCTCGACCTCGATCCGGCCCAGACGGTCCTCGTCTCGGGCATCGGCTGCTCCAGCCGACTGCCGCACTTCGCGAGCACCTACGGCATCCACACGCTGCACGGCCGACCGCTGCCGGTTGCCATGGGCGTCAAGCTGGCCAACCCCGACCTCACAGTTATTGCCGTGGGCGGCGACGGCGACGGCTTCGCGATCGGCCTGGGGCACTTCCCCCACGCCGCCCGCCGCAACGTGGATATCACCTACCTGGTGATGGACAACGAGATCTACGGCCTCACCAAGGGTCAGGCCTCGCCCACGTCTCTCTACGAGCAGAAGGCGCCATCCACGCCGTTCGGTAACCCGGAGGACCCGCTCAACCCGCTGGCCCTCGGTATCGCTGCCGGCGCATCGTTTGTGGCCCGTGGCGCGTCGTTCAACACGAAGGCCCTCACCGAGCTCATTACGCAGGCCATTGAGCACAAGGGCTTCTCGTACATCGATGCCCTGTCGCCGTGCACCACGTTCAACAACACGCAGGAGTCGTGGAAAGAGTCGGTCAGGGACGTGGCTCCCGACCACGACGTGACCAATCGCGAGCAGGCCTTCGAGCTGGCCCTGAAGGGCGGGTTCACGTTGGGAATCCTTTACCGCCAGGAGCGCCTGAGCCAGAGCCAGCGGTACAGGAACATCCTCGACAAGGCCAAGGCCAGCGACATCGACACCATGCTCGACTCGTTTAACGCCCGTAAGGGCGCGGCCATCGGCAAGCCCTCCTGACGGCAGCCGACACCATGTGATGTGCCCCTCGGGCCCGCTTTGGCGGGCCCGAGATGTTTCTGGCGCCGGTTCCCGCAGAACCACAGGTAAGAAATATGTGTTCCACCGAAACGGTGGCGATTGGCACCCCGCCACTCATTGCGGAGGATCCCGTTCAGACGGGGGCGCACACCTCGGCTCGGTCTCTCCGACGGGCCGAGGTCCCCTCAGGGCGCAACCGGTGGCAGGACCTCCGGCCGGGCCAGGGCCCTGGTAGGGCGAGCCGATCCGACCCCCCGGTCGGATCGGCCACCCCCCGCAGGTGGGGTCAGCTGCCCCCGGTGCAGCCGGTCAATGCGAGCGCGCACAGGCGGTCGATCGTCTCGGCACCGATGCGGGTCTGCCACGCGGTGGGGTTGGAGCGAACGAGTGCTCCCCGCCGCATCATTCGCTGCCCGGCGACCCATCCCGAACGCGCTCATCGGCATCAAGGGCCATCTGCTTCATCTCCTCCGTGCGAAGCGCAACGCGTGCTGCCAGGTCCGGGTCGGAGAGTGCGAGGATGCGCGCGGCCAGCAGGGCGGCATTGGTGGCGTTGTCCACGGCGACCGTGGCCACCGGCACGCCGCGGGGCATCTGCACGATCGAAAGCAGGCTGTCCATGCCCGACAGCGCGCTGGTGCGCACCGGCACGCCAATCACGGGCAGGATGGTGACCGACGCCAGCATGCCGGGCAGGTGCGCTGCACCACCGGCACCGGCGATGATCACCTGGATGCCACGGTCGGCAGCGTCTTTGCCGTACTGGATCATCTCGTCCGGCGTGCGGTGTGCGCTGGTCACGCGCACCTCATGGCCGATGCCGAGCTCACCAAGCACGTCCACGGCTGACTGCATTACGGGCAGGTCGGAATCGCTTCCCATCACTACCCCCACCACGGGCGCGCTCATAGCCGCACTATCCCGGCCGCAAGGCGGGCGGTATCGAGGGCGTCCTGCGGGCTGGCTCCGAGGGCGGTCACGTGGCCCATCTTACGGCGCACGCGAACATCGGCCTTGCCGTAGAGATGCACGTGGGCCCCGGCCACTGATGCGGCGCCCGAGATGTCGGGGGCACTCGGGCCATCGCGGTCGCCCAACAGGTTGACGAGGGCCGCTCCGGGGGCGATGAGTGCCGTTGACCCCAGCGAGAGCCCGAGGATGCCGCGAAGGTGATTCTCAAACTGCGAGGTGACACAGGCCTCGATGGTGTGGTGCCCCGAGTTATGTGGCCTGGGGGCCAGTTCGTTGATGAGGATCCGGTTGTCCGCGGTGTGGAACATCTCCACGCCGGTCACTCCCGCGCCTCCGGCGGCGTCGGCGGCGGCCCGCGCCACGCGCTTGGCCTCTTCGGCCACCGCCGGGCCAATGGGGGCGGGGCACAACAACTCGCGCAGCACGTGGTCGTGCTGGCGGGTCTCCACCACCGGGTACACGGCGTCGCCACCTCCATGGCGGCGGGCCACCATCACGGCGAGTTCGCGCTCGAAGTACACAAACTGCTCCACCAGCACACCGCCACCGCGCTCGGCCAGCACCGGATAGGCGGCACGGGCCTCATCGAGATTCGCGCACAGGGCATTGCCGTAGCCGTCGTAGCCAAGGTGGCGCGACTTGAGCATGAGCGGCCAGCCCAGATCGTTGCCGATGGCCTCGAGGTCGTCGGCGGAATCGGGCACCGCGAACGGCGCAACGGGTAGGCCTTCGTCGGCAAGGCGCTGCTTCTGAAGCGCTTTGTCCTGCACAACGCGCATGCGTGCGGGGTGGGGGCGGACCGGCGTACCGGCATCTTCGACCGCCATGAGGAATTCGGCATCGACAAACTCGTTCTCGAGCGTAAGCACACCCACCTCGCGGCCAATGCGCAGCAGGGCGTCGGGGTCCTTCCAGTCGCCCTCGATCACACCAGCGGCCATGGGGGTGGCGGGCTCGCCGGGCTGACCAAGCACTGCCACGCGGATTCCGAGCGGCCACGCCGCCAGCACGGTCATTTGGGCCAGCTGCCCGGCGCCAGCGATACCGACGTCATAGGCGGGCGTACGGTCACTCACGGGGGGGACGCTACCAGCGCTGGTGGTAGGTTCGTGTCATGAACCCGACAAAGCAGATTCAGCTGGCGATGGTCGTCGTCGCCGTTATCGGTGCCGTCCTCGGATTTGTCCTGGGCGGCTGGTTGTGGGCGTTTCTGGGCTTGGTTGCCGGTTGGTTTGTTGGGGCAGGCGTGGGGGCGCTCTGGGTGCGCAGATAGCGCACTGCCGCTTCGTCGCCCCTGCTAACCTCATCTGCCCGAGGGCGTTTAGCTCAGTTGGGAGAGCACCAGCTCGACAAGCTGGGGGTCACTGGTTCGAACCCAGTAACGCCCACTCTCGGTAGAAAGGTCCGCTTATGCGGGCCTTTCGTCTTTCTAGACGCTGATCGGTGCGGTTGCAGCCATCACCGGCGCCCCCCGACCATGGATCAGGCCAGTTCCGCGAGAGCCATACCCTGGTGAGCGCCGCACCGCGTGAGCCATCACCGAGCCATCACGGATCTGCTCCTTGAGCTGATCCAGGAGCCAGTCGGGCTCTTCGGTGAGCACGTGGGAGTAGGTGTCGGAGGTGATCGACTGCTTGCGGTGACCAAGCACCTCAGACACCGTGGACAAAGGCCATCCCGCCATAACGCGCACCGATGCGAATCGGTGGCGCAGGTCGTGCGGCGAGTAGTGCCCAATCCCTGCCTTCTCATCTGCGCGGGCCTACTGGCCGGTGGGCCACCCCGGGAAAGAGCTGAACGCATCGCGCTGCGCAACCGCCGGGTTGGCAGCGCCCGCGGGCTGCAGGGGGTTGGTTGCGATGCGCCGCACCAGCAGCAATTGCGCGCGACGCATCACGGCCGGCGTGAGCACACGCGTTCTGCCGACGATGCTGGTCACCATGAGATCACTGCCCTTTTGGCCGGGCCACGCTACGGTCGGTGCGCTGGATGCCCTCGCGAGCGTGGTTTCCCCCACCACCGATCCACTCGACTGCATGATGCGCGTGCCCGTGACGGGGTCGCGCAGGATCACCGTGACACGCACCCGGCAGGCCGCAGCAGGGTTGCTCGCCACGGCAATAAGCGACAGCACGCGGTAGGCGCCCGTGGCCGGGTTGTGGGTGATTCGCCGCCCGACCTGGACGAAGTTGCTCGCGCACGGGGTGCGGTAGTCGGCGATGAAGGGGTTGGTGCCCGAGGTGCCCGCAAGCGCGACCGTGCCGAAGGCGATGCCCTGGGAAAAGAAGCCCACCACGGTGCTCGAGGCGTCGGAGGCGCTGGCCACCCCGGTGCCCCGGTTGGTGCCCGCGATCCCGCTGCCCGTGGCCCAGGCCACCGTGCCACCGGGCTGCACCCGTGCCGTGAGCACGTTGCTGCCCTGCGCCGCCGGCAGCGGGGTGCTGCCGATAGCGGCGTTGCTGTCGGAGTAGTAGCCCGTGACCGTGGCCGAGCCATCGGCCTGCGTGGCCACGGCCTGGCCGCGGTCCGTGCCGCTGCCACCGCCGCGGATGGCCCAGGCGAACCGGCCCATTGGCGTGACCCGCGCCACGAAGATGTCGTTGCCACCGGCGGTCTCGAGCGCCGTGCTGCCGAAGCGGGCGGGGGCGCTGCTGAAGAAACCGGTCACCACTGACGAGCCGTCCGCAAGCGCAGAGATGCCCATGCCCCAGTCCACGCCCTCGCCACCGGCGGAGGTGGCCCATGTCACCGCGCCGCCCGCGGTCACCTTCGCCACCCAGGCATCCTTGTCGCCAGCGCTGGTGAGCACCCGCCCGCCCAGCGTCATGGTGCCGGTGAACAACCCGGTTACCACCACGCCGCCCGTCGGCAGGGCAGATACCCCATAAGCGCCGTCGTCACCGGTCTGCGAGCCTCCGGGGATCGCCCAGGCGACTGTGCCGCTGGGCATCACCCTGGCGACGAAGGCATCCCAGCCCCCGGTGCTCGTGAGGGTGGTAGAGCCCAGCGTCACCTGGCCGGTGAACTCACCCACCACGATCGTCGATCCGTCGGTGAGCGCCGCCACGGACCTGGCGCCGGCCTTCTGGCCGGGCGCGCCGGCGGTGCCCGGGGTGGCCCAGGCCACGCTTCCCGTGGGGGTCACCTTCGCGATGAAGGCATCCCAGCCCGTTGACCCCCCTCCGCCGGTGAGCGTCGTGGTGCCGAACGTGGCGGGCCCTACGAACTTGCCCACCATCACCGACGACCCATCGGGCAGCGTGGCGACCCCCGTGGCCTCGTCGGCGCCTGCCCCGCCCACCCGCGTGGCCCACCGGAACGCCCCGCGCTCGGTGATGCCGGTCGCGAAGGCATCCGTGCCCGCGCTGCCCGAGCGCGTGAGGGTGATGCCCCCGAACGTGGTGGTCGGGCTGCCCAGGTTGCCAACCACCACGGAAGATCCTCTCGGGCCGCTCGCCACCGCCGTGCTCCAGTCGGCGCCCGTGCCGGACGCGGTGGTGGCCCACGGTACGCCCACGCCCGCGGGCAGGGCTGCGGCCGACGCCTGCACAGCACCCGCCCCGACGGCCCCGACGGCGGCGAGGAGCACGGTCGTGGCGGCGATCAGCCGAGTGGGCCATACCGCGCAACACGCACGTGGCCCGGGTGGGGATTCATCTGCTGAACTCAGGGGGTCCTCCGACGCTGATCGTTCTGCGACACGTCGCGACTGTACAGGTTGCTCCCGCGCCAACGGGCGAAGAACGCGAGCGCTGTACCTTTCCTGGAGCAGCGAATTCGCTCCCTGCCCGGACAACGTCACGCAAGGAATACGCGGGTGTAGGGCGTGCGCGGACTATGGCACTTCCTACACTTCCACCGTGGCGTCGGAGAATGCGGCTGGGCGTGGGCCCGAATCGATCGGGGCCTCTGCTGAGTCGCCTGCACTACCGAACTCGCCTCCCATCGCGGGTCCGCCTCAGTCAGCAGTTCCTCTTCCGGTGTCGCCCCCGAGTACGAGACCAGCAGTCGCGGTAGCCCCGGGTGACGGTCGAGGATCGCTTGGTACTGCCCAGGGTGTCCCTGTCGCCCCATCGAGGCTGGCCCGAGTTGCCGGTCTGTCGCCAGCTCCGGGCTCGTCGGTGAGAGTCAAACTGCCGTCACGAGTTTGGCTGACGGCGAAGGGGGTGGTGACATTCCGCGCCGGTACCCACCTCATCGACGTCATAGTCACGATCAAGGCCGGGAAGCGAACTCAGCGGGTGGTGAGATTGGTCGTGAGGTGATCTGCGCCATCTGCGCGGGGCTTGTCGCACAAGTCATCACCGAGACATCACGCGGGTGCACTCCTCGCACTCAGTGGACAGAGCGAATCCCATATCTGTGGGCGCTTCCCATATCCATCAGGGGTCACTGGTTCGAGCCCAGTAACGCCCACTCTCGGTAGAAAGGTCCGCGATCTTGCGATGACCAGCGGGCGGCGGCGTTGTTCGGGCTCCTTGGAGCGGTACTCAGAGGACGGCGATAAAGAACACAAAAAAGGCGACGATCACGAAGATCGACACCGCAGCCAGCATGGGGCGTCTGCCGTCAGGCGGAGGAACGCTCATGTGCAGGGCACGTGCATGCCGCGCCTCATTCTGCGATTGCTCAGGCCCATGTGGTCAACCTCCGGTACGGGTCCGCCAACGTGTGCGGACGTGGAAGGGGTGCTGCCGGGAGTGGTCGCCCCAGTGAGGGCAGCGGGGGGGGTGGGAGCGGTCATTGCGGGTCAAGGTAACTCATGCTGGCGACCCCTGCCTCCCTTGCCATTTCCTTACTCATCCCGCGAACAATCAGCGGACTCCCGTCACTCCCGGCTCATACGCGGGTCATAGGGTCACCCCATGGATTCGACGGGGGAGACGAACTGATGATGAGCCGACGTGGAGCGACGATTACCGGGGTGCTGGTGGCCGGGCTCACGGTGGTGGGTGGTGTCGCGGGAACACGGATCATCTCGGTCGGGCCGGCTGCAGCACCAGACACCTCCGCTGCGGCAATGGCCACGGCCGCCAGCGCGCTGGGGTCGCCGCAGGCGGGGAAGATCCGCTCCATTGCCACGGGCGCGCCGTCATCGGCAACACCCACCAGCTATTCGCCGCAGCAGTCAGCGGCTCCGCAGGCCTCGTACTCGCAGGCCGCACCGGTTGCGGCAACCGCCACGTCCCGATCGGCGGCCGCGGGTGCAGGTAGCGTGCCCGCCATGCGCACCACCCGACTCATCGGCGCCGGCGTCATTGGCGCCGCGCTCATCACCGCTGGCGCGCTCGTGCGGGCGGTCAGCGGCGTGCAGGCCCGTGCGGCTGGAGACGTTGAGGGATTCCTCGCACTGCCGCCCGAGGAGCGCAGCCGGCGTCCGGTCGTCGCGTGCATCGGCGCCAGCATTGTGCGTGGTCGTGCGGGCGTGGACTTCGTGCGCATGCTGCGTGAGGAGTTCCCCGAGATGGCGTTTGCCAACGGGGGAGTGAACGGCCACGTGGCATGGGAGGCGCTGCAGGCGATGGATGACGTCATCGCCTGCGCCCCCAACGCCGCCATCGTCCTGATCGGCACCAACGATATCCAGGCCACGTTGGCTCCCGACGATGGCGAGGCCGTCCGAAGGTCGAAGAATCTTCCGCAATTGCCATCACCCGACTTCTTCGGCGAGTGCCTTACAGCCATCATCGATCGTCTGCAGGCCGGGGGCACCCGGGTCGCCGTCTGCTCGCTGCCGCCGCTGGGGCAGGATCTGGCCGACCTCGCCAACGTGCGCACACGCGAGTTCAACCGGGTCATCGAGGTGGTGTGCGAGTCGCGCGACGCCACGTACCTGCCAGTAAACGAGCGGCTGTCGGACATCCTTCGCGATCATGCTCTTGACGATGGCCCGGCGTTCACCGGTTCATGGCGCCCAGGCCTCCAGTCGCTCGTGCGGCATTTTGTGGGCCGCCGATCGTTCGACGACATCAGTGAGCAGCACCGAATGCTGCTGTCGCCCGATGGCGTGCATCTCAATACCGAGGGCGCGAGCGTTGTGGCCGACCTGGCAGGAGAGTTCCTGGCGGAGTGATCGCCGGGCGGGTACTGGCCGTGGCGTGACCGGCCTAGGCCGCGACGCGATGCCAGCGGCACGACATGGCGAGGATCAAGAGGACGTGGTGAGCACAGCGACCGCGGCCCATGAGGCCCACGCTCGTTCTCCCGGGCGCCGATCGGGGCCCGGGGGTGTCCCGTGGGTTTCAGGTCAGATGGGCTTGCGGGCGATGGCGTAGAGCTTGGTGAAGTCGTAGGTCCAGCCGCGCGGGCCAGACGCCTCGCGCATCTTCTCCTCCACATTCGCCAGGTACTCAGCCACGCCACCTTCGGACTGGTCACCGATCAGATGGCCCGCCACCACGCGCATGCGCTCGACGTAAGCCTCCACTGTGGTGTGGCGGATACGGCGTTCCATCCACACGTCTTCCACCTCGAAGCCGGCCTTCAGGAGGTAGTCCTCCATCTCGGGGATGTCCCGCTGCACAGCGTCAAACGCCCCCAGCCACGTGTAGTTCATCGGCTCGAGGTTGGCGAGGATGTCGCGGTACGCCCGCTCACCACCACGTCCCGAACAGAGGATCGCAAGCACTCCGCCGGGCTTGAGGGTGCGCGCCATGGCCTCTGCTGCCGCCCACTTCTGTGGAAACCAGTGGTAGGCCATGGAACAGATGGCCAGATCGAAGGTGCCGTCGGCCACGGGCATGTGTTCCACATCGCCCTGGGCCAGTGTGATCTCCACCCCATCGATACCGCTGAGCTTCGCCTGGAACTGCTCAAGCATGCCCTCTGACGGGTCAACGCCGGTGATACGCGCTGGGCGGAACCGGTCAACCAGTGCCTGAGTGGCCCAGCCAGTGCCGCAACCGATGTCGATCACGTCGTCGTACTGCCCGGCGGGGATCGACATGATCAGGCGCTGCGCTCCGCCGATGTTGAACCGCACCGCATCGTCGTAGTCGCTCGCGGTGTCGGTGAAGCCCTCGGCGACGATGCTCGATTGATCACTGCTCATGGATCCTCCGGCGGTTTGACGGGCCGACGTTACCGGGCGGCTGCGGCGCGAAGCACAATGCGAGCGCAACTGGGCTCGCCGTAATCCTGGTCGGGTGCTGCGGAGGCCACGCAGAAGTACAGGGGCCGCACCTGGGTGCGCGGTACACGCCAGCGCACGCTGTAGATGTACTGGCTCGACATCGGGCCCATCACCGTCTCGAGCGAGTGCACAAGGCGACCGCGGTCGTCAACGATGGAGATGAACTCGGAACTGGTGGGCGATGGACCGCTCACGCGATAGGGGAGGTTGATGGCACCGCCGGGGCGGCCGATGGCCCGCTGCGCACGGGCCCGGAGGGTCGGGGCGGGGAGTGCCACCGATGTTGGGGCCACGCCGTCCATGGTGTCGGTCGCCCAGGCAAAGGTGGCGCTGGTGCGGGCATAGACGCCCGGGGCGTTCGCACGGGCGCACCCCTGCCCCCACGACACGATGCCGATCAGCACCGGGGCCCCCGAGACCGATGTCACAAGGGGGCCACCGGAGTCTCCCTGGCACGAGTCGGTGCGGCGCGCGGTGCCACCGGCGCAGATCTCGAGTGACGGGCTCACGCCGCCCCCGAGGGCGATATTGCAGGCGCGCGCGCTGATGAGTGGGAGCGGTACCTGGCGCGCCACCATGGGAAATACTCCGGCATCCTCACCGGTGTCACCCCAACCGGCCACCGATGCGCGGGTGCCCGCCGCGATGAGTCCGGTCTGGTCGGGGGCCATCATCGGCACCGGTACTGCCGCGGTGGGTACCTCGAGCCTGAGCAGCGCGGCATCGAGGGTTTTCGGGTAGCCGGGAAATACGGACACCTGCGTGACCGCGGTCTCTACTCCGAGCCCTGGGTCGAGCGAGATGGTGCCGGTGAGTACGTTCACGGTGGACGGAGCCACCGGTTCGCCGGCGTCGTTGGTCACGCAGTGCGCGGCGGTCAGCACCCATCCGGGGGCCACCACGCTGCCCCCGCAGAACTGCCGTTGGAATGGCGCCTTGGTGCCCGGGGTAAGAAGCGCGGCGAGAAATGGCCAATTAGTGCCCGAGGCCTGGGAGCCGCCCACGATGCGCGACTGCCTGCCGTTCGTCACGGCCGTCGCCGGTGCCGCCACGGCGATGACGACGGTGAGCGCGACGCCAAGGGCAATCGCAGTGAGATGTCGCATGGTCGAGCGGGGCGCGGGCTGGCGGGGCATCTGGCAGTCCTCACGAAGGGCACGGGGCGGATTGACGCTAGCGGGGTGGCTGGCACGTGGCAATGCCATTGGTCGGCAGATATCACTCGGGTACAGCGCGGTACCGGTGGTGCTCAGGGCGTGTGTGAGGGGGAGGGTGTGACAGGTGGCAGCCGCGCAGGGATCGGGGGGGTCTCAAGCCAGGCGCGTAATGCCAGCACCACCGCCTGGCAGCTGAAGGCCTGTGCTCCCATGCCAATGCCGTCGACGGGGTCGGTGTACTCACGAAAGCCCTGCGCGTCAAGCCGTTCCTCGATGACCTCCACCAGGGCGGCGGCCTCGGTGTACCGGCCCGTCCGCAATAGGCCCGGCACGACAAACGGTGGCGTGAATGGCCATGACGGCCCCCGCCAGTACTGCGGCACAAACCGTCCGTCGCCTCGCATAAAGCTGGGGTCCGACACGCTGACCGACGGCACCGGGTGGGGCGGCCAAAATCGCTGGGGGTCAAGGATCCAGTCGTCCATCAGTCTGCGGCTCACCTCGGGGGGCAGGTCGGGCAGCGCGATGGGGGCGATGCCTTGCCATACGTCGCAGGGCAGAAGCGATCCGTCGGGTGCACCTGTGCGGAAGATCCCCGCCTCGTCATCCCACAGGTGATCGACCATCGCCAGAGTGATCTCACGGGCGCGATCACGTGCACCGGGGTGCCCCATGGCGGCCAGACCGATGTGGCCAAGCGCCCACGATGTGTTGACCAGCGGGCACGCCACGTTGAACCCGCCCGCCTCACGTGTGCGTGCAAATGAGAACCCACGTCGACGCGCCTCGTTCACCAGCACCGCAAACCCGGGGCCGCCATGGGCCTTCCATCCGAGCGGCTGGTCGAAGACCGGCGATGCGTCGCAGCCAGTTTCGTCGGGCAGGATCACCCATGCCAGGCCGGTATCGTCGACTCGGTTGCGCTCGATCCAACCGTGGTAGCGGGGGATGGCCAGAAGGCCCTCGGCCGCGAATGCGTCGTCGTGGAGGCGCTCGGCGATCTCGGCCCACACCCACCCGATAAACGGGGGCTGGATCGTGGCTGTGGTCAGGTCGCGGCGCGCGCGCACGTTGTAAAAGGCGGCGCGGGCGAGTCGGACGGGTGCGTCCCAGAAGATGGTGTGCCCAATAAAACCATCGGGCGTCTGTGCGGCAACCAGCGACCGCACCTCGGTTGCCGCACGAACCGGGTCCACCTCCGCCCAGGCCAGGGCATGCATAAGCGAATCCCAGAACCACTGGTACGGGTACTTCTCGCCGTCGGGGCAGGTGTAGCCGTAGGCCACGCCATTCCGGCCGATTCCCTCGCGCCAGTTGGCGCCGAGCAGGGCGATGGACCCCCGGCGTACTCGATTGCGAACTCCAGTCACGGGGGCAGCATCGCGCATGCGGCGGCGTATGGACGCAAAAAGGCGGGTTGCCGGGCGATTGCTCGCCCGGCTCCGGTCTCCCGTAAGGGAGGCGGTGGGCGGTGGATGGCGCTGGGACCCCCCCGAGTCCCTGCACGTTCAAGGTCCCCCGACCTTGAAACATCCACCGCCCGCACCCGCCACGCGCCCGGACCCTTATGGGGTGCCCGGAACACGGCAGGAGTTATACCTCCTTGAGATCCATTTCCAACGTTCGAACGGTCATGTTTCAACAAACCCATTACACGTGACATGCAATCCGTAACTATTTTGTCACCGCGTAGGGTTGCCGGCATGGCGTTGCTCCCATCCCATGGCGAGTTGCACACCACCGGCCGCACCGGCTGGCTGCGCGCTGCCGTGCTGGGTGCCAACGACGGCCTGCTCTCCACGGCCAGCCTGGTACTGGGTGTCGCGGCCGCAGGGGGCGATCGGTCAGCCCTGCTCACGGCCGGTATCGCCGGGCTCGCGGCGGGTGCCATGTCGATGGCATCGGGTGAGTACGTGTCGGTGTCGTCCCAGCGTGATGCCGAGCGCGCTGACCTGGCGCGGGAGGCGCAGGAACTCGAGGATGATCCCGAGGGAGAGCTCGACGAGTTGGCGGACATCTACGAGGCGCGGGGCATCTCCCCGGCGCTCGCGCGCCAGGTGGCGGAGGAGTTGTCGGAGGGGGATCGGCTCGTGGTGCACGCCCGCGATGAGCTGGGGCTGGATCAGAATGCGCTTGCGCGCCCGATCCAGGCGGCCGTGGCATCTGCTGTGTCGTTCTCGGCGGGCGCCATCATCCCGATTGTCGTGTGTCTGCCGTCGTACGACAGCACTGCGCGCATCTGGACCATCGTGGTGGCGACGATTATCGGCCTCATTCTGCTGGGTGCCGTCGGTGCCCGGCTTGGCCGCGCGCCCATGTTTCGTGCTGCTGCCCGCGTGGTGATGTGGGGTGTGGCGGCAATGGCTGTGACGTCGGCCATCGGCGCTCTGGTGGGCACCGCCGTCTAGCAGTACCCGGCCCGGGGATCAGTGCTGGCTGCGGTCCCGTCGGGCCTGCGAGCAGATGAGGTCCACGCGCAGGGCCACGGTAAGGGCATCCACCTTTGCCTCGCCCTCGAGGCGGTCGGCCACATGCCAAGCCTCCTGTGACAGGTACTCAAGGCGTTCCACGGCGTCGGGCATCCCGCGCACGCGTGCCGCTTCATTGTCGAGGTAGGTGAGGATCTCTGCCTGCTCATCCGAATGCCAGGTGGCACGCGCCCCCGGCCGCTCCGGGTTACGGGCGATGAGCCACCACAGCACCGAGAGGAGCGGAAGTTTGAGTGCCACCACCACGAACAGCACGTAGATGCTCTTGAGCCACGGCGGGCCATCGATGTCTGGCGTGAGGACGACCAGCACGGTGCCGAAGATGGCCATGATCAGCGTGATGGCGATGACGGGGACCACCCGTCGGACGGTGGGCTTGGGAGACGATCCGCAAAGAAGCCAACGCATCATAAGGTGTATGAGTAGCATCCCCCGCTGCCATGCACGTGATCCTTCCCGACGGAACCAAGCTCGAATTGCCCGACGGCGCCACCGGCTTTGACGCCGCCGCCGCGATCGGCCCCGGTCTGGCAAAGGCGGCACTTGCCGTGCGGATTGGCGACGAGATGCGCGACCTGGCGAGGCCCCTGGCCGATGGCGAGTCGATTGCGATCGTCACCGGCAAGAGCGGTGACGATCACCTGTACGTGATGCGCCATTCGGCGGCGCACGTAATGGCCGAGGCCGTCATGACGCTGTTCCCGGGCACGCGCTTTGGGTTCGGGCCGCCCATCGAGGACGGCTTTTATTACGACTTCGAACTCGACGCGCCAATGACCGAGGACGACTTCCCGGCCATTGAGGCCGAGATCAACCGCATCGCCAAGGCCAAGGCACCGTTTGAGCGCAGCGTCATGAGCATTCCCGACGCGGCCGCCTTTTTCGCGGAGCGGGCGCAGCCGTACAAAGTTGATCAGGTTGAGGAACTCGGCCGTCAGGGCGAGGTTGATGTGTCGCTCTACCAGGAGCGCGACTTCATTGATCTGTGTCGTGGCCCGCACGTGCGTAACACCGGCAACATCGGCCGGGTCAAGTTGCTGTCGGTGGCCGGGGCGTATTGGCGGGGCAGTGAGAAGAACCCGATGCTCACGCGGGTGTACGCCACCTCATTCCCGAGCCAGACCGAGCTCGACGAGTACCTGGAGCGCATCGAGGCGGCCAAGGCACGCGACCACCGCCGCGTGGGCCGCGACCTCGGAATCTTCTACTTCGACGAGGCCGGCCCCGGGTTCCCGTTCTTCCTTCCCAGGGGCATGGTGGTGATCAACGAGATCCAAAGCGCGCTGCGCAAGGAACTCGAGACCATGGGCTACGACGAGATCCGCACCCCCACCATGCTGAGCGACGAGCTGTGGCACCAGAGTGGCCACTACGACAACTACGCCGACAACATGTACTTCACCGAGGTGGATGGCCAGGGCTTTGCGGTAAAGCCCATGAACTGCCCCGGTGCCTGCCTGGTGTTCAGGTCCACTCGCCGTTCGTACCGCGAGCTCCCCTTGCGTCTTGCCGAGTTCGGGCACGTGCACCGGCACGAGCTGTCGGGCGTGCTGCATGGCCTGTTCCGCGTGCGGGCATTCACGCAGGACGACGCCCACGTGTTCTGCCGCATCGACCAGGTGCAGAGTGAGGTGCGGGCCATCCTCGACCTGACCGAGCGCTTCTACGCCCGGTTCGGTTTTGAGAACGTGCGCATGTACCTGAGCACACGCCCCGAGAAGGCCACCGGCACCGAGGAGATGTGGGATCAGGCCGAGGAGGCCCTGCGCTCCGCCCTCGGTGATCGTGAGTACGGCCTGAAGGAGGGCGACGGCGCCTTCTACGGCCCGAAGATCGACATCCAGGTCACCGACACCATGGGCCGCTCATGGCAGCTGGGCACCTGCCAGCTCGACTTCTACATGCCCGAGCGCTTCGGCCTCGAGTACACGACAGCCGACGACACGGTGGAGCGCCCGGTGATCATCCACCGCGCCATCACCGGCTCGCTTGAGCGGTTCCTGGGGATCCTGCTTGAGGACACCGGTGGCGACCTGCCGTTCTGGCTGGCCCCCGAGCAGGCCCGGGTCATCCCGGTGAGCGACCGTCACGCCGAATATGCCGAAGAGGTGCGCGCGACACTTCGCGAAGCGGACGTCAGGTGCGGGGCCGACGTGCGGTCGGAGAGCATGGGCAAGCGCATCCGCGAGGGCGAGCTGGCCAAGGTGCCGTTCCTGCTCATCGTGGGCGATCGCGAAGTGGAGACACGCACTGCGTCGGTTCGGGCCCGCCATGGCGATCTTGATGGCGACCTGCCCCTCGTCGGCCTGGCGGACGCGCTCCGGGCGTGAGCGATCCGCGGCGTCGTGCGTTGGCCGGCCTGTGTGACAACTGTGCGCACCAGCGGCTGGTGCCCACGCGCACATCGGTGTTCACCATGTGTGAGGCCGAAGGGCTTCCCCGGTATCCGGCGGTGCCGGTGATGCGGTGCAGGGGGTTTCTGCAGAAGGACTGGACCGAGCCGACGCGCGAGAGCTGAGACGGCGCGCCCGACTGGATCAGCAGGCCGGGGGCCGTTGTCCGCGCATCTCTGCAACGAGACGTCGGGCACCCGCGGCTATCCTCGTCGTGTGACCACCGGTATCCGCAACACCATCATCATTCTCGGCATCGCCGCGCTCGCAGTGGTGTGGGACCGTGCCTTCTCGGTGGCCGTGTCGTCGGCCTCACAGATTATCTCGGTGCTGTTCGTGGTGGCCATCCTCGCGGCCGGCGTGCAGTACTTCCGGCGCAATCAGCTGGCGTGGCTGGTGCTCCGCCCGTGGCAGCGGGTGGCCGTGGTGCTGTCTGCCCTGGCCATCGCCTTTCTTGTGATCGCGGGCTACCCGCTGCTGGCCGACCGCATTACGCCATTGGGCTATCTCGCACTCATCGCCGCGCTGGTGCTGCTGATCTGGTGGATCATCCGGGACAGCCGCAAGTTGTGATGGGCTGATCGCCCGCCGTCACCGGTAGGGGCGCGAATCGTCGCAGTGCACGCGCCATGGGCGTGCCGCCCGTGCATAGCGTCGATGTATGAACCGATGGCGGAGAGCCGGACAGCGGGGACAGGCCGCGGTGGAGCTGGTGGCGCTGCTGCCGCTCATCGGATTACTCGCCATTGCGGGCCTGCAAGTGGTGGTCACCCTGCACGTGTGGGGCGCGGCGAGGGAGTCGGCGCGCGCAGGGGCGCGTGGGGCGCAGGTGGGTGCGCCGGCCAGTGACGCCGTACGCGCGGCGCTGCCCAGGTCGCTCGCCCGCGTGGCAACGGTGCACCTGAGCACCGGCCTTGATGGGTCGCATCGGGTACGCGTGCGTGTGCCGGTGCCGTCGCTCGCCCCCTGGATTCCGTTGCCCGCAATTGAGGGCCAGGCGGAGTCGTCTCCATGATTTTGCGGGTCCGGGAGATGGGACAGGCATCCATCGAGGTGCTGTCGCTGCTACCCGTGCTCGTGTTGCTGGCCATCGCCGCCGTGCAGGTGGCCGCCATGCTCGCCGCTGCGTCGGCCGCGCAGGACGACGCGCGACGGCGTGCAGTGGCTGCCACCGGTCGCTCTGGGGCCATGATGACGGTGACGGGCGTCGCAGCCATGCCCGCCATGCCCACGTTCGGGCACGGGTTTGATCCGGTCACCGTGCGCGCGGCCATTCGGCTGCCGTGATGGCCCGGCTCACAGACCAGCGCGGCCAGGCGGTCCCCCTTGTGCTCGGGGTGATCGCGGTTCTTGTGGCGGGTATCGCCGGCACCGCGGTGATTGGCGCAACCCGTGTGGCTGCGGGCGGTGCCCGGCTCGCCGCCGATCTGGCAGCGCTGTCGGCCGGCCGGGCGCTGCTTGATGGCATCCCTCGGGCGATGGTTGACCCATGGAATATCCGCCGCCGCCTCACCTCGATCGCAGATGACGCCGCGGGGCGATCAGCCACGGCATCAGGGGCCCATGTGGTGTCGGTGCAGTTGCTCGAGGGAGACCCGGTACCGACACAGGTGGAGGTGCGAGTGCGCCGGGCTGCGCCCATGGGGCTGTGGGTCACCGCCACGGCACGTGCCGGACTGTTGGCGGTCGCGTCTGCACCCGCGGATGGCCCGGTGGGGTGGGGGACCGGGGGTGGGTACTCAGGCCCATTGATGTATCGCGATGGCAAACCGATGTGCCCGGCTGTTGCAGCGGCGTTCGACCAGATGGACCGCGCTGCGCAGGGGGCAGGAATGGATCTGGTTGTGGTGAGCGCATTTCGATCGGATGCCGAACAGGCGGTGCTGTTTGCACGCCACCCCGACCCGAAGTGGGTGGCGCCTCCGGGGCGCAGTCGGCATCGCAATTCCACCGAACTCGATCTGGATGTGAGTGGCGGCGTGTACCCGTGGCTGGTGCGGAATGGCAATGCCTTCGGATTCGTGCAGCGTTATTCGTGGGAACGCTGGCACTGGGGATTCACGCCTGGGTGCGGTGGGGGGCAGCCAGGTGCCACGAGCATTGCGGTGACCGCCCTGCCGTCGTGGGTGCCGGCGAGGTATCGCGTGCTCATCACATCGTCAGCCCGGGCTGCGGGCGTGGCCCCGGTGCTGCTTGCCGCACTGCTCAAGACGGAGTCGGACTTCAATACCCATGCGGTGAGCGGTGCAGGTGCGCAGGGTATTGCGCAGTTCATGCCCGGCACGGCAGCGGGAATGGGCGTGCGCGACCCCTTCGACCCAGCGCAGGCGATCCCGGGGGCTGCCCGGTTGATCGCGAGCGGCATCCGCGAATTTGGCTCGGTGCCGCTGGCTCTCGCGGCGTACAACGCGGGTGGTGGTGCCGTGCGCCGGTACGGGGGCATTCCGCCATACCCGGAGACCCGCGCCTACGTGGCCCGCATCATGGCGCTGGCGGGGCAGGGGGCGGCGCTTGGGGCACCGGGACAGGCCGTGGTGTTGGTGCGCGCCGGTGATCTGCTGGCATGACCGGACCACTCGTATACTCGCGGGGATGGCAACCGCGCCGCTTCGCGAGCAGCTCGCAGCCCTCCCCGACGCCCCGGGCGTCTACATCTATCGCGACGCCTCTGAACGCGTGATGTACGTGGGGAAGGCCAAGTCGTTGCGGAAGCGCGTCTTCTCGTACTTCGAGGCCCCGGTGCGCCCGGGCGATGGCGATGTGACGTCGCATCCGGGCCCGAGGTCGGGCCTGCACCCCCGCACGGTCGAGATGGTGAGCCGGGTCACACGGCTTGAGGCGCTGGTGGTGAACACCGAGGAGGAGGCCCTCATCCTCGAAGGCAACCTCATCTCCACCCACCGCCCCCCGTTCAACGTGAAGTTGCGCGACGACAAGAGCTATCCCTACATCGGGATCAGCATGGACGAGGCGTATCCGCGCGTGTACTTCACACGCGAGCGGCGTCGGCGTGACCGGGTGTACTTCGGACCGTTCTCGAATGCATCAAAGGTGCGCGAGACCCTGTCGCTGATCGGCAAGATCTTCCCCAGTCGTCCCTGCGAGGGCACTGAGCCGGGGCGGCCATCGGGGATCCCGTGTCTCGATTACCACATCAAACGGTGCATGGCGCCGTGCGTGGACTACATCTCAAAGGACGACTACCGAGGTCTGATCGACCAGATCGTGGCGTTTCTCTCGGGGCGCTACCGGGGGCTGGAGTCGGACCTCGAGGTGCAGATGAAGCAGGCCGCCGCCGAGCAGCGCTTTGAGGACGCCGCACTCTTTCGCAACCGCCTGAATGCGGTACGGCACCTGATGGAGCGCCAACTGGCCATCAGCGACTCGATGGGATCGGTGGATGTGATCGGCGTCGCGGTGGATAGCGACGGGGAGGCGGCCAACGTGCAGGTGCTGCAGGTGCGCGACGGGGTGTTGGGCGACCGGCAGTCATTCTTCATCGACCCCGCGGGTGCCACGGATCCATCGACGATCGTCGAGCAGTTCGTGCTCGAGTACTACGCATTGGGGCTCGCGATCCCGCCACTGGTGGTGGTGCCCCAGGGCGTCGAGACCAATGCCATTGAGGCCCTGCTTGCCGAGCGTCGGCAGTCGGGCGTGGAGGTGAGGGCCTCCGAGCGCGGCGAGAAGCGCCGCATGCAGGAGATGGCCGAGCGCAACGCGCAGTTGGCGCTCGATCAGGACCGCGCCCGCGTGGCGCGCACCCGCGATCGGCGGACGGCCGCCCTGGGCGACCTGCAGGAGCGCCTCGGGCTGGATGCACCACCGCTGCGCATCGAGTGCTACGACATCTCAAACCTCGGGCCCACCTATGCCGTGGCATCGATGACGGTATTGATCGGTGCCGCGCCGGCGAAGGCCCACTACCGGTCATTCACCATGCAGCACGAGGGCGATGCCAACGACTTCGCGCGCATGGGTGAGGCAATCGGCCGCCGCATGGCACGTCTTGCCGCCGGCGATACCGACCCAAGCCTGGGCGCCCGGCCATCACTGGTGGTGATTGATGGAGGAAAGGGGCAACTAAGCGCGGCACTGCGCGCCATGCGTGAGGCGGGCGTGGATGTGCCCATGGTGAGCCTTGCCAAGCGCATTGAAGAGGTGTTTGTACCCGGCCGGAGTGAGCCGATCCTCATGCCCGAGGACTCCCCGGGGCTCAGATTGCTGCAACAGGTGCGCGACGAAGCGCATCGGTTTGCCCTGCGACACCACCGCACCCTCCGTGGCAAGGGCATGACGGCAAGCGCCATGGATTCGCTGCCGGGCATCGGCCCCGCGCGCCGGCGTGCAATCCTGCAGCACTTCGGTTCACCTGAGCGATTTATGGCGGCGACCCGTGACGAACTGGAGGCCGTGCCCGGGCTGCCGCAGAAGGTGGCGCGTGATCTGTACGAGTTCCTGAACAAAACGGGCGCTCCAGTGGGCGGAAGACGACGGGTACCCAGGCCGCCGAGGCCATGAGCGGAGGTGGTGGCGAATGGAACTGACGATCATCACCGGGCTCTCCGGCGCCGGCAAGAGTGGTGCCATCGGGGCGTTTGAGGATGCCGACTACTTCTGCATCGACAACCTGCCTCCCCGCCTGCTTCCGGCGCTGGTTGACCTGTTCGAACTCGAGGGCAGCAAGGTGGAGCGCGCGGCGCTGGTGTGTGACGTGCGTGGCGGCATCTGGTTTGAGGATCTGGCGCGTGAACTGACCGAGGTGCAGAAGGCCGACGGCATCACTCCGCGCATCCTGTTCCTCGAAGCCTCCGACGATGCCCTGCTGCGGCGGTTCCGCGAGACGCGCCGGCGCCATCCACTGGCCGAGGGGGGAGAGGTGCTGCGTGGGATCGAGCGCGAGCGCATGCTTCTGGCCGACCTGCGTGATCGTGCGGATGTGGTGATCGACACCACCGGTATGACGCCGTGGGACCTGCGCGAGGCCGTGGCCCGCGAGATGGCGCCGGGAACGCGTCCCCATATGCAGGTGACCTTCTCGTCATTCGGCTTTAAGCACGGGGTGCCGCGCGAGGCCGACCTGATGTTTGACGTGCGGTTCCTTCGCAATCCCCACTACGTGGCGGATCTCACCGCACGCACCGGGATGGAACCCGATGTGGCGGCGTACGTGGCGGCAGATCCGGGGTATGCGGAGTTCATGTCACGCCTTGAGAACCTGCTCGACTTCGTATTGCCGCTGTATCAGGCCGAGGGCAAGCGCCATCTGGTGGTTGCGATCGGGTGCACGGGGGGCAGGCATCGCAGCGTGGCCATTGCCGAGGCGCTGGCAGCCAGGTACGAGGCAGACCTGAGCGCCACGACTGCCCACCGCGATGCGGGCAAGCCGCCAGAGGTGCGGGGAACGTGAACCGTCCGCATGTAGCTGCCATGGGTGGCGGCACCGGGCTGTCGTCGTTACTGCGCGGGCTGAAGCACCGCGACCTCGACATCTCGGCCATCGTGAGCGTGGCCGACGACGGTGGGTCATCGGGCCGCCTTCGGCGTGAACTGGGAATGCTTCCGCCGGGCGATGTGCGCAACGTGCTTGTGAGCCTGGCCGAGGACGAGTCGCTGATGGGGCGCCTTTTTCAGCACCGGTTCGCCGACGGCGATCTTTCGGGCCATCCGTTCGGCAACCTCATCCTCGCCGCCCTCACCGAGGTGACGGGATCGTTTGACGAAGCCGTGCGTGAGTGCTCGCGCGTGCTCAAGGTAAATGGGAGGGTGATCCCGGGCACGCTGCAGCACGTGCGACTGTGGGCCGAGCGCGAAGATGGATCCGAGTCGTGCGGCGAGACCCTCATCGCATCGGGAGCCGGTGCCTGCCGGCGGGTGTGGCTGGACCCGGAGCCCTCCGCGCACCCCGATGCTGTGGCCGCCATCGCCGATGCCGATCTGGTGCTGCTGGGGCCGGGTTCGCTGTTTACCAGCGTGCTGCCGCATCTGGCGGTGGGGGAGATCGCCGATGCCGTGCGCGGCGCCCAGGGGCTGCGCGTATACGTGTGCAACATCATGACTCAGCCGGGCGAGACCGATGGTAAGGATGCCGTGCACCACCTGGACCGCGTGCTGGAGATGATTCCGGGAGGAGTGGACGTGGTGGTGGTGCATGCGGGTGCACTCGACGGTGCATCCGTGGCCCACTATGGCGCCCAGGGGCAGCAGCCGGTGGTCGTAGATGTGGGCGCGCTTGCCGAGCGCGGCGTGCGGGTGGTGACCGCCGACGTCGCCGAGAGCGATCGCGTGGTGCGACACGAGCCCGAGCGGCTGGCGGATGTGCTGGTACCGCTGGCGGCCGAGGGTGCCGTGCGGCGCGCAGAATCTGCATCTGCGTACCCCGCGTGATGGAGTTATGAGACAGTAAACCTCCCGCTCGTAGCGGGGAAAAGACGCCGGAATCCGCCCCTGTGGAGGATTCGTAGCACTTGTGACGAATAGCGCGAGGCCCGTAGAGTGTCGTCATCACGACGGCTCGCTGTCGTGCTCCGTGTGCCCACCTCATCTTATTTCGGGTTCACGGATTCCCTGTCCTATTACAAGAAGGAGCTCTCACATGGGTGCTCGCGCAAAGGCGATTTTTCCGCTCGCGCTGGTAATTGGAGTCCTCTCCTACCTGTGGACTGAGTTCTCGCTGAACTTCACCTTCCACTGGGTGACCGTGTCTGGCACGGATCTTCCCGGTGCTGTTGGCGTTCCGCAGAACTTCCACCTGATTCTTCCTACGGCGTTCATCGCGTGGGGTCTGTTCTTTGCTGCTGGTGGCGACAACGCCGCCTTCGGCAAGATCTTCCTGGCTTCGCTGTTCGGCACGGTTGCAGCGCTCGTTACGATCCCGCTTGCATACAAGTCGGCTGCGTTCCCTGAGTTCTGGGGCATCGCCCTTTGGGTCGGTGTGTTTGCATTCGTCCTCGTGATGATCCTCATCGCGGGTGACTGGTACTACGTCGCAGGGACGTTCCCGGCATTTGCTGCCGTGTTCCTCTGGTGGGTCGCGACGGGTATGGACGGCTGGGCCCCCGCTGGCGCCGATGTTGATCTTGATGGCGCAGGCGCTGGTACGGCTACTGGTCTTGGTGCTTTCGGTGGTCTTGTTTCGACCCCGTGGGCATGGGTGTGGTTTGACACCTTCGTCACGCTGGTCTGTGGTCTGGTCCTGGGTCTCATCTCGGGCAAGCTCGCAGCACTCCTCACCCCGAAGCCCAAGGAGGCCTAGGCCACACGGTCTACGCAACCTTTGCTTCGCGCTCTGGGGGACCTTCGGGTCCCCCAGAGTCGTTTTTCGGGTGATTCGTCCCCGCCGTGGTGGCCCGCCACCGGTTATGCTCGCGCTCGCTTTCGACCAAGGGGAATCTGATGGCAGTACGCGTGGGCATCAATGGTTTCGGCCGTATCGGCCGGAACGTATTCAGGGCAGCGATGAGTCGCGCCAAGGGCGACGTGGAGATCGTTGCCGTCAACGACCTCACCGACGCAAAGACACTTGCGTACCTTCTGGCCTACGACTCGATCTTCGGCCGCTATCCGGGCACCGTTGAACACGAGGGCGACACCATCATCGTGGACGGCACGCCCATCCGCGTGATGGCTGAGCGCGACCCGGGCAACCTCGCATGGGGCGACCTGGGTGTTGACGTGGTGGTGGAGAGCACCGGCTTTTTCACCAAGCGCGACGACGCCGCCAAGCATCTCGCGGGTGGCGCCAAGAAGGTCATCATCTCGGCGCCTGCGACCAACCCCGACCTGACCGTGGTGCTCGGCGTCAACGACGACGCCTACGACGCCGCGACGATGAACATCATCTCGAACGCGTCATGCACCACCAACTGCCTCGGCCCCATCGCGAAGGTGCTCGACGACCTTTACGGCATTGAACAGGGCTTCATGACCACCACGCACGCGTACACGAACGATCAGCAGATCCTTGACCTGCCGCACAGCGACCTGCGTCGCGCCCGTGCGGCTGCGCTGTCGATCATCCCGACGTCGACGGGTGCCGCACGCGCCATCGGCGAGGTAATGCCGCACCTCAAGGGCCGGCTCGACGGGTTCGCCATGCGTGTTCCCACTCCGGATGGCTCGGTTGTGGACCTCGTGGCCACCGTCAAGGGTACGCCCGACGTGGACGAGATCAACGCGGCCATGAAGGCGGCCTCGGTCGGTCCGATGGCGGGAATTCTCGGGTACTCCGAGGACCCGATCGTGTCGCGTGATGTCGTTGGCGACTCGCACTCGTCGCTGTACGACGCCCCGCTCACCATGGTGATGGGAAACCAGGTGAAGGTCATCTCCTGGTACGACAACGAGTGGGCCTATTCGTGCCGGGTGGTTGACCTCGCGCAGAGGCTTCTGCCGTAATGCAGCGCCCTGTCCAAGTGGATTCGCCGGGCCGTTCGTGGGCGGGGGAGCGCGTGCTCATACGTGCTGACCTCAATGCACCCCTCGACACCCGGCGGGTCACCGACGACGCGAGGATTCGCGCGTCGGTGGCCACCATCCGGTATCTGCTGGACAACGGCGCCGCGGTTGCGGTGTGTTCGCACCTCGGGCGCCCCAACGGCACGCGAATTGACGATCTGTCGCTTGCGCCGTGTGCGGCACGCTTGTCGGATCTTCTCGGCCAGCCAGTCGAGTTGCTTGCCGACTGCATTGGCCCGGTCGTGGAGGCCCGCGTGCGGGCACTTCAGCCCGGCGATGTCGTGATGCTTGAGAACCTGCGCTTCCACCCGGGCGAAGAGGCCAACGA
>Ga0208960_1000040_pt1 | contig 63236 bp, 62 predicted proteins | sample GreLakmeON33MSRF_FD_187703 | JGI IMG/M metagenome (GOLD analysis project Ga0208960, IMG submission 187703) | Freshwater lentic microbial communities from great Laurentian Lakes, MI, USA - Great Lakes metaG ON33MSRF (SPAdes) | ecosystem: Environmental > Aquatic > Freshwater > Lake | place: Great... | reverse complement strand
ATGGGAGAAGTCGAGACAGCCCCTGAAGTTGTCGCCAAAATCGTTGAGGATTTCACTGCGTTGGAAGTGGATCCAACCAAATGCGAGCGTCTCTTTAAGGCCGCGTGGGTGCAATCCAGCGGCGGCGTGACCTATCGTATGTTGGCCAAGGTGCTCCAGACCGGAAAAGTGGATCTCGTCCATTACGGCTGTGATTTGGATGCGGAAGGCAAACCGACGACGAAGTGGAAAATCCATCGCATCCTTGAGCAGGCCCCGGAACGGTTCGATAAAGAGCTGGAGGCCATCAAGAAGGGTATCGCAGGCGATGGCGAAACCGTGCAAGGCGCGTGGGTCCACGATATGACCGGCATGCCGGATGTGGCGGCACAGGGCAAGAGTCTGGATGAGTGGTCGCGGAACACGACCGCCGAGGTCACGAAAAAATCGAGTTAGCCCGCGTAAGTTGGCGAGGCGCGACCGAGCCGTCGTCACAAACGCATGGCCTGGGGTGGCGCGGATGCTGGTGACGAACTGGTCGGTGCCGCCGTTGAGGCCCTGATGACGACCGTCACGCGGCGGTGCGCGTCCCGTAGCGCCTGCTCCACCTCCTCTGGTGTCGTGCCCCGTGCCAGGAGAAACCCCAGGTAACGCGTCCCTTCCGGGAGCGGGACCAGTGCATCGCCTGGTTCCGCCGTGATCGTCAGTTCGACAATGCCTGGTACGGCCCGCGCCTCCGCTTGTCCCCGCACCTCATGCAGTCTTCCGCCGTAGGGTATCGGGAGCATCATCACGCCCGCCGCCTGTGTTTGTGTGCTGAGGGGAGGGAGGGGCATCCGCAGCGCATGGCGGATGATCAGCTCTTCGAGCGACATGCCTGCCGCAACGTCCAGCATGCTGGAACAGCGGCCCCCGATCGCCCGCGCCGCCATCTCAATGACCCACACGCCCTCCGTATTCACGCGGAATTCTCCATGCACCGGCCCGTCGCGTAGTCCCAGCGCCTGCGCCGTTCGTGCGGCACAGTCAATAATGTTCCGCTGAACGTCAGCGGGAAGGCGCGACGGGGTCACATAGATCGTCTCTTCGAAAAAAGGGCCATCGAGCAGATCGGGCTTGTCGAACATTGCCAGAGGCTGAAGCGTTCCGTGTGTGAGGAGACCCTCCAGCGCCACTTCGCAGCCCGGCACAAAATCCTCGACGAGAATCCAGCGGGCCTGTTCGTCTCGTGCAGCGACCCCCAAGGTGGTGAGGAGTGCGCCCACGCGAAGGAACGCCACACGGAACGTCTCGTCATCATTCGCGCGAATCACCCCGCAGCTGGCGGAGAGGATCAGCGGCTTCAGGACGCAGGGATAGGACACCTGGAGCGCGCAGTCCCTCGGATCACTGTCGAGCGGGAATACGCGATGGCGAGGCACGCGCAGACCCTGCGCGGACAGCACCTCGCGCATCTGGCGTTTGTTGCTGGTGGCGGTGACCGCGGCGACCGAGTTGTGCGGCAATCCTAATGCGTCCGCGATGGCAGCGGCGGCGACGGCAGTCACGTCGTCGACGCCGATCACCGCGTCGATCGGGTGCTGCCGGGCGAATTCGACGACGGTTTGGGCGGCGGCCCGGTGATCGTGCATATCGAGCACCACACTGTCGCCCGAGGCGACAGCAAAGCCTGCGGGGACCCGCGCCATCCCCACGGTCACGGATACAGGCACAAGGCGGGCGGCTTCGAGGAATGCCTCCGCTCGATAGGTGGAGGGCGGCAAGAGCAAGAGCAGTCTCGGCATGATATCTGTTTAGCGGGTGGTCGGCGTGCTGGCGCCCGCGCGACTTCGATGAAAGATTTCCAACTGCCGATTGGCCTCGATGATGACCGAAAGCTTTGCCACCACGTCGGCCACCTTTGCGCCGGGAATGGCGTAATAGCCTTCATCATCTCCGAGTCCGGTATAGACGCGGTTGCCAATACAGCCAAAACTGCTGGCGGTCTGTTCCGATTGCAGTGTTGCTGGCAGCACGGCGCAGGTGGGTCGCCCCATGGTGGCGCTCCCGCCTGCGATGCCGGCGGACTGCGCGGCCTCCGCCAGCAGCATCAACTGCCTGACGGTTCCCCGGACCAGTACCACGTCAGGGGTGAAGGTCGCCGTCGTGAGTGGCGCATAGAGGGCGAAGTGAAAGGGGCCCTGCCGACGCGGGATCGTTGGTATATCCGCCATCGTGAGGTACTGCATTCCCACCATGGTCTGCACCAGGCCGTTTAACTCGGTTGCAACGTGTTGCGGCAGGTCCACGCCGTGTGTATGGGCGCCGACCGGACAGGTGTAGTGGTCCGATGCCTCCGTATAGAACATCTTCCCCTCGGCCGCTAGCTTCCAATAGCCGCATCCGGCCGGGGCCGGGGTGGCGACCCGCGACAGGCCATCGGGGACAGCGTCTCGAAAGGCGATGGCCACGGCCGCGGTCTTCAGCCTCAACAGCTGCTGGAGTTGTGTGCCTTGTGTCATGAGTTCAGTGGCCACGTGGTGTGTTTCCTCTCGACTAGATGTGACGTCATCCGCCTCGTGCTAGAGTGCCTCATGTCCCTTTGTCCGGAGCGGTCTGAACTGTCGGGTCGTCGGCTCAGCGCAGCAGAACCATGATTCTGTGAGGCGCGGCGGCTTCTGACGTTCAGGCCTGCGGGCCGGTGTGCGAGCCGAGGGGGCGGCGTGCCGGCCTGCCATCTCTTCGGCAACCGCTCTGATACGATCGAAGGTCACCAGCGCGTCGTCCGCTCCTTTGGCACTCGCTTCCACGAGTGCACTCACGGCACGATGCAGCCGGTCCATCCGCTCATCCGGATGTGTCCAGGGGTATTGAAAGCCTGCCTGATCGAGCGGGCCGAGAAACCGTCGGATGTCGGACTGGTCGAGCAGCGCTGACCCTGGGGGCACCAAGAGGCGAATACTCAGTTGCACCGGATCGGTCGCGTCAATCAGGTCATGCGTGTCCACCCGGTCCAACATCAGGAGGTAATCGTCTAGGCTGGTCCAGGGTGTAAACGCCACGAGCGACGGGCGAAGGGCGATACCGGCCTCGCGCAGAATAGTGAGCGCAGCGAGGATGTCCGCTCCCGTATGGCCCTTCTGTAGCACTGCCAGCACCGGGTCGCTGAACGACTCGACGGCGGAGATGATGAAGAGACAGCCCTGCGCCTTGAGGGCAGGCATCAGCGCGCGGCGCTTCAAGAGATGTTCGATCTTCGCGGTGCAATCAAAGGTCAGGGTTGGATGCGCCTTGTGCATCGCGCGAACGATGTTCATGGAATGCCCGGGCCCGTTCAAGAAATCCGGGTCACCAAACGTGATGTGCGTCGCGCCGGCATCCACCTGACGCCTGATGTCTTCCAGGACGACGGCTTCCGGCATGAGGAAGAAGCGTCCGTCATAGACCGGCACGATCGGGCAATGGAGACAGTGATGGAGACATCCGCGGCTGGCCTCGACATATCCGGCCAACCGCTCCGTGCCTTGTTGTTCCAGCTTGGCATATCGGTCCAACCTCGGTAATCCGGCACGGCTAGGAACCGGGTGCGGGAGCGTCGAGACGGATGAGGGATGCACCCGCTGCAGCGAGGGGCGGACGATGCTGTTGCGCGAACTGACGCCTTCGAGGAGGGTGAACGCTTCATTCCGATCCAGCGTCTCGATGAGTGACACCAACGGGCCCTCATATTCTCCCCCCACGACAGAATCGGCTAGTTCCTGGAGCAGGTAGTCGGCATTGAGGGAGGCGTAGAGTCCATAGAAACAGATGTGGCAGGCAGGATTCATCGTCCGGATCACTTCGGCGACCCGCGTCCCGAGACGCAGCGCGGTATGCATGGGGACCGAGATGCCGACAAACCGTGCCAGTCGACAGGCTTCGTCATCGAGGTCTTCAACCGCAATGTCGAGGCCGATCGGCGCAAACCCTGCCTGTGCGAGAAACCCCATCGGCTGGGCGAGCCCGATCGGCTGGTGTCCCAGTTCATAACAGGAGATGAGCATGATCGAGCCGGGCTGTCGCAGCCCCGATCGTGTGTCTATGGAGTCTGTCACCTGTTCCATGGCTGGTTCGTGTCTCGCGTCCGATGCCCTCATACTGGTAACACACCAGGAATCCTAGGCGCAACGCGAACGGGGCCGCTGTAGCGGTTTCCCTATGGACCCGCGCCTCACGACGGCGTCCATCCGTGGGTTTTACAGGCGGCTCGTCTCCTGCTCGACGGCCGACCGTGCAGTGTTGGGTGCGACGGCACCGAGGCGGCTGGAGGCGCTCCGTACATCGGGCACTCCGACGCGCACAACCGGATATACGGAGTACCCCTTGAGGTGAAAAGCGCGGTGACATGCGTGGGGCATTGGTGGCATTCTGCGTTAGGCGGTCACGACCGGGAGCGCCTCCCAATTGGTCGTGTACGCGGGTGAACGGTGGTGGCAGTGCGCCTGCCAGGCGTTCGTCAACCCATTCGACGCATAGTGCAGCGTCCCGGCGCCCCACCGGTCATTGATGGCATCTAAGGCGGCCATCAAGCGCTTCGACTTGGGACGATCCTGCCGGTCGAACAGATCCGGCTGCACCTGGTCGGCTGGCACGAGGGCGGTGCACAGCACCCCCGCTTTCTTATACCGATAGCCGTCCCGGTAGATGCGGCGCAGGCCCGTGAGCGCGGCCCGGATCAGGTCCGATGTCGAATCCGTCCCCATCGGCAATTCACAGGTCACCGAGTTGCGATACTGCGGCGCCTCCGTGCAGGCATGCGTCAGGATGAAGACGGTCAATACCGTCGCCGCCAATCCTTCCCGCCGCAGCTTCTCTGCGGCACGAGAGACATAGGACGACACCGCTTCTTCCATTTCGGCGAGCGTACTGACGGATCGACCAAAGGCGCGTGAGCAGGTAATGCCGTGCTTGGGTGGGGGGCAGTCTTCGAGCGCGAGGCAGGACTGTCCTCTGAGTTCCGCGACCACCCGCATTCCGACCACGCCCAGGTGTTTCCTGATCCAAGGCTCGTCCGCCTCGCGCAACTGCAGGGCCGTCGTGATGCCGTGTTGCGTGAGAAGACGGGCATAGCTCGATCCGATCCCCCAGACCTCGCCCACCGCCACGCCCTTCAAGCGTGCCTCCCGGTCCCGACAGGCCAGCAGGTCGAACACGCCATCTGTGTCTGAGGTCTGTTTCGCCACCCGGTTGGCCAGCTTGGCCAGGGTCTTTGTTTCGGCAATGCCGACCGAGACGGGGAGGCCCGTCCATTGCTTCACCGTCTTGCGGATCGTGCGCCCATAGTCCGTCAGGTTGCGCCGTTCGAAGCCCTCCAGGCTCAAGAAGGCTTCATCGATGGAATAGATTTCGAGATCCGGGCTGAACTGTTCCAAGGTCTCCATCACGCGCTGCGACAGATCGCCATAGAGCCGATAGTTCGACGAGAAGACCTGCACGTGATGGGCCTGCAGCAGGGGCCGAATCTGGAACTCCGGCACCCCCATCGTAATGCCAAGCGCCTTCGCTTCATTGGAGCGGGCGACGACGCAGCCGTCATTATTGGAGAGCACGACGATCGGTTGACCGGCTAACTTCGGATTGAAGAGCCGTTCGCAGGAGGCATAGAAATTATTGCAATCGACGAGGGCAAAGACGGGAGGCATCGGATCCTCAGAGGGAGTGAATCACATTGGTGACCACTCCGAAGATTTCAAAGGATTGCTGGGTCAGAATCTCAATCGGTTGATAGGCGGTGTTGGCCGGGAGCAGGCGCAGGATGTCGCCTTGCCTGAAGAGTCGCTTCACCGTCAGCTCGCCATCCAGCGCCGCCACGATCACGTTCCCGTCCACCGCGTCGAGCGATCGATCCACCACCAGCAGGTCGCCGGAATGGATGCCCGCCTCGATCATGGAGTCGCCGGTCACGCGCACAAAGAAGGTGGCCGCCGGGTGCTTGATGAGGTGCCGGTTGAGATCCAGCGTGCCCTCGATATAGTCGTCAGCCGGGGAGGGAAAGCCCGCCGGCAGGCGCCCTAGAAAGACGGGGAGCGCATAGCGCGTCGAGAGATCGGGGGCATAGGCGGCCTCTACATTCATTGGCATCGAAGACCTCACAACAAAGAGGGAATAGTCTAGACCTACCGCGAAAATGGTTCAAGGCAGTCCGGGGCGTTGTGCCGCGGGTTGTTCACGAGCGTACTCACGGGGTAGGCCTGGCGCGCCTCACTTGGATAGGGACGAAGCCGGGCGTGCAGCGAGTCTGTCTGCTGAACCGTCGAAGAGTTTGGTGCACACAGCCAAGAAATCTCGTGAGAATTTCACCTGTCAGGCAATCGATTGCTTGTTTGCCGAGTCAGTCACTAAAAGATCGCTGCCTGTATCGCGTGAGGGCACCCAAAGATGTACATGCCGACACTTTCTCGCGATGTAATGGCCAACCACCTACGCTCCGGCGTGCATCGTCAACCGTGGCCTCAGGTAGTACTCCCAGCCCAATAAGTCCACCACGGTCCATTGTGCATGGACGCATCGAAGGTTACTTTGTGATGGCGATCGCGGGCGAAGAAGCTTTGGTCACGCCCTCGGTCACGCTCTGTTGATACATTGTATGCAGCATGGCAAACACGCCGCGATTCCACGACTCGGAAGGAATCGACGTCCGGTCGATGGTTGGCAGCCAGTAATATTTCCCTTTATATTGCGTCGCGACCAACGTGCGGGTCGGAGGTTGGTCACCACTTTCGAGTAGGAATGTTGCTGCGGGATTGATCTCTGACGCTGCAAACTTGCCGACGACGATTCCCGTGCGAGGATCCGGATCCACTTCATATTCCACCTCAGGGCCGAGGCCCTTGGCAACAAAGCGCAGGGTTTCATACAGACCTCGAAGTCGAGCGATCGCTTGAATCGGAAAATCACCGCCAGGGGAATCGGCTTTAATATCGATCGGGATCTCGTTGGCTCTCAATCGCCTGGCTTTCACCTCCCAATCCCGCCGTTCCTCGTTGCTCAAACTCTCCAAGGGATAATTGGTGATGACCGTACGCCCGAAGACGACTCGCGTCAGGACGTACCCTGGACCGTTCCGGTTCTTCGATACGCGCCCACCGTGTTCGAGAATTCCCTCTAGGCTGGATCCAAACACCGAGAAGTTTTCCGGAAGGTCGTAGCTTTCCTCAAAGACTAACGGTGCAATGTGCAAGTGGTGCATCGAATACAGATAGGCAAGATGTAGCACGAGTCGACGGAATTCCACATAATCCTCTTGGTACCCGGGCGCGTTAACGAGGACTCGATGGACGGACCCGTCATCGGCTAGGGCGATCTCGCGGACGGTCATGCGCAGGAGGGCGGCCAGAGGGTAGGGTTGATGCGCAAGGAATTCAAACCTAGCGTGGTCGAGCGGCAGCAGCACGCGCCGAGTGAATTCCTCCCCCTGGACTGGAATCAGGGTCGTCGTAGGGTTTTCCGCCGCTTCACCTCCTAAACTAAAGTTGAAAAAATTATCATGCAACGCTTGTCCGATGAGTCCGCCCGTCACCCGGAAATCGAACGTGGCGGCGATGCTCGCCGTGATCGTGAAATGGGGGAGTTCTTCGTCCCTCATTCTCAAGAGGTTGATGAGGAGGAGTTCGTTCTCGGCTTGGATCACGCTTTGATCATACGCTACTATGGCGCGATTGATTGCGATGGGACTGACGCAGCCAGGCAGCGCGACGATTAGGGCCATGGCAACGATGCACCACGAAGCGAACGACCTAGTGTTTTGTTGCATCTGAGTCACGAGCGTGGGCGTCATGGGCATCTCCCTATGGTGGGTTGCCGGTCTGTCGGCTTGCCAACCTGCAACATTCCTTGTGCCACGGCGAAGACCTGCGCGTCAGGCATTCGCTGGGAGGGAGCCTGGCGCCCGAGTGCGCGCAGTGGAAGGCGCATACGCACCGTGGTCCGCAGCACGGATGCGCGGGCCGGTCAGTGGCGTTACAGGCCTAACTCACTCAGACTTGGGTGATCATCCGGGCGTCGCCCAAGTGGCCAGAGAAACTTACGATCCGATGCATGAATCGGCACATCATTGATACTCGCCAACCGCCGCCGCATCAATCCCTGCTCATTAAACTCCCAATTCTCATTGCCATAACTGCGTTGCCACTGACCAGACGCATCATGGCACTCATAGGCGAACCGAACGGCAATTCGATGCTCACTAACCGCCCAGAGTTCTTTAATGAGGCGATAGTTCAATTCGGTCGCCCATTTCCGAATCAAGAATTGCTGGACTTGATCACGCCCTACCAGAAATTCTGCGCGATTTCTCCACTGGGTATCCTCGGTATAGACACGGGAGACCCGCTCAGGATCTCGGCTGTTCCAGGCATCTTCGGCCATGCGAATCTTCTGAATAGCCGATTCCTTAGTAAACGGGGGCAGTGGCGGTTTGGATTCCATACGCACCTTTCGCGTCGATGATGCGGGGCACACCAGCGTGACCACTTTATACGATTCACGAATAGCGTGGCAATAGGCGCGAATGGCAAACTTGTCAATCGAGCCGGAGCGGCGAAGCCCACGCCCCATTTCGTCGGGTGCTCTTCTTCATGCCCCGCCCTGCCTGACAAAGGCCCCCCTGTTGCCCCAGGCAGGCAACACGCTTTTTCGTTCCGGTTCCCGTCATGGTTGGCATCCTATATTCCGGGTGGCGTCACGGTTGCCCCTTAGCCTGCTGTTGTGGCCCGTATCTTGCCGTGACGGGAACTGTATGATACTGTTGCGTCCTGTGTCGGAGCGTGTCTTGTAGTAGAACTACCCCGTGTGTGTTAAGAGCAGGATGTCGCAGGTTCGAATTCTGTCGCCCCGACCATGTGATGCGTAAGCAGGCCCGGCGCCTCACAGCAAAGGCGACGGGATACTCACCGCCAGTATCCACGCGCCCGTAGCTCAGTTGGATAGAGCATCGCCCTTCTAAGGCGAGGGTCGCTGGTTCGATTCCAGCCGGGCGCACCATCCCACGTATCGTTTGGGTGGGCGCACCTGCCCGGCGGTTCGCTACAGGCGATCCTCGTCGAGCTCGATCAAGTCAGACCAGGCGGTCACGTGCGGCAGCGTGGCAACTGAAACGCCTCGTTTCTTCGCCACATCTTCCAGTCGTTGCTGAAATCTGCGCTTGGCTGTGTCGTCCATCGGTCCGCTCGTCTCGATTCGCTCGTTCCATCCGGCGAGTTCTTCCGGGGTACGGGTCGTCATCTGTGCGCGCACCCAGTCCAGGATGTCCTGGTCGGTTCCGCCGTCTCGCACGTTCTGTTCGAATGCAGACGTGTCGAGTTCGAGGAAGTCGAGCAGGTAGCGGTCGAAGCCTACGGTTAAATAGTTATAGTCCGGAATCTGGCCAGCCTGACGGAGCCGGACCTTGTCGATCATACGCCCTAAATGGGCGATATTCCCCAAGCGAATCTTTGCACTTCTCGGATATGGTGCGCTCATCATGTCGTCTCCTGATCCCCCTTGCCTTCGTCCAGAAAGGACAGTATCGTAGTGCGGTGTGCGCTGTCGAGTCATTGGCTTGAATATTAAGGGAGGCTGCTATGGCAATACGATTGGGTGATGAAGCACCGAATTTTACGGCGGAGACCACGGAAGGGACCCTCAACTTTCATGAGTGGTTGGGCGGCGGGTGGGGAATTCTTTTTTCGCATCCGAAAGATTACACCCCGGTCTGTACCACCGAGTTGGGGACCGTTGCGAAGATTACGCCGGAGTTCACGAAGCGGGGCGTGAAAGTCATCGCCGTCAGCGTGGATCCGTTGGAGTCGCACAAGGGCTGGATCAACGATATCAATGAGACGCAGCATACGACGATGAACTATCCGATCATTGCGGACCCCGACAAGAAGGTCGCGACCCTCTATGACATGATCCATCCGAACGCGTTGGACAATATGACGGTGCGTTCGGTGTTCATCGTCGGGCCAGATAAGAAGGTGAAGCTCACGTTGACCTATCCCGCGTCATGCGGCCGGAACTTTGACGAACTGTTGCGCGTGATCGATTCGCTGCAATTGACGTCGAAGTTCAAAGTGGCCACCCCTGCCAACTGGAAGGATGGGGAGGATTGCATCATCACGCCGGCCGTGAACGATGCGGAGGCGAAGACGCTTTTCCCCAAGGGGTTCACGGCGGTGAAGCCGTATTTGCGCTATACCCCGCAGCCCAACAAGTAACAAATCGGTCATCGTCATCGAGGGCGGGAGAGGCTCAGCGCCCCTCCCGCCCGTGTTGTTTCTCCCGAAAAGCGGCTGGCGAGACGTGGTCTCAGACGAGCAAGAGTCCAGCGGTTCGGACTTTTTTCCAGGCGGCGGTGCCGAGGAAGGAGTCAAACTCTTTTGCGGTGCCTGGAAATGTCGCTCGCTCGTCTTTGAGTGATGGGTAGGGACGGGCGGAGCTATTGCGTGGCGTGGAGCGATGGAGCAGCTCGCTTAACCACTGGGCCTGTGGGGTGGCGAGGGTGAGGACGTGATCGCTGGTACGGGCCGGCAGAATCATCTTTGTTTTTCTTCCAACCGGTGCACAGACGGGTTGGCCTCCGAGCCAGACGAATCGCCGCTCCGCCTGCGCGGTGTCGTCAACGGTTCGTCCCTTGAGGAGCTTTGGGATCCAGGTGGGGGAGACGCGTGGCGTTGGTACGGCATGGTCGAACCAGTGGCGCAGGTCACGCGTGAGCCCGTTCCCTTCCAGATAATTGAGCATCGACTGCCTGAGTCCCTCGCCGAGCCATTCCGGCGTCGTGCCCCCGCGATCCTCATGCTGGAGGTCGTTCTCCGCAAAACCCTGAAACGCCGGTCCCAGGATGCGCAGGCCATGAGCGGCAGGTTGGAGGCCAATCGGGCTATGGGCCGTGGCGGTAAAGCGATGCCAGAAGGCCGATTGAATGAGATCTGCGTGTACTAATTGGCGCACTCGCTCCAATGAGTCGACTGTTTCTTGGATCGTCTCAGAGGGACAGCCGTACATGAGGTAGGCATGGATGAGGATGCCGGCCTTGTTGAAGGCCGCGGCCACCAGCGCGGTCTGATTGACGGTAATGCCTTTTTTGATTTTTGCCAGTAGACGGTCTGAGGCCGCTTCGAGTCCTGCGGTCACGGCGATACAGCCTGAGGCGGCCAGGAGGCGGCAGAGGTCCGGCGAGAAGGCGTCTTCAAAGCGGATATTGCCCCACCAGGAAATCGTGACGCCCCGTTCCAGCAGACCCAAGGCCAGCGACTTTAGCGCAGCGGGAGGGGCTGCCTCATCGACGAAGTGGAATCCACGGCACCCAGTCTCGGCTATCAGGTGTTCGATCTGTTGGATGAGCCGATCGGTCGGCGTCATTTCGTAGCGGCTGATGTAGTTGAGTCCGACGTCGCAGAACGTACATTGTTTCCAGTAACAGCCATGGGCGACCGTGAGTTTATTCCAATGGCCTTCCGACCAGAGGCGATGCATCGGGTTCGTGCTATCCAGGATCGTGAGGTATCGACTCACGTCCAGGCCACGGTAGGTTGGACAGCCAACCTCGCTCATGCTGAATTCAGGCTCGGCGGTCGTATTCGCGAAGACGACGCAATCCTTTTCCCGATAGAAGGTCCGGCAGAGTTGCTGTCGGGACCTGGTGCCTGCCAGATGTTCAATCAATGACAGCAGCGGCCTCTCCCCGTCGTCGAGCGTGACGTAATCGACGTAGTCAAACACGCGGGGGTCCGCCAGACGTCGGAGCTCGGTGTTGACATAGCCTCCGCCCAAGGCAATAGCGAGATCCGGCCTCCGGCTCTTGATCGAGTGGGCGACACGAAAGGCACCATAGAGGTTCCCGGGAAAGGGGACGGTGAGGGCGACGAGCGATGGATTTAGGCGGTCGAGGTGCGCCCACAAGGAGTCGAGCATCAATTGATCCGTCAGGGTTGGAGGGACAGCGACCGCGTCGATGATCGTCTGGAACGCGGAGGCCGCGCGGGCGATATGCTCGGCATACCGGCTCAGGGTAAAATGGGGTGAGACGGTCGCCTGGATCAAATCGGCGAGGTCTTCGAGGTAGAGCGTGGCATAGCGTTTGGCGCGATCCTGCTCCGGCAAGGTGCGCAATGACGACGCGCGACTGCTGTGGCCGGCGAATCGAGGGCCTTGGGGGAGGAACCCTGGGCGGGCCAGGAGCAACGCCAGAGAAGGATTGCGCCCCTGAAGAAATTCGATAACCGGGTCGATCGTGCTCAGATAGGCAGGCGCGACGGCGAGCATCTGTCTGGCTTCGCCTGGCAGTGCAGTCGCCTGCTGGCGCACCTGCTCAAAGACTAATTGGAGTCCCGAGCGGCTGAAGAGTCGGAGCACCATGTCGATACCGAGGTCGGCCTGATCGGCGTCAATCCCACGACTGCGGAGAAACCCCGTGAGATAGGCCGTGGCCGGGTAGGGCGTATTTAGCTGCGTGAGTGGAGGAGTGAGCAGGAGCACGTGTGGGCCAGCCATCAGCGGCCCTTAAGGGGCGGGGAAAAACAGGCGTCCCAGAGATCCGAGGGGATCGCCTCCACCGAGGAGACCCAGCGGATGGATAGAGGTTCAACCGGTTGCATCAGTGCATCCAACTCCTAGGCCGGGACAAACTTCAAGGCCACCCCGTTGATGCAGTACCGGAGCCCCGTCGGTTTGGGGCCGTCCTTAAAGAGATGGCCTTGATGCCCTTCGCAGCGGGCGCAGTGGACTTCGGTCCTTGGGAGAATTAATTTGTAATCGGTCGTGGTCTCGATGACTTCCGGGGCGATCGGCTGCCAGAAGCTGGGCCAGCCAGTGCCGCTGTCAAATTTATGTTCGGATGAAAACAGCGGCAGATCGCATCCGGCGCAAACGTAGATGCCGACGGTCTTGTTGTCGTGGAAATTGTTGCTGAAGGGCGGCTCGGTTCCCTCATGCCGCAGGACCCGGTAGGCCTCCGGCGCGAAGAGCTTTTTCCAGTCCGCATCGGTTTTCACCACTTTGACAATCGGACCAATTGCAATCTTTGGCGGCATGGTTCGGCTCCTTTCGTTGAGGCACGGACGGTATGGTTGCATAGGGATCGGCTAGGGCGCAACGCACGGGGCCGACGCGGCACTGCTACGCTGTGCTATCGGGCGGGGCCATCGTTTTACGCATGGATCCCGACATAATCAAAAACTCATACAGACGACATTCTAGCGGCCCGTTGAAGAGGGGAATGCGTTTCGATGGCGCGAGGCCGATCAGTTTGGGGACCCGTAAATCTCCGGTGAAGATATAGGCCCGCCATCCGCTGAATCGCTGTTTCAACCAGTCGCCCAACTTGGGGTAGAACTGATCCAGTTCCTCCGGCTTACTGAGTCTGACTCCGTAGGGCGGGTTGATTATGATCACGCCCCGCTCCGCGGGAGCTTCGAGGTCGAGCACGTCGCTTTGTCTCAGGCGAATATCGATTCCGACTCCCGCTCCCTGAAATATCCGTTGCGCAATCTTGACTGCGGCAGGATCCCAGTCGGAGGCATAGATGGCAGCCGGGACGGTCGCCAGTTGTTTGATCCGGGAGGCTTCGCGCAGATGGCCCCAGCGTTTGGGATCATGGACGATCAACCGTTCAAACCCGAATGAGCGGGACTGCCCCGGCGCGATCTTGCGCCCCATCAGCGCGGCTTCGAGCGGGATGGTGCCGCTGCCGCACATGGGGTCGAGCAGGACCTCATTGGGAGCCCAGCCCGCCAGTCGCAGCAAGCCGGCCGCCAGATTTTCGCGCAAGGGCGCCTCGACGGACAGGACCCGATGGCCTCGCTTGAAGAGGGGGTCGCCGGAGGTGTCCAGGTAGAAGGTGACGGTGGATGCATCGAGGAAGGCGTCGATCTTGATGCTCGGGTGCTTTGTGTCCACGTCTGGTCGCTTATGGCGCACCGCCATGAACTTATCGCAGACCGCATCTTTAATACGCAGCGTAATAAAATCCAGGCTGGTCAGTGGACAACGGCGCGCGCTGACCTTCACTTTTATGGTCTGTGACGAGGTGAACCAGTCAGGCCAGGGGAGGCTATAGGCTGCGCGGTAAACATCGTCTTCAGAAAGGTAGGGGGCCTGACCGACTTCCCAAAGGACGCGGCTGGCAAGGTGACTCTTGAGGTTGACCCAATACATCGTGGCCCACGGAGCCAGGAAGGCGATCCCTCCCTCCGTCTTTGTGGTCATGGGCACGCCCAGGTCGTGGAGCTCCTGCTCGAGCACCCCTTCTAATCCCTGAGGGCAGGGTGCAAAGAATCGTAGTTTTGTGCTATCCATATTTCTAGAGCGCCTCGCGAGACGCGCGAACGGTCTTTGTTTCGCTCGTCATCCTGCGCGGATCACCCGTCACTAGCCTATGAATTATTGCAGCGTGTGCGCCACGCCTGTCACTCAACAAATCCCCGCGGGCGATAATCGTCTGCGGTTTGTCTGCGGCTCCTGCCAGACGGTTCATTACCATAATCCGAAAATCGTCGCAGGCTGTATTCCGGAATGGGACGGACAAATTCTCCTCTGTCGGCGGGCCATCGAGCCCAAGTCCGGTCTCTGGACCTTCCCTGCCGGATTTATGGAAATCGGCGAAAGCACCGAGCAGGCAGCCGTTCGCGAGACCTTCGAGGAGGCGCAGGCTCAGGTGGAGCGGATTTCCCTGTTTGCGGTGCTAAGCGTCCCGAACATCGGCCAGGCCTACCTGGTATTCCGCGGGCCAATGCACTCGCGGGATTTTGGGGTCGGGGAGGAAAGCCTCGAGGTGCAGCTCTTCTCCCTCGCTGCCATTCCCTGGGACGCGATTGCCTTCCCGGTCGTCAAGGACGTGTTGCGCCGTTATGTCGCTGATGTCAGGCGAGGGGCCTTCCAGGTGCATGTCGCGACATTGTCTGATTGATTGATCGACGGGCGCCGCTTCCATTAATTGAGCGTGGGAATCGTGAGCAGCGGCAGGCTCCGGCCTTCGCCGTCATGCAGAAAACGAAACCCTTCTGCCTCCGTATAGTCGACCGTCACACCGCCCATCCGCGGTCCGCTCTGCCGGTCCACCGCGATCGTCAGGCCATCGATCGGCTGTACGTCGTCGCCAGGATGACTGTCTTCTTCCAACGTGATGCTGAAGCTCAATCGTGACTCATCCAGATCGCGCACGGTAATTCTGACGACCGGATCTTCAGGATGTTCGCGTTGAATCGCTTTCAGTTTCGCAATGGCGGACAGAGTAATGGCAATCATGAGCCAAGTTCTTTCTGGCTGACGATATGGTGAATGTCGAGCAGGTGATCCTCGCGATCGATGGAATAGAAAATCCGCCAATTTTCGACGGCATATTTGAAGAGGCCTGTCAGGTCAGGGGCAATGGGTTCGTGGCGTAAGTTCTCGACGTTTGAGGCAAGCCACTTCGTCTTGTCGAACAGCCGCTGAGCCAGGACCGAATCGAGGCCTGCAAGGTCTTGGAGGATAGTCGGGCGATAGGCGAGACGATACCAGCCCATGGGTTTCTACCAGCGCAGTCCGAGCTGGTCCGCAAGGTCTTCCCCGGACAGCCGCTCTGTATTGGATAACGAGGCTTTCAGTTTGGTGCGTAGCCCCTCGCCTAGCTGGAGTCCGAGGTCCGGGTCGCCCAGCAACTCGCGCAGGCGATCGTCGACGATCCCGCGCACCAGGTCTTTTAGTTGCTCCGGCGACAGAGAGGAGAGTTCCATCATGATAAGAGGATACCGATGCAAGGGGCTGAAATGCAACTTACGCGATGGCGCCTATTGCAGGCCTGCTGCTGGCTGGAGCGGTTGGATCGTGCGGTTCAGGGAGGCTGGATAGGGCGGGAAGTCGCCAGAAGCTCGATGCCGATGTCGACGGACTCGGATCAGCGCCCCGTGGCCTTTTCGTGTGACCATCTCGATCACGCTGCGCCGATAGGTGCTGCGGCATGAGGATTCCCTGGCTAGGTCGCTGCTGAAAAGCTATCCGCGACCGGGAGCATGTCAACGCAATCCGCCTGCGTCGCAGGGTTCTGGCGGATCTATTCGCGGGGTGCTCCGTCCATGAACAGCAAGGGGTAGAGGCGAGTCGCACGCCGCGAAAAAATACCGGTGGCAGGGGCGTGGCCTAATCCTTCGCCACGTTTGGAAAGGGGCGCTGGACTGTGGTACATATTCCCTCGTTTTCAGGGGCTGGAATTGGCCGCTAGGCCTGTCTCTGTTTCGCTGTGTTGTTTCGAGCAGGACCGTTTCATGGAATCGCATAGAGGATTAGAGCGATGACACCACTGTCAATTTTGCGAGGAGTCGGTTCCAGTTGCCTGCGGTTCTGTCGGCTCATGGGTGCCCCGGTCAATGCCGCGCCGCCTGTCTCTGACGAGCATGTAGCGGTGCGGGCGGGTAAGGTGGGGCAGCTCCCCCCGCAGCCGTAGCCGATGAAGAAGAGCCCGAAGAAGCCGCTCCGGCTCGATCCCGCCTCGAAGCGTCGTTTTCAGACGCGGCTCTTGAAGTGGTATGCCACGCATGGCCGCGATCTCCCTTGGCGCAAGACAGCCGATCCCTACCACATTTTGGTGTCTGAAATGATGTTGCAGCAGACTCAGGTCGATCGGGTGATTCCGAAGTACCATGAGTTCCTCGACCGCTATCCCAGTTTCGAGGAGCTGGCCGATGCGCGGGTATCGGAGGTGAAGAAGACCTGGTATCCGCTCGGCTACAATATCAGGCCTGAGCGGCTGCATAGCATCGCCTGCGAGACGGTGGAACGGTATGGCGGCCAGCTGCCGAGCGATGCGGCAGCGCTGCTGTCCTTCAAGGGCATCGGACGCTATACGGCCGGCGCGATCCGGTCCTTTGCCTTCAACGAGGATGCGCCGATATTGGATACAAACGTGAGTAGGGTCCTGCACCGGGTGTTCGTGGCCAAGGGCGATCCCAAGACGCAGAAGCCGAAACTCTGGCAATTGTCGGAAGCCTTGATCCCGCGTGGGAAAGGCTACGACTTCAATCAGGCGATTATGGACTTCGGGGCGACCTGTTGCTCGGCGAGAAATCCATCGTGCCAGGAATGTCCGATGAAGTCCTTCTGCAAAACCTACCCCTTCGTTCGGAAATAGCCGGAGCATCGGGCGCTATGAAAGTCGTTGAAGTCGCAGCAGGTCTGGTCTATCGTGAAGGCCGGTACTTGATCGCCAAACGGAAACCTGACGTGCACTTGGCGGGCTTCTGGGAATTCCCTGGCGGCAAGCGCGAGCCGGGAGAAACCTTCGAAGACTGTCTGGAGCGGGAGTTGTTCGAGGAGCTAAATATCCGTATCGGCACGCCGGTGCCGTTCCAGGTTATTCGGTACCAATATCCTGAGAAAACCGTTGAGCTGCATTTTTTCCGGTGCGGGATCGAATCCGGTCAAGCCACGGCAGTCGATTGTGCAGAGATTCGATGGGTCTGGCCGCACGAGCTGGAGGACTTTGAGTTTCCGCCAGCGGACCGCCCGATCCTTGAGGCGTTGCGGAGGCAGTCTGTATGAAAGTCGTCCTGGACATTGAAACGATTCAAGCGCCTCGAGAGGAATGGGCGCGTCTCGCGGGCAAGCTGCCACCCATCGACAACTCGGTTCCGGCCGGGGACCACGATTTGTTTGCGGCAGGGGCCGCCGAGGAGCAACGACGAGTCGAGGATGAGCAGTATGCGAAGTCCTCGTTTGACGGCACGTTCAGCCGAATCGTCTGTATCGGCTTCTTGGAATTCTCCGACCAGCTCGAGCCTCGCGGTGCAGTGGCCTGGTATGGTGGAAATGAGCGGGAGTTGCTGCAGCAATTCTGGAATCGTTTGGCGCAGAGCCGCCCGTCGCTGTTTATCACCCATAACGGTCTGGGGTTCGATCTGCCATTCATTAAGAAGCGGTCGATGATCCATCAGGTCAAGCCGAGTGTGGACATCAACCTTGCCAAATTCAGAACAGAGCCGGTCTACGATACGATGGCGGTCTGGAGCAATTGGGATACGCGGGGGTGGGTGAAACTTGATGTGCTGGCGCGAGCGTTGAACGTTGAAACTAAATCGGGGAGTGGATCGCAAGTGGCTGAGATGTGGGCGAAGGGGCAGGGGCCTGAGTTGGCTCGGTACTGCCTGCAAGATACCTATGTAACCTATGCCTGCTATTCTCGGATGACCTTTCGGCAGCCTCTCTCGAGCGAGGTAGTCTTGCTCCACCCCGAGTTGCTAGACGTCGGGTGAGTGGCGTAGCGCGTCTTGGTCACTTTCGCCTGTTTCTTTTTTGTGCCGGTTTATCGGATACCTTGCCGGCTCGGCCAGTTTGGCAGGGGCTACGGCAATCTGCGCAACCGAGTGAGGCGGCGCCACAGTGAGCAGGACCGCTCCATCTGGAGCGGCAAATCTCGTACAGCGATGTTCGTTTTTTGGGGAAAACCAGACAGAAATGGGGTTGGGTAACGGGCTGATGCCGCGTTAAGACACTGGCGGCGGCTCAGCGTAGAGGGTTGTGGAGGAGACGTCATAGATGGCGAGCGAGAGGAGCTCCCCCGGGTGCGAGGGGACGGCTTGCTTGTCCCAGATGACGGTAATGTTCCCGTCGCTTTTCCCCATGCCCTGGGCTGCCGATCGCTTGGCGTCCCCTTCGACTAAGATGGGCAGCACGGCGTTGAGATATTCCCGATTGCGCGCATAGGCAATATTCCGCTGGAGGTCGAAGAGTCTGGTGACCCGTTCGGTCTTCACCGCTTCGGACACATCGTCGGGAAACTTACGGGCGGCGATGGTGTTCTTCCGCTCGGAATATTTGAAGATAAAGGCCGAGTGAAATCGCATCTCCTCGACAAGCCGGTAAGTCTCCTCAAAGTCCTCGGGGCGCTCTCCCGCAAAGCCGCAAATGATGTCAGTGCTAAGGACGATGTTCGCCCTCAGGGCCTGGATGCGGTGGACCAAGGCGCGATACTCGCGAATGGTATAGGCGCGATTCATCAATCCGAGGATCCGGTCGCTGCCCGATTGAAGCGGCAAGTGAATTTGTTTGCAGATATGGGGATGGGATACGACGGCTTCCAGCAACGGCATGGGGAAATCTTTGGGGTGCGGGGACGTGAAGCGCACCCGCTCGATGCCCTGCACATCTGCGACGGCCAGGATCAAGCGCGCAAAATCCCAATCGCCGAACCGGTAGGAGTTCACGTTTTGTCCAAGAAGCGTGATCTGTTTGAAGCCTTGCTCGGCGATCTTGCGCGCTTCCAGAATAATGCCCTCCGCGTCGCGGGAGCGCTCACGCCCTCGCGTATAGGGGACCACACAGAAGCTGCAGAAGTTGTCGCAGCCCCGCATGACGGCGATCCAGGCATTCACCCCGTCATGTCTGTCCGGCACCACATCGTGGTAGGTCTCATATTCCGAGAGGTCGACAGCGAGTCCCTTCTGGTCCAACCCTTCTTCCTGTGCGAGCAGGGCAGTGCGGATCAACATCGGCAGCTGGCGATAGGAGTCAGGGCCTGCCAGAACATCGACCAGCGGCTGGATCTCCGTAAGCTCTTCTTTCAGGTTTTGGGCCATGCAGCCTAAGACGCCGACGACCAAGGGGCGCTGCCGTTTGATCTTCTTCAGTTCCGACAGGTGCTTATAGACTTTATTATGGGCATTTTCGCGAATCGCGCAGGTGTTCATGAGAATTACGTCGGCTCGCTCCTGCTCCTCGGTAAAGACAAATCCGTCCTGCTTCATAAGCGCGCGTACGAGTTCCGAATCGTACTCGTTCATCTGGCAGCCGAAGGTCTCAAGGTGGACGTGAGTCGGTGTGGCTGTGGCCTGTGTGGCGTCGGTGCGTTTGATCATTGCGGTGTCATTATAGGAAGATCTTTCCATCAGGAGCAAGGAGCGCAGCATTGCCATACTGGGCGCGTGGATTCGATTGAAGGCTCTTGGAGCCCATGGTAGGATCGCACGCATCATGGCACCGTCGCGGTTTGCTGCCTCCATCCTCACGTGCGTTCTTCTTGTTCCACTGTCAGGAGGGTGGGCGAAGGACAGCCTTCCGGTTGAGCCGGATCTTGCGACCAGGATCGAGGAACATTACGATCAGGAGGCGCGGCTCTTCTTGATGTTGTATGCACTGCATGGCGATGGCCATGTCGATTACGTTACAGGCCGAATTGTCCATGAATCTGCCAAGAATACCTACGGAAATCCTGTGTACAGGACTGAGGCCTATCCTTTGTTCTACTGGTGGAATCATACGATGTACAACGATCCGGAGCAGGATGGCGTGAATGACAATGAACGGGTCTATCAAGAAAATATGGACTTCGATCTGTCCCGCTACAACTCCTGCGGGTTGAACGGGCAGCCCTGCTGAGTCTCACCCCACCCCTCGTGCATCGACGATCCGTTCGAGTAATTTTAGAATGTCCTGAGCCCTCCGTTCGTTTCGATGCTATGCTACGGCCTCATGCGGACTGACAAGACTCGATGAAACTTCCATCGCTCATCCAGACGCTTGCGAACCGGCGCATCGGTATTATGCTGCCCTTGGGGTTCGCCTCGGGGCTCCCACTGGCTCTCACGGCCGGTACGCTGCAGGCCTGGCTGACGGTCGCCGGGCTGGACTTGAAGACCATCGGAATTTTTACGCTGGTCGGGCTTCCCTATGCGTTGAAATTTCTCTGGGCGCCGCTGATGGATCGCGTCGTGCCGCCCTGGCTGGGGCGTCGGCGGGGATGGATGCTGCTGATGCAGCTCAGCGTTGCGATCGGGCTGGCTGCCATGGCCGTGACCGGTCCTGGTGATCGTCCGGAGATCCTCGGAATGGTGGCCCTGGTGGTAGCCTTTCTCTCTGCCTCACTCGACATCGTCTTCGACGCCTATCGCACTGATGTGCTATTGCGGCCTGAGCGGGGATTCGGCGCAGCGGTCTGGGTGAATGGCTACCGCTGCGCCTTGTTAATGGCGAGTGCCGGGGCCTTGCTGCTAGCCGGCCATATTGGATGGCAGAATACCTATTTGCTGCTGGCAGGGCTCATGGCGACAGGAGTCGTCACGATTTTTCTAAGCCCTGAACCGTCCGAGCCCTGTGCCACGCCTGCCAGTCTGGCTGAAGCAGTCGGTGGACCATTGAAGGAACTCTTTTCCCGTCCCGGAGTGGTGGGGCTGCTCGCGCTCATCGTCTTTTATAAAATAGGAGACGCAGTTGCTGCGTCTCTGCAAACAGCGTTTCTGATCGGGGGGCTGGGTTTCTCCGTCAGCGAGGTCGGGTATGTGAAGGGCCTGGGGCTCGCAGCTACCCTCATCGGCGCCTTGGCTGGGGGAGTCGCCATGGCTAAGCTTGGAATGGTTCGGTCGTTGTTGATCTTCGGGCTTCTCCAAGCGGTCTCAAACTTGGGATTCATGTGGCTGGCCTGGATGGGGAAGAGCTACGCAGCGTTGACTGCCTCGATTCTTATCGAGAATGTGACAGGGGGGATGGGCACGGCAGCGTTTGTCGCCTTGATTATGTCCCTATGCGACCATCGCTATACGGCAACCCAGTTCGCCCTGCTCTCGTCCCTCGAAGCGCTCGGTCGCGTGTTCTCCGGTCGCCCGTCAGCCGATTTGGTCGAGCTGGTCGGATGGGCGCAGTTCTTCTTCTGGTCTTTCCTAATTGCCCTGCCTGGTATCTGGCTGGTCTGGGCTCTCCGGGTGCAGCTGCACCAGGAGGCCGGCCGTGTTGTAACTACCGGAGCCGGTTCACTTGATCGATGAGGGCTGAATGCGCCGCTGGAGAAACAAGATAAACAGCATGAGGGTCGGAAGGGGTGCGAGGATAAAGGGGACGAGCCAGGCCCAGACATTTTTCCCGCGCATTCTCGTTTGATCGATCATCCAGACGAAGACCCAGAGAATCAAGCCGACATAGTTGAGCGCCATCCAGCGGGTCGTATGAATCTTGAGGCTGCTCGTGCTGCCCGGCGCGGCATTGAAGAGAAAAACGCCCAGCATGAGCATAAATAACCCCAGCAGAGTTGCGACAAGGCGTTTGCTCCAAACAAACATAGTGATTCTCCTCCTGCGGGCGATCTGAGCGGCATAATTGCCACAACAGGCCAATCGAGTGTAGGCTAGTCATGCGGCGCTTGTTTGTCAAAGAAAGATGCCATCCCTGCGTTCCCTCGGAGCCTGGGGCGCGTGCGGTTTGGCTTTAATCAATATAGGGATCAGGATGAGCCTTCTGCGCTTGAGTTTGGTTGTCGCGGTATTGGCCGTGAATGTCGTATTGGCTCTGACGAACCCCACTACGGATCAATATCTAAACTTCATACAATCAGAACTGGCCAAGGCCATGGAGCGAATGGAGCAGGCCACTCCGGAACGGGAGGGGTCGCTGGTGAGAAGTATTTTTCGCAGACATAGCCAGGAACTGCTGAATAGCATGATCCGTCCCCACACGGTGCGTCGCAATTTTGGTATGCTCAGTCGGTTCGAAACCACAGTGCTGGGTACCCGGGTGGTAGTCATCGGAATCTATGGCCGATTCGTTCCTATTGAGGGGGTGGATGAGGCCATTACGGCCATCGGGCATCGGGGCCTGTAGGTTTTTTCCACGGGGAATCCATTGGGCCCTAAAGCGAGGTCATTTCTGCTCGAAAATCTGTGGATAAGTGGGCCTGAACATCGGGGAAATAGCCTCCAGCAAGCGGTTATAGTTATCCACAGGCTGTCCTCAGTTTTCACAGACGACCACTACATTTAGTGTTGACAATTTTTCATGATAGCTATATGTAGTTGTTCAGTAGGTGTGCTGAGCAACTTGATACCAAATAGCAACCGTGCGGCTGGGGAGGTGAAATAGTGAGAATAGAACGTCGATTTACACGTCGCGGACAAAGTCCCTATGAAGGCCTACCGTTCGTGAAACGTTCGTCGGAAATTCGTAATCCCGACGGGTCGACGGTGTTCAAGTTGGACAACATCGATATTCCGGAACCCTGGTCCCAGTTGGCAATCGACATTCTCGCGCAAAAATATTTCAGGAAAGCCGGAGTGCCCCAGCGAGATGAGCAGGGGAATCCGATCATCGGAGCAGACGGTAAGCCGCAGTTGGGTGGCGAGTGGGACTCCCGACAGGTGTTTGAGCGCCTTGCCGGGTGTTGGACCTCGTGGGGGAAAAACTTCGGCTATTTCAAGACGCCCGAGGATAGCGATGCCTTCCACGGTGAGCTCTGTTACATGCTCGCGCATCAAATGGTTGCACCGAACTCCCCGCAGTGGTTTAACACAGGGCTCCATTATGCGTATGGCCTTTCAGGTCCTGCGCAGGGCCATTACTACGTCGATCCCAAGACCTGCGAAGTAGTCAAAGCCACCAACGCCTTTGAGCATCCACAACCGCATGCCTGTTTCATTCAATCCGTTGACGACGACTTAGTCGGCGAGGGCGGCATTATGGATCTATGGGTGCGGGAAGCGCGCCTGTTCAAGTATGGATCAGGGACCGGCACCAACTTCTCCAAGCTTCGCGGCGATGCCGAACCCCTGTCCGGCGGCGGACGTTCGTCCGGTTTGATGTCCTTCCTGCGCATCGGCGACCGCGCAGCCGGCGCTATTAAATCAGGCGGGACGACCAGACGGGCCGCCAAAATGGTTTGCCTCGATTTAGATCACCCCGATATCGAAGAATTTATCAATTGGAAGGTGGTCGAAGAGCAAAAGGTCGCCGCCATGGTGACCGGCTCGAAGATCTGCGCGCAACGTCTGAATGCCGTATTGAAGGCCTGCCATGTCGTTGATGGCGCAGGTCAGATGAAAATTGAGACCAATATCAAAGAGAATCCCATTCTCAAGGAAGCCCTGGCGGCGGCCAGGCGGGATATGGTTCCGGAATCCTATGTGCATCGGATGTTTTCCTATGCACAGCAGGGGTTCACGCATTTTACGTTTCATGAGTACGATACGAATTGGGATGGCAAGGCCTACCAGACGGTCTCCGGTCAGAACTCCAACAACAGCGTACGTATTCCCAACGAGTTCTTTGCGGCGCTGGAGGGGGACGGGGATTGGCAGCTCAAGCGTCGGATCGACGGCAAAGTTTCCAAGACCCTCAAGGCACGGGACCTCTGGGATCAGATTGCCTGGGCCGCCTGGATTTGCGCGGATCCCGGCACACAATACGACACCACCATCAATGAATGGCATACCTGTCCGGAAGATGGCCGTATCAATGCTTCCAATCCCTGCTCGGAATATATGTTCCTGGACGATACGGCGTGTAATTTAGCTTCGCTCAACCTCGGCCAATTTTTCACGACTGAGGGCCAGTTGGAGCTGGAGAATTTTCGCCATGCGGTGCGTCTCTGGACGGTCGTGCTGGAGATTAGTGTGTTGATGGCTTCTTTCCCCAGCCGTGCCATTGCCGAGAAGAGTTACCAGTTCCGTACGCTAGGGCTTGGCTATGCCAACATGGGGACAGTGTTGATGCGGCAGGGGATTGCCTACGATTCGCTCAAAGCATTGGCGATCTGCGGCGCGCTGACCGCGATCATGACCGGCGAATCCTATGCCACGTCGGCGGAAATGGCGGCCGAACTGTCGCCTTTCCCCAACTATGCCAAAAATCGTGAGGCCATGCTGCGCGTCATCCGCAATCACCGTCGCGCTGCCTACAATGCCGCTCCGGAAGAATATGAACAATTGACGATCCCGCCGATCGGAATCCAGCCGGAACATTGCCCGCCTGAGCTCCTCGTGGCGGCGCGCCGCGCCTGGGACCGGGCGCTCGAATTGGGCACGGCCTACGGGTATCGCAATGCGCAGGTCACGGTGATCGCCCCGACCGGGACGATCGGACTCGTGATGGATTGCGACACGACCGGTATCGAGCCGGACTTCGCGCTGGTGAAGTTCAAGAAGCTAGCGGGCGGAGGCTATTTCAAGATTATCAATCAGAGCATCCCGGCCGCCCTGAGAACCTTGGAATATACCGAGGCTCAGATCCAGGACATCGTGCACTATTGCGCCGGTCGGCAGACGCTGCAGACTGCGCCGTTTATCAACCATGAGACGCTACGACAGAAGGGCTTTGATGATGCCGCGCTCGCGCGTATGGAAAGCGGACTGGCTCAGGCCTTCGAAATCCAATTTGTCTTTAATAAATATGCGCTGGGCGAGGACTTCTCCCGGGAGAAGTTGGGATTGACCGACCTGCAATTGAACGAATCCAACTTCAATATGTTGAAGGCACTTGGCTTTACCCAGGAAGAAGTCGCGGCGGCCAACGATTATTGCTGCGGGACCATGACGGTAGAAGGAGCGCCCCATCTCAAGCCCGAGCACCTGCCGATTTTCGATTGCGCCAACCGGTGCGGCCGGATCGGTCAGCGCTATATCGCCGTGGATGCGCACATCCGCATGATGGCAGTGGCGCAGCCCTTCATCAGCGGCGCCATTAGCAAGACGATCAATATGCCAGCCCATGCGACGCTGGACGAAGTGAAGTCGTCTTATCTTTTGGCCTGGAAGAGCATGGTCAAAGCCGTGGCCCTCTATCGCGATGGATCCAAGCTGAGCCAGCCCTTATCCGCCTCGACGGACAGCGGCAAGACGATTGACTCCACGTCGGAAGTGCTGGCGATGGCGGAAAAAATCACTGAGCGAGTGCTGGTGCGGTACCTGGCGAAACGCCGGTCGCTCCCTGGCCGACGTAATGGCTATACGCAGAAAGCTGTTGTTGGAGGGCATAAGCTCTATCTCCGCACGGGCGAATATGAAGACGGGACCTGTGGTGAAATTTTCCTGGACATGCATAAGGAAGGGGCCGCCTTCCGCAGTTTGATGAACTGCTTCGCCATCGCCATCTCGCTCGGGCTTCAGCATGGCGTGCCGCTGGAGGAGTTCGTCGAAGCCTTTGTCTTTACCCGCTTCGAACCGAACGGACCGGTCAAGTTGAACGACCGGATCAAGATGTCCACCTCGATCATCGATTACATCTTCCGGGAACTGGCCGTGACCTATCTCGATCGCTACGACTTGGCGCAGGTCAAGGAAGAGGATCTGCGAATGGATTCGGTCAAGAAGGATGAGCAGGACCCTGAATGTGTTGATGAGGAAGCCACGCCTGAAACGCTCGCGGGGACCTCCATCAGCACCGACATATTTCCTGCGCGACGGGGCGCGGCGCCTCGTCATAAAAGCACCGACCATGGCAATGGCCATGCGAGCGTTACCCATACAGTCGAGCTGAAGCGCGAAACCGTAACGATGACTGCCATTCAAGTGGCTCGCCAAAAGGGCTACGAGGGCGATCCCTGTTCCCAGTGCAAGCAGTTCACCATGGTGCGGAACGGAACCTGTCTCAAGTGTGAGACCTGTGGTGAAACCAGCGGCTGCTCCTAACTACGAGGGTTCGAGCGTTCCCTTCCATCGCCTCGTGCCACGAGGATGGAAAGAATCGGCGCAGAAACTGGCAGAGGAGATCGCTGCCCCGTTCAGCGCTGTGTATGAATATCAGTGTCTGAACGATCTCTGTCAGGTCCTTTAAATCATGCGTCTCTTGGTCACGGAGTAACAATCATGCCTACCACAACCCAATTGGTTATCAGCGGGCGGAGCAAGCCTGGCGTCATGGCTGAAGTGGCCCAGGTTCTTGGGAAAGCGAAGGTGAACATTATGGCCTTTTCCGCTCCGGAAGTGACTGGAACGGGAAAGCTGAGACTCTTGGTCGCGGACCTGGAGGGCGCCAGAGTTGCGCTGAAGGGTGCGAAGATCAAGTTCGCCGAGGAAACGGCCTTGCTATTGAGCCTGGAGAATAAGCCTGGCGCGTTGACGGAAGTGGCGGATCTCTTGACCAAGGGCCGTATCAATATTAAATGTGGCTACTGTACGCCGTCCCGTGAAGGAAAGCGGGCGATCGTCGTCCTCACCGTCTCGAACACGCCAAAAGCGCTCACGATCCTGCAGGACCAATCGCTCGATGAGTTCTAGGCATGGCTTCTCAGGGGCTTCGTGTCTATCAGTTCCGCTAGCTGCTTTTCCTGCACTTCTTCTTTGCCGCGACCCTGACGGCTTGTAGTGGCCCTTCCAAGCCCGCCTATTCGCCGGGGCTCAGGTGCTCAGAATGGCCTGGCCAGGATTAGATCGAGTTTTGGGTCTGGGCTATCAAGGCAGGGCTGCCGATAGGGAGGTCTTACGAGTCCAAGTCGAGTCATTTTCCGATCAGCAGAATGCGGTGAATCTGCTAGAACGAGTCAACCCGTTCTATTCGGGGGGCAGAGTCCAATCGATCGATCTGCCGGAAGGAAGGCGCTATCGGGTGCAGATAAGCCAGTTTGCAACGGAAACTCAAGCCGAAGCAGCCGCGTCCCGCCTCGAATCATCCCTGTCGCTCCATCCATTTATCTTTCGAGACGATTCCTAGAGCTTTCGTCATCGATGCATTGTACCGCGAAGTGCATTAGTTGTTCTGTAGTCAGAAAACATAACCATATGATTTATAAGTTATTTTTCATCGCATGCTTGCTCCCGAGCGTATCCTGTGATAGAGTGACCCCCCGATGGATACAGGTCCTATAGGTTCCTCCCACGCCACGTTGTTCTGCCAAAGCTTTCATTGCCGGTCCAGGGCGATAGGGGATAGCCCCGTGCCCTGCGGGCAGTTCCATTTAGCCGACAGAGTCGGTCCCCTCAAGTAAAGTGCAATCTATGGATGTGCTAATTCTCTTAGCCCTTATCGTTATTTCAGCCGTGATATCCACGGCCGAAATCGGCTTCTTCGCGGTCAACGATACAAAGCTACGGGCGCTCGCCCAAACCGGCAGCGCCAGGGCGAAGTTGGCCCTCCACCTCCGCAGTGACCCGCAAAAGCTCCTCTCGACCATCCTGGTCGGCGATCGCCTGGTGGGCGTGGCGACACCGATGTATGCCACATTTTTGACATTGAACATCTATGGGGGCCGCAATTTCTTTGACGAGGCGATGGCCGTCATGGTCGGTCTGCTGACCTTTGTTCTCCTGGTCGCCGTCGATGTGATCCCCAAAACGCTAGCCGCCAAATTTGCGGTGCCGGTTACGCTGAACATGGCCTACCCAGTTTACGGGGTGCAACTATTCCTCAAGCCCTTCTTGTTTGTGATTGTGCCGTTGATCCACAAACTCACCGGCGGCAAGGGCCTGTCTCTGCCCTTCGTGACTGAGGAAGAGCTGAAGATCATGTTGGACGAGGGCGGGAAGACCGGGACGATCGAGGTGGAGAAGGTCAAGATGATCAAGAACGTCTTCCAGCTCAAAGACATTACAGCGGAAGACGCGATGACTCCTCGTCTCTATGTTTTTTCCTTGGACGGAAACATGCGGCTGAAAGAGGCGCAGGACCTTCTCTATAACTCCAAATATTCCAGAATTCCTCTCTATGACGAGACGCTCGATAACATCACGGGTATTCTCTACAAGACGAGGGCCTTGACCGAATTGGCCAAGGGGCAGAGTGAGGCCAAGCTCAAGGACATTGCCTATTCTCCGTTGTTCGTGCCGGCCGGCAAGACGGCGGACGACCTCATGAAGCAATTTCAACAGGAAAAACGGCATATGGCGGTTGTCGTCAATGAGTTCGGCGGAGTGATGGGGATCGTGACACTGGAGGATCTGCTCGAAGAAGTGGTCGGGGAGATCATGGACGAAACCGACATTACGGAAGAACTTATCAAGCGGCTAGGAAAGAACCATATCCTGGTGCATGGTAGAACCGAAGTACGCAAGATCAACGATTTCTTGAAAGTCGATCTCGGTGACGAGGCTGTGACGATCGGTGGCCTCATTCAGGAGGAAATCGGCCGGATCCCCAAGGTCGGAGAAGAAGTGCGGATCGCCAATTGCCGGATTCTCATCCATGAAGCAGAGCCGCGCTCCATCCGCAGCGTTCAAATCTATCGCGAAGAGAAATCGCCGGCCCCCGTCGAATCGCCGAACCTTGACCTCGTCAGCTAAGCTCTTCTCCATCTTTCCTGATCAGAGAAGCAAATTGCTGCTCCGTCAGAATCGTCACCCCCAGATTTTTCGCCTGTTCGAGTTTTGAGCCAGGGTCTCGTCCCGCCACCACATAGGACGTTTTCTTGCTCACGCTGGAAGAGACGCGAGCGCCTACTGTTTCGACCCCCCGTTGCGCCTCGTCGCGCGTGAAGCGGTCCAGCCCTCCGGTGAAGACGAAGGTCTTGCCGGCGAGAAGCGATATGGCTCTGTCTCCCATGGCCAGACCAGGAGCAATCTGGACCCCTGATTCCTGAAGTTGTGCGATGACCTCCCGGTTGCGTGGTTCCGAGCAATAGGCGACCAGGCTGTCTGAAATTTCAGGACCGATCTCGCGAATCTGCCGCAACCGTTCCCGGTCGGCCGTCATGATTTCATCAAGCGACTTGAATTCACGGGCCAGAACTTTGGCGATATGTTGTCCGACTTGTCGTATGCCGAGTCCCAGCAGAAACCGATCAAGCGACACGGGTTTGCTGCCAGCGATCGACTTGAGGAGGAGGGTGGCGGACCTGTCGGCGAATCCCTCGAGTGTGATGAGGTCGTCTTTACTCAGGCGATAGAGGTCGGGGAGCGATTTCACCAGCCCCTCGTCGACCAGCTGTGCCACGGTCTTCTTCCCCAAACCTTCGATGTTGAGGGCATGTTTGGAGGCAAAATGTTCGATCGCCCCATTTAATTGCGCGCCGCAGACAGACTGGCCGGTGCAGTAAAAATAGGCGCCCTCGCGAGCGACGTTCAATCCACAGACGGGGCAATGATCCGGCATGCAAAAGGGGGCCTGGCGCTGCTCACCGGGGATAGGAACCCGTTCGGCGATCGCGGGGATGACATCGCCGGCCCGTTCCACCTTGACCGTGTCTCCGATGCGAATGTCTTTTCGTGCCACTTCATCCGCATTGTGCAGGGTAGCGCGGCTGATGGTGACGCCGCCCACCTCCACTGGTTTCAAAAGGGCGACCGGAGTGAGGGTTCCGGTTCTCCCGACGGAGACGACGATATCCTGCACAACGGTAATTTCTTTGCGCGGGGTAAACTTATAGGCGATGGCCGAGCGGGGGCTGCGGGATTTCATGCCGAGGCGGTCCTGCCAGTCCCGGCGATTGACCTTCACCACCACGCCATCGATCTCATAGGGCAGCTGATCGCGGAGCAATTCCGTTTCGCGGTGGAAGTCCATCACTTGACCGATTGAGGCACAGCGTCGTCGATGCGTCGGGACCGGGAGACCCCACTGAGCCATGCGTTCCAGTTCATCCCAATGAGTCGGCGGAACCGGTGAGGACTGGGCCATAATTTCGTAACAGGTCACGACCAAGGGACGGGTCGCCGTAATCGTGGAGTCCAACTGCCTGAGAGAACCGGAGGCGGCATTGCGGGGATTGGCGAAGGCGTCATCGCCCCGTTCCGTGATCCGTCGATTCAAGGCTTGGAAATCGTCGAGGGGCATATAGACTTCGCCCCGCACGACCAGATGAGTGGGGAGACCGGGCTGTCCATGCAACTGTAATGGCAGAGAGCGAATCGTGCGGAGGTTGACCGTGACATCCTCTCCGGTGGTTCCGTCGCCTCGGGTCGCGCCGCGGGTAAAGAGCCCATGGTCGTACACCAGTTCGATCGACAGCCCGTCGAACTTTGGTTCCACGCTGTACTCGATTGCTTGAGTTTCCAGTTCACGTTTCATCCGCTGATCGAAGGCCTGCACCTCTTCCTGATCCAGAACCGAGTCCAGGCTGAGCATCAGGTGTTCGTGCGGAACCTTGATGAGCGATTCGAGCGGCGGCGCTCCGACCCGCTGTGTCGGAGAGTCGGGCGTGACGAGTTCCGGATGCTGTCGCTCAAGATCGATCAGTTCGCGGAAGAGGCGATCGTACTTCGTATCTGAAATCTTCGGACGGTCCTTGGCATAGTAGAGATTATCGTGGCGACGAATTTCGTCCTTGAGGGCAGTCAGTTTGGCAAGGATATCGACGTGGGTCATAGGGGCTGGATGCGACGAATAGAGGATGCGACAGCCCGACCGTACCATAGGGTCGGGGAGCGGGTCAAACGGCGCATGTCCCATATTCGCTTTGACTTTCACTGCGTTAGACACTATTCTACCTGTTCGATTTGGGTCGATTCCCTGTTGCTTGCAGCGAGTGCCCGCGCGTTACTGCGAGAGGGACCGTCCCTCACGACCGCCATAGGAGGTATCCATGAAAGAGGAGAATCACATGAACAAGTTGATGTCCAGATTCAGCTATCGCATCGTCCCCGCCATCTGCGTGGGACTGTTGCTGAGCGGCTGTGTCATGGCGGAGAAATACGAGGCAGAAAAAGTGCGCAGCCTGAACTTCCAGCGCCTCCTCGCTCAGGAAGAAAAGCGAACCAGCGAGCTGGATAATGAAGCCAGGCGGAGCAAGAGCGAACTGATGGAATTCGAGGCCAGGAACCGTGAGCTCACGGCGCAGATCCAGGCGGTGCGTGAGCAAGCGGCCCGTGCGCAGGAGGAAGCAGAAGCGATCAAGGAATCGGCGCTGCTGGAACGTAAAGCCAAGGCCGATATGAAACGACCGGTTGCGCCCGGACGCAAGACGCGCGCAGTTGATCCCTTTGCCGATATTACCGATACGATGGATCTGAGCGCTTCCAATCTCGGGCTCTCTCCCGAGTCTTTTTCCCTGTCAGGCGTAGCCGAGTCACCGCAGAGAAGCCTGGGGGCTGCCACAACCCATGTTGTGAAGGCAGGCGAAACGCTCTATCGGATCAGCCGTCAATATGGCGTGTCCGTGGATAAAGTGAAAAAGTGGAATACGCTGCAGGACAATATTATCGAGATCGGACAGAAACTCATCGTAAGCCAATAGTGAATAAATAGGACATTACCGTGGCGCCGCCGCAATATTCACTCAGCTTTGACCAATTTCGGCAGTATGGAGGGCAGGGGAACCTCATTCCGCTCTATCGGGAGATCCTGGCGGACTATGAGACCCCCGTTTCTGCCTTTGCCAAAATCGACCATGGCCCTTCCGCCTACCTCCTCGAATCCATCGAAGGGGGCGAGAAATGGGCTCGCTATTCCTTCCTTGGCAGTGGCACACCCGTTGTCGTTTATGAAGACAAAGGCGACCTTCTGGTCGTGCAGGGCTCCAAGAAAAAACGTATCCCCAGCCGCGGAAATCCCCTCGAACGTCTGAGAGAGATGATGGAGGGGTATCGGCCTGTGACCGTGCCTGGCCTTCCCCCTTTCGTAGGTGGTGCGGTCGGTTATCTGAGTTACGACATGGTGCGGACGTTTGAGGACCTGGCTGCCAGAAAGAAGGACCAGCTCAACATACCGGACTTCGCCTTTCTCCTCACCGACACGATGTTGATCTTCGACAATGTCGCCCAGAAGATCAAAGTCGTGGCCACAGCCCATATCACGGGCAAAGGGGAGCGTGGCCTCAAGGCCTCCTATCGATCAGCCACAGAGCGGATCGAGCGTATGATCGCGAGGCTCAAACGTCCGCTCAGCCGCACGAAGCCCCACCGCCGTCGCAAGCCGGTCACCTTTACCTCGAACATGAGCAAGGCCGGCTTCGAGAAGATGGTCGTGCAGACGAAGGAATACATCAAGGCTGGTGATATCGTGCAGGCGGTATTGTCCCAGCGGTGGGAGGCCAACGTGCAGGCGCCGCCGCTGCAGCTCTATCGCGCCTTGCGGGTGGTGAATCCCTCTCCCTACATGTATTACCTTCGCATCGCGGGGGTCGAAATGATCGGCTCCTCGCCCGAGACGCTCGTGCGGTGTGAAAACGGCGTCATTTCTGTCCGCCCCATTGCCGGTACGCGCCGCCGCGGCGCTACGCTGGAAGAAGATCAGCAGATGGAGCGGGGGCTCTTGGCGGACGAGAAGGAACGGGCCGAGCATGTCATGTTGGTCGATCTGGGGCGAAACGATGTGGGCCGTGTGGCCAAACCAGGCTCAGTGACCGTGGATTCGCTCATGCACATCGAGCGCTATTCGCATGTGATGCATATCGTGTCGAACGTGACAGGACAACTGGATGAGTCGAGGACGGCCTACGATGTCCTGCGGGCCTGTTTTCCCGCCGGCACTGTGTCCGGCGCGCCGAAGATTCGGGCGATGCAGATCATCGACAAACTGGAGCCGACCAGGCGCGGTCCTTATGCAGGCGCCGTGGGCTACTTCAGCTTCTCCGGTAACATGGATATGTGCATCAATATCCGCACGGTCATTATGAAGAAGCATCAGGCCTTTATTCAGGCAGGGGCCGGGATCGTCGCGGACTCCAATCCTGAACATGAATATGAAGAGACTTGTAATAAAGCTCAGGCCATGATGAAGGCCGTTGAATTGGCCGAACAGGGACTGGAATAGAAAACGTCGAAAGTCAAAAATTCTTCACCTTGATCAAGTCTTCGTGACCGCTCGTGTAGCGTACGACCTGACGACTTTCGGCTTTCAGACTGTGGGGCTAATGTCATGCTATTGATGATCGACAACTACGATTCCTTCACCTACAATCTCGTGCAATATTTCGGGGAACTGGGTGAGGACGTGCGGGTCTTCCGCAACAATAAGATTACGGTTGCGGAGATCGAAGCGTTGAAGCCCAGCCGTATCGTCATTTCTCCTGGACCGTGCACCCCGATGGAAGCAGGCGTATCGGTCCAAACAATCAAGCATTTCGGCGGGAAGATTCCACTCTTGGGTGTCTGCCTCGGCCATCAGTGTCTGGCAGCAGCCTTTGGAGGCGAAGTGGTCAGGGCCGAGCGGTTGATGCATGGCAAGACCTCGAAGATCCGGCATGACGGAAAAACGATTTTCCAGGGCCTGCCCAATCCCTTTGACGCGACCCGCTACCATTCGCTGATCGTAAAGCGCGACCCGCTGCCGGGCTGTTTTGAAATTTCCGCTGAAACGGCCGAGGGGGAAATCATGGGTCTGCGTCATCGGACCTTAGGCATCGAAGGGGTGCAGTTCCATCCGGAATCGATCCTCACGCCGGTGGGGAAAGACCTCCTCCGTAGCTTCCTGAAACTCTAGCCCAACTAACCTGGTTCTCAGCCATGATTAAAGACGCGATTGCCAAACTCGCCGATCACTCCTCCCTCACAGAGCAAGAGGCCGAGTCAGCGATGCTGGAGATTATGGAAGGGGCGACGACTCAAGCCCAAATTGCCGCCTACTTGATGGGGCTCAGGCTCAAAAGCGAGACCGTCGAGGAAGTCGCAGGCTCCGTGCGAGCCATGCGATCCAAGGCCGTTCGTATCGCCGTTAGAGATCCGCTGGTCGTGGATACCTGTGGCACAGGAGGGGACGGAGCGCATACGTTCAATATTTCGACCACTGCGGCATTTGTTGTGGCAGGGGCCGGGCTGACCGTCGCGAAACATGGCAACCGTTCGGTCTCGTCCAAGTCTGGGAGTGCGGACGTGCTCTCGGCGCTCGGAGTCAAGATCGACTTGCCGACCGAACGGGTGGCAGATTGTATCAATGAAGTCGGGATCGGTTTTCTCTTCGCTCCGCTCTATCATGGAGCCATGAGACATTGCGCCGTGCCCAGGCAGGAGCTGGGCATCAGGACGATCCTGAATCTGCTGGGCCCTTTGACCAATCCTGCCGGAGCGACGATTCAAGTCCTCGGCGTCTATGAAAGCCGATTGACCTCCCTGCTCGGGAATGTGCTCATGCGTCTAGGCTCGCAACATTGCTTCGTCGTCCATGGGATGGACGGGCTGGATGAAATTACCCTCACGACAAAAACGCAGATTTCAGAAGCGAAAGGTGGCGTGCTCTCGAACTATCTTCTGGATCCGGCAGAGTTCGGACTGGCGCTGGTTCCAGCCAAACAGTTGGCAGGAGGAACGCCGCAAGAGAATGCCGTGATCACTCGTGACATTCTCCAGGGACGGAAAGGACCGAAGAGAGACATCGTCTGTTTGAATGTGGCTCCGGCGCTTGTCGCTGGCCGCAAGGCTGCGAACCTTCAAGAGGGATTCCGTTTGGCAGGTCAGGTTATCGATTCAGCCGCCGCAGCGGAAAAGCTGGCTCGTCTCATCGCCTTCACGAATAAGGGATAAGGCATCGTGATCCTTGATCGCATTTTAGAACATAAAAAGGCGGAACTCCGGCACAAGCAAAGCCGTGGGTATCTCTCCGAACTGAAGAAGAGAATTCTGGATGCGCCTGGTCCACTCGGTTTTGCCGTCACCCTCGAAGCGACCAAAACAGCTGGCAGTCCTTCGTTAATCGCTGAAGTCAAAAAAGCCTCGCCCAGTCTCGGTCTGCTCCGTCCGGAGTTTTCAGAACGGTTTGACTATCTGGAGATTGCCAAGACCTACTATGCCCACGGAGCCTCATCCCTGTCCGTCTTGACCGACAAGAATTTCTTTCAGGGCAGCCTCGAGTATCTGCGCGAGATCAAGCAAGCGGTGCCGATGCCGGCCCTGAACAAAGAATTTATGGTCGAGGAAATTCAGTTCTACGAAGCGCGAGCCTACGGAGCCGACGCGGTCCTCTTGATCGTCGCAGCGCTCGAACAGCAGCAGCTGATTGATTTCTATGCTCTGGCTCGCGGGTTAGGGCTGGATGTGCTCATCGAAACCCATCATGAGCGGGAGCTCGATAGAGTTTTGGAGCGAGTTCCTGAGGCCAGGCTGATCGGCATCAACAACCGGGACCTCAAGACCTTTACGACCGATCTCGGCACCACGCTGCGTTTGGCGAAACGGATTCCAGCAGGCAAATTGATTGTCAGCGAAAGCGGCATCCATAAACGGGAAGACGTGGTGCGGCTAGTTGAAGCCGGCATCCATGCCATGCTCGTCGGAGAATCGCTCATTCGCGCAGACGACATGGCAGCTAAGATGCGGGAGTTGATGGGAGTTCCGTCACAGTCAGAGGCCTAACATGTCCATGCCAACCAAAGTCAAAATTTGCGGTATTACCAGCGCCGAGGACGCCGCAGTGGCGGTCGAAGCAGGGGCCGATGCCTTGGGGTTCGTCTTCTATCGAAAGAGCCCTCGCTACATCCACCCCTCGTTGGCCAAGCAGATCATCATGAGCCTGCCTCCTTTGGTGACAGCGGTTGGTGTGTTCGTCGATGAAGAGCACCAAGTGGTTCGGAGCCTGATGGACGATTGCGGGCTGGCGCTTGCGCAGTTACACGGACACGAATCGGCAGTCTATTGCCAAGAGCTGGGCCGCCCTGTGCTCAAGGCCTTGCGAGTGAAAGATCGAAGCTCCTTTCTTGCTTTGGCGGATTTCCAAGGCCGAGCAGGCGTGCGAGGGTTCGTTCTGGATGCCTTTTCCGATCAAGCCTATGGCGGCACAGGCCAAGTCATCGATTGGGATTTCGCGGCAGAAGTTGCCAGGGCTGCGCACATTCTCCTGGCCGGGGGGCTCACGGCGGACAACGTTGCGACGGCTATTCAATCGGTGCAGCCGTACGGAGTCGATGTCAGCAGCGGAGTCGAGCGGGAGCCAGGCAAGAAGGATAACGAGAAAGTGCGCGCCTTCATTCGCGCCGTCAGGGTTGTCTCACCGCGGTAATCGCGTTTATACTACCATTACCTTATCTGAGCGCGAGGAACGTTATGGTTTCTGTTCCGGACAAGTATGGTCGATTCGGCGAGTATGGAGGACGTTATGTCCCTGAAACGCTCATGCCTGCGCTGCTGGAGTTGGAGCAGGAATATGCTCGCGTCAAAAAAGACCGCCGCTTTCAGTCGGAGCTGACCTACTATTTAAAACATTATGTCGGACGCCCCACCGCTCTCTATTTTGCCGAGCGACTGACGAGACGGTTGGGCGGCGCGAAGATTTATTTGAAGCGCGAAGACCTCTGCCATACCGGAGCCCATAAGATTAATAACGCGATCGGGCAGGGGCTGTTGGCGAAGCGGATGAAGAAGCCGCGCATCATCGCGGAGACCGGGGCCGGGCAGCATGGGGTCGCGACTGCAACAGTGGCGGCCATGTTCGGGCTGGAATGTGAAATTTACATGGGAACCGAAGACATGGAGCGCCAGGCGCTGAACGTCTTCCGGATGCGGTTGCTCGGCTCGACCGTGACAAGGGTCGACTCAGGAAGCCGCACGTTGAAGGATGCCATCAGCGAGGCCATGAGGGACTGGACGACGAATGTCCGTACGACTCACTATATTCTCGGTTCGGTGCTCGGGGCCCATCCCTATCCGATGATGATTCGTGATTTTCAGGCCATTATCGGGCGCGAAACTAGGCGACAGATCCTGGCAGCGGAAGGCAAGTTGCCTGATTGCCTCATCGCCTGTGTCGGCGGCGGTAGCAATGCCATGGGGCTTTTCTATGCTTTTATCAAAGACAAGAAGGTGAAGATGATCGGCGTGGAAGCGGGCGGCCTGGGGGCCGCGAGCGGCAAACATGCAGCCCGTTTTGAGGGAGGAAAGCCAGGGATCTTACAGGGCACCATGACCTACCTGCTTCAGGACGACGACGGACAAATCAATCTGACTCATTCGGTGTCAGCTGGGCTGGATTATGCCGCGGTCGGTCCAGAACACAGTTATTTGCGCGATCAAGGCCGGACCTCCTATACCTCTGTGACCGATGACGAAGCCATGGCAGCGTTCGATTTGCTGGCGAGAGAAGAGGGGATCATGGCGGCCCTCGAAAGCGCCCATGCCATTGCCTATACGATCAAGCTGGCGCCTACGATGAAGAAGAGCCAGATCCTGGTCGTGAATCTCTCTGGCCGCGGCGATAAGGATGTCCAACAGGTCGTCAAGATTCGGGGGATCACATTGTGATAGCCAGGCTGGACCGTACCTTTGCAGCGCTCAAACGAAAAGGCGAGCAGGCGCTTATTACCTATGTGATGGCAGGAGACCCTTCACTGCAAGTGACCGAAGAGCTGGTTCTGGAGCTGGAACGGGCTGGGGCCGATATCATCGAGCTGGGTGTCCCGTTTTCCGATCCCATCGCCGATGGCCCTGTGATTCAACAGGCGGCAGAACGGGCTTTGCGCAGCAAGACCTCGCTACGAACCATCCTTCCCATGGTCAAACGATTGAGAGCCAGGACTCAGATCCCATTGGTCTTGATGGTCTACTACAATAGCATTCACGCCTTTGGCCCGGAGCGGTTCTGCCATGAAGCGGCCCAAGCTGGCGTCGATGGGCTGATCGTGCCGGATATGCCGCCGGATGAAGCAGGTCCTCTCAAGGGTCCAGTCGCTGCAGCAGGGCTACAACTGATATTTCTACTCGCGCCCACAAGCACGGCCGATAGACGGGCCTTTGTGTCCCGCCAATCACAGGGGTTCATCTATTACGTGTCGCTTACAGGGATTACCGGCGCAAAATTGCTGGACGTGACTGATGTGAGGAAGAATGTCGAGCAGATCAGAAAGGTGACGAAAGTTCCGGTCGCAGTCGGATTTGGAGTTGCGACGCCGGAGGATGCGGCGAATATTTCAGCTATTGCCGATGGAGTGATCGTCGGGAGCGCGATCGTGAAAAAAATGGCAGCCTACCAGCAGAAACCTGAGATGGTGAAGCAGGTGGCAGAATTCGTCCGCTCGTTAAAAGCCGCAATGAAAACCGCTCCGTTGCATGCCCGCTAGATTTTCCTTCAGTCCTCTTCCCACGCTACGCTGGCAGACTTTTTCAGCACCAGGCTTAGACGATTCGACCATCCTGCATATGGATGATCCTGTCAGCCTGGGCCGACAGTTTATCGTTATGAGTGACAATCACAAAAGTGGTCCCGTGGACCCTATTCAAGGCCCGCATCATGGCGAAAAGCGCCTCGCCCGTGTGCGTATCCAGATTTCCTGTCGGTTCATCTGCCAAGACGAGATCAGGTTTCTGTAGCAAGGCTCGTGCGACTGCCACCCGCTGTTGCTCACCACCAGATAACTCGCCAGGCTTGTGATGCAGCCTCGCTCCCAGCCCGACTTCTTCCAGCAACGCGATCGCTTCCGGTTCAATAGCGGCCTTCTGCCTCCGTTGGATCAGGGCCGGCATACAGGCATTCTCAAGGGCAGTGAACTCTGGCAGGAGGTGGTGGAATTGAAAGACGAATCCGATCCGTCGATTTCTGAATTTCGCCTGCTCGCCTTCCGACAGTTTGAACATATCCTGGTCGTAGAAATGGACCGTCCCTGTGGTGGGCCGGTCGAGCGTTCCGATAATATGGAGCAGGGTGCTCTTGCCAGCTCCTGAGGCTCCAACCACGGCAATTAACTCGCCCCGCTGAATCTGGAGATTGATATCCTTCAGTACCGTGAGGGTCTGTCCGCCCATCGGGAACGATTTCGATAAGTTGGTGACGGTGATCACGCGAAAGCTCCAGGATCCAAAGAGAATATCAGCTGTATCGGCATCATTCGTAGCGGAGCGCTGCCACCGGTTCGAGTTTAGCTGCCTGGAGCGACGGATAGACCGTGGCAGCAAAGCTGATCGCAATGGCAGAGCCTGCCACCAAAAAGACATCCATCGCTTTGACATGGACGGGAATTCTGGAGATGTAATAGACCGTAGGATCGAAGGTCCAAAAAATCTGGATCAGCCAGAGGAAGCCATAGCCGAGCGGAATACCGATGGTAGTTCCTGACAGGCCGATGATCAAGCCGTTCAGCATGAAGATGCGGCGAATACTCGTACGCGTCGCCCCCATGGCTTTGAGGATCGCGATTTCCTTTTGTTTCTCGGTCACGATCATGGTGAGGGTGCTCACGATATTGAAGGAGGCTACGATCGTGATCAAGACCAAGAGCAGGAACATCATTGTCTTTTCCAACTTGAGAGCCGAAAAAAGATTCCGATTCATTTGCATCCAGTCGCGCGCTCCATAGGCAAAGCCCAGCGCCTGCTCCACGGAACGGGCTGTCTCGGTAGCCTGGAAGACATCTGCCACTTTAATTTCAATGCCAGTCACGGTCTGGCCCATATTGAAAAACTTCTGCGCCTCGGCCAGGTCGATATAAGCTAACGACGAGTCGTATTCGTACATCCCTGATTGAAAAAAAGCGACAACCGCAAAGGTTCTGATCTTCGGCACCATCCCGATGGCGCTGACCGGGCCGGCTGGAGGGGAGACGACACTGATGGTGTCCCCGACAAAGGCGCCGAGTCGTAGCGCCAACTCCTTGCCTAGGATGATGCCGGGTCGCTCTGTTTCGACCATTGGACCGGTCGGGTCATCTACCGGAACCTGCTTGATTTTGACCGGTCGTCCGAGGTCGGCCAATTGACCGGCCGAAAGATTCTTGGCCAGTTCGGTTACCAGACCTTCTCGCTGCGGGTCGATGCCGCGGAGCACGATGCCCTGCACGCCTGTTTGAGTCGTGAGCATGACTTGCTTGAGCACGAAGGGCGTGGCTGCCACAACACCAGGTACAGTTTCGATCTGCGTAATGACAGGGTCGTAGTTGCTCATGCCATCCTTCATCCGGTCCTGAACGATGATATGGGCTGTCGTGCCGAGGATCTTGGCCTGGATGTCCTCTTTGAACCCAGTCATGATCCCGACCGTCCCGATCAGGGCCGCCACGCCAAGTGTGATGCCGGCGATGGAGACCACTGTGTTCAAGGAAATCGTTCGATTCCTGCGCTTCGCGCGCAGGTAGCGCAAGCCGACGAAGATTTCGTAGGGGAAGACCACCGTTAGTTCTCTGGCCTGAGTTGTGGGAAAAGGACCACATCGCGGATCGATGCTTGATTGGTGAAGAGCATGATCAGTCGGTCGATACCGATGCCCTCGCCCGCGGTCGGCGGCATGCCGTACTCCAAGGCGCGCAGGAAATCTTCATCGACCAGATGCGCTTCTTCATCGCCTGCCGCTCGCTGGGCCGCTTGGCGTTCGAACCGTTCTCGCTGATCCAGCGGATCGTTCAACTCGGAAAAGGCATTGGCGATTTCCCTGCCGGCGATGTAGAGCTCGAAGCGATCGGTCAGAGCCGGGTTTGAGTCCTTGCGCCGCGCGAGGGGAGAAATCTCAATCGGGTAGTCGGTGATGAAGGTCGGCTGAATTAGGGTCGGCTCGACGGTCTCCTCGAAAATTTCATTTACGATATTGAAGAGCGGCCACTTGGGATCGACCGCGATGCCCAGTTTTTTAGCCGCTGCAAGCGCTTGATCCTTATCCTGTAGGACGGAGGGGTCGAGATGGTTCACTTCCAGAATCGACTGATGGTAAGACCAACGGCGCCAGGGAGCTGTGAGGGTAATTTCCTTGCCCTGATAGTCGATGACCGTCTTGCTAAGGATCTGCTGGGCCAGGGAGGAGACGAGCTCTTCCGTGAGGACGATCAGATCCTGATAGTCGGCATAGGCAACGTAGAACTCCAGCATCGTGAATTCAGGATTGTGAATCGTCGAGATGCCTTCGTTCCGGAAGTTGCGATTGATTTCGAAGACGCGGGGAAAGCCCCCTACGATCAAGCGTTTTAAGTAGAGTTCCGGCGCGATCCTGAGATAGAGATCGACGCCGAGGGCATTGTGGTGCGTGACGAAGGGTTTCGCCGCAGCGCCACCAGGAATCGGATGCATCATTGGCGTTTCGACCTCCAGGAACCCCCGTTCGATCAAGAAAGCGCGAATGCCGGAGATGATTCTGCTGCGCGTGACGAAAATAGCATGGACTTCCGGATTGGCGATCAAGTCCACATAACGCTGACGGTAGCGAGTCTCCACATCCGTCAATCCATGCCACTTTTCTGGGAGCGGTCGCAGAGCTTTGCTCAGGAAGGTCAGCTCTGAAACTTCGACGGTGAATTCATTGGTCTTGGTGCGAAAGAGGATGCCGGTCACGCCGATCCAATCGCCTAGGTCGAGCTGTTCGGCGACCAGGTAGGCCTGTTCCGAGATGAGGTCCTTCTTGATATAGACTTGCAGCCGGTCCGATCCGTCTTGCAGCACCGCAAAACCGGCTTTGCCGAATCGCCGCAGGGCGACGATGCGTCCCGCAAAAGTGCAGAAAATTTTCTGCGCCGCCAGGACTTCTTTGGTTTTTTCAGAATGCAGCTTGATCAGTTGGCCCGCTCGGTCTTTCACTTCGAAGCGTGTGCCATAAGGCGCCACGCCCGCTGCGCGAAGGGCATCAAGTTTTTTAATACGCTGCTGTTGCTGTTCGTTCAGTTCTTCCATTATGTGTGCCTTTGCCGGTTTTTCTTCTGCAGTTAGCTATCGAACTCGTCCGTGCCGGACTGTTCATAGCTGAGCGCAGTTTTCCCGAGTTGTTTCATCTTTAAATAGGCTTCGATGAACCCGTCCAGATCGCCATCCATGACGGCGGCGACTTGGCCTACTTGGTAGGCGGTCCTGTGATCTTTGACCATTTGATAGGGCTGGAACACGTACGAGCGAATCTGGCTGCCCCAGGAAATGTCCTTCTTCTCGCCGACGATCGCATTGAACTCGGTTTCTTTTTTTTTCAGTTCCAGCTCGTACAGGCGAGCTTTCAAAACTTTCATGGCGCCATTGCGATTCTGGAGCTGGGACCGTTCGTTCTGACATTGCACCACGATCCCGGACGGCAAGTGGGTCATGCGAATGGCCGTCTCGACCTTATTCACGTTCTGGCCACCGGCTCCGCCGGCCCGAAAGGTATCGATTCGCAAGTCCTTGTCTTCGATCACAAGGTCGATCTCGGCATCGACCTCCGGATAGACAAACACCGAGGCAAAGGAGGTATGCCGCCGCTTGTTCGCATCGAATGGCGAAATACGGACCAGACGATGCACGCCGGCTTCGGCCTTGAGATAGCCATAGGCATAGGGTCCGGTCACGGACAGGGTCACGCTTTTGATTCCCGCTTCTTCGCCTGGAAGTAGATCCAAGGTTGCGATCTTGAATTTCTTGCTCTCGGCCCACCGGACGTACATGCGGAGCAGCATCTGCGCCCAGTCCTGCGATTCCGTCCCACCGGCGCCTGGATGAATTGCCACGATCGCATTGTTGGGGTCCAGTTCGCCTGAGAGGACCATTTCCAGCCGCAGGGCAGCGAGCTTCGGGTCGAATTGATCCAGCTCAGCACTCAGTTCCTTCAGGAGCCCGGCGTCAGCGCTTTCTTCTGCCAGCTCCAGTAACGCGGCCAGGTCGCTCATCTTGCTGTCGATCTCACGCCACAGCTGCAGCTCGCGTTCGATCGAGAACTTTTTCCTGCTGGTCTTGGCGGCTTTTTGCGCCTGGCTCCAAAAGTCAGGCTGAGAAGTCTGTTCGTCCAGGTGCGCTAACTCGGTCGTCATGCGGGGGAAGTCAAAGATGCCCCCGTAGTTCCGCTACTTGCTCCGCGACGGCCCGTAGGCGACTCCGTACTTCATCCAACATGCGCGACCCCTTCAGCTTAAATCGGTGTGGCAGCCACTGTGTCCGGTTCAGGTCCCTTGGCGCGGAAATAGCTGAACAGGCATAAAAGCGCGCAGATTATAGCACAGCCATAGGCAAAGACATCCCCATGGCGGCTGTAAAAGGTATGGGGACGCCAGGCCTGGATCCTGGCTCGCACGGCCTGTTCCGTGAAGATTGGCGTCGCCTCGACGATACGCCCGAATGGATCGATGAAGCCGGAAATGCCGGTGTTGGCCGAACGGGCGAAGGCCAAATGATTCTCCACTGAGCGAAACACCACCATCGCAAAATGCTGCGCGGGCGCAGCCGAGCGGCCGAACCAGGCATCGTTCGTGATCGTCACCATAAATTCCGCCCCATTCGCCGCGAATTGCCGTACCAGGTCTGGGAAGATCACTTCATAGCAAATAGCGACGCCGAACTTGACTGGTCGCAGCTGCGCGCCGGCTGCGCCTGGTTTCGGCGTCACCGTCATGATCGTCGGGCCTGGTCCCGCTTCAAAATCGCCGATGCCTTCGACCAATCGGTCGAGGAAGAACAGGAGTGAGGATTTCAACGGAATATATTCCCCGAAGGGCACCAGATGTTGCTTGTCATAACGGCCGAGCAGCTGACCATCCGGCGACAGAAGATAGGCGCTGTTCAGGAGGTAGGGCTTTCGATTCGGATAGAAACGCAGGGCAGGGCTGCCGAACAGGATAGGCGCTTGCGTGCGATTGGCCAGGGAGATGAGCTGCAGTTGATAGATCGGCTCCTGCTCAAAGATGAAGGGTGTCGCCGCTTCCGGCCAGATCACCAAGTCTGAGACATGGCCAAGCTGCCCTGTCAGCCGGTCAAACCGCGCAAGGGTCTCTTCGCGATAGGCGGTGTCCCACTTCACGGCCTGATCGATGTTCGGCTGGATCACTCCGACGTTGATGGACGAACGGGGAATGTGAGCAAGGGGCGCCCCTGATAAGGTTCGAAAACCGTATTGCCAGGACAGGCTCACCAGCAAGACCGCGACCGCGACGAGCTCCCAGGGGAGTCTGGCCGGCCGGAACCTCCGGAGCAGAGGCATCAGCCAGGAGAGGAGTTCGGCCACTGCGACATTGACGAGCACAATGAGAAATGAGACCCCATAAACTCCCAGATGATCCGCAATCTGAATCACTTCGATCTGACGATATTGCGAATAGCCGAGGAGCCCCCAGGGCATTCCGCTCAAGATATAGGTCCGGATCAGTTCCAGACTCACCCATAAGCAGGGAACCGCAAAGAGCCCGTAGCGGGGAATCAAGCTCCGAAACCAGACGGCTCCGGCTGAATAGATCGCGACATAGAGCCCCAGGTAGACGGTGAGTAGCAGCATGATGCCGTAGCTGATAACCAGCGGAACCTTGCCGTAGATGCTCATGGTGGTGACCACCCAGGCCATCATGCCGGTAAAGGCAATCGTGCCGGTCAAGCAACCGATCCAGAACGCCTGAGTTTTGCTCTTGCCGTCCAACGCCCAATGCAACGGTACGAGGGCGATCCAAGCTAATAGACCGAGGTCGTAGTTGGGGAAGCTCAGCGGGAGGAACAGCCCGCTCGCGGCGGCGAGGACGAGCGAACGCGCGAGGGAATGGGTCATGCCCCGCACCTTATCGAAAGCCGTAGAGGGATGCAACTTCCGGATCGACCAGGCTAGCCTCGAGTAGGGGGGCCGCATCCCGTTAATGCGCCGATGCCGAACTCATCGATATCTGAGGAATACCGCAGCCTTGTGGGGGGGAGCGTAACGCCTCGAGGGAATATGGTTCATTCGGGATCAAACTGAACGAGAAGGACATCGCCCGTACGAAAGAGCGGCTGGACTATCAATGGTTTCAGGAGACAGTCTGGCAGGCGCAAATCATGAGAATGCTCGCACGCGGACTGAAGTATGAAGTGGATCTCCTCGCCAATAAGGACTTCCAATACATCACGAAGAAATATCTACCCAGGAAGCTCAAAAAGAAAGACTGGCTGGACTAGGCCAGCCAGTCTCAGTCTGACGCAGGAATTTAGCTCGGGGGCAGCATCATATAGAGCCCGCCGATAATGATCGGGGCGGCCACATACATGGCCTTCTTGCCGAAGCTGTCGTAGACGCCATAGATCAAAATCGCGGCCATAAAGGTGAAATAGAGCTGTCCGATTCCCCGGTACCCAGCGCTATGTTCCACTGCCAGGGCGAGCGAAGGTGCTCCCATGGTCACTGCGGCCGAAAGGGCTGCGAGTCGTTTCATCTCAATCTCCTTCTCACTCAGGGTTAGGGCCCGTGGAGTCACGTCGATAGTTAAGCGGCGAACAGTAGGCCTATAGTTTCATAATTGAGATCGGCATGCTGCGCTTTCCACTGAAAAAAGTCAAACAACCGGAGCGCCCTTGCTTGCTCCCCTGTCAGACCCGATGGTAAGATCGCCCACCTGCTGGAGGGAATCGATGCCAAACGTTGTGCTATTAATTTCGCCGAGTTGCGGGGCCTGCCCTTCGGCAAAGAGTCTCTGGAAACAGTTACGCGTCAAATATAGCTTCGGCTATCGCGAAGTGGATATCACCACCGAAGATGGCCGGCTCCTTGCAGACCGGCATTCCGTCAGGGCTGTGCCTGCCAGCATTATCGATGGGCGATTGACGTTCGTCGGTGTTCCGAGTCGCGAGAGCGCCGAGAAAGCGCTGTTGCTCAAAATGAAACCGCGCGAGTAAGGGAAGAAGATTTTCATGGTCGATGACGACGACGATTTTGAATTGCCCGAGCTCCCTCGTGTCGACAAGGGACCGCCGCCGGAATGTCCGATGTGCGGCGATCCCATGAAGTTCATCGATGGCGACTGGTCCTGTGTCGATTGCAACGGCGAGCTGTTGGGGCCGGAAACCGGCTAGTCAGTGAGCCGTCATCTGTGATGAGTGCTGCGTCCTGGCTACAATCAAGAACATCATGGCGCTTTGTCTTGTTTTTGCTCATCACCCGTTACCGATCACTCGTCGCGGTTCCTGATGCTTCGCATCGTCACAGGACCTTTCCACCCGTTCCTTGAGCATGAGCTGGCCGAAGATATTCAGCGCTGTAAGAGCCGCGATCTTTTTGCGCCTCTCGCTGTCATTGTGCCATCGGCTGCTCTGGTCGAGCAGCTCAAACAATCTCTCTGTCGTCACGCGCCCCGATCCTTCCTCAACATTCATTTCCTGACATTCCACCAGCTAGCCTTGCGGCTGCGCGACGATTGGGCAGCCATGGCCGGGACCAGTCAGGACCCTCCACTCGAGTTGGTCGATGATTTCTTCTTCGAACAATTGGTGCGCCAGGTAGTCGCACGCAACCTCCCGGGGCTCGAGCCTCTGGGCCGCTTGCCTGCCTCACCGGGAACCTGGAAAGGTCTCTGGGCCACAGTGCGTGACTTGAAAGACGCAGTGGTGGCCCCGAGGATAGCCTTGAAGGCTCTCACGGAAGAGGTCTTCGAAGAGGAAGACCGGGACTGGCTCCGCTCCCTGTTCACTCTTCATGCAGCGGTGATGGAGGCCAGCCGATCGCTCAGGGTCGGTTCTCCTGATGATCTGGCTGCATCACTCAGACGTGATCTCTCAGTCGCTCCATTTCTCAAGGGGCTGCATCGCCTGTTCTATTATGGCTTCTACGACCTCTCCCAGGTCCAACTCTCGTTCTTCGAATCGGTGGTTCGTGCTGTTCCTGCCACCTTATACTTCCCCTTACAGGACCGTCCGGCTTTTTTCTTTGCTCGCCAATTTTTCGAGCGGCATCTTCTCCCCCTAGCAGAGACCCATGAAGATCGAATTCGGGAGGAGGCGCGAACTGCTACAGCGAAATTGGTCGAACTGTCCGTCATAAACGTGATTGGGGCCGAGGAGGAGCTGGCGCGGGCCTGCCGTGAAATTCTGACTCTGGTCGAGGTCAACCACTATCGCTTCGATGAGATCGGCGTCGTAGCCCGCACCCTGGAACCCTACCAGGCCAGGCTGCAATCGGCATTCGATCGTCATCTGGTGCCCTTCACGACCACGGCTGGCAAGCCCTTGTCGCGCGAACCATTGGTTAAGACCCTCCTGCGTCTCGCCTCTCTCCCGCTGAACGATTTCGACCGTGAAGCGCTGTTGGATGTGGTCACGTCGCCTTTCTATCAAGCCGGTGGGGATGGCAATGCCAGTGAGAATTTTCGACCGGACGCCTGGCGTTCGCTCGTTTACGCTCTGGGGATTACGAAGGGGGAGGATGAATGGAAACGTTTGGGAGAGCCAGTCAGTTCGTCCATCCTGCGCGATGCAGCGGCTGAGCCGGACGAAGACGATCAGCCAGCAGCCAGAACCGGCGAGATCGCCCAACTGGCTTATTTATGGAAACTGGTAACGAGGCTGATTCAGGATTGCCGAGCCCTTCCTGCCCATGGATCGGTCGGCACCCTGACCGACGCATTTCAGTCATTGATGCAATCCCATATTCATGTGCCGGACCTGTTCGAATCATCGTTGAGCGAGCCGGCTGAGCAGACGGATCTTGCCAAGGTTTCTGTGCTGATTCTATCGTCTCTGGCTCGGTTACAGCAATTGGACTCGCTGGGGGAGGACCTCTCATGGGAGAAATGGGTCGAGTTGTTTCAGCGGATATTGGATGAGGCCAGTGTCCCTGTCGAGGAGGAGCGCCACCAAGGTGTGGCAGTGCTGGATGCCATGACCGCCCGTGGCAGGACGGTTCGGGCGCTCTTCATTCTTGGCATGAACGAAAAACTGTTTCCTCGCTATGTGCGGGAGGATCCCTTTCTCCTTGATAGGCAACGAGTCGTGCTGGAGTCGACCCTGGGCTACAAGATCGATGAGAAGCTAGCAGGGCATGAAGAAGAGCTGCTGTTATTTGAGCTTCTCAGTCGCTCGGCAACCAACCGGCTCTATCTGTCGTATCAGCGAGCCGATGAGGCAGGGCGAGTCATGGCTCCCTCCAGCTTTATCGCCATGGCGGTGCGGGACCCACGATTCATCGCACACGAAGAAGAGCGAGTCCCTCGCAGGCTGACCCAAAGAATCAGTGAGCAGCCGTCGATCCAAGATCTCTTGCCGGCAGCGGAGCTAGCCCTGGGTTGCCTCATGCAAGGCCAGGATGCGCTGCCAGTCCTCGATGCAATGGGACGGGATCTGCTTCTTGTCGAGCAGGGTCTCGCCACCTTGAAAATTATTGAACGGGAATCTCCCGAACTTGGTCCGTTCGACGGGATGGTTGGAGCGCAGGCGCCGGTCGTATTGTCTGGCAAGGAGCGAAGCTTTTCCCCGACCTCATTGGAACGGTATGCGACCTGCCCCTTTCAGTATTTTGCGGACAAGGTGCTCAAGCTGGAGCCCGTACGGCGGATTCAGGAAGACCACCTGCCTCCCTTGACGCTTGGGATTCTGGTGCATGAATCGCTGCGGGTGAGCTACGAACGGTTGCTGGCGCTCCAATGGCCCGACGTTGTACGGCCAAATTCCAAGGTGCACGTAATCGTGCATGAATCAGTGGCCGCGACCTTTGCGTCCTATGCCGCGGCTCAAGGGACCGGGCATGCGCTGCTCTGGACCTTGGCTCGTGAACAGGTCACAGAGCTGGTGACTGCCGCTGTGTCGGCCGATCAAAAGGAATATCTCGCAACCGGATTCCGTCCTCTAGCATTCGAGGCAGCAGCTCAAGGAGTCGTCTCGCTGGAGTCAGATACGGCGCCGGTATCCTTAGAGATCCATGGCACCTTGGACCGGGTCGATTATCGAGCGGAGCCGCCGGCGCTCCGGATTGTGGACTATAAATTTAAGCAGGGGAGTGAGATCAGTGCCGTCGATCGCAACCTGGCCCTGTCCGCCGTACGGGGCATTCGCCTGCAACCGCCGCTCTATGCCAGCATGAATCTGCCGTCGTTGCCTCCTGCGAGCGATGTTCAGTTGCTCTTCCTGGCGCCTGCGTGGAAGCAACAGATCTCCCGCTCCACCTTCGACGCGGGCCTCTGGACCGGCCATACAGGCGACATGATCCGACAGACTCTCGCCACCTTGATTCAGGGGATTGCGGATCGAGCATTCTTCATCCTGCCAGACGGCTATTGCGATTATTGCGAATTTTCAGGAGCCTGCCGCCGCCACGATGCGATGGCCTGGTGGCGTTCCTACCGGTCGCCTCAGGCCAAGGTGCTACGCAAATTGAGAAAGCTGAAGATCAACGATGAGTGAGGCATTAATACTCACAGACTCCCAGGACCGGTTCCTGGCCGAGACCACTTGGGATCGCAATGTCGTCGTGGTGGCAGGAGCCGGAACCGGCAAGACCACGATCCTGGTCAATCGCATTCTCAATCTCCTCCTGAGGGAGCCGAGTCCCCTGGCGATCACGGAGATCGTGGCCCTCACCTTTACTAATAAGGCTGCCACTGAGATGAAGCAGAGGCTGCGGGCGCAGCTCCTTCGCCTGATCAATCATGATGATGAATTGAGCGAGATTTTCCGGACCCGCTACCACCTTTCCGCTGAGCAAGTGAGCGAACGAGTGACAGCAGCGCTGGCGCAGATGGAGAAAGCCCAGATCGGCACCCTCCATAGTTTTGCCGCGCACCTCTTGCGTCTTCATCCAATTGAGTCAGGAATCGATCCATCATTTCAAGAGGATGATGGCTCACGGTTCAAAGAACTATTTCATTCCTGTTGGGATCGCTGGCTGGACGATGAGCTGGGATCTTCCGGACCACAGCATGACCGATGGCGATTCGTGTTGGGCGGGATAGGCCTCGAAGATCTCCGTCATTTTACTGCTGCCCTGGCAGGGGACTTTGTGGACCTGGATGAACTGGAACGGCAATGTCGCGCCAGCTCGCTGGAGGGGCCCCTGCGTGACTGGGTCCTGGCCATTCAGGGTCGAGCTTCTACCATTCTGGCAAAACAGGATCGACCGAAGAGACGAAAAGCAGAGCAGATGCTCGCAGCAGCAGTAGGGTCGTTGGAGCTGTTACTGGGAAAGGGACCGTCAGCGCTCGAGGACCTCGCGCCGGATGAACGGGCGGTGCTTGAAAAGGATCTGGGCAAGGCGCCTGCCGGATGGGATGAGGTTACGTTTCAGGAAGCGGAGTCGATCATCAGGCTGGCGCAACAACTTCTTGTGGTCGACCAATCCTATTTTCAAGAGGTCGTGACGCTGGTACGACCCTTCCTGGCTTTGGTGAAACGCCGGTTTCTCACCTCCGGATGGATTGCCTTCGACGGCCTGCTGGCACGGGCCAAAACTCTCTTGCGCGACCATCGATCCGTGCGGGCCAGAGTCAAACAGGCCTATCGGGCGATTCTGGTTGATGAGTTTCAAGATACGGATCCGGTCCAGTACGAGATCATCCTTTATCTCGGTGAGCGGGCTGGCAGCCATCAGACCACCTGGCATGAAGTGGATCTGGAGCCGGGCAAATTGTTTATCGTGGGGGATCCCAAGCAATCGATCTATGCCTTCCGTCGAGCCGACATTGAAGCTTTTGAGCGGGTGGTAGAGAAAATTCGAGTGGGCGGGGGAGGGATCTATTCCCTGGTGACGAACTTTCGCAGCGACGGAGCCGTGCTCGACGTGGTCAACAATGTCTTCGACCGGCTCTTCCATCCAACCGAACATGTGCAGCCGGCCAATGAACGGCTGGCAGCCAAGCCGCACCGGAAACCGGAGGTCTCAGTTTCAGGAGCGCAACTTCGCCTCGTGACTTCGGGAGAGGAGGATGAGGAGTTCGATGTTCAGGCTGCGACCAGGGCTGAGGCGGAAGCCCTGGCTTGCTGGCTCAAGGAGGAACTCCTTGCAAGCACGACCGTCACGGATCGCGACCGGCGGGAAGGGCCGCTGCAACCGGGCCATGTCGCCTTGCTCTTCAGAAAGTTGACTCAGGCCCAGGTCTATCTCGATGCCTTGCGTCGGTACGACATTGCCTATATCACCGACGGGGAAAAGCATTTTTATCGGCGGCAGGAAATCATCGACTTGATCAATCTGCTCCGGGCCATCGACAACCCTCACGATACGATTGCGCTGGTCGGCATCTTGCGCTCACCGTTGGGAGGCCTGGCGGATAAGGATCTCCTGGCCCTCCAGCAGATCGAGGGCTTTAACTATCAGCAACGGGAACGGTTGTCTGCCTGGAACCATCCTCAAGCGGAACTGGTTGGGCGGCTGTATGCGCGGCTGGCAGAACTTCATCAGCTCGCTCCCTTGCAGCCTGTGCCTGATGCGATCGATCTGATCTTCGATCGATTGCCAGTCCTGGAATTGGCAGCGGCTTCGCGCCATGCTGAGCAAGCAGTAGCCAATTTGCGGAAGACCAGGGACATGGCAGAAGCCCTGGCTGATCGCCCCCATCTGACTTTGACCGGGTTCGTGGATCTCATGATGACCAGAGTCGCGGAACAGCCTGACGAGGCGGAAAGCGCTTTGGCTGAAGAATCGCTAGACGCAGTGCGCGTGTTGACCATCCATAAGGCGAAGGGGCTGGAGTTTCCTGTCGTCATTCTGCCTGGTTTGCACCAGGGCTCTAAAAATCTCGGCAAAGGCCCCGCCATCCATCATGATTGGTCGAGCCGGTGCTATAGCCTCCAGATGGGAGGCCGTTCGAATCTCGGTGCCTTGCTCGTGGACAGGAAGATAGCGGCGAGGGAAGAGGCGGAGCAGAGGCGGCTTCTTTATGTCGGCATGACCAGGGCGCGCGATCTCTTAATCCTATCCGGCGGCCAGACCAGCAAGCCAGGCCATGACACAGTCCTCTCACTACTCGAAGAGGCGATGGCCGACGAGGCCCTTCCCTCGAAGGACAACCAGATTTGTATCGGTACGAGCCGACTGACTCGTGTGATCACGCAAGCCACTGTGGCAGTGAGACGGCGCAGACAGGAGCCCCTGTCCGCGATGGCTCAAAAGCTGGCTCTCGGTCCGATTCTCATTCGTCGCCAGGCTAGGAAAGTCGAGTGGGAAACTCGTCGCACGACGCTGCGACGACTGACCCCTTCGAGCCTGTCAAGCCGCAGGCCTGAGGCCCATGTCCCTCGCATTGGAACAGAGCGCGAGGCAGACCTGTCCCGACTGATCGGAGTTTCCGCTCATGCGGTGCTCGAACAGTGGGACTTCACCGGGCCGCTCACTGCCATCAGCAGGGCCATCGAGCAGGCCATTCATCGCACTGTGGCGCAGGCGTATCCGGCGTTGCTGGCAGCAGTCAGAGAAGATCTCACCCTGGTATTTAAGGGCTTCTTTTCCTCCGAGCCGTACCGAATCCTGCAACTGGCGACAGTGCTTGGGCGGGAAGTGCCCTTCGTTATGCCTGTCGGGGAGGACCAGACGATGGAGGGAGTGATCGATCTGATTTATCAGCTTGACGGCAGGATCTGGATTGCCGACTATAAGACCGACGATGTGGCGGCAGAAGATGTGCGCGGGCGCGTCGACCGCTACAGACCCCAAGCGGAGAGTTACGCGAGAGCCGTCGCGCGTTCCTTAGGAGTACCGTCTATCGCGTCTCAATTGATATTTTTAAGGCCTGGCGTTGCTGTCGATGTCTAACAGGAGGCTGCCAATGAATGTTCGATCCCTGAGTCTGTTTATGCTGTTGAGTCTCACCGCTTGCACCAGTCTGATCACAAAGCCGCCGACCGTGTTACAGGCTCCCGCGGGCATGCCTTCTGCCATCGTGACGCAATTAGAACGAGGCAACGCCCTATTTGACGCTCAGAAGTGGGCGGAGGCGGAAGAGGTTTATCGTCAAACTATTGTGGCCGCGCCAGCCCTTGCCGAAGCGCATTATAATTTGGCTACGGTCCTCTATCGGGCAGGCAACAAAGTCGAAGCGAAGAAACATTATATGGAGGCGGCGAACCTGGCGCCCGGGAACAAGGTCATTTGGGATGCGCCGCCATTTCGCGTGAGCAACTGGAGCGACACTCTGGGCAAGAAGTCCTTTTTGGATGTCAAGCCTCAGTAGCCATCACGAGGCGCCAGCGTGGCAGGATTTCGCCAGCCTTTGACTGTTTCGCCGGAAGAATTCGCTCAATGGATTCAGGAGGCGTTGGCAGGATTGCCAGCCCCATTTGCATCGCTCGCTGACGAGGTTTCGATCGTGGTCGAAGAAGAGCCTTCCGCCGAAGTCCTGCAAGAATTTGAGTTGGAATCAGAAGACGATCTGCTGGGTCTCTATCACGGAGTCTCGATCGACGAGACGTCCTTCTTTCAACCTGTTGGTGAACTGCCTGCCCGTGTCGCTATCTATCGAGGCCCTCTCCTGCGTCTCTGCCGGACAAAAGACGAAGTCATTCATGAGGTCCGCGACACGGTCGTCCATGAGCTGGGGCACCATATCGGGCTGGGTGACGAGGACATGCCGTTCTAACAGGCTGCGGAAAAAACCTCCAGCTGGGTTCTCGCCTTGAAAGCATCCTGAGCGTAGCCAGCCGCTACGCCTCCCGCGCTTTCATCGGCTGGGGCCGTAGTGTCGGCTTTTTTGCGCAGCCTGCATTAGACCTGTTGCGATGCTCGGTGCTGATACCCGAGGGCAAGCATAAAGATCCCCACGCCGATCATGGGAAGGGACAGGAGTTGTCCCATGGAGAATGAACCCAGGATGAAACCAAGATGGGCATCCGGTTCGCGAAAGAGTTCCACGACTATCCGGCAGAGTCCGTAGCCTGCGATAAAACTCCAGAAGATCGTTCCCGGCGGTGGCAGAGTCTTCGCGACGATCCAGAGCAGGGTGAAGAGGAGCAGCCCTTCAAGGCCCGCTTCATAGAGCTGCGAAGGATGGCGGCACACAGGTCCCCCGTGCGGAAACACCATGCACCACTCGACATCGGTCGCTCGACCGTACAATTCCCCATTGATGAAATTGCCGAGCCGCCCGAACCCTAGCCCGATCGGTGTGGCGGCAGCAGCCAGGTCTGCGATGGTGTAGGAGGGAATATGCTGTCTGCGGCTGAACCAAAAGAGCGCGACGATGACGCCAAGCAGGCCTCCGTGGAAGGACATGCCCCCTTCCCAAACTGCAAGAATCTTGACCGGATGTTGCATGTAGTACGCAAAATTATAGAAGAGCGTATAGCCAACCCGTCCCCCGATGAATACCCCTAACGCCGCCCAGACGACCATATCGTAGATCTGGTCCCTCGTGAGAGGCAGACCCTTCGACTCGACCTTCCGCGCAATCAAGAAGTAGGCGCTGGCCAAGCCGATCAGGTACATCAACCCGTACCACCGAAACTGCAGCGGGCCTAGTTCGAAAAATATCGGGCTGATGTTGGGGTAGGGGATCGCGTGGAACCAGTTCATTTATGCCTCATGTGAGAAGTTGGCAGATCATAGGTGAGGCTCCAGTCTATTGCAAGCGAGGGAAGAATTCACGGTAGCTGCTCGTCCTGGCCATTGCCAGGAGCCAGTTTGAGCCTGGCCAATCCCTAAATAGTGGTTTTCGATCACGTTGTATCCTGGCCTGTTGGGAGGGCGGTATCGTGCAGCAGAAAAAACCACACTCTCGAGACAGGGCGGCGCATCCCACGTAAAGGTGGACAGACGAACCGGTTGTTGGCTATGCTGGGGAATCAAGGTATTGGTAAGTGAGAATTGTTACCGGAGAGGCCACATTAGGAGCGCGAGGGTGGCGAAACTGGCAAACGCAAGGGCCTTAAAAGCCCTCGTCTACAACGACTTGCGGGTTCAAGCCCCGCCCCTCGCACCACCGGTAATGGGCTTAAAATCCTGAGTCGCGCAATCGACGTGCGGGTTCAAGCCCCTCCCTCCCCACCGCCGTAGCGAGTCCCTCTACGTTTTCCGGAATGTCGACCACCGGAGGGTCCATGACCGACCGATCTTCTTCTCAACAATTTCTCGTGCTGGGAGCGATCTTTGCTGGGCTGGCGGTTGCGGCTGGCGCGTTCGGCGCCCATGCGTTGAAAGAAATCCTGGATGAGCACAGGCTGCAAGTCTTCGACACAGCCACCCGCTACCAGATGTATCATGCTTTCGGACTTTGTATCGTGGCGTGGGCGCTCGATCGTTATCCGAGACAACAGCTTGAGCAAATCGGTTGGCTCTTCGTCATCGGCATTCTTCTTTTTTCAGGCAGTCTCTACGTAGTCTCTCTGGCAGGAGTTCGCTGGATGGGGGCCGTGACACCGATGGGAGGAGCGGCATTCTTGGCAGGCTGGCTGTTGTTGGGCTGGCGAATCTGGAATCAAACGCCGAGCGCGACAGACTAAGGCGTGCAGCTTGCCGAGCGCCTTCCGCTGATCGAGCCCCAACCGCCCTGGGAGTTCATGAAAGTTCCTTCGAGCCTCTGACCGTCTTTGCTGAACTGCAGACTATCTTCCTGGATCTGGCCGTTGATCTCCCACCGCAAGTACACATTGTCGCCCAGCACGATCGTTTCCATAAGACTAGCGGTTGACTGCGCCGCGCCGACCGGGGGAAACAGGAGCGAGAGCTTCTGCTCTTGATGCTGATGCTGATGATTGTGGATGATCCACTGCCAGGTTCCGCAGAGCCGGGTCTGCCCGCGAATCGCGCGCACCCGGTCCTTCCAATTCCTGATCCGATCCCATTCCTGATAGGCGGACTGGAGCGCGTCCGTTTGCAGGCGAACGGCTCGCTCCACCAGCTCTCCCTGATTTCCATTGGCCCATTCAGGGGAGGCCACTGCACCGGATAGTTGAGTCAGCGAATTGTGCCAGGAGGCGTTATCCTGTTGCACGAGCCATGCTAGAGGCTTCGCGGCTTTGGTGAGCGACTCTGTGACAGAGGTGAACTGGCGATCTTTTACGCCTTGTCTGATCGTAGAGGCAAGATGCCAGGCTGCCAAACTAGCGATCAATCGATGGGTTGCAGCAGTCAGGTCCGGCACCAGCAGCTCTTTGGCAATCTTGCCCGACAAGGCACTGGCGCCCAGGGTCTTGGCCGCATCGCTCAACTGGAGCGCAGGACCGATCGTGGTCACGAATAACGCGAGGGCTTCCTTGTCCGACTCCAGTTTCGCAAGCCGATCGGCATGAGGCTGTATGATCGAGGGGAAATCAGGTATCGCGCTGGGAAGGGATTCGTAGGCCATGGCATCGAGCCATGGTCCAAAGACGAAGAGTACCGCGAAGGCCAGGGCCAACAAGATTCGAACGGGGGATAGCTGAAACAATCGCGCCTGCTGGCGCATCGCGCGACTCTGTCGTTGAGCCAACGTCATGGGAGGCCAGTTAGGTGCCTTGGAAGCAGGTCTTGAGAAAAACAGCGGTAGCCTCCCAGGCTTCTGCCGTCGCGTCAGCCCGATAGTTCTCCACCCGTTGCTCGTTGCCAAAGGCATGGGGGGCATTGGGGTAGGTCTTGATCTCGACGCGTTTCTTGTGCTCGGACGCAGCGGCGCGAAGCCGGTCCACATCGCCACTCGGCACCCATTGATCCTGCCCTGCCTGGTGATAGAGCAGGGGAGGGTACAAATCCTTGATCTCGGTCGCAGGCTGCGCCACCCGTCCGTAATAGGAGACCGCCGCCCTGAGCCGTTTCCGCTGACAGGCGAACCGGATCGCGTAAAATCCGCCCATGCCGTAGCCGATGACTCCGTGGATGTTTTGCTTGATATGATCGCGCGTATTCAGAAATTCGCAGCAGGAATTGATGTCTTGCAAGACGAACGTTTCGTTCAGTTTGGCCATGAGCGCATCCGCGACTTCTGCATTCGCTGTCACCATGCCGCCCAATCGCCCGTATAAATTCGGAATGATAACGCCGTAGCCTTCACAGGCCAGTCTGGCTCCGAGATCCTTGATCTGCGCGGTCAGTCCCCACTCTTCATGGAGGAGAACGAGCCCTGGATAGAGCCCTTTAGGCTGGGGCCAGAACTGCACACATTCGACATGCACATGTTTTGACACGCGAGTCTGGATATAGGGATCGACGGCGGCGTCTGTCAGAGTCGGAATGGCGATGCCGCTCGGAAAACGTGCGGTGCCTGTCCCAATTTGATCGAGGGTAAATGGAGCGATGGCGGATATCATTGCGGCAATCCCTTTTCCATCAAGGCTTTGCGGGTGTGCCCTGTTCAGCTAGGGCTAATCCAACGCACGGTACTATAGGGATTGCGCCGTCTGGTTGTCAATCTGGCAGCCAAAGACTGGTTAGAGCAAAAATATTTATAAGTGGGCTAAAGATTGAGACAAAGGATTTAGTTATGCAGGTGTACGGCTATATTAGGGTGAGCACCCTTCCAGCTGGTGGCCGGCGGTAGTGGGGAGGTTGCTCCTCAGGGATGGGCCTCCGGCCGCAGCCGACGATTCTTGCCACGCTCCGTGCCTTCGTCCATGCCATTCGGATGAAGACGCCCCCTCCAATTATCGGGCGCGGTAGCTGCCGCACTGTTGAGGGGGCCAACGCCTGCTACCAGTTGGCAGAACAGCGCGGGGCCATCGTCAACGTGCTTCAGTACGCGGGGAGACCTGCTAGGCCTCGGCTACGATGTGCGTGTCTGTTTCTTCGACTCCCTCGATCTGATGAATCTTCGTGATCACCGCATCAGAGAGGGCCCGTTCGTCCGCCACGCTCATAAAAACAATGATGTCAGGCCGCCCGAAACAGGAATGGGCCTGCTCGACGCCTGGGAGGCGCTTAAGAGATTGCAGCACGTCTTTCGTTCGTCCGGCTTTGACCTTGATCAGAATATACGCTTTCGTGGCCATGGTATCCTCCCTGTTACGGTTACGGTGCGCCGCCCGGCATTTCTCGCCGTCGCTGCGCAAACACCTGATGAAACGTTTGACCCCGTTGCATGAAAGCAGTCTGCGCCTTCGCCACAAGTCCCATCAACCGATCGAAATCATCCCGACTGACGTTGAACTGGCGAAAGCCAGGACCGAGTAACGCTTGCTGATCGGAAGCTGTCGCCATCCACTGTTTATTGAGCGCTTCTAGTACCTCAGAAGTCCAGCCCCATACGCGAAATCTGGAGAGGCTGTCACTGGCAGACCCTTCCTCCTGCGTGGCCAAGGCCTGACTCAGAAATCTCTGGAGGGCAGGATCGTGACTTTTCATAAAAGCGGATTGAAATTGGATGACTAGCTTGATGATGCGATTCGCCTCAGGGGTCTCTTCCTGTGGCAGCACATCCGCATCCTGCAGCGTCGCCAGGACTGCCATGGATGCGCCGATGGGTCCGGATGGGGTAACGCCACGGCCAGGAACTTGAGCTGAGACAGAATTGTCAAATCCCAGGATCAAGCCGTCGAGGAGACAACAGAAAAGCAAAGAGCCTAAAAGAATACCCATTGTGTAATTATACAGATGAAATAAAACCATATCACGCGGTTTTCGTATGCTCAGTCGAAACAGAAGGTTACGGCTTTTATAGTTCAGTAGCCTTTCACCTTGTGGCCAGGGCCCGGCAGCGCCATTGGTAGCGCCAGGATGAGATCCCTACGAATGCTAGTTGAAGCCGCGCCTCCTGAAGCGGTATTGTGTCCTGGGCATTTTAGCCAGGGAGCTCCTGGAGCAGGCGCTGGCAAAGCTCGGATTGCCTGTGCGAGCCGGTGGGCGCACTGTGCGGATCGCGAGGACTATTGCAACCTTGCAGACTCTGATACGATTGAGCCGGCGCATCTGACGGAAGCGATTCACTATCGGAGTCTCGACCGACGAATGGAGGGTTAAGGAATGTTGGTGCCAACGATGAAAGTCTTTATCTGGTGGTTTGTGGTCGGCTCGCTCATGGCACTCGCCGTGATCATGCTGCAGGGCGGCATCAGGGAAGTCATGCAAGCGCAGGGGTCCGTGTGGGAGCTCAAACTGGTCGAGCTGTTCACGACCATCATGGGCGGGGGGCTGCTCGGAGGCTGTCTCGCTTTAATCCTGGATCGGATCAGAAAAATCTGATTCGCGTTCACTTCGTAGGGAAATGAGGATCGACATGGATGTGGAAGTAGGGTCAAACCTGTACCGGAACACCGACGGCACGATCGAGGTCGAGGGCATTCCGCAGATTCAGCTCGCCTTGAAACAGACGACTGGCGCCTTGCTCGTCAATTTCGCCCTGTTCGATGCGGCAGGGAAGGTAACCGCTAAGCTGAACGACAGCACCCTGATGATTAACGAGAAACGTGCCTACGCAGTCACCACGACGCCAAAGATCCTGGAGCTCACCCATCTGACATCGGGAAACGTGATCTTGAAGATGGAGCTAAAAACACCGGACCTGGTGGCCTTCACGAAGGGGGCCTTCCACACGATCAAAGGGCACTTGTTCGAAGTCTCTCCCACCGAGTGGAAAATCGACAAGCTCCGTGCCAGCGGCACGACGCAAGATGTGAAGGGCGGGTCCGTCGTCCTGGGTTAAAAACCAGAAAGACGGACTCGGTCTTAGGCTGTGACTGACGAAGTAATCACGATCTGTTGATCTTGCAGATCCACGGTCGCCGTATCCCCCTCGCGCAACTCGCCCTTGATTAATTGCCGCGCCATCGGTGTTTCCAGTTCCTGCTGAATCAACCGCTTCAAGGGTCTCGCGCCATAGACCGGATCGTACCCGCGCTCACCCAGGTGCCGTAAGGCAGCCGGCGTGATGATGAGGGTGATCCTTCGTTCTGCCAACCGGGCCCGTAACCGCTCCAGCTGAATCTCTGCGATTTTTGCCAGCTGCTCTGCTTCCAGCGGATGGAAAACCACTGTCTCATCCACACGATTCAAAAACTCAGGCCGGACATGTTCGCGCAGTTCCACCATCACAAGGGCACAGACTTCGTCATACGACGCGCGCCGTTGCTGGGCCTCCAGGATCTGCGGGCTGCCGATGTTCGAGGTCATGATCAAGACCGTATTTTTAAAATCGACGGTCCGTCCCTGCGAGTCCGTCAGCCGGCCGTCGTCCAGCACTTGGAGCAGAAGATTGAAGACATCGTGATGGGCTTTTTCGATTTCGTCGAACAGGATGACGGAGAAGGGCCGCCGCCGGACCGCTTCCGTCAATTGCCCGCCTTCTTCATAGCCGATATAGCCGGGAGGGGCGCCGATCAAACGGGCCACCGTATGCTTCTCCATATATTCGGACATGTCGATCCGCACTAAGTTCGCCTCGTCATCGAAAAGTGTCATGGCCAGCGCCCGCGCCAACTCGGTCTTGCCGACGCCGGTCGGACCGAGAAAGAGGAACGACCCGATAGGCCGGTTTGGATCTTTAATGCCGGAGCGCGCCCGGAGGACCGCATCGGCCACGGCTTCGACCGCTTCATTCTGGCCAACCACCCGCTGATGGAGCAGTTGTCCCAGCTTTAAGAGTTTTTCCGTTTCGCCTTCGACGAGCCGTGTGACGGGGATACCGGTCCAGCGGCTCACAATGGCCGCGATGTCGTCTTCATCAACCTCTTCCTTGAGCAACCGGCGTTCGCCCTGTTTTTCGCCAAGCTGCTCCTGCTCCAGGGCCAGTTCCCGCTCTAAGCGGGGCAGTTCTCCGTACCGCAGCTCCGCCACGCGGTTCAAATCATACGCCCGCTCAGCCCGCTCCATCGATTGTTTAACCGCTTCCATCGCCTCCCGCATTTTGCGCAGCTTCGCCACAGAGGTTTTCTCTGAATCCCAGCGTGTCGTGAGTTCCCGCAGGACTTCTTGTTTCTCGCCCAACTCCAGTTCCAGCGTGGCAAGCCGCGCCTGGCTGGCCTGGTCCTGTTCTTTTCGCAAGGCCTCCCGCTCGATCTCCAACTGCAGCACCTTGCGCGAGACTTCGTCCAGTTCCGCGGGCAAACTGTCGATTTCCGTCCGTAAACGGGCCGCCGATTCATCTACCAGGTCGATGGCCTTGTCGGGGAGAAAGCGATCGGCGATATAGCGGTTTGACAGTTTCGCCGCTGCGACCAGCGCCGCGTCTTTGATCCGCACCCCATGGTGCACTTCATACCGTTCCTTGAGTCCGCGCAGAATCGAGATGGTATCTTCCACTGAGGGCTGATCGACCAATACCGTTTGGAACCGCCGTTCCAGCGCCGCATCTTTCTCGATATGTTTTCTATATTCATCCAGCGTGGTCGCGCCGATGAGGTGCAATTCGCCGCGGGCCAACATGGGCTTTAGCAGGTTGGCTGCGTCCATCGACCCCTCCGCCGCTCCGGCTCCCACGACCGTATGGAGCTCGTCGATGAAGAGGAGGATCTGGCCCTCTGCCGTCTGCACTTCTTTCAAGACGGCTTTCAATCGCTCTTCGAACTCGCCGCGAAACTTCGCCCCCGCGACCAGCGATCCCATGTCGAGGGCGATCACGCGCTTCTGCTTCAGCCCTTCCGGGACATCTCCTTTGATGATGCGGGAGGCCAGCCCTTCCACGATGGCGGTTTTCCCGACGCCTGGCTCGCCGATCAGTACAGGATTATTTTTAGTGCGGCGCGACAGGATCTGCACGACACGGCGGATTTCGTCATCCCGTCCGATGACCGGGTCTAGCTTCCCGTGCCCCGCTAATCTGGTCAGGTCGCGACCGTATTTTTCTAGCGCCTGGTAGGTCCCTTCCGGGTCCTGGCTCGTGACCCGTTGCGAGCCTCGTACTTGTTGCAGTGCCCCCAGGAGCCGTTCCTTTGTCAGACCCAGCTTCTTGAAGACACCTCCTTCCTGGACCATGGCGAGGATGAGGTGTTCAACACTCAGATAATCGTCTTTGAGCGTGTGCTGCTCGTCTTCAGCTTTGGCCAAGACCTGGCTGAGCCTGGAGGTCACGTGAAGCTGTCCCGGGCCAGCTCCGGCCCCCTGGACCTGCGGCAGCTTCGTGAGTGCCTGTTCTACGGCCTGGCGAACAGACGAGGCGGATACTCCCGCCTGGTCGAGGAGCGAGGGGGCGAGACCGCCGTCCTGTTCCACTAGCGACAGTAAGAGATGCTCCACCTCAATACCCTGATGGCTTCGCCGTGAGGCATGGGAGGAAGCCCTCTGAAGGGCCTCTTGCACTTTGACGGTCATGCGGTTCATGTCCATTCGGTACTCTTCTCCCTTTGGCGGTGTATGCAGCTGCGTATCTACATAATCATAGGATAGGGGAAGTCAACCTTCCGAGAGCATGGCTTGACCGGAGAAGTTCTCGCAGACTATTGTCTCGCATGCTGCAGATTCTAGCTGAAACGATCGAACTCTACCGAACCGTCTTCAGAAAAACGGGACAATCGCTCGCCCGAGGCTGGATGACGATGCTGGCGGTAGTCGGGTTCGGGCTTCTGTTAGTCCTGGCCTCGCAACTCGCCGCGCCACTCGGCATTATCGGAGGCTTCCTCCTTGGCGCAGCTAATGCGCTCCTGGTCGGCGCGACCTTAAGCCTGGTCGAGCAATCGATCACCCATAGCAGAGTCCTGACGCTCTACGACATTCGCGATAGCCTCGGGCATTATTTCTGGGATGTGATCGGCGTCGGATTCGTGCTCTGGCTACCGCTCATGGCGCTCGACATGAGCATGCAGACGAACCCCTATGGGCAGCTCCTTTCGTACGCAGTGCTCCTGCTACTGTTCCTTTTGCTCAACCCGGCTCCGGAAGTGATCTATCAAGTGCGCCATGATTCTCCGCTGGACGTCTTCAAGAGCTCCTATGAATTTATCCTTGAAAATTGGATCGAATGGTTTCTTCCCTTGGCGCTGGTCCTGATTCCCACTGTCCTCTCACCGATGGGGCTACAATCATTTTTCTCCCTCTCCAGCCGAGTGGGACGGGGAGCGGGGTTGGATTTCTTCCAGCTCCTCGTCCTGCCCTTCGGGATCCTGGGAAGCTGGTTGGACTATGCCGGCATTCCTTCCTCGATCAGCTGGTATCTCGGCCTGCTCCTCACGCCGCCGCTGGCTGTGGTCATGCTCTTGTTCCGCGGCCATCTCTTTGCCTCGCTCCACGGTTTCTCCCGCCGCCAACGACGATTTGCCTCGCCATTCAACGGTTCGTGATTTCACGCCAATAGCGGAACGACGAGCCCGAGGGGAGGCATTGGA
>Ga0208960_1000038_pt1 | contig 64018 bp, 61 predicted proteins | sample GreLakmeON33MSRF_FD_187703 | JGI IMG/M metagenome (GOLD analysis project Ga0208960, IMG submission 187703) | Freshwater lentic microbial communities from great Laurentian Lakes, MI, USA - Great Lakes metaG ON33MSRF (SPAdes) | ecosystem: Environmental > Aquatic > Freshwater > Lake | place: Great... | reverse complement strand
ATTGTTGGGATTACTGGGCACTGTGTTTGGTATGATCCAGGTGTTCAGCGAAATCATGTTGCAGGGCACTGGTAATGCGAACGCGCTGGCCGGGGGCATCTCCGTGGCCTTGATCACCACGGCGGCTGGACTCACCGTCGCTATCCCCACCTTCATGTTTCATCGCTATTTCACTCGCAAGGTTGATTCGCTGGTGCTGAATCTGGAGCAGGAGTCCATCAAACTCGTGGATGCCTTGCACAGCGATCGCACTGTCGAAGTGAAGTAACAGTGAACTTGCCAGGCAGCTGGTGGAGGTCAGGTGAAATTTAAACGCAGGGTACAGGAAGAATTGGCGATCAATATCACGCCGTTGATTGATGTCGTCTTTCTATTACTGATTTTCTTTATGGTCACGACCACCTTTAATCGCGAGACGCGCCTGCTGGTGAATCTGCCCGAGGCCAATGCCGAGTTGGCGGAAAGCATGCCGACCCAGATCGAGGTCATCGTCGCCCGTGATGGTACCTATTCCATTAATGGCAGGGTGCTGGTAAATAATCGTTTCGATACCTTGATGCGCGGTCTGGAACTGGAGTCCAATGGTGATCGTAGCCTGCCGATTCTGTTGATTGCCGATGCCGAGGCGACCCATCAATCGGTAGTCACCGCGATGGATGGCATCGGACAGTCGGGATTTACCCGCTTGAATATCGCGACGCAGCGCGCTGAAACCGAGGAAACGTTGCGTACCAATCCCAACTAGGTACACTCGCTCCCCTCTGACCGAAAATCCGGACTCTGGAACCAAGCGCTAGCAACATGACCCAAATCCCCAGTGCAAACCCCGAATACACCACCTGGCGCCTCTATCGCCGACTGTTCACCTATGTGGCGCCCCACCAACTGGCTATTTGGGGCAGCCTGATTGGCTTCCTGATCTTTGCCACCACCAGTCCTGCCACGGCCGCCTGGCTGGGCTGGACCGTCGATGCGATCAACAGGGGGGATTATGCCGATCTGCGTCTGCTGAGCCCGATTCTGTGCGTGGCAATTGTGCTGGTGCGTGGTATCGGCGGCTTTCTTGGCAGCTATTCTCTCGCCTTCATCGCCAACAATGTCATGCATAAATTGCGCTGCGAGCTTATGGAGCACCTGATCGTGCTGCCTGCCAAGTATTACGACCAGACCACCACTGGCCGCCTGGTATCGAAACTCACCTATGATGTGCAACAAATAATGGGAGCTGCGAGTAATGCGCTTGTGGTCATTGTGCGTGAAGGCTTATCCGTGGTGGGCCTGCTTGGGTATTTGTTATACATCGACTGGCGCCTGACCATGTCATTCCTGATCGTGACTCCGTTTGTTGGCCTGGTGGTGCGAGTTGCGTCAAAACGGTTTCGTCGTTACAGCACACAGATGCAGGCTTCCATGGGCGACGTCACCCAGATCACGACCGAGTCGATCAAGGGCCATCGGGTCATTCGCACATTCAATGCCAAGGATTTTGTTACGCGCAACCTGTCCCGAGCCAGCGACCGTAATCGCCGCCAGAACATGAAGATGGCGATGACGGAGAATGTCGCCACACCGATTACGCAACTGATAGTGTCCATGGCAATGGCGATATTAATCTGGCTGGCAATGTCGCCGGAATTTTTCCTGGAAAAAAGTTCCGGACAGTTTGTCGCATTCCTGGGAGCTGCCGGTTTGCTTGCCAAACCGATGCGACAATTGTCTCAGGTCAACGCAGTCATCCAGCGTGGCATGTCTGCGGCCTTCAGTATTTTTACCTTGCTCGATGAACGGGCAGAAACCGATACTGGTACGCGCGTAATAGAGAGAGTGCAGGGCCGCGTCGCATTCAAAAATGTGAGCTTTGCCTATAATGCGGACGCGACTGCGCTGCGCGATATCAATTTTATTGCCGAGCCCGGCAAGTCGATTGCGCTGGTAGGCAAGTCTGGAAGTGGCAAGTCAAGTCTGGTCAGTCTGATCCCGCGCTTCTATGAATTTGGCAGTGGCGAGATTCTGCTCGATGGGGTGCCGCTAAACGAGTTCACTCTGCACAACCTGCGCCAGCACATTTCCCTGGTGACACAACAGGTCGTGCTGTTCAGCGGCACTGTGGCTGAAAATATCGCCTATGGTTTCGAGTCTGTAACTCGCGAGAAAATAATCAGTGCCGCCACTAGCGCCCATGCCATGGAATTTATCGAACAACTTCCGCAAGGACTCGATACTGAAGTCGGCGATGATGCACGCCTGTTGTCCGGCGGTCAAAGGCAGCGCATTGCGATTGCGCGGGCTCTATTAAAAGACGCACCAATCCTGATTCTGGACGAGGCAACGTCAGCTCTGGATTCGGAATCTGAGCAGCATATCCAGGTTGCCCTAAAGACCCTGATGCGCGGGCGCACCACATTTGTTATCGCGCATCGCCTGTCTACCATCGAAAACGCCGATCTCATTTTAGTTCTGCATGAGGGTTGTATAGTAGAATCCGGCACACATGCAGAATTGATTGCCAGAGGTGGTCAGTATTCAAGGCTGCATAAAATTCAATTTTCGGAGACGGATACGGCAGCTGCTGGATGAAGTTTATTGAGCGCGCATGGTACGACAACGCAGGTTGGCTGATTTTATTATGGCCACTGTCGCTTGTTTTTCAAATGCTGGTAAGCGTGCGCCGCAAGCTACAACAGCGCACAGTCAGGCCAGCTTATCTCAAGGTGCCGGTTGTCATTATCGGAAATATCTCGGTAGGTGGAACTGGCAAGACTTCGCTACTCATTACCCTCGTTAAGCACTTTAAAGCCGCAGGCTATTCACCCGGTGTCGTGAGTCGGGGCTATGGTGCAAGTGCGCGGGTATTTCCGTACCAGGTAAATGCTGATTCCGATGTAACTCAATGCGGTGATGAACCTTTATTGATTCAACAACGGACGGGTTGCCCAGTGGTGGTAGACCCGAACCGAAATCGTGCTGTGCAATATTTGCTTGAACATAACAAGGTTAATTTGGTATTTAGCGATGATGGTTTGCAGCACTACAAGCTATATAGGGATATTGAAATCGCAGTGGTCGATGGTCAACGTCTGTTCGGTAATGGATTCTCATTGCCGGCTGGACCGCTGCGCGAACGGGCAGGACGACTGCAACAAGCAGACTTTATTGTAATTAACGGCACCCCGGCCAAAGCACTGGCAGCGTTGGAGCGGGCGAGTGTGATGAAAGTGGAGCCGCGCTATCTGGTAAATCTGAAGAGTGGCGAGCGGAAACTACTGGCTGGCGCACCGTTCAGTATGGGCAATATAGTGCAGGCGGTGGCCGCGCTGGGCAATCCAGAGCGATTCTTCGCGGCGCTGAGCTTGCTGCCTTATCAAATCAAGCGGATCCCTTTTCCTGATCATCATAGTTTTAGTGAGTCAGACTTCGAGTCTGGTAAGCTTGATCCTCACCAGCCAATCGTCATGACGGAAAAGGATGCGGTAAAATGCCAGTCATTCGCCCGCGCCAACTTCTGGTCACTCGCGATAGAGATTGAGTTGGACAAAGAATTTGTCGCGGCCCTGACTCAGCGCATCACTGCCTGCAAGACCTCTATTCAGGCACAACGCCAAGCCTGAGATCAGGTTTCGGGTCCATGCCCGGGGTCGCTTTAAAAACCCAAAACCAAGGAAAGCCCCATGCTTGATCAAAAATTGCTCAGCATCCTGGCCTGTCCAGTGTGCAAAGGTGATCTGTACTATGACAAAAAAGCCAAGGAGTTGATTTGCCGTCTCGATCGTCTGGCCTATCCGGTGCTCGATGGTGTACCGGTAATGCTCAGCACTGAGGCGCGCCAGCTTAGTCTCGAAGAACGGGAACAATTCCGATGAGTTTCTCGGTGGTCATCCCAGCACGCTTTGGCGCTACCCGCCTGCCGGGTAAACCATTATTAGATATCTGCGGTAAGCCGATGATTCAGCACACTTTTGAGCGAGCGATGGCGAGTTCAGCAGCGGCCGTTTACATCGCCACAGACGATGAGCGTATCCGCGCCGTAGCAGAAGGTTTTGGTGCTAGGGTGTGCATGACCGCCAGCAGCCACCGTTCTGGCACCGATCGCATTCAGGAAGTTACTGCACAATTGCAGCTGCCGCCGACCCATATCGTGGTGAACGTTCAAGCCGATGAGCCGCTGCTGCCCCCGCAAGCGATCAATCAGGTAGCAAGCAACCTGGCGCTGCATCCGACAGTGGGTATTGCCACATTATGCGAAATCATTACCAGCAAGGACGAAATTGACGACCCGAATTCCGTAAAAGTCGTGCTTAGCCGGCAAGGGCGGGCACTCTATTTCAGTCGTTCCACCATTCCCTGGCATGCCAGTGCGTCCGCCAAGAATTGCTACCGTCATATCGGCATCTACGCCTACCGAGTGGCGGTGCTGAATGAGTTCGTGCAGTGGCCCGTAACAGAGCTCGAACTGGTGGAGAAGCTGGAACAACTGCGGGCCTTGTATAACGATGTGGCAATTCACGTCGAAGTCTCCGCGCTGCAGATTCCACCCGGAGTAGATACCGAGCGTGATCTGGAGAGCGTCCGTGCACACTTGCGCGGGCAGCAGCGCAATGAGTGAGCTCATTTGCGAACAATTTGATTTAACTCCTTGTAATAGCTTCGGTATTAAGGTGTATGCCGCTGGCTTCGCCAGCGTTCACGATTTGAACGAACTGCACGCGGCATTGGCCTACGCCTCGCGTCATGGCTTGCCGGTGCAGATTCTCGGCAGTGGCAGCAATGTGCTGTTTACGGCGGATTATCCAGGCCTGGTAGTACAGATGAATTTCCAGGGCATCGAACATCTGAACGAGCAGGGGCTGGTGCGCGCAGGAGCCGGTCAGAACTGGCATGAATTTGTTGTATATTGCCTGAAGAATAATTTGTATGGCCTTGAAAATCTTGCGCTTATCCCCGGCACAGTTGGTGCGGCACCAATCCAGAATATTGGCGCTTATGGGGTGGAGCTGGAACAGTTTGTAGTGCTGGTGGAAGTCTTTGATACGCACTCAGGTGCGGTCACGCAGATGTCACGTAGCGAGTGTGAGTTCAGCTACCGCGATAGTGTGTTCAAGACCAGCAATAGCCCGACTTTGTTGGTGTTGTCGGTTACCTTGCAACTGCATACAGTGCCGGCACCGAATTGGAGCTATAAAGCCCTGCAAGAGGCTCTGGGCGCGGACAGCGTCTCTGCCTCGCCGCAACAAATTTTTGACACAGTATGCCAAATCAGGCGCAGCAAGCTGCCGGATCCAGCGCTTCTGGGCAACGCTGGGAGTTTTTTCAAGAATCCGATTGTGTCTCGCTCCAAGTATGCAAATCTGCTTAAAGAACATCCTGCAATTCCTTGTTATGAAACAGAAGATTCCCAATTTGTTAAAATACCCGCCGCCTGGTTACTGGAGCAACTGGGTTGGAAAGGGCGACGTCGCGGTCAGGCCGGTGTGCACGCTCAACATGCCTTGGTTTTGGTCAACCTCGGCCAGGCGCGTGGTGACGAAATCATGCTGCTGGCCCAGGAAATGAGCAGTTCGGTACTAAGCCATTTCGGAATTGCACTGGAAACCGAAGTGCACATCATCTAGTTCTCGCGTTGACCGATCACACTATTGGGGTAGCGGCGCCAGGCCTTGCTTAAAACTGTGAACCAGTTCCCGTTTTATCGTGACTGATTTGTCGGGCTTGAAACTATCGTGCTATTGAACCCACTAGGAATAACGTGGGATAGCACGTAAAATCAATCTGAAAGATCAATCAGTAAAAGCAGCCACTATGTTTGCATCCAAGTCTTCAATCAAGATTTCAAGTCCAGCAGGCAGCCACCGGATTCGCATCCTGCTGGTGGATGATCACCAGCTCACACGCAGCGGGATTGCACGTCTGCTGCGCGATGAAGCAGATCTCGAAGTGGTAGGCGAGGTAGGCAGTGGTGAAGCGGCTCTCGACTATGTCCAGCGCCATCCCTTTGCGCGTCCCGATGTCATTCTTACGGATGCCCGCATGACAGGTATCGGCGGGGTCGAAGCGACGCATCAGCTCTTGAGTCAGTTTTCTGATTTAAAGGTTCTGGGTGTGTCTTCCATTGGCTCGGGGGTGGTGCAATCCCAGATGCTACGGGCAGGAGCCTTAGGTTTTATTACTAAAAACAGTACAGTAGCAGAACTTGTTAAAGCGCTGCGTATGGTTGCTTCCGGACAACACCATGTAAGCACTGAGGTTGCGAGCCAGCTCGCCCTCGATCCATTCAATCAGCACGGGAAGCCTTTGTTCGACAAGTTGTCACGTCGTGAGATGCAGATATCACAGATGCTGACTGACGGTAAGAAAGTGAGCCAAATCTCTGAATACCTTAAATTAAGTCCCAAGACAGTCTATAGCTATCGTTACCGTATATTCGAGAAGTTGGGCATCCGTAGCGATGTCGAATTGACCATCCTTGCCGTCAAGCACGGCCTCACCGAGAATATCCGCGGGCTGGAAACTCTGCCCGTGTATCGCGACTTGGTTGGCTAGCAACTCCTATTCCTGTAGTAGATAAGAATACGTTCGTTATCTATTGTTTTAGAAGCTAATTTAAGTTAACCATTAAGTAGCATCTTGGAATTCAGCCGCGCGTATTGAGACGCGGCGCCCCTTCCAGTACCCTCGCCATTCGCATATCACTGCAGCATTGGTCCCATGCCCGCCAAGCCAAGCAATACATTTGATCACAAAGGTTTCCTCGCCACGCTTACCAGTCGTCCCGGTGTGTACCGCATGCTGGACGCACAGGGTGGCGTCCTCTATGTGGGCAAGGCGCGCAACCTGAAGCTGCGGGTGGGTAGCTATTTCCGCGCCTCCGGGCTGTCGACAAAGACCCTGGCGTTAGTGGAAAAGATCGCGGCCATGGAAGTGACCGTGACCAACAGCGAAACCGAGGCGCTGCTGCTGGAGCAGAGTCTGATCAAGGCGCACCGGCCGGCGTATAACATCCAGTTACGGGACGACAAGTCGTATCCCTATATCTTTCTTTCTGATCAGGATACCTATCCGCGGCTAACGTTCTATCGCGGCTCGCGCAAGCGCAAGGGTCGCTTCTTTGGGCCTTACCCCAGCGCCCATGCCACTCGGGAGACTCTTCAGATTCTGCAAAAAGTATTCCGCGTAAGGCAATGTGAAGACAGCTATTTCAAAAATAGATCCCGTCCCTGTCTGCAATACCAGATTGAGCGTTGCACGGGTCCTTGCGTGAATTTGATCTCGCCCCAGGACTATGCCCGTGACGTGCATTACTCCACGCTGTTCCTGCGGGGTAAAAGCAATCTGCTGGTGCGTGAGCTGACCACCAACATGGAAGCGGCGGCGCTCAGTGAGAACTTCGAAAAGGCTGCCACAATACGTGACCAACTTATTGATTTACGTAGAATTCAGGAGCAGCAGTTTGTGGCGAATCAGGGCCAGGATGCGGACATATTGGCAGCTGAACTGAGGCAGCCTTATGTGTGTGTGCACGCCATCTATGTTCGTTCCGGCCGGATTATAGGCAGCAAGAGCCATTTCCCGCGCTTCCGTCTGGCGGAAACAGCTGGTGAAGTGCTGGCAGCCTTTATCTCGCAAACCTATCTGGGTGATACCAAAGCCAGCAACATCCCGGCCGAGATCATTGTGCCGGAAGTATTGGAAGATGGGCCTGGTCTGCAGGCAGCACTGTCCTATGTGGCTGAACGCAAGATCAAGCTGTCGATGCGGGTTCGCGGACATCGCGCCCAGTGGTTGCAACTGGCGGTCACGAATGCCCGGGAATCGATCCAGAGCCACATAAGCACAAAAGAGAACATTCATCAGAGATTCAGCGCGTTGCAGGAGGCTCTTAAACTGGATTCTGTACCGGCACGCATTGAGTGCTTCGATATTAGCCATACCGGCGGTGAGGGCACTGTTGGCGCCTGTGTGGTGTTTGACGAGAACGGGGCGGTGAAAAGTGATTATCGTCGCTTCAACGTTAAGGACATCACCCCGGGGGATGACTACGGGGCTATGGAGCAGGTGCTGGATCGGCGTTTCAAGCGGCTAGCCAAGGGTGAGGCCAAGCTACCCGATATCCTCTTGATTGATGGTGGCAAGGGCCAGTTAACCCAGGCTCATGGCATGCTGGGGAAGTTTCAGCTGCAGGACATTGTGCTACTTGGCATCGCCAAAGGCATAAGCCGCCGGGCCGGCCAGGAGACCTTGTTCCTGCGTGAGGGTGAACGGCACCGGGAAATCGTTATGGTGAGCGAGTCACCGGCATTACACCTGTTGCAGCAGGTCAGGGATGAGGCGCATCGTTTCGCTATCACCGGGCATCGTCAACGCCGCAGCAAGGCCCGTAACGTGTCAACCCTGGAGGAAATTGCGGGTCTGGGACCGAAACGCCGCCGGGAGTTGCTCAGGCACTTCGGCGGGCAGCAGGAAGTTAAAAAGGCCAGTGCAGCAGAAATTTCGAAAGTGACTGGGATTAGTAAGAAATTGGCCGAAACCATATATGAGTATTTGCATAGCAATTAGTGCCCCAGTTATTTCAGGAGTCTCCGGACATTGCCGATGTTGGCTACTACTCACATCACCATTAGTATACAACACGTTGTTTTTATAAAAGAAAAAAATAAAGAAAAACTCACATGAATACCGCCAATCTGGTCACGATGAGTCGCATTGCCCTAACTCCGGTGGTAGTGGGCTGCTATTATTCTGGCCTGCCATCAGGTCAGTTGTTAGCGACGGTGGTGTTTATCATCGCCAGCATCACCGATTGGTTAGACGGCTATTTGGCCAGAAAACTTGACCAGACTTCTGAGTTCGGCGCATTCCTCGATCCGGTGGCTGACAAAGTGTTGGTAACGGTAGTGCTGATACTGCTGGTCACCAGTCACGCCAATCTGCTTATCCCCACCGTGATTATCATCACGCGGGAGATTCTGGTGTCCGCGTTGCGGGAATGGATGGCGAGCCGGGGCCAGCGCAATATGGTCGCCGTGGCGTTTTCCGGGAAGTTGAAGACGACGCTACAAATGATAGCGATTGGAGCCTTGCTGCTGGTGTCGGACGCGACGCCGGCATTGCTGTGGCAATTCGGCTTTACCTTGGTCAATATTGCCGCGCTCCTGAGCCTGTGGTCCGGCTATCAGTACTTTAAAAAAGCCTGGGTGGTGTTGTTTCCCACCGACCAGGCAAAAGACCCGAAACACAGGTAGCACGCGGATTAGCGCTTGACTTGATGCATGCAGGCATTAGAATGAGCGCCTCTTTTTAGCACCACTTTTTGCGGCACTACTTATAATCGTTACAGCTTGACCAGTAATTGATGACGCCACCAAAGCGTCGTGCAACGGGTCAATAGCAAGTCTCCAGATTTAGCGGGAATAGCTCAGTTGGTAGAGCACGACCTTGCCAAGGTCGGGGTCGCGAGTTCGAATCTCGTTTCCCGCTCCATTTCTTGTTGCAGCAAGCCTCTGTTTCATTGCGATATTCAGACTTAAACACTGGGTAATCAAATGCTTGTAATGCCAAGTTCAGAAATAATAGAGCTTCCAGGTAGACGCCAGATATGAGCGATAAGCCGCAGCCAGCTGGCGCTAATGCCATGCCATCGACTACTGATAACAGCGTGTTGCAGATATTGCAGCCCCATCTCGCCGATCTTGGCGACTTCATGGTGCGACGTGCCTTGCCGTCGCGGCTACAGCGCAAAGTCGGTCCCTGGATATTTTTTGATCACGCTGGCCCGGCGCAGTTCGCACCCGGCACCGGCGTCGATGTGCGTCCTCACCCCCATATCAACCTGGCCACAGTGACTTACATGTTCGAAGGTCAGTTCCTGCATCGCGACTCCATTGGCAGCGTACAGGTGATCAAGCCCGGCGATATTAATCTGATGGTGGCAGGCAAGGGCATCGTCCATTCTGAGCGCACCCCGCCGGATCTGCGCCGTGCTGGTCACACCTTGCACGCGTTGCAGTTATGGTTGGCATTGCCGGAAGCAGATGAGGAGATGGAGCCGGCTTTCTATCACTATCCCGCGGCACAATTGCCGGTCACTGCAATCAACGGAGTCCAGCTGCGGGTGCTGATGGCCACTGCTTTCGGCCTCACGTCACCGGTAAAGACCTTTGCCCAAACCCTTTATATAGAAGCACTTTTGCAGAAGGGTCAGCGTCTGCTAGTACCCCACGCCGAGGAGCGAGCTGTGTATGCTGCGAAGGGAAGCTTGAGTATCGAAGGTACTCACATCGATGAGTTCTCGATGGCCATCTTAGGCGCAGCTAAAGACATCACCTTGGAGGCCGCAACTGATTGTCGTGTGGCGGTGATTGGTGGCGAAAAGCTCAGCGCGCGCTTCATGGAATGGAATTTCGTCTCCAGCCGCCAGGAGCGTATCACCCAGGCAAAACAGGATTGGCAGGCAAGACGTTTTGCCACCGTGCCGGGTGACGGGTGATGCCCAGGAATTTATTCCATTGCCTTGATAGCAAAGCACTAAGTGTCTATTGGCAGTGATAAATGTATGCCGAACGCAAAGGCTTTTGGTATAGTTCTCCCTCGCAAAAAAGCGGCGATTAATGGCTGGATGGCAGAGTGGTCATGCAGCGGACTGCAACTCCGTATACGCCGGTTCGATTCCGACTTCAGCCTCCATTAATCAGTAGTGTCTCGACCCCGATCTGCAGCTCCTGCTGATCATCTGCTTGCAGCTAACCATAGCTAGAAATCCATCTTGAGCCCGGGTGGTGAAATTGGTAGACACAAGGGACTTAAAATCCCTCGACCGCAAGGTCATACCGGTTCAATTCCGGTCCCGGGCACCAACCCAGTTATGTCAACTCAGATGATTAAACAGTGAAATAAAACGCTGCATAAAAAAGGGAGTTTGGCAGCTCCGTTTTACCGTACGAGGTTTAACTCAATTCAAGGTCGGCGTACCAAATCCACCCGGCGTTGATTCATCCAGTATCCGATTCCGACCCACATCATCGCTGCGTGCTTCCAGCAAGCGCCGTGCCGAATCCCGGTCCTGTGCGATTTGCATGCGTGTGCGGCAGGAGCGGGTGCGAATGTTGGAGCCGGTGTTTTGTGAAATAGAACAAATGCGCTCTTCGGCCCGTATATTGTTTTCACCAAATATCAGTAAATGCAGTTCCTCATTGAGTGTGATCAGTTGCTGGCGCTGGGTTTCAGCGATGTCGATGTAACTGGTGGCGTCACCGAGGGTGGTGATGATGGCGCCACTGACTCTGGTCAACTCCGCTTGTTCGCCAGGCTGGAATGAAGCTGGATCTGCGATAGCCAATTGTACACGCATCTGGCTGATGTATTCCAGATAGGACGGTATATCAACTACTGAAGGTGGACGTTCGCTGCTGACACAAGCAGTAAGGACAAGGGTGGCCAACAGGGTGAGCGCGGATCGAGGTATTTTCATTATTGTTTCCTCTGCGTTGGAGGCGGTTAACTAAAGCCTGGTATTGCCATACTGGTAGATCAATCAATCGCTCAGGGTCGCATCGATGGCGCTAAACAGGGCGCCGCGATGGCGACCATAGGTGCCGCCGGTGGCGACCGGCCACGCGCTCAGCACTACGATCACCAGATCTTGTGCTGGATTGATATAGATGCCTTGACCATAGATGCCACTGGCGCGAAATACGCCTTCACCACTGAGCCACCACAAATAGCCATAACCTTCGTTAGCGGGTGAAGGGCTGGTTGCCTCGTGCATCCAGTTTGCTGGCAGTACTTGCGTACCATCCGCGAGCACGCCACCATTCATCGCGAACAGCCCGAGTCGACCATAGTCGCGTAAATTGGCATTGATGCAGCAGCCGCCGCGTTCACCGCCGCCGTTGCCATGGGTCGCCCAGTTGGCGTCGCTCTCCATGCCGAAGGGTTGCCAGATTTTGGTTTCAAGATAGGTGGATAAATTGTTGCCGATGGCAGCGCGAACTATGGCGCCGACCAGATCAGTTTCGCCAGTGTTGTAATTAAAGGTGGTGCCAGGCTGGTTTATTGGTGCTTTCTTGCCAAGGAAATTCAGTAGCTCCACCACATTCGAACTTGGGTAGTTGAAGACGTCATTGTTCGGGTCAGTGTAATCTTCATTCCACTGCGTGCCGGAGGCCATCTGCAATACGTCTTTCAAGGTGGCATCGGCATAGGAGGTATCGCGCAACAGCGGCAGGTAATCCGTGACCTTGTCATCGACACTGCGAATGTAACCATCCGCAATTGCAGCGCCCAGCAGCATGGAAGTTACTGATTTCGCCATTGAGAATGAAACCCACAGACTGTTTTCGGTATTGCCGAGGCCATAGCGCTCCAGCGTGATGACGCCATCCTTGAGTACCAGCAGGCCACCCACGTGGGCCTCGCGCATGAAGTCGTCCACGGAGAATTGGGTTCCGTCTACCTGGTAGCGGAACTCGGTGAAATCACGTTCCTGCTTTGGCAGGGTAAAGGTGTGATCGCCGGCATGAATGGTGCGGGTAGGAGAGAAGGCCGCCCAGTTGCGATACTGGATAATCTGGGAATCGGTGCCGGCACCGTCGCGCTGCCCACCGCTGGCAATAGATTGTGCGTCGGTTGCGGGATCGATCCAGCGTTCCTGGGCGAATGTGATTTGCAATAGTCCGGTTAAAACCAGACTGAACAGAGCGACTGCACGCAGTGGATGTTGCATCGTTATAGCTCCTGAAAGTGAAATTACGCTGACATGCCGCGTGCCGAGATCGGCCAAATCGCGACCACCGTATCATCCTTGATCACATAAAGCTGGTCATACAGATTCACGACCGGATCACAATGGGACACGATAAGCTCCAGTTTGTCTCCGACCTTATACAGGCGTGAAGGAGAGTCTTCATACAGGATCGTGCCAAATTCGTCGGAAGTTGAGCGATAGCTCATGCCTGACTCACCTTTGATGATGGGCCAGGGCTGGTTGATCGTGCAGGCTTTGGCGCCTGCGTCGGAGGTGGCGCGCCCTTCATGCTGATCATTCAATACCGTAGTCATGATCGTTAATGACGCATGGAAATCGGAATAACTGACGGTGTCGGTTGCGCCGCCGATAGCCAGGTACTGCGCGTCCATAAAGATATAGCTGCCGACCTGGACGTCGGTGAGCCCGCGTACCCCATGATCGATGTTATAGGTGCCGGTACCGCCGCCACTGAAGATTTCAGTATTCAGACCAGCCCTTTGCATCAGGTCGAAGGTGTCGGTGGCGGCGCTCATGTGCTCCAGGGTTTGCGCCTTGCGCAGGTCAAAGCCGGCCACGTGTTGCGACCCTGCGTCATAGCACAGCATGCCCATAAAATTAAGTCCTGGTAACTGGTCCACCAGTTGCGCCAAGTCCAGTGCCGGTTGGCCGAACGCTGTGCCGGTGCGACGAATGCCGGGATCTATATCCACGACCACATCGGCAACGATCCCTTTCGAGACTGCGGCTGCCGACAGCAGGCGCGCGTTGGCCGCAGCATCTGTGGCCTGGATAAAGCCGGGACAGCGCTGGCGAAGGTTCATGGCGCGGTTGATCTTGGTGGCAGTGACATTGCCGGTGGTGTTAAGGATGCGATCGATGCCGTTGTCAAACATCACCTCGGCTTCACTGACTTTGGCGGTGCAGATACCGACCGAGCCCCGCTCCATTTGCATGCGGGCAATGGTTGGACATTTATGAGTTTTGCCGTGGGGTCTGCTGGCGATGCCGTTCTGCGCCATGGTCTGCGCCATCTTGTCCAGGTTTGCTTCCAGCAGATCAAGATCGACACACAGGGCCGGCGTGTCCAGTTCCCATTTCGAGACGTTTACAGTCATCTGGCCGTTGCTGTAAAACCCGCGCATCTCCTGTGCGGTATAACCAACGACCGCAGTGGGTACCCAGACGGCGGCAGCACCGCTGGCTTGCAAGAATCGACGACGCGACAGGGATAATGTTTTCATGGAGCACCTCGTGACATAGGTTGGCTGCGACCGAATTCATTCATTAAGGAAGCGTACAACTGCCAAGACGCTTGCCGCTTAGTTGCTGGCGCTGCCGGTTTTCCTGCGCATCATGTCGTTAATCATACCGGGAAGTTTTAAAGTGTCGTAGGGCTTCGGTATACACACCACGTTGCCCATGTCTTCGATGCGATCTCTCAGCATTTTTTCGGTGTATCCAGTCGCCAGCAGAATCGGCATGCGCGGGTTGATCTCCAGAATCTTGCGTGCCATCTCGATGCCGTTCATGCCGCCGGGCATAATGATGTCTGAAAACACCAGATTAATGTCCGGGTTCTTGCGAAATTCTTCCAGCCCCTGGGGGCCGTTGCTGGAGGTAATTACCATATAGCCTGCATCCACCAGCATCATAGTGGCGACGTCGCGGACGTTGTCGTCATCCTCTACCGCCAGTATGGTGCCGTTGTAGCGTGACTCATCGGTAGGTTTGTGCCGATTGCGGTCAGGTATATCGACCTGGTCCATAGCAGGTAGCTGAATGGTAAACGTGGCGCCTTGGCCAACCTGGCTTTGCACCGTGATGTTGCCGCCAGATTGCTGAATAAAACCGTAGCTCGTGCTGAGTCCGAATCCGGTGCCTTCGCCTTGTTTCTTGGTGGTGAAGAATGGGTCGAATATTTTGTTCTGTATTTCTGCAGGAATGCCAGTTCCGGTGTCAGTAACACTGATTTCGATAACTTCAACAGGATCGTCATACTTGCCGGCTTTCGGTGCAAGTTCAAGTTGTCGGCGCTGACAGCTGATGCGTAGTTCACCGCCGCTTGGCATGGCGTCTTTGGCATTGAGGCAAAGATTGAGCAGGGCGTTCTCGAAGCGCGCCCGGTCCACCATGGCGTAATTGGAGACGCCTTCGACTTGCAGTGAAAACCGGATTTCTTCTCCGAGAGTGCGCGTAAAGAAATCCTGCATATCACTGAGGATGCCGCCGAGGTCTTCAGCTTCACGCTGCAGTGCCTGTTCTCTGGAATATGAAAGCAGGCGATTGTTCAGTTCGGCGCCGCGCTTGGACGCCTGCATCAGTTTCTCGATGATGTTTATGCCGCTGGCACTGTCTCCGTCCAATAGACGTTTCTTCAGGAATTGCAGATTTCCCATGATGGCTGTGATGAGATTATTAAAGTCATGGGCTACACCGCCAATGATGCGACCGATGGCCTCCATTTTCTGCGACTGTACCAGACGATTCTCCATCTGCATCTGTTCAGTCATATCAAAAAAACTAACCACGGCGCCGACGAATATTTCTGCCTTGATGATTGGACGGCAGGAAAAATTCACCGGCAACAACAAATCCTTTTTGCCGAAGAAATTACCCTTCTTGCTGCTGACTGGGTGGCCCTTCTGGAAGCAATTGATGATAAGTCTGCGCGCCTGATTCTCGCCGCTGTCATTAGTGCGCGTAATGAGGGTCAGTGCGTCCTGACCAATCACATCGTCTTCATTGAACTGCAGGAGTTTGAGTGCCATCGCGTTCATGAACGTGACTTGACCATTGGCATTGGTGCCGAAGATGCCTTCGCCGGCGGCATCCAGCAACAGCAGTTTTTCCTCGACGGCCAACTCCAGTTTGGTATCTGTCTTGCGCTTTTCTTCGAGCAACTGCTTTTCTCGCTCGATCTGCTTGAACAACTCGACCTCATTTTCCTTTAGCGTGATGCGATCCTGCCGCAGGCTTGCGCTGAGCTGTTCGTTTTGCAGTTTCAGCGTGATCCCGCGCAACAAATCATTGCCAAGACGATTGCCAACAAGCAGGAAGAACAGGGCGTATACGGTGAAAGCGAAGGCTAGCTGGAGATCCTGCGGGTTTCCCTGGACGATCAGGTACGCTACTTGCAGCGCAATGGTGACTGTGGTGAGGACTATATATAGACGCTTCAACACAGCCAGATTTGCCACCGACCCGGCCAGTACCACGCAGGGCCAAAGAATTACTGCGCCGCGGGGTGGTTCCAGAGACCCAAACGGCATAATTAACCAGGTCGTACCCCAGATCAGTCCAGAAACAAAAATGCTGCCAAGCAACAAATTACTGCGTGCATCCAGATTGTCCTGGATGGTGGCAGCGAGCTGGAAATATTTCGTGATGATGGCGCGAATCAACGTGAGCACGGCAACGCTGCCGAGCCAGACATACATCAGATAGGTATAGTTCGAAGCGGTAATGTAGACAAACAACACAAGTATGCCGGCGGCTAGAAAGTCTGCCAGTAACATAATCGGGAGAAGTTTGAAAACAGAGTCAACTTGTTCGCGATAAATCGCGCGCGGCTCCAGAATGTGTTCGACCATAGCATCTCACAGGCGTAGTGACCGGCTTGTAATATCGATGAACAAGACACCGGCTAAACTGGGAACGACGATAGGGTACTACTATTGTTAAAAAGTACTGCTGGCAACAACTGCGTATAACAATTGCTTAGCAGCAGTATACACAGCGAAGTGACGGTATCACTCAATGCCATGGCGTGGCAATATTGGCATCCATGAGTACCCCGACCCTGATTTCAAAACATGTCAATGCCTGCGACTGGAGTGCTGCCGAAGCAGATCTGGATGCGCGCGGCTGGACGATACTGGCTGCGCTATTGTCGGAGCACGACTGCCATACCGCGCAGGCGCTGTACGCTAACGACGCAAACTTTCGCAATCGGGTCATCATGGCCCGGCATGGTTATGGTCGAGGTGAATACAGGTACTTTTCCTACCCCTTGCCGCCACTGGTGGAGCAACTGCGCACGAGCTTGTATCCGCACTTGATGCCAATCGCGAATCGCTGGAACGAATCCATGGGAGTTGCCGCCAGATTTCCAGAACAGCATGCCGAATTTATCCAGAGATGCCATGGGGCCGGACAGCTGCGTCCGACACCATTGCTGTTGCAATATGGTGAGGGTGATTATAACTGCCTGCATCAGGATTTGTATGGGGAGCACCAGTTTCCATTCCAGGTTGCCATATTATTGAGTGAACCAGGAACGGATTTTGAGGGCGGCGAATTTGTACTTACGGAGCAACGTCCGCGGATGCAGTCACGGGTTACCGTGGTGCCGCTGCAGCGCGGTGACGCGGTAGTGTTTGCAGTGAATTATCGGCCCGCGCAGGGCACGCGGGGTTTCTATCGCATGAAATTACGCCATGGCGTTTCCACCATCCGTACTGGACATAGACACACCATGGGCATCATTTTTCACGACGCTACCTAAGCTGCCGGCAGACGTCCGTCTGCTCTACCAGGCATCTGCCTGAATTTCCATCCGGCAAAAATGCATAAATAAATAGTCACAATCGCCGCCGGCTGGTCCGGATGCGGCACCATGGCAACCCAACGTTAGCGGCTGGCTGGGGGCTAACACCGCTGGGGCAGTCAGGGCCAGGGCAGTAATGAACAGCCCTGAAGCAGGCAAATTCATGATACTATCCGCGTCCGCCTGAAACCGTGCCCCGAAATTAGCCGTTTCTTATTGATTTTTCGCCCCCCACTGAATAATGAGCCTGCCATGACCTCCGAGACGGTAATTGCCTTCGACCAGCTACAACTGACCGCTCCAGTGCTGCAAGCAGTACGCGACCTGGGCTATGAGACGCCGACCCCGATCCAGGCCCAGACCATACCCTTGCTACTGGCGGGAAGGGACGTGTTGGGACAGGCCCAGACCGGGACCGGCAAGACCGCCGCATTCGCCTTACCGGTGCTGTGCAAGCTGGAACTTAAGCAGCAAGATCCCCAGGTGCTGGTACTGACGCCAACGCGGGAATTGGCCATTCAGGTGGCCGAAGCTTTTCAGACCTACGCCAGCCATATCAAAGGCTTTCATGTATTGCCAGTCTACGGCGGACAGGATTACAGCGGCCAGATACGCGCCCTCAAACGCGGAGTCCACGTAGTAGTGGGTACGCCGGGTCGGGTCATGGACCATATGCGTCGTGGCACTCTCAAACTGGACCAGCTTACTACCCTGGTACTGGATGAAGCCGATGAAATGCTGCGCATGGGTTTCATCGACGACGTGGAATGGATCCTGCAGCAGACTCCACCGAAGCGCCAGATCGCCCTGTTCTCCGCGACCATGCCCAATGAAGTGCGGCGCATTGCAACGCAACACCTGAACAATGCCGAACAGGTCACGATTCAGGTGAAGAAGGCGACCGCTGACTTGATACGGCAACGGTTTTGGCCAGTGAGTGGCATGCATAAGCTGGATGCGCTGACGCGAATTCTGGAAGCGGAAACTTTCGACGGCATGATCGTGTTTGTGCGCACGCGTATCGCAACCGTCGAGCTTGCTGAAAAATTGTCGGCGCGAGGCTTCGCTGCGACTGCACTCAATGGTGATGTGCCACAGGCACAAAGAGAGCGCACCATCGATCAATTGAAGAAAGGCAAGTTGGACATTCTGGTGGCCACCGACGTTGCCGCGCGCGGACTGGATGTGGATCGCATCAGTCACGTTATTAACTACGATATTCCATACGACGTAGAGGCATATATTCATCGCATTGGTCGCACCGGTCGTGCCGGCAGACATGGTGACGCGATTCTGTTCGTAGCCCCGCGCGAGAAACGCTTGCTGGGTGCCGTAGAGCGCGCCACCGGCAGCAAAATTGAGATGATGGAGTTGCCATCCACCGAAGTCATCAACGACAAACGCATTGCTCAGTTCAAGCAATCTATAACAGATACTCTGGGTGCTGGAGATCTGAAACAATTCAGCCAGATAATCGAACAATATCAGCAAGAGCACAATGTGCCGGCCATTGAGATTGCCGCAGCTCTCGCGCGCCTGTTGCAGGGCGATGCGCCGCTGCTATTGCAGCACAAGCCTTTGCCCAAGATTGATCGCAGCTGGGTGAAGGAAGAACAACCGGCTCGAGGTGCACGCGATCGCGATCAGGGTCGTGAGCAGGGGCGCAAGCGCGTAGACCGAGAGGATGAACGCTCAGGTGAACGCACTTCACGGGAACGCGCTCCAGCGGAACGAGGGGAACGACACCCGCCACGCAAAGACGATGGTTATCCAGACAAGGGTATGGAACGCTTTCGCATTGAAGTGGGACATGCGCACAACGTGATGCCGGGCAATATTGTCGGTGCCATCGCCAACGAGGCTGGACTCGACAGCAAGGACATCGGCCGCATCAATATTTATGATGACTACAGCACAATCGATTTGCCGCAGGGCATGCCGGAAGAAATTTTCAGGGACCTCAAGAAAATTTGGGTGGTTGGCAAGACCTTGAGTATTTCTCGAATCGGGCAGGAGCCCGAGATCAGCAAATCACGACCGGGCAAATTCGCGCGCGAAGACCGCCCTAAACACAAGGGCAAAGCCTTCCCTGCAGACCAAGGCGCCCCTAAAAAAGATTGGGAAAAGGGCAGTGACAAGGGCAAGACTCGACCAAGTTTCGGTGAGGCTGATACCAAGCCTAAGAAAAAGCGCAGCAAGGACCAGAAGAACGTTGGTAAACGCCGCGTACCGAAGTCACCACACTAGTCAGCTTGCTGGAATCCAGACCACTCATTGACCGCACAGCGGGCAACCACATCCGCAACCGCGTATAAACCCATGCCATTAATTCGACTCGACAAGGCTTCTCTTAATTTCGGTACCCATATCCTGCTGGATGAAGTGGACTTTACGGTCAAGAAGGGTGACAAGATTGGATTGTTAGGGCGCAATGGCGCCGGCAAAACTACCTTGATGAAGATGATTGCAGGCAATGTGTATCCAGACAGTGGCGAGCGCTGGTTACGCCCAGGAGTGAAGGTAGCCTGGTTAGAACAGAACCTGCCAGAAGGCAGCGATCAGACAGTGTATGACATGGTTGCCGGTGGTTTGGCCGACATCGGCGAACTGCTGAAGCAGTACCATCACCTCACAGCAGATTATCGGGACGAAAATCTGCAACAACTCGAGCGTGTGCAGAATCAGCTCGAAGCGAAACACGGCTGGAGTCTTGGGCAGAAAGTCGACACAGTCATTAGTCAACTGCAACTGCCCGCAGATCAACTAATGTCCGAACTTTCCGGTGGCTGGCGTAAACGTGTGGCGCTAGCCCGCGCGCTGGTGACCGAGCCTGAGTTGCTGTTGCTGGACGAACCGACCAACCATCTGGACATTCTTGCTATCGAGTGGCTGGAGCGGCAATTGCAGGATTATAGCGGTGCAATCCTGTTGGTTACCCACGATCGAACATTCCTGCAAAACATTGCAACCAGCATCGTCGAGTTGGACCGGGGCCATCTGTACCAGTTTGATGGTTCGTTCGAGCGCTTTCTCGAGTTTCGTGCCCAGCAACTGGCGGCAGAGGAAACGGCCAATAAACTATTCGACAAGAAACTGGCCGAAGAAGAAGTGTGGATCAGGCAAGGGATCAAGGCCCGACGTACGCGCAATGAAGGACGTGTACGCGCACTGGAAGCCTTGCGCCGCGAGCGCAGCGAACGCCGGGTGATCGCGGGCAGCGCTACCTTCAAGGTGCAGGCTGCAGCCAACTCCGGCAAGATCGTCGCTGAACTCATTAACGTCAGTCACCGTTTCGGTGACAATATCGTCGTGGACAAGTTAACCACGACCATCATGCGTGGTGATCGCATTGGACTGGTGGGTGCGAATGGTGCCGGCAAATCCACACTGCTGAAAATTATCCTTGGTCAGCTCGAGCCTACATCCGGCCAGATAAAACTTGGCACGAAACTGGAAGTAGCCTATTTCGATCAGCTGCGCGTGCAGCTGGATCCGGAAAAAAACCTGATCGACAATATTTGCGGTGGGCAGGAGTACATCGAAATCCATGGCAAGCGCAAACACGCGATAACCTATTTGAACGAGTTTCTGTTTACCCCAGATCGGATTCGCACACCTGCGAAGGCGCTTTCCGGTGGCGAGCAGAATCGCGCGATACTCGCCAAGGTGTTCAGCAAACCAGCCAACGTTCTGGTACTCGACGAGCCAACCAATGACCTCGATATCGAAACCTTGGAATTACTCGAAGAATTGTTGATGAAGTTTGACGGCACAGTGCTGCTGGTGAGCCACGATCGCCAATTTATGGACAATGTTGTTACCAGCATCATGGTGTTGGACGGTGAGGGCGGCGTGCAGGAATATGTAGGTGGTTACACAGACTGGGCCAGCAAGGGCGGTTCCCTGGCCGGTGCGGAGCGTGATACGACTGGGCAGACCAAACCCAAAACCACAGCAGGCAATAACAAGGCAGCGGAGCGCGCACCAGGCAGCTCAGTTGCAACTACGAAAGCGCGCAAGCTTTCCCATAAAGAGCAGCGCGAGCTGGAGACGCTAACCAAACTCATCGAACAATTGGAACTGCAGCAAGCTGCATTGCAAACGACAATTTCTTCGCCGGATTTCTATGGCAAGGAAAGCAAGCTAATCCAGGGCACTTTAAAGCAATTGGCGGACCTGCAACTGCAATTGCAGACAGCCTACCAACGCTGGGAGCAGCTGGAACGCAACTAATGCCTGCAAGGCATTGCTGGCAACGCCTGTCTGACTGCAGCCCCTCTCTGTAACCTTTCTAAGGTTTCCAACGTCTACGATATCATGACAATAGTGCGAGCTCTCTTTTGGGAGCCGCGACTGTCTATACTTTTCCAATGGCGCCACCGCAGGAGAACTTTGATCATGCTCACACTCAGCAGATGCTATTACACACTGGCAAGTTTTATCAGTCTGTCCTTGATGACTGCTTCAGCACTGGCTGCTTCCAACAAGACTATCCAGCAACAGTTTGAGGTCGCCTATTTGGCGACACTGGAATTGAATATATCCATTGGCGAACTGGAGATTGAAATCGTTGACAGCCAACAGCTTCAGGTGGAGATCTCGCTGGAAGCGGAACGGCGCTTGTTCGGCTTAAGAGCCGGGTCCGTGGATGCAATCGAATTGGCTACCAATCAATCGGCAACCACTTTGTTTCTGGGCATTGATGTGCAGGATGTTACGCAGCACTGGATCGTGCAGGTTCCTCGGCATCTGGCTATGACAATCAGTCTCGGGGTGGGAGACGTGCAGATAGAAAAACTGGAAAATAGTCTGGACATGGAAATTGGGGTCGGATCGGTGCGGGTCGATGTCATCGAGACCGCCTTCGCTGATATCCACCTATCAACTGGCGTCGGTGATGCGGCCATCCGCGGTATGCAGAGCAAGGCTGACAATGAGCGCAGTTTTATCAGCGCCGATGCCTATTACGAAGGCGATGGCGAGCATCACATAACGATTGACATGGGAGTTGGAGAGGTGCTGGTCAGAAAGGACTAGTTAGAGCTCCAGATTCGGCTGCACCATTCAATTGCAGCACTGGCATTGAAGCGGGGAACCATCAGCAAGGTTCCCTGCGTCGGTTTGATTCACTATACTGTGACAAACCCTATTCGAGCCAGCTTAAGGAACCCGGACCCACGATGTACGAACCGAACTGGATGTCCGTGTTACCGCCGCTGCTGGCTATCGCACTCGCGATCATTACCCGGCAGGTTATTCTGTCTTTAAGCATGGGCATCTGGATTGGCTTCAGCATTTTGCATGGAGTTAATCCTCTGGTTGGGCTTGGGCTCGGCATCGAGGGAGTCGTCAATGTCTTTGCTGATGCAGGTGACACTCGGGTATTGATATTTACGCTGATCATCGGCGGTCTCATCGCCACCATCGAAAAATATGGCGGAGTGCGTGGATTTATTCATCTGTTGGAGCGCAATGCCTGGGTAACAAACGGCAAGCGGGCGCAGTGGCTCGCGTTCATTGTGGGCATCGTAATATTCATCGAATCCAATATTACAATACTGGTAGCTGGGGCGATTTCGCGACCTTTGTTTGATCGATACCTCATTTCCCGCGAGAAGCTGGCCTATATCATCGATTCTACGTCAGCCCCGGTTTGCATCATGATTCCACTGAATGCATGGGGAGCAATCGTGTTAAGTTTGTTGAGCGCGGCAGCCATCGACCAGCCCATCAATGTCTTCGTACTGGCCATTCCTTTCAACTTCTACCCCATCGCCGCTATCCTGGCCACTGCAGTCGTTATCTGGCTTAACCTGGACATAGGACCGATGCGCAAGGCGCAGCAGCGCACCAGTCAAGGTGAGTTGCTGTGGCCGAATGCTACACCGATGATTGATCCGGCGATTCTCGGCACCCAGGAGCAGACTACAGATCAGGATCGGGCGCGCTTCATGATCATACCCATCGCAGTAATGGTAGCGGCGATGCCGCTGGGACTACTAATAACCGGCAATGGGGTATTGAGCGCCGGTTCTGGCTCGACTGCGGTGCTGTGGTCCGTGCTGGCGGCACTTACGTCGGCCTGGATACTGGTGTTCGCGCAGCGGCGTGCCAGCGTGGATGAGCTGATGCACACTTTTCTGCGTGGGGCGGGCGGTCTATTGCCAGTGGCAATGATTCTGTTGTTTGCTCTGGCTCTTGGAGACGTCGCCAACCTGCTGGGTACTGGTGCCTATGTGGCGCAGCTGGCGCAGGAGACAGTGCCAGCCGCAATAATGTTGCCACTGCTATTTGTTCTGTCCTCAGTCATCGCGTTTGCTATCGGCTCCAGTTGGGGTACATTCGCAATCATGATTCCGCTGGCGATGCAGTTAGCTGTCGCGCTCGACTATTCAACCAGTCTGTTTCTCGCTGCCGTGTTATCAGGTTCAGTATTTGGCGATCATGCCTCGCCTATAAGTGACACCACAGTAGTCGCGTCCATGGCTGCGGCTACTGACCATATTGATCACGTGCGTACGCAATTGCCCTACGCGCTACTGTGTGCGGGCATAGCAACAATTTGCTTCTGGCTGGCGGGTCTGGTGTATTTGTAAGCTGGACTTGGAGGATCTGAGAGAAAGCGGGCAGTAGGCGGTGCTGGCAAGTGCACCGGCTCAGGCGATATCCCCAATGGCGCGAATCTCGGAGATTGGCAGCATCTCGATGTCGCGAAACTTCTCGTTGTTCATATTCTTGCAATCCAGCAGGTTTCCGATCGTGGCATAGGTGTCAGTCACGAACACGGTTTCATCATGGTGCGATTTTCGGGTAATGCCGAAGCTGATCTTGCTGCGTTTCGCCGCAGAAATCTGGTTCAACATGCTTTTGGTAGTCCACACCGCACCATTGCGCGCAAAATCACTGATGCGCGAAGCATAATTAATCGATTCCCCCAGTACGGTAAATTCCACGTGGCCACCGGCGTGATAACTGCCAAACCATTCCTGTCCTTCATTCAGCCCGATATTCAGGAAAATATCGCTAAACCAGCCTTTACGCGCCTGCCAGGTTCGAGTGATCGACTTCATCATCTCTTTCAGTTCCAGTGCGCAATTGATGGCATTCAATTTGTAGTCGCAATCCGGCTGTGGGAAAAAATAATACACCATGCCGTCGCCGGCATGTTTCCCGTAGGTGCCATAATATTTGCGGAAGATTGGCTCACTCAGCTGCCAGATGTTATTGATCAATTCGAAATATTCTTCGGCTGGCAACTCCGAACAAATTTTTATTGAGTTCTGCACATCTGCGACCATGACTGCGACGTTAGTGAGATAGGGTTTGCACTTCTTCAGCAATTCGTTGATGACGTAATTGCGTTTGCTGAGGAAATCGATAAGGAAATTGTTGTGCAGCACAACCGGACTGTAAGTAAAGAAAATCCCTTCGCGGTAAAAGCAGACATAGAGATCGCAGGGTAGCGGTTCGCTACCAGACACCGCCAGCATGACCGGAAAATGCACCATAGGTTCTTTGCCCAGTGGTGCCACCTCATCGTAGCTCTCTTTCAGAACACTCAATTGCACAGCGTCCATCGATGAGTAAATCTTGATCAGTGCCTGCTGGCTCAGGCGCTTTTTGCCTGCAGCTATGTGGGGGAGGAGTAATTCCTTGAAGCTGGAAAGGTCATTTGCCGCGGTTGTATTGAACAGTAACTTTAGCAGGTTGCGGGATTCCAGGTCACCGGGCAGGTCATCGGCACAGTTGAAGAAGGACTCGCAGGCCTTGTCGTTCCACCAGATCAGTTCAAAGTTATTATTGACCATGTAAGCCGGACCGGGCAGGTGGTCAATAGAGACTTCCAGTGACAGCAGGGAAAGTGAAGAAAGAGCGGGCGATCCTTGCCCGCTTATCGAGGAAACTTTGGCCTGGGTGGTCGGTGTCCGAGCAGACATTGCTGCTGGCCTGGACTGTGGCTTACTCACCTCCAGGCCTTTTGCCACTCCTGCCGGTGCGCGAGAGCCAAGCTGTGCCGCTATCTGGGCCATACTCAAGCCCTGTTTTTTTAGCAGCTGCACCTGTTCAATCTGATCGACTGCATCCTGTTCAAAATAACCGAGGCGGGTGGCGCGACCGCCATCTTCATCCCCAACAGGCGTCTTTATAAGGGGGCTCGGAAGAATGCCCAGGGCCACATAATTGTTCAGAGTGGCTCTAGAAATACCCGTAATTTCAATGAGTTGTTTACTATTCAGCATATCAGGGCCGAGGCTCGTCCGAGCGGTAAGGAAAGCAGTATAATTAGACTGTTGAGGTTATGTCAACTAATTATACTCTATAACTAGGCTGTATAATTACAATCGAGCGCAGCACGTTGTCGGGGCCGCCGGGCATGACAGGATTCTGTTATCCTAGGCGCCATTGTGCCGCGCTGGATGCGGGTTACAGGACAAGTAGATGGGAGACAGCAACAATGGGCTATAGCCGAATTGATGTAGAGCGCGCGCTGGAACTAGTCGCTGCCACGCCGGAAAACGGGCTGCAGATCATCGATGTGCGCGATGCACAATCCTACGCAGCGGGCCATATAGAAGGCGCACTGCATCTGGATAACTCAACACTCCAGGAATTCCTGCAGGCGGCTGACCCAGGCAAGCCACTGCTGGTGTATTGCTACCACGGCAATATGAGCCAGGGCGCAGCTGCCTATTTTGCTGAACAGGGCTTCGCCGAAACCTATAGCCTTGATGGCGGGTTTGAACACTGGCAGCCGCTCGCAACGTGGTAAGCCGGTTTCACTGCTGCTGCGAGTTGTCGGCCTTCTCGAATTGACGCTTGGCGGTCAGCACGGTGGCCATGTACAGCATGGTTAGCATGGCCCAGGCGAATAGCTCCAGTAGCCAATAAGGATGTGCGGCGGGTTGTAACAGTCTTGCGATCACTATCCAGGCGCTCCAGCCCAGCAGCAACAGCAGCGGGATGGCAGCTACCAGCTTCCAATACCCAGTCCAGTATTTGTACGCCGAGATTGGCAAGGCGGCACTGGCTGCCGCCGCCATCAACACCACGAGCAGTAGTATTCCATTCCAGAGCGGATTGGCTTCAGCATTTGCTGCGGCACTTGCCAGAACTGGTGCTATCGCAAGCAATGTTGTGAACAGGGCAATCGCGAGTGATTTGTGCAAACAGTTTGGTGCTTTCAAGCTTGGAATTTCCTCAGTGTGAACGAACTGGCTGGTGCCTCATGTGATTAAAGCAAACCGGGCCCGGCGCTGGAAGTATAGAATCATCTCCGATAGAGATTCTCATGTACAATCCTCGCACTTCTGACCAATTAATTCCGACCTCAAACCAAATCAATTTCGGAGTGCCACCGCGCCTGAATGTCTCAGTTTCAGATCAGTGAAGAATACGAGAACCTGGTAGAACTTAACTACCAACTCTACAGCGCTTTGTTTCAGACCTTGCCGCTCGATGCCGTCGAGCAAACCGGTTTGTTATTACCATTGCTGGATGCTGCCTGTGACAAAGGACTGCAGCGCGGCCAGTATCCGAATCAGATCATCGATGAATTCCTGACGGCACATAAGCCGCATTTTTCCGAGCAAGACAAGATCCCGTTCCTGTTCAAGGTTATTCAATATATAGAGCGCCAGGTCGCGCTCGTTGATGCATTGGAAGATGCCGCATACAGCAAGATCCACCAGGTAGAAAAAAATGACGTGCTGCGCAAGTTGATGGAACGGGTGAGCACTGACAATCTGGAAGCGAAGTTGCAGCGTGTGCTGGAGAATTTCGGCAGTCGCATCGTGCTCACGGCACATCCGACCCAGTTTTATCCAGGTTCGGTGCTGGCGATCATTAGCGACCTGGCGGCTGCCACGAAAAATGCCGATATCGCGCTTGCCCGCGATTTATTGCAGCAACTTGGTAATACGCCATTCTTCAATAAGAAAAAACCCACGCCATATGACGAGGCGATGAGTTTGACCTGGTATCTGGCAAACATATTCTATGATGCTATTGGTCTGATTCTGGATTCGTTAGCGTCATATGCAGGTGATCGCCCAGGCTCCATGAAGCAACTGATGAGTATCGGTTTCTGGCCGGGGGGTGATCGTGATGGCAATCCATTCGTCGACACCGATGTAACCAGAGATGTCGCGCGCAAGCTGCGCAATCTCATTGTTTCCTGTTACCACATCAATGTGCGTGAATTGAAACGACGCTTCAGCTTCGCGGGAGTGTTTGCAGAGCTGGAGACCCTGGAATTTCGTTTGCATCAGGAATTAAGCGGTGATCCGGCAGCTCCGATCACGGTCGCTGAGATGCTGGAGTCACTACAAAAAATCGAACGCACAGTGGCTGAAAAATACCAGGGTTTGTTTGTCGGGCGTCTGCATTCGCTGCGCCGCAAGCTGAGCGTGTTCGGCCTGCACTTCGCCAGTCTCGATATTCGTCAGGATTCGCGCGTCATCAAGTCGACACTCGACACAATTCTTGCAGCCCATCCGCAATTGCTCACCGCCAATTTCGCCAGCTTGCCGGAGACGGATCAAATTGAGCGGCTGCTGCAGATAAAAGGCAGCGTACAAGCAGAAGAATTTTCCGATCCGATTGTGCTCGATACCCTGCGGTCGCCGCATGTGATTCGCGATATTCAACTGGCCAACGGTGAGGCGGGTTGTCACCGTTACATAATCAGTAACTGCTCCGGTGTAATAGACATTGTGCGTTTGATAGCACTGTTTCGATTAACTGGCTGGGACATGGAAAAGTTGAGCGTCGACATCATTCCCTTGTTTGAGTCAATCCGGGATCTGAATAACGCCGGCAAGCACATGGCGCGGTTATATGCCTTTCAGGATTATCGGCAACATCTGCGCCGCCGCGCCAACCAGCAAACTATTATGCTGGGATTCTCCGATGGCACCAAGGACGGCGGCTATCTGATGGCGAATTGGGCGATCTATCAGGAGAAGGAAGATCTCACTGCAGTGTCGCGTATCGCCAACGTGGAAGTGGCATTCTTCGATGGGCGCGGCGGGCCGCCCGCCAGAGGGGGCGGCAGTACCTACGCATTTTATGCCGCGCTCGGCAAGAAGATCGAGAGTAACCAGATACAGCTGACTGTACAGGGGCAAACAGTGAGTTCGTTCTATGGTAATACAACGGCCGCGTTGCATAACATTAAACAACTGTTGGCGGCAGGGCTTGAGAACAACCTGTACCAACGACCCTAGCGGGAGCTCTCTCAGCAACAACGCGAGCTCATCAAGCAGCTGGCGAATATCAGTTTCGATGCTTATTTGGCGTTCAAGCAGGACCCATTGTTTATTCCTTATCTTGAACAGATGAGCACGCTGAAATATTACGGCAGGACCAACATTGGCAGCCGACCGTCCAAACGTAGTTCCGACACGGAATTAAAATTGGAGGACCTGCGTGCGATCCCGTTTGTAGGTGCGTGGTCGCAATTAAAACAAAATGTACCCGGGTATTATGGCCTGGGAACTGCACTCCACCAACTGGAACGGGAGGGTCGCCTGAGCGAGTGTCAGGACTTGTACCAGTCTTCACGCTTCTTCAAGGCTCTGGTCGACAACAGTATGCAGAGTATGAGCAAAACCGATTTCAAACTGAGAACTTACATGCGGGAGCATGCGCGCTTCGGTGCATTCTGGCAGAAGATTCACAACGAGTTTCTGTTAAGCAAGGAGATGGTGCTAAAGGTGTCCAAACAAACGGTATTGCTGGAGGATAATGTCAGTAGCCGCAGGAGTATAAATTTGCGCCAGCGAATTGTGACGCCGCTGCTATTGATTCAGCAATACGCGTTGATTCCTATCGCGGCTCTAGTGGCAGCGGATGAATCTGATGCGCGCATTGAGCTCTATGAGAAAATGGTAATGCGCAGCTTGTTCGGAAACATCAATGCCTCACGCAATTCTGCGTGAGGCATTAGCATGGATAGCTACAGCTTGGTATCCAATAACCAGATATCAGCATAAGTAGAAGCTTCTTCAAGATCGCGACCAATCGTCGGATCTTTTTCACCCTTCAAAGCCAGTGCCTGCTGCACTCCAAACAAAGACCAGATGTTATGCGGATGATCTTTAAGATCGAGCCGATATTCGGCAATGGCGCTATCATAGGCTCCCAGCGCCATATAGGCAGAGCCCAGCCAATGGCGCGGGGAAAATGGTAACGGCTCGGGTTCGTCGTAATTCAGGTTATCGTAATAACTGGTAGCTACGCGGAAAGCTTCGGCAGCAGCTTCGAGATTGCCTTCAGTCCAGGCAATTTCACCGGCCAGAATTCCAGCCAGCGTGCCCACAATATCCTTGCCATCGTGGAAACGGAAACGTGCTTTTGTAGTTGCAGTAAGTTCTTCCAACGCCTTGACGGTACTCTTGGCGGTGGCCATATCATCCAGCTTCAACGCGGCATAGCCCACAGCGAAATCGTACATGCTCTTGTCAATCTCACCGACCGGAGCCTCACCCACTGTTGCCACTTCATCAAAGCGTCCGAAGCGAATCAGTGCCAATGCATGCATGGCAGGATTGCGACTCAATTTGGAAAGATCTTTCGCTGCCTGAATGGCAGCGGCACTTTCGCCGCCCATACTGGCGGCGTAGTAGAGCATGGTCAGGTTATGGGTGGGATAAATCGCGAAGCCAAGTCCAAAAGCTGCCTTCTGGTCCGAGTGCCAGGCAATTGTGTTGGCGCGCACGGCCTCGTGCCATAAGCCCATTTCATTCCAAGTGTGGCTCGGCATGTGATTGATGTGGCTCGCGCCGGGGATCGAATTGCCGAGGAAGCGGGCGCAGGGCGATGCCATTTCGGGCTTGGTGGTGGATTCAGTAGCATGTACCAGCAGATGACAGGCGCCTGGATGCATGATGTCCTTCTCCAGAATACTGAGCAATTGCTGGTGTAGTCGCACCACGTTGGGGTCATCCAAATCGCGATAGCCGCGGCGTTCTTCCAGCAGGAACAGCGCATCGGCATAGAGCGTGTTGATATCGAGATCATCCGGATACTTGGCGGCCAGCGTGGCCATGGAGTTGGCGTAAGCCTGATCCTGAACCCGACGATTTTCTGGATCGAAGTTTTCGATATAGCGCACTTGCAGCGCTCGAATCATGTCGGCTTCTTTCGGAGAGGCGGAACCTATCCGTGCCAATGCTTGTTGCAGGACAAAATACGCACGTGGCGCTTCGGTAGTAGTCATGGCGCCATTCAAATAGGAACCCCAGCTCCAGGCTTCGCCCCAATAGCAAATAGCACAGTCGGGATCGGCCAGGTAGGCCTCCCGGAATGAGCGCGCAGATTCTTCTTTCGCAAAGGAGTACATCAACTGAAAGCCTTGATCGAAATAGGTTTGTGCCAGTTCATTCTTCGATGAGATTGGGAAATGGAAACTGCCCATTGCACTTGGGAATAATTGCATGGGCTCGTTAAACGCTTCTGGATAAGCTATTTTCTGAGCCTGCGCCAACATGCCGGAGCATATCCAACCAAGTGCGATTGCCAGAACAGTGTTTTTCATGGATTGGTCCTGTATTAATTACTGCAGAGTAAATTCAACTGTGGCACCTGGTCCCAATGGGAGTCCCAACACCACCCAGACTATGGTCATGATGGTGCCAGATAGCAGCAGTAACATCGAATAAGGCAGCATGGTGGCGGCGAGGCTGCCCAGTCCAAAGTCTTTCTGCCAGCGCTGACAAAAAACCAGGATCAATGGGAAGTAAGGCATCAGGGGTGTGATTATGTTGGTGGCGCCATCACCGACTCGATAAGCGGCTGTGGTCATTTCCGGACTGATGCCTAACAGCATCAACATGGGTACGAGTACTGGCGCCAGTAACGCCCACTTGGCGCTGGCAGAGCCAATAAAAAGGTTAATAGTGGTAGTGAAGAGGATGACCAGCGTCAACAAAATTGCATCTGGCAAATTGGAGCCTTCCAATATGGTGGCGCCCTTGATGGCGAAAATCAGTCCAAGATTCGACCAGTTGAACATCGCGACAAAATGCGCAGCGGCAAATGCGAGCACCAGGTAATACGCCAGATCGCCCATGGCTTCACTCATCATCTTTACCAGATCGCGATGGTTTTTGATCGAGCCGGTAGCCTTGCCGAAGGCCCAGCCAGCGGCAAGAAATACTATAAAGAAACCAGCAACCAATGACTGATATAAAGGAGTAAGGCGCGCTTCTGGCGCAGCACTTTCATTGATGAGCGGAGTACCCGGGCCGATGCAAAAGAACACCCACAAGGCGATTACTGCCAAGGTGGCATAACCGGCGTGTCGCAGTCCTTTCTGCTCATCAATGCCAATTACGGTGCTACTGTCTTTGACGGTCCCGGCTGTCAAGCTGTGCATACCACCTGTTATAGGTGCCAGACGTGGCTCAATTATCTTGTCGGTGACATACCAGATCACAGGCAGAAACACGACGGTCATCCCGATTATGAAATAGGCGTTGCCCGCGATGTTGGCATCCCATGCAGGCATGATAGTCTCGGCTGCGGCTTCGGTAATGCCAAATAGCAGGGCATCCAGCTGGCCTGGTACCAGGTTCGCCGAGAAGCCACCGGACACGCCGGCGAACGCGGCAGCGATACCGGCGATTGGATGCCGGCCTGCGGCGGCAAAGACGACACCGGCTAATGGAATCAGTACCACATAGGCCGCGTCAGCAGCCAGATTGCCTATCAAACCTATCAGCGCGACCACGGGAGTGAGCAAGGCCGCAGGCGCCACTGAAACTGCTCGACTCATAGCGGAGGCGAATAATCCGGACCGTTCCGCGACGCCAGCTCCCAGCATGACTACCAGAACGTAACCGAGCGGATGGAACCCGCTAAATGTGGCTGGCATTTCCACCAGCAGTCGCTGGATATTGGTCGCAGATAACAGACTCTGCGCATTAACGATCACGGCATTACCGGCGGCGTCGATTTGGGTGGGGTGTGGTGCCGATACACCGAACAGCGCCGCTACGACGCTAATGGCAATTACGACGCCTATACACCAGAAAAAGATAAATACTGGATCGGGAAGTTTGTTCCCTGAACGCTCTACCCAAGCGAGAAATCCCTTCATTTCATTTGTTTGGGTTTGCACTGTTGTTGTCATTAGTACCCCTTGGCTTAAGAGTCAGGTCAACTCTATTGCAGTGTCTCAGCGCAGTAAACGGAAGAATTCCCGCAAGTCCTGCAAGTAAAGTTGTGGTTGTTCCAATGCGGCGAAATGGCCGCCTGCAGGCATCACGGTCCAGTGCCGCAAATCATAAGCGGCTGCGACCCAGGCCCGCGGCGTAATAAAGATCTCGGCAGGGAACAGTGCCACCCCTGTAGGCACATTAATATAGCCAATCGGGTTGACCACCTGACCCTTGGCATTCTCATAATAGATGCGGGTAGAAGAAGTGATGGTTTGTGTGAACCAGTAGATCGAAATATTAGTGAGCAGTTCGTCCTTGGTGAAGTAGTCATCCAGGTCACCATCAGCTGCTTGTGGCATATCGGTCCAGCCGTGAAATTTTTCCACGATCCAGGCAGCGACCCCGGCCGGCGAATCATTTAACCCATAACCTAAACTCTGCGGCTTAGTTCCTTGAATTTGTTGATAAGCCCGCTCGTTTTCCATGTAAGCGCCGCGGGCAGTGCGCGCCGCATCTTCTTCAGGAGTCACCGCATTGCGCTGGGTCTCATCTGCAGGTGGGCCGGCCAGAACCATGTTTGAATGCAGGCCGATCAATCGGTCTGGATAATTGTGTGCCACATAACGATTAATAATGGCACCCCAATCACCGCCAGCGATCGCATATTGCTCGTAACCAATTTGCGCCATCAGCGCCGCTAGCACGTGGGCGATTTTCTCTGGGCTGTAGCCGCGCTCGGTTGGAATGCCGGAAAATCCAAATCCAGGCAGGGAAGGCGCGATAATATGAAACGAATCGTTAATATCGCCACCATGAGCAACCGGGTCCGTAAGTGGGCCAATGATTTTGGTGAATTCACTGATGGAGCCCGGCCAGCCATGCACCATCAATAATGGAATTGCGTTCGGATTGGGTGAGCGCTGATGGATGAAATGCATAGGCAATCCATCCACTTGAGTTGTGAACTGACTAAACTGGTTCAGCCTGGATTCTGCTGCGCGCCAGTCGTAGTCGTTTTGCCAGTATTCGAGCAACTCCTGCAAGTAAGCACGATCAGTACCATATTCCCAGCTCGTGCCTGGAATCTGGTCCGGCAGGCGGGTATTGGCCAGGCGCTGTTGCAAATCGGACACGGCCGCATCCGGGATTGCAATCTTGAAAGGAATGATTGGGATATCGTTGTTTGCCAAGCGACGGGGAGTCGCTGAATCAAAAGAATGCATAGTTGTTACCGCCGGAAGCAGTAAATCGGTAGCGCGGATGTCTACCGGTTCCGCTGCGAGTTGCTGACTACTAAAAGTTGCCCAGCTACTGAGCATGAAGGTGAGCAAAATATGCTGCGATCGGCGCATTATCGAAACTCCCTATATTTTTAATTTCCAGTTAATCAATATCTTGGCAATTATTGTTAATGCTTCATCGAGCTCTTCCTCGCTCACATTGAGCGGCGGCAGGATGCGAATACTATTGCCCCCGGCCTTGACCACGAGCATGGCCTCTTGCTGCAGCCGCGTAATCAATTCAGCCGCTGGGATTTCACATTGCAGGCCGATCATCAAACCGAGTCCGGATATACCTTTCAACAATGCCGGATGCTGATCCACTAAAGTCTGTAAGCCTGCGCGGAAATAGGCGGAGCGCTGCTGCACCTGCAGCAGGAAACCGGGAGTCGTAAGTTCCGCAACCACGGCATTGGCTACTGCCATCGCCAGTGGGTTGCCGCCAAAGGTGCTGCCGTGACTGCCCGCGGTCATGGTAGCCGCAACGACTTCAGTAGCCAGACAGGCTCCAATGGGGAATCCGCCGCCGAGACCTTTGGCCGAGGCCAGGATATCCGGAGTTACACCGAGTTGCTGATACGCATACAAAGTACCCGTACGCCCGACCCCGCATTGCACTTCATCAAACATAAGCAATAGATCACGTTGTGCGCATAACTCTTTGACAGCTTTTAGATAATCTCGATCAACGACGCGAATTCCGCCTTCGCCTTGTATCGGTTCGAGAATTACTCCGGCGGTTTCGGCAGAGATCAGAGCCTTAAGCGAATCCAGATCACCGAATACGGCCTGATCAAAACCATTGTCGCCAACCAGAAACCCGGCGCTGTGACTGGGGTTGGCTGCCGCGGCGAGCGCGGCGTGGGTGCGTCCGTGAAAAGCATTGGTCATGCCGATAATGCGGTTGCGCTGATGCCGGTCCTGCGCATGGTTAAAGCGACGGATTAACTTGAAGCCGCATTCCACTGCTTCAGTGCCGGAATTACAGAAGAACACGCGGTCGGCGAAGGTCTTTGCGGCCAATGTACTGGCAAGGCGTTCAGCTTCGCTAATACGATACAAATTAGAGGTATGCCAGAGTTTATTCGCCTGTTTAGTCAAGGCTGCGATCAGGCGTGGATGACAGTGCCCGAGACTGTTAACAGCGATCCCCATTGCGAAATCAAGATAACGAGTGCCGTCGGAACTGTAGAGATAACTGCCTTGCCCGTGATCAAACTCCAGTTCGGGAGTTCCGTAATTAGGCATCAAGGCTGAAGTCATTGGGCAACCTGGGACATGGAATTAGCGCTACAATGCGCGCGAGCAGGCGCATCATGCCGCAATCCCCAGGATGATTCAACTCGGGGCGCGGCGATTGCAGTAGCACCAATCTTCATACAAATAAATTCCAGGAAAAACTTGATGTTATTCAATTTACACAATAAGTCACTTGATATGCCCAGCGACTCTGCAGCTTTGCCTGGCAGGTCTACGCCGATGGCAGTCAACCCAGTTCATTTTGTATCAGGTCATACCATAGTCGAGCCGGTGCCGGCCGAATTGCAAAAAATTGTGTTCGGACTGGGTTGTTTTTGGGGAGCAGAGCGCCGCTTTTGGCAGCTGCCAGGAGTCTATAGCACTGCCTCTGGCTATGCCGGCGGCAGCACTCGTAACCCTACATATCGCGAAGTATGCAGCGGGATGAGCGGGCACACAGAAGCTGTGCTCGTGTATTTTGATCCGCAACAAGTGAGTCTGGAGCAATTGTTTGCCGTGTTTTGGGAAGCCCATGACCCGACGCAGGGCATGCGCCAGGGCAACGATATTGGCTCTCAATACAGATCCGCGATTTATACTTGCGACCCGGTGCAATTGGCCTTAGCCACCGCCAGTGCAGCAAAGTATCAGATTGCACTTCGCGAACAGACATATCCAGAAATAACTACAGAGATCAAGCAGCTGGATATCTTTTATTATGCAGAGGATTATCACCAGCAGTATCTGGCGAAAAATCCCGGTGGGTATTGCGGGCTCGCTGGTACTGGCGCCTGCTACCAGCTCGATTCCAAATCGCAGCCGACCGCTAACAAGCAGTAAATGCAAAAGTTGCTCAAGGTACTTTGCGGAAGCGGCCAAGTCGTCGGCTTTCGTCATTAACCCAATCAGTTATGCTGCGGTGTGTCCTGCAATGCCATAGGGACAGCGTTTTGTGCTTGGCGAACAGCCAGGCGGCTGCGCACGAATACATATCGGTGGCAGCCATTTTCTTTGCAACTTACATCAACTAGTCAGTATTACATATTGATTAAAAAAGTGTTCGTGCAAAACACCTGGTACCTGTGCCACAGAATGTACATGCAAAATACCGGCGTCAGCACTATCATATTCATATTCATATTCATATTCATCTTCGCATTTGCTTGAGTGATGGCGTGCCATGTCTGTAGCAACACCCCCCAAAATAGATCCGCTGGTAATAGCCATTTCCTCGCGCGCCTTGTTTGATTTGGCAGAGAGTCATCAAGTCTTTGAGGAACAGGGTCTGGCCGCCTACCAGCAATATCAAATTGATCGGGAGGATGCGCCTTTGCAACCTGGCGACGCGTTTGCGCTGGTGCAGAAATTGCTGCATCTGAATTCGTTGCTGGATGAGACTCCAGTACAGGTCATCCTGCTGTCTCGCAATAGTGCGGACACAGGTCTGCGTGTGTTCAACTCAATACAATATTACGGACTCGATATCAGTCGAGCCGCGTTTTGTGGCGGTGATAGTCCGTATCGCTATATTTCAGCTTTCAATAGCCATCTGTTTTTGTCCACCGACGGTGCCGATGTGCGGCAAGCGCTGGAACTTGGCGTAGCAGCGGCTACCATCTTGCCGTCCAAGCGACCAGCCAAGCAGCAAGAAATTCTCAAAATTGCCTTCGATGGTGACGCTGTTTTGTTCTCAGATGAGTCAGAGATAATCTATAAAAACAAAGGATTAGAGGCTTTCACTGATAATGAGCGCAATGCAGCGAATGAGCCATTGAGTGGCGGTCCGTTTAAACCAGTTTTGGCCGCGTTACAGCAGATCCAGATGGCATTTCCCAGTGGTCAGGCACCCTTGCGTACCTGCCTCGTGACCGCTCGCTCGGCACCGGCTCACGAGCGGGTGGTGCGAACCTTAAGGGCCTGGAATATTCGTATTGATGAGTCCCTGTTTCTGGGCGGACTCGATAAGGGTGAGTTTCTCCGCGCTTTCGACGCTGATGTGTTTTTCGATGATCAGCAAGGCCATTGCGATTCGGCCAGGAACCACGTTGCGACCGGGCATGTGCCACATGGAGTTTCAAATAACTAGTTATATTACAATAAGATGAATTATTAATTTAATGTAATATATAATTTAATTGACAGTTCGCGCCCAGCACCAGCAGTACACACATTAGAACTAATAGCGGCTTCTAAGCTACCCTAATCCGACGTATAAGGTCAGCGACACTCCCATAACGACAGTACCCAGGCGGTGCCGTGGATGCGTAAATGCCCCGCCTTGCCAGGTCCTTCTTCGAATAGAGTCGCTGCAACTGGCTGCCATAGCAGCTGACAATAGGGGCGGTTAAGCTTATTCTTGGAAGGATTCTTTGTGCATTGTTTTAGGCGATTTGGTTATCCATCCGACTTGAATAAATGGCTCCAACTCTATGAAATTACAGCAATTAAGGTACATCTGGGAAGTTGCCCGCCAGCAACTCAATGTTTCGCAGGCAGCGCAAAGCCTGCACACATCTCAACCAGGAATCAGTAAGCAAATCAAACTGTTGGAAGATGAACTTGGGCTTGAAATTTTCGCACGTAGGGGTAAGCATCTGGCCCGGGTTACGCCGGCAGGGGAGGCTATACTGCGGACGGCGGGCGTGATTCTCGCGCAAGTCGAAAACATTCAGGCTATCGCCGCGGATGCCCGGCATGACGGGCGCGGAAGTCTGGCGATAGCGACTACCCATACCCAGTGCCGGTACGTGCTGCCCACCGTGATTCGCCGCTTCATTGATAAATTCCCTGAGGTCGCCCTGCATATGCATCAAGGCACACCGCTGCAAATAGGTGAATTGGCGGCAACTGGCGTGACCGATTTTGCCATCGCCACTGAGGCGCTGGAGCTTTACCAGGATCTCATCATGATGCCGTGCTATAGCTGGAACCGCGTGATCCTGGTACCCAAAGGCCATGTCCTGGCTGAAGAAAAGCAGCTAACCATCAGAAAATTGGCGGATTTTCCCCTTGTAACCTACAACCTCGGCTTCACCGGAAGGTCCAAGCTCGATGACGCGTTCCGACAACAAGGACTGGAGCCCAAATTTGTATTTACGGCGGCAGACGCAGACGTAATCAAGACTTACGTGCGGCTGGGGCTCGGTGTGGGGATTGTGGCGAAGATGGCCTACGACGCGACCTTTGATGCCGATCTATTAGCTATTGATGCGAGCCACTTGTTCGAACCCAGTGTAACCCGGATTGGCTTCCGGAAAAGCACCTACTTGCGTGGCTATATTTTTGATTTTATCGAAATGTTTGCGCCGCATCTGACCAGAGATCTGGTGCAACAAGCGAACCTGAGCCAGTCCCGCGAAGCGCTTAATGCCTTGTTTGAAAGAGTAACGCTGCCCCAGCTCTAGAAAGCTGCGAGCCTAGCCCTGATCTGGGCGCCGATGGAGTCCGCATTCCTTGATGGTAGTCTCTTCCCACCACCAGCGGCCTTCGCGCTCGTGCTGGTTAGGACCCACAGCCTTGGTGCAAGGTTCACAACCAATGCTGATGAAGCCCCTATCATGCAGTGCGTTATAGGGCACATCGAACATGCGGATATAGTGCCAGACCTCAGTGGAGCTCCAGTTCGCTAATGGATTCACCTTGATCAGTTGCTGTTCCTTGCTGGCAAACGCCGGGTCTATCTGGAACACTGGAACCTCGGCCCGGGTTGGGCTCTGATCCCGACGCTGACCGGTAATCCAGGCGTCAACCGTGGCCAGTTTTCGGCGCAGCGGCTCTACTTTACGAATGCCGCAGCACTCTTCATGACCATCTGCATAAAAACTGAACAAACCTTTTTTCTGCACCATTGCCTGCAGGCGCTGGGCGTCTGGTGCCAGAACTTCAAGATCTAGATGGTAATGCGTGCGCACCCGCTCCAGAAACTGGTAAGTCTCGGGATGCAGTCTACCGGTATCCAAAGTGAATACCCGCGGCTTGGGCAGGAGTTTAGTTGCCATCGCTACGAGCGCGACGTCTTCAGCGCCACTAAAAGACAAACTTGCCTGCGGCCAGCGCTTGAAAGTTTCCTCCAGGATGGCCTTCGGATCACTCAGGGCATGCAGAGCGTTAAGGTGGTCGATGTCTTTCGAAGACAGCATGGTAGGGCTCCTACGGCAGTTATTTGCTGCCAACGACAGCGGCCACATTCTCGGTTATTTGGTTGGCTCGGTAAAGCAGCGCACCAGCTTCGCGCGCGCCATAGCAGTGTGCCTCTGTGCCATGTTTCACGTGAAAAACTTCAATGAATTTAGTTAGTTATACAGTCTAAATGCAGTGATGCACAAAATATGGAGGGTCGCACTTAGTTTTTAACCATATCTAGTGCTGCCGCTCGTAAAGCATCAGCAATTCCTACCCGAGCGCTGGCAATTCTGCTAAATTGGCCTTCTTTTTAAAAACCCTTTGTGGAGTAGTTAGACAGCTATGGAACTCGCCTGCCTTGACCTTGAAGGGGTATTGATCCCTGAAATCTGGATTGGATTCGCCGAAAAGACTGGAATCGATGCTTTACGTGCCACCACCAGGGACATTCCTGACTATGATGTGCTCATGCGCCAGCGCTTGGCACTGTTACAGGAACATAAGCTGGGTCTTCCCGACATTCAGGCTGTAATTGCAACGATGGCACCTTTGGAAGGCGCAACAGAATTCGTGTACTGGTTGAAGGAGCGCTTCCAGGTCATTATTTTGTCAGATACTTTTTACGAATTTTCCAAGCCGTTAATGCGGCAACTGGATTTCCCTGCCTTGTTCTGCCATCGATTGATCACTAACCCCGAAGGCAGGATTGTCGATTACAAATTGCGGCAAAAGGATCCGAAACGGCAAAGCGTAAAAGCCTTGCACAGCTTGAATTTTCGGATAATAGCGGCAGGGGATTCTTATAACGACACGACCATGCTGGAAGAGGCCGATGCTGGCATCCTGTTTCGAGCTCCGGCCAATGTCACGGCGGAGTTCCCACAATATCCAGCTGTCACTAGCTATGCCGAATTGAAAGCTGAATTTTGCAAGGCCAGTGAGCGCGAGCTCATGGTGTAGAGGGAGAGGGTAGAGGGCAGCGGGTTGGGGCGATCAGCTCAATCGCTGAATGAATTGATAATGCGCGCTATTTTGTCGAAGCATTCGGCGTACTCGGCATCCGCTTCCGAGTCATCGACAATACCGCCTCCGGCCCAGCAGTGAAGGTAATTGGCTTCCCAAAGCAAGCTGCGAATATTAATGCTGCTGTCCATAGCGCCATTTGCGCTGAGATAAAACACTGTCCCGCAGTAGGCCCTGCGCGGCTCTGCTTCCAGCTCCTGGATAATAGCCATGGCACGCAGCTTGGGTGCTCCGGTAATGGAGCCGCCCGGGAAACACGCCTGCAGCAAGTCCAAAGCATCTCGATTGCAGTCCAAGCGTGCTTTGATGGAGCTGACCAGATGGTGCACGTTGGTATAGCTTTGTAACGTAAACAGTTGATCTGCTTTGATACTTCCTGTCTCGCAAACCTGGCCTAGATCATTCCTCAGTAAATCGACGATCATCAAATTCTCTGCCTGATCTTTGACGCTGGCCACTAACTGTCGCGCCAGTAACTGATCTTGCTGCGGGTCGACGGCCCGGGGCCGAGTGCCTTTGATCGGTTGAGTGAGCACATCTCTACCGGTTAGCCGCAGAAAGCGTTCCGGGGAGACACTTAGGAGCGCGCCTTCAGACCAGCCGATAAACGCTGAGAAGGGTGCTGGCATGGCAGCGCGAAGTCGTAAATAGGCGGCAAACGGGTGGCCACTGCAGGCGGCTACGAATTGTTGCGTTAAATTCACCTGATAACAGTCGCCAGCGCTGATGTAAGTCTTGATAGCACGGAACGCTTTATCATAATCACTCCGGCTCCATTGCTGCTCGAATCCACCCAGTAGCCGGAACTCACCGGCAACAGGTACCTCAGGCTCGGCGCTTACTGCCAGCAATTGCAATAGCCTTGGCAATGACTCGGGCGGATAGCCAGGGTCTACAACCAGCGTAGTGCGCTGCGCGTCATGGTCAACAATGACCGCCCATCGATAGGCTCCCACAAAAGCATCCTTGATCAGGAATCCGGCACGTCCCTGTAATGCCGGGTAGCCAAGATAGCCGAGCAGTCCACTTTGGAATGGGAGCTGCGCAACAGTCTGATCGATGATTTCATGTGGCGCTATATATTTAATTCGCAACTGTCTGATTGAGCTGAATATACTCTCTTCTGAAACAGGGATATCAGGATCTGATCCGGAACCTGCTCCAGCCGTAATTTGAATCCAGGCCACCGGTTCAGCAGCGAGTATGTCAAAGCGACGATCAGCGCCGCGCTCACTGCCTCTGTCCAGAAATATCGGGTACTCAAGTGTAGCCAGGCAAGACATCAGCCCCTGGCTATCGTGCGCATAGGGCAGGGGGAAGGTGAGGTAAGTTGACATGATCTGAGTCAGCTTAAGCGCAAGCTGCCTTGATTGCGTAATTGCAGCAGCGCAGCCAGCAGTGGGCTTGATTCTTCGATATTGGAAAAATCCATCTGTTTCAGCATGGTTGGTTCACATAGTTGCTGTATTACATCAACATATTTCCGGGGCAATTCGAAGACATCACCATCGGCAAATAGCAGTATGCTGTTACCAGTCAGGGGTGCCAGGAATGCAAACCGGGTAGTGCTGCTGTATTTAAAATGTCTGCCCGCTGCCAGTGCCTTACGCATGGCCTTCATGTTGAGCAGAGAACGGGGCGGTTCACGCAGCTCCGGATATTTCGGTCGGGTTACCCAGCAGCCGAACCAGCGCTCAAATTGCCCTGGCGAATTAAGCCGATCGCTAAGTTTTCGAAAATTGGCAGCGACTGATACCGGATCGATACTCGCTGGATGCGCGGGTACTGTGCATTCCGCATCTATATAGCGCTGTGAAGGCAGGCAGTCGGCAATCAATGCATCGCTAAAACCCTCGAGCATTTCACTCAGCGCAGGGGCTCGAAAGCCTATGGAATAGCAGGTGCTCGCGCCAAGTGATTGGCCCCAGTGTGCATATTGGGGTGGGATGTAAAGAGCATCACCAGGGTTGAGTATAAATTCCTGTTCGGCGACAAAGGAACGCAATATGCCCACGCCGTCCTGATTGTCCAGTTCCACATCTGCTGCCACTTTACCCCCGGTTCGCCACAGACGCTGGCCTGAGCCCTGTAACAGGAAAACATCATAATGGTCGAAATGTGGTCCCACTCCACCCTCATCTGCAGCATAGGAAATCATAACGTCGTCTATACGCCAACGCGGGATAAATTCAAACAGGGCTCTAAGTGCGGCAACCTCATCCAGCCATTGATCTACAGCTTGTACCAGCACGGTCCAGTGCATTTCCGGCAAGCTGGTAAAATCTGATTCTATGAAAGGCCCGTGTTGAACGCTCCATTTTCCGGGTTTGGGTTCAGTGATAAGTCGGCTCTCGACCAATTCCTCACAAGCGAGCCCTGCCAGTTCCGATGGACTGATGAGGTCTTTGAAATTGGGGACGAGCTGCGGCAGTAATGCTGGTTTCTGCTGCCATGTGGTGCGCAGGAACTCATCGCGATCGAAGACAGGGTTAAGAGTCAGCTTGCTCAAATAGCTTTGGCCTGCTGAATGGCATTGCCGAGATAACTTCGCGGGGTCAGTCGCAGTAATTCAGTTTTAGCATCATCTGGGATATCCAGCAGCTTGATAAAGTCCTGCAGTGCCTGCTGGGTTATGCCTTTGCCGCGAGTCAATTGCTTGAGCTTTTCATAAGGTTTTTCGATGCGATAACGGCGCATGACAGTCTGTACCGGTTCAGCCAGAATTTCCCAGCACGCGTCGATATCAGCATCGATGATTGCGGCATTCATCTCCAGTTTATCCAAACCCTTCATGGTTGACTGAAAGGAAATCAAGCTGTGAGCAAGGCCGGTACCAATATTGCGCAATACAGTGGAGTCTGTGAGGTCGCGTTGCCAGCGTGAGATTGGCAGCTTTTCCCCCAAGTGGTTGAGAATTGCATTCGCCAATCCGAGATTTCCTTCGGAGTTTTCAAAGTCAATTGGGTTGACTTTATGGGGCATGGTGGACGATCCCACTTCACCGACAACCGGTTTCTGCTTGAAATAGCCGAGCGCGATATATCCCCATATGTCCCTGTTAAAATCAATCAGTACCGTATTAAAACGCGCTTGGGCAGCAAATAATTCCGCTATATAGTCATGGGGCTCAATTTGAGTGGTGAAAGGATTCCATTCGAGCCCCAGCTTGGTGACGAAGCCTTGCGCGAATGCCTGCCAGTCCATGTTCGGATACGCGGCAAAATGTGCATTGTAGTTACCAACAGCGCCATTTATTTTCCCCAGCAATTGGGTTGCTGCAATTTGTTCTATCTGGCGCCGTAACCTGAAGACGGTATTCGCAAATTCCTTGCCAACGGTGGTTGGCGACGCAGGTTGGCCATGCGTGCGCGCGAGCAGGGGTTGCTCAGCATAGCGCTGCGCCAGGTTCGCAAGCTGAGTAGAGAGCTCCACCATTGCGGGCAGTAGCACTTGATCACGCCCGTCTTTTAGCATTAACGCGTATGCGAGATTATTAATGTCTTCCGAGGTGCAGGCGAAATGCACAAACTCGAGTTGTTGTGCGAGATCGGCGTTGTTCTGCAGTTTTTCCTTGAGAAAATACTCCACTGCTTTCACGTCGTGATTTGTAGTCGCCTCTATAGCCTTAATGCGCTCTGCGTCTGCGAGGGAGAATTCTGCTATCAAGGTTTCGAGAGCGGCGCTGCCGCTGGCACTGATCGGTGGTAGTTCCTTGATATCAGCATGATTCGCCAGTGCTTGCAGCCATCTGACTTCAACCAGCACACGATAGCGCATGAGGCCAAACTCACTGAAAAAAGGCACCAACTCTGCACACTTGTTGCTGTATCTTCCATCCAGAGGTGAAATCGCCAACAGCGGGCTCGTTTTCGTGGTTGTCATGCTCTTGTTCTCTTCATTCTTATATTATGACAATTAGCTTGCGTCGAATGGTGGCCGAGGTTTCGTGGATGCGTTTCCTGTAAAAGATCAGATGCCAGCGTCTGCCTCCGAGTTGGTGCCACAGAACGGCTGCTCTGATGCCGGCAAGTAACAAGGCCCGAATCCGCATAGCAATTTGGTCATTACGCAGAAGTTCAATCTTGCCTTGAACCTGAATCCGATACGGCAGCTTGCTTATTGTATCCTGATATAACTTACCAAGCTGCTCAAAAGTGCGATCCACGAGCAATCCCAAAGCCTCCTGGGTATCGCTATCCGTCAAAGCAACAGCTATCGGGGAAATGGGCATGATTGGTTGTAAGCCGGCTCGCAATTGATCTTGCATGGCCCTATTGGCCATCAGCTTGTTGCGCAGAAGCAGCATTCCCAGAGTATATCGAACGATGTCTGCGTGTTTTTGTACGCGTGCATTATTGAATATATTCTGCAGAGTCTGTAGCCCCAAACTCAGATGACTTACGTTAGGATATATATCTGCAAATGATCGTGGATTCAGCATCAGCAACGGATTAACAGTGTTCGCCAATTCGGACTCGCGTGGTGAGCCGCGCGTTGCCAGATCATGGACCAATGCCGCGCTCTGCGCGACTCCGGCGAGCGCGATTATTTGCTGCTCCCAGACATTAAAATTAGTTGCCAAACTGCTCAATGATGGCCCCTCCGAGACAGCGATTGTCTGTGTAAAATACTACATATTGCCCTGGAGTGACGGCTCGTTGGGGCTCGGCAAATTGTACCTGAATCTGCCCGCTGGCAGTTGGCAGTATCGTGCAGAGTTGGTCTGGTTGACGGTAACGTATTTTGCTGCTGCATTGAAAAGGCAAACGAGGCGAATCCGCATTTATCCAGACAGGACGTGCGGCAAGCAACTCACTGGAGTACAGCTGTGCATTTTCATTACCTTGAGCAACAATCAGGGTATTGCGCGCCATGTCCTTGCCCACTACATACCACGCCGCTTCGGCATGATTGGCGATGCCGCCAATGCCAAGCCCCTGACGTTGACCGTAAGTGTAATACATCAATCCAGCATGGGACCCGAGCACATCGCCGTCGACAGATTCGATCTTCCCTGGCTGGGCAGGAATATATTGTTCCAGGAAGTCTTTGAATTTGCGCTCGCCAATGAAGCAAATACCAGTGCTGTCTTTTTTGTCGTGAGTGGTAAGTTGTAATTGCTCCGCAATTAAGCGAACTTCCCGCTTCGGTAATTCGCCCACCGGAAAGAGACTCTTGCGCAAACAACTCTCATTTACTTCGCACAGGAAATAACTTTGATCTTTATTCGGGTCACTGCCTTTCAGTAGATGGGTGCCCGCAGCGGTCTCTAGCTTGCGGACATAGTGACCGGTGGCAATGTAATCAGCACCTAATTCACTGGCATATTCCAGGAATGCCTTGAACTTGATCTCGCGATTGCAGAGCACATCGGGATTTGGAGTGCGTCCAGCCGCATATTCTTTCAGGAAATGTTCGAAAACATTATCCCAATATTCAGCGGCGAAATTTGCTGTCAGTAGTTCAATGCCGAGTGTGTCACACACGGACTGAGCGTCGGCCAGGTCTTGTTTGGCAGTGCAGTACTCAGACCCATCATCCTCTTCCCAGTTTTTCATAAATAAACCAGTAACCTGATAGCCTTGTTGTTGCAAAAGGTAAGCAGCCACAGAGGAATCCACCCCGCCGGACATGCCGACGATTACGCGAGACTGGGATGCATTTGACAGATTTGGCATTGAGATAATTAAAAATCAGCGAGTATGGACAATGGATAGGTTTTTCCAGCCAGGTAATCGTTAACGGCGGCCAGTACCAGAGGGCTGCGTAATGCTGCCTGCCGTTGCTTGATTTCGGCGGGAGTGAGCCAAACTGCTTCCGCTATAGCTGAGTCAAGCTGCCTGTTCGGAAAATGGGTAACGGGAGCTGCAACAAAGCAAAGCCTTACATAAGTTATACCATTGCTGGCTGAGGTATATTGGTAGATCCCCAACAGGGCGGTTACGGTCACTTGCCAGGCAGTTTCTTCCAGTGTTTCACGCGCAGCGGCTGCCACCAGCGTCTCTCCTGGCTCGAGATGACCCGCGGGCTGATTATAGACAAGAATGCCGTCAGCGCGCTCCTTGACCATTAATAGTCGACCCTGCTGTTCGACCATTGTCGCCACAGTGATATGCGGTCGTAGATCCTGCATGGCTAACCCTGATCGGAGAACAAATTGAATTGAATCAGATTGATGAGGCTGCAAACTATAGCATTACTGCGCGGGAGTGCTTTAGCTAATCCACTTAAACATGGATAATGCCTTGTTCCTTGAGAACTTATTCACCGATTTCTTTGAGCAAAAAAGTTATGAGTAAACTGACCCATCTGGATAGTCAGGGTAACGCCCGCATGGTTGACGTTGGTGAGAAAGCGGTAAGTCAACGTGTTGCCAAGGCCAGCGGACAAGTGCGTATGGCTGCTACTACGCTGCAGCTAATTGCAGCGGGCGGCCACAAAAAAGGTGATGTGCTGGCAGTGGCTCGAATCGCAGGAATTCAGGCGGCGAAATCCTGCGCACACTTGATCCCCCTATGTCATCCCCTGATGCTCACGTCAGTGGAAGTAGATTTTGAAATTGACGCAGCCAATAACCGGGTGTGCATAAATTCACAATGCAAGGTACAGGGACAGACCGGTGTGGAAATGGAAGCGCTCACGGCGGTCTCGGTCGCAGCACTCACTATTTACGACATGTGTAAGGCAGTAGACAAGGATATGGTGATTGAAGCAATTTGCCTGCAGGAAAAAGCTGGCGGTAAGAGCGGCCACTACGTGCGACAACCAGGCTGAATGCATCAAAAACAGCAAAGCAGGCCATAACCAATATGTTAACTATCAATTATTTCGCCAGCATTCGTGAGGCGCTCGGTAAATCCCAGGAGCAACTGGAACTGCCATCCGGGGTAAAGAGTGTAGCGGACCTGATAGCGCATTTGGCTGCGGGTAGCACTCGCTTCAGGGCATTGATTGAAAATGAAGGAAAAATCCTGGTTGCCGTCAACCAGACAGTGGTAGGCCGTGAGCATTTATTATTGGAACATGATGAAATTGCGTTTTTTCCACCCATGACCGGTGGCTGATTTATGATCACAGTTCAATTCGAAGATTTCGATATTGGTGAGGAGTACGCAGCTCTGCGCAAGCAGGCATGTGATGCTGGCGCAATTGTCACCTTCACTGGATTGGTGCGCGAATTGTACGCAACGAGCAGTAGCGACAAAATCCGCTCACTCACCCTGGAGCATTATCCGGGTATGACTGAGCGCTGCCTCGCAGACATTACAGCGCAAGCCAACACGCGCTGGCAATTGCTGTCCACCCGCATTATCCATCGCGTGGGCACGCTGCAAGCGGGGGACCAGATTGTGTTTGTTGGTACCGCAAGCGCGCACCGTCATCACGCTTTTGAGTCTGCGCAATTTATAATGGATTATCTAAAGAGCGAGGCTCCGTTCTGGAAAAAGCAGACAAGCACAGCAGATAGTCACTGGGTAGAATCACGGGACTCAGATGCCGAGGCAATAGCACGTTGGCAAAAATCTAAATAAATTTACGCACCAGCCACGTCCAACATTCTGGTTTCGCCTGGTTGCAGATCACCAATATCCCAATCCCCGATCCGCAGACGGATAAGGCGCAAAGTTGGAAAACCTACTGCAGCGGTCATGCGTCGCACTTGTCGATTCCGCCCTTCAAACAGAGTTAGTTCCAACCAGCTGGTTGGGATGAGTTTGCGCTGCCGAATGGGCGGCACCCGTTCCCACAATTGCGGGGCAGAAATGCGCGCCGCCTGAGCCCGTTTGGTTGGGCCATCGTTGAGCAAAACACCTTGCTGCAGACGCTTTATGGCCACATCATCAATGTCGCCTTCGACCTGCGCAAGATAGGTCTTGCCTTGCTTGAATTCCGGGTTGGCAATAAATTGCTGGAGCTTTCCGTCATTGGTCAATAACAGCAAGCCTTCCGAGTCTTTATCGAGGCGACCGGCAGCATAAAAGCCAGGCTGCGTGATATATGCAGCCAAGGTTTGTGACTTGTCGTTGCCGGTGAATTGAGACAGCACGCCGAAGGGTTTATTAAACAGCAGAATTTGTGACATCGATAATTCTACCGCAACTATAACTGGCGCAGTTGATCTGCACGTGCGAGCGCGACATCTGCATCTCTTGGTGGATCTGCTGCACGCATACGACGGTTACGTGCGAAAAGCCGATGTTACCGGCTTATTCCCCGCTGGCAGAGACTGGCTCCACATTGGTTTCAGTCACGACCGCCGCTGGGTCCGAGATGGGTCTGATATTTGCTGCGTGCAGTCCTTTCGGACCTTCGATGGTATCGAATGAAACCATCTGCCCAGCTTTGAGAGTTTTGTAGCCATCCATCCCTATCGCGGAGTAGTGTGCGAATAAATCATCTCCTCCGTCGTCAGGTAAGATGAAACCAAATCCCTTTGCATTGTTAAACCATTTTACTTGCCCAGTACTCATTGGGTGACTCCGTACTGCTTATTATTTTTTATTATTAACCAACTAAAATGTGGCTATAAGGGCGAAATTTCCAATCGTGACAGTGTTGTAACGCCTTGTAACTCCTAGTCACAAATCAGCTATACACTATCAAACAATTGTTGTCAAAACCAAAAGATCCAATCCACCTCTTGAATTCAGCCTTGAGACCCGCATGTAATAAGCACCTTACAGTTTGCCGCCGCCTGCCAGTGCGGGATAAAAGCCTTTTCACAAGCGTGATTCTGACGCAGAATAATCGTTGAATTTACCCTGGAAATTCCCTAGCGGCCAAACCATCCATGATGACTCTCAAGCACATTCCCGCACCCCTTGATTCCGGGAGTTTGCCCACCGGGCCCGGTAATTCAAATGCTGACCATGCTGACGGCCATGATGCAGGATTCGCCACTACAACTGAGAAGCCGAAACTTCAACAGCCGCCGCTGTATAAGGTGATTTTGATAAATGACGACTACACCCCGATGGACTTTGTAGTAGATGTGCTACGCTCGTTTTTCAGTATGAATGCAGAGAAGGCGACTCAAATAATGTTAAAGGTGCATACCGAAGGCAAAGGGGTATGCGGGGTGTTTGGCAAAGATGTGGCAGAAACGAAAGCCGCCCAGGTAAATGACTATTCGCGTGAATGCGAACAACCCTTGTTATGTTCTGTGGAAGTTGATCGTTAGACATTTTTTTTCAAGCAACACCTAAAATCCGGTCACGGGATGAGCGAAAGGCGCCTATGTTAAGCAAAGATCTGGAGACAACCCTCAGTTTCGCGTTCAAAGGTGCGCGCAAAAAACGGCATGAGTTCATGACCGTTGAGCACTTGCTATTGGCGTTATTGGATAATGACATTGCGTCAACTGTGCTAATCGCCTGCGACTGTGATCTTAATCGACTGCGCGGGGAGCTAATAGAATTCGTCGATGCCACCACACCACTTATTCCTGAAGGTGATTTGCATCGCGAGACGCAGCCGACTCTTGGTTTCCAGCGCGTGCTGCAACGTGCTGTATTCCATGTACAGTCTTCCGGCAAGCGAGAAGTTACCGGCGCCAATGTACTGGTTGCCATATTCAGCGAGCAAGAAAGTCAGGCCGTCTATTTCTTGCGAAAACAAGACATTGCCCGTATCGATGTGGTGAATTTTATGACACACGGCATCTCGAAGATTGCCGGCCCGATTGGCCATAACGAATCTGCCACCCCGCAACACGAAGAAGAAACCAGCACGGAAGGCGGCGGCAGTTCGCTGGAGAACTTTGCGACCAATCTTAATTACGAAGCCCAGCAGGGCAGGATTGATCCGTTAATCGGGCGCGAAGCAGAGGTCACTCGTGTCGTGCAGGTTTTGTCACGACGACGCAAGAATAACCCGTTATTGGTCGGCGAATCCGGAGTTGGTAAAACTGCTGTCGCTGAAGGTTTGGCAAAGCTGATCGTGGAGAAAAACGTACCCGAGGTGCTCGCTGACGCCGTGATTTATTCGCTGGATCTGGGAGCATTGCTGGCTGGGACCAAATATCGAGGCGATTTCGAAAAGCGCTTTAAATCCTTGCTGGCAGAACTGAAAAAGAAACCCCACGCGGTCCTGTTTATCGATGAGATCCACACCATCATTGGCGCTGGTGCTGCCTCTGGCGGGGTGATGGATGCATCCAACCTGCTGAAACCAGTGCTTACCTCGGGTGACATGCGCTGTATTGGATCTACGACATATCAAGAATATCGCGGCATCTTTGAGAAAGATCGTGCGTTGTCTCGTCGATTTCAGAAAATTGATGTGGACGAGCCAGACGTTGATACCACTTACCGAATCCTGAAGGGCCTTAAGTCCCGCTTTGAGCAACATCATGACCTGCGTTACAGCGATAAAGCCTTGAAAGCTGCATCGGAATTGGCTGACCGCTATATCAACGACCGCTATATGCCAGACAAGGCAATTGATGTGATTGATGAGGCTGGCGCTTATCAGCGCCTGCAGCCTGCGAGTAAGCGCAAGAAGTTGTTACAGGTTACGGATATGGAAAAGGTGGTGGCGGCGATTGCGCGGATCCCTGCAAAACATGTCTCCAGCAATGACTTACAGGCACTCAAGTCGCTGGAAGGCAATCTGAAGATGGTCGTATTCGGCCAGGATGAGGCGATTAATACACTCAGCACTGCGATTAAATTGTCCCGTGCCGGATTGAATAATGGTGAAAAACCGATCGGCTCATTTTTGTTTTCGGGTCCCACCGGCGTCGGCAAAACTGAAGTCAGCCGGCAATTAGCCAAGATCATGGGTATAGAACTCCTGCGTTTTGATATGTCTGAATACATGGAACGCCACACCGTGTCGCGTTTGATTGGGGCTCCTCCAGGCTACGTGGGTTTCGATCAGGGTGGATTAATGACTGAGGCGGTGACCAAAAATCCACATTGTGTGCTGTTACTCGATGAGATCGAGAAGGCGCATCCAGACGTGTTCAATTTGTTGTTACAGGTGATGGATCACGGAACGCTCACTGACAACAATGGTCGCAAGGCAGATTTCCGCAATGTAATCCTGATTATGACTACCAATGCTGGTGCGCAGGAAATGTCGCGGGCATCGATCGGCTTCACCGAGCAAGACCATAGCACCGATGGTATGGGAATTATCAAGAAATCTTTCTCGCCTGAGTTTCGCAATCGACTGGATGCAATTGTTCAATTTGGCGCGCTGTCCCCGGAAACTATTCGCACCGTGGTAGATAAATTCCTCGTAAATCTGCAGGTGCAGTTGGACGACAAAAACGTACAATTAACTGTAAGTGACGAAGCCGTAGACTGGTTTGTCCGCCACGGTTACAGCGAGACTATGGGTGCGAGACCCATGGACAGGTTAATACAGGAAAAGCTGAAGAGATCTCTTGCCGAATATATTTTATTTGGGGAACTGGCACTTAATGGTGGCGAAGTTTTTGTCAGCGTCGAGAAAGACGATCTGAAATTGCAGATTACCGGGCGCAAACAGAGTGAGAGGAAAGAACTGAGCCCTGCCAGTGAATAAATTGGTTCTCAGATTTTGACAGGCTGAATCAGCGAGCGCGGTAAGTGATACGACCCTTGGTCAGATCATAAGGAGTTAATTCGACTCGAACCTGATCACCAGTAAGAATGCGAATATAGTTTTTGCGCATCTTGCCTGAGATATGGGCTGTTACAATGTGGCCATTCTCCAGTTTTACGCGAAACATGGTATTTGGAAGGGTATCAACTACTTCGCCTTCCATTTCAATCTGGTCTTCTTTCGCCATTGGCGATCCTCTCTGGGTTAATTGCGGCGGCATTGTGCCGCATTTTATCCAGATTAGCAAAACCGTTGCGGAACCTGTTGGTCTATTTAAGCAGTACCCACTTGCCGTCCACCAGCATTTCAATGGGTCGGAAGCTGCTCTTATACTGCATCTTTGCACAATCCTTGATCCAGTAGCCCAGATAGAGATAAGGCATGTTGCGCGCCATGGCTGCACGAATTTGCCAGAGGATTACGAATTTGCCCAGCGAACGTTTGGACTCGTCTGGATCGAAAAAGGTATATACAGCCGACATGCCGCGTTCCAGTTCATCCATGACCGCCACGGCCACTAATTTCTCGTTTCGGTAAAACTGCACAAACCGGGTCTCTTGCGTGTGCACCTTGATAAATGCCCGGAATTGTTCAGGGGTGGCAGGAAACATATCGCCATCTTGATGACGCGTGTTGATATAGTTCTTGTACAGTGGATAAGCTTCGGGCTCGTTCAGCGTTGACGATACCTTCGCGACGAGATCCAGGTTGTTGTCCCAAGTTCTGCGATAGCTACGTTTGAACTTGAATTGATTGACCGGGATGCGACATGAAATGCAGGCACTGCAGTTGTCGCAATCTGGACGGTACAAATGTGCACCGCTGCGGCGATAGCCCAGTTCACTCAACTTGCTGTTCAGTGCCTTGTCGATACGCACCTCGGGATCGACAAACACGGTAATGGCTGACTCCTCCTTTTTATAGCTGCACGGATGCGCGTAGGTGCGGAACAATCTTATGGTGCTAATAACTCTGGAATTGGAGTTCATGGTTGCTACACATCAACTACTCAGATCGGATTGTAGCTGCCATTTTCCGGCGCTACCTTCAGTTTTCGCAAATTGTTGCAGTTGTTCCTGAAATGCCGCGCGCGAAATTTCCACAGCTCCGAGCGAGAGGAGGTGCGCGCTGCTCACTTGACAATCCATTAACCTGAAATCCCACAGATGCAACTGATGCGTCAGGTAAGCCATCGCCAGCTTTGATGCATTACTCACATCGCTGAACATGGATTCTCCAAAGAAAATCTTGCCCAGTGCGATGCCGTACAAGCCACCCACTAGCTTGTGCTTACTCCACACTTCGATGGAATGGGCATAACCAGCGGCGTGCAGGCCCGCATATGCAGTTTGCATTTCCGCCGTAATCCAGGTGCCTTTGGCACCGCGGCGAGAGGCAGCGCAATGCCGGACCACATCCTGAAATGCCTCATCCATGGTAATTGTGAAAGGGTGTTTTCGAATTAGTCTGGAGAGACTGCGCGAGATTCGCATCTGCCCGGGTCGCAATACCATGCGCGGGTCGGGACTCCACCATAGCACCGGCTGACCAGCTTCGTACCAGGGGAATATTCCCTGTTTATACGCGCTGAGCAAGCGCGGGGCAGAGAGGTCACCGCCAACCGCAAGTAAGCCATTGGGCTCGACCAGGGCTGAGTCCACGGGCGGGAAACAGTCATCGGAATCCTCAATCCAGGGAATGGGCATATGGGCGCATCAAGCTCAGCTATCCAGGAATTTCTCCGCATCCAGTGCTGCCATGCAGCCAAAGCCGGCACTGGTAACAGCCTGACGATAGATCTGATCCGCTATGTCCCCAGCGGCAAAAACACCCGGTATGCTGGTGGCGGTGGCGCCACCTTCAAGTCCGGTATTCACCACGACATAGCCGTTCTTCATGGTAAGTTGCCCCTGAAAGATTTCCGAATTAGGCACGTGGCCAATGGCGATGAAAACCCCATCCACGTCGAGCTTGCGCACCGCGCCAGTTTTTGTATGGCGGATGTTGATTCCGGTAACTCCCATATTGTCCCCGAGCACTTCATCCAGCGTATGATCCCAAGCCAGAGTGACCTTGCCCGCAGCCACTCGCTCCAGTAATTTCTTCTGCAGAATTTTTTCAGAGCGTAATGTGTCGCGTCGATGTACCAGAGTCACGTGCGAACAAATGTTGGCGAGATAAAGTGCTTCCTCTACCGCGGTATTGCCTCCGCCTATAACTGCCACCGGTTTATTGCGATAAAAGAAGCCATCACAAGTGGCGCATGCACTCACTCCTTTCCCCATAAACGCCGTTTCCGATTCCAAACCCAGATATTGCGCCGAAGCACCCGTGGCGATAATCAAGGCATCACAACTGTAGGTAGCGCTGTCGCCTTTTAATTGAAATGGTCGGGCACCAAGTTCTACCGAGTTGATGTGATCAACGATGACTTTTGACTCAAAGCGTTCGGCATGTGCGCGCATGCGTTCCATCAGGGCAGGTCCTTGCAAACCTTCCACATCGCCTGGCCAGTTATCAACATCGGTGGTAGTAGTAAGTTGACCACCTTGAATTAAACCAGTGATAACGACTGGATTAAGGTTGGCGCGAGCTGCATATACGGCAGCTGTGTAACCGGCAGGGCCTGAACCGAGGATGATGAGTCGGTGATGTTGAGCTTCTGGCATAAATACTTCCTGAGAGGGTAAATTACTGGCGCAAAGGGCCATTGTTCCTAATGTGATGCCGATGTGGGTGATTTAAAGACAACGGCGGCTATTTTACCTGCAATTCACCCAATAGTTCGCGGGACAATGAGCAGCATGGAATTTAGTTTTCAGCCTGACGCACTGCCAATCCAGTAAAACTTCACTTAAATACTGGGCGCAATCGCCCGATAACCTATTAATAGATGGGCTCGTCTGCTCAGGTTGGCTAGCACTTGATCGAATCCAGTTGAATAACCTATAAACTAACGCAGGTCTTTGAATATATTGAAAAATGTAAGCTTAAGAAAACCTGACCAAGAGGCTGAAGTGAGAACCGTCATGCAGCGCCTGGTACGCGAAGGCACGCTGATTGTGTATTTTCTGTTGGCTTTGTTCCTGTTGATAGCTCTGCTGTCCTATTCGCCGGATGACGCGGGCTTTACTACAACCGGCAGTAATGGCAATACGGACAATGCCGTGGGGATATATGGCGCCTGGTTGGCTGACATATTACTGCACCTGCTGGGCTATCTTGCCTATAGTTTTCCTGCCTTGCTGGCCTATAAGGTGTATATCTCGTTCCGTGATACAGCACTGGAACTGGAGTTTTCCTGGCCATTGTTCGCCCTCAAGAGCGCTGGTTGCTTGTTGTTGATCGTTTCTGCCTGCGGGTTGGCAACGCTGCACTTCGCAGTTGCGCAGCATTTGCCCTATCTGGCGGGTGGGGTAGTCGGGTCGCTGGTTGTGGATCTGTTTGTGCCAGTGCTGGCGACCTTGGGAAGCAACTTGCTCTTTCTTGCCGTTTTCCTGTTTGGCCTGACTATTGTTGCCTCAATTTCCTGGTTGAAACTGATTGATCACATAGGCAATTTCACCATCAACTTTTCGGCCCGCTGTTTTAGCACAATACAGGCATGGATCGAGCACAAGAAACAGGAGCTTGCCACAAAAGAGCGACTGGAAAGCCGCAAGCGAGTACTCGACATTCATTTAGAGAAAGAAAAGAAAAGAGTTCCGCCGATGATCAAGGCGCCACCACCAAAATCAGTGGTGAAAAGCCCGAGGATTGAGAAGGAGAAGCAAGGCACCTTGTTTGCGGCAACCTCCGTGAATGAATTGCCTGCCATTGGCCTGCTGGATGCCTGGCATGAAACGAATGACTCCGGGTTTTCCAAGGAATCCCTTGAGGGCATGTCGAAATTGTTGGAACTGAAGCTGAAGGACTTCGGCATCGACATTGAAGTGACAGCAGTCAATCCCGGCCCGGTTATTACTCGCTTCGAAGTGCAGCCTGCGCCTGGTGTAAAAGTCAGTCGCATCAGCAATCTGGCAAAAGACCTTGCGCGCTCTATCGCAGTGGTATCGGTGCGTATCGTTGAAGTAATCCCAGGCAAAACAGTGATCGGAATTGAAATACCAAATGAGCGGCGCGAAATTATCCAGTTGAGCCAGGTATTGTCTTCACCCGAATTCGATCGCGCCGGTTCGTCACTCAGCATGGCGCTGGGTCACGACATCGTCGGTAAACCAATTATCGTGGATTTGGCAAAGATGCCACACTTGCTGGTTGCAGGAACAACCGGTTCCGGTAAATCAGTTGGTATCAATGCCATGATTCTCAGCTTGTTGTTCAAGTCAACTCCTGAGCAAGTGCGCATGATAATGATTGACCCGAAGATGCTGGAGTTGTCGGTGTATGACGGTATTCCGCATCTATTGACACCTGTCATCACTGACATGCGGGATGCTGCCAATGGCTTGCGCTGGTGTGTGGCCGAAATGGAACGACGCTACAAGTTGATGTCAGCGTTGGGCGTCAGGAATCTTACTGGCTTCAATAAAAAAGTCAGTGACGCGAAGAAAGCAGGCAAGCCTATAGTTGATCCAATCTGGCGCCCTGATTCGATGTTGCTGGCGGAAGAACAGGCAGCACCAGAATTGGAACAATTGTCTTGTATCGTTGTCGTCGTGGATGAGTTGGCAGACATGATGATGGTTGTTGGCAAGAAGGTAGAAGAGCTGATCGCGAGAATTGCACAGAAGGCGAGGGCAGCAGGGATTCACTTAATCCTTGCTACACAACGGCCATCGGTAGATGTATTAACTGGCTTGATCAAAGCCAATATACCGACGCGTTTGTCATTTATGGTGCAATCAAAAGTAGACTCTCGCACGATTCTTGGCGAAGGTGGTGCAGAACAATTGTTAGGCCATGGAGATATGTTATTTCTTCCACCTGGCGGTGGCGTACCGACGCGCGTGCATGGCGCCTTCGTCAGTGATGAAGAGGTGCATCGAGTTGCGGCAGACTGGAAGAGTCGCGGTGAGCCTGTGTATATAGAGTCTATAACGCGCGTAGATGATGACCTTGATTTGGGGGCATTCGGAGCACAGTCGGGTGGTGAAGGTGAGGAGAGTGATGCTCTGTATGATGAAGCAGTCAAGTTTGTAACAGAATCGCGCAAGGCTTCAATCTCCGCGGTGCAACGCAAATTACGTATCGGTTATAACCGGGCGGCACGGATGATTGAAACCATGGAAGCGGCTGGGGTAGTATCTGAAATGAGCAGTAATGGAGCGCGTGAAGTTATTGCTCCTCCGCCACCACGCAATTGATCCCGACAATAGAGCCATCTATGAGAAATTTTTTGGCAGCAGCTGCCTGCGCTTGCGCAATCACTATGATTCCTGGTCGCGGGCTAGCGCAGTCTTCCCTGGATAAACTGGATGCACTGTTGCAAGACATTAGCACTCTAACAGCCGATGTGACTCAGCTCATAGTCGAGTCTGATGGCGGCATACTGGAAGAGAGCGAGATTCGTATGCAACTAAAAAAGCCCGACGGATTCTATTGGGAAACCATCGCCCCATTTCCTGAATTGATAGTTACCAATGGCAAGCTGTTATGGAATTTCCAACCTGATCTTGAACAAGTAGTAATCGAAGATTGGGATACCAGCAGGTCAGAGCTCGCAGCGCAATTGCTGAATGGACGCACCCGGCAATTATCCGAAGAATACACCATTACACTAACTTCCGAAGCAGGCGAAGATCATGCCCAATTTAGTCTGTTGCCAATAGCGAGCGAGAGTGTATATACAGAAATTACTATCTCATTTATTCAGGCCGAACTGGATATCATCTATCTGCATAGCAAGAACGGACAAAAAACTGTTTGGCAATTTACCAACATCGAACGAAACCTGCCCCTGTCAGATACGCTTTTTGAATTTGTACCTCCCGATGGCGTTGAGGTGATTCAAAATAATTACACTAATTAGTATTTCACTCTGGTCGAGACACATCAGTAATTTGAGGCTGCGATGACTTATTATTTAGCCATAGCATTGGGCGGATCTGCCGGAGCGGTGACACGGTACTGGCTTACCACTCTGGTGCAAGAGACTAACCGAACCGACTTCCCGCTGGGTACGTTCCTGGTAAACGTGACAGGCTCACTACTCATTGGCATTTTCTTCATAGTATTTGCCGAAAAAATACAGCTGGGCGAACAGTGGAGACCCCTGGTCATTGTCGGATTTCTCGGTGCCATGACGACATTTTCTTCTTTCACTATTGAAGCCCTTTTGTTGATCGAACAAGGTCACTACAATACAGCTCTTCTATACATAGCAAGCAGTGTCGTGGTCTGTCTGCTGGCCGCATTTGCAGGCATGCAAGCTACCCGATTACTGTTCTAGCTCACAGGAAATTCAAATGTTAGATCCCAAGTGGATTCGTTCAGAGCCTGAAGCTCTTGCAAAGCGACTTCTCAAGAAAAAGTATTCGCTGAATATCGAGTGGCTCGCCGAACTTGATGGCCAGCGCAAGCAGTTACAACTTGAAACCGAAAATTTACAAAACGAGAGGAATACCCGCTCCAAGGCTATTGGTAAGGCCAAGGCAGCTGGGGAAAATGTCGACGCGATACTCCAGTCTATGGAGCAGCTTAAGACTGAACTGGAAACGAAGAAAGAATTGCTGAACGCCTTGCAACTTGAGTTCCACACCTATCTGATGGGCGTGCCCAACGTGCCGGATGAATCCGTCCCGCCGGGCAATGATGAGTCGGGAAATATGGTGGTCTCTACCTGGGGAGAACCGAAGCATTTCGATTTCACTGTGAAAGATCATGCCGAACTTGGCGAGGGTCTTGCTGAAGGTTTGGATTTCGCCACTGCTGCGAAAATAACCGGGTCACGCTTCGTAGTAATGCGCGGACAAGTCGCACTGCTGCACCGCGCGCTAATTCAATTTATGCTGAACACGCACACGCGGGATCACGGCTATGAGGAAGTCAATGTACCATACATAGTCAATAGTGATTCGCTGACCGGTACCGGGCAGTTACCCAAATTTGAAGAGGACTTGTTCAAACTGCGCGGGGAACAGGCGTATTACTTGATACCCACCGCCGAGGTTCCGGTAACAAATATAGTCCGTGATGAGATTCTGGAAAGTGCCAGTCTGCCAATCAAATTTGTCTGTCACAGCCCTTGCTTTCGTTCTGAAGCAGGAAGTTATGGTAAAGACACAAAAGGCATGATTCGCCAACATCAGTTCGAAAAGGTGGAGCTGGTTCAGATTGTAACGCCACAGGCGTCAGATGGTGCTCTGGAAGAACTTACTGCACACGCCGAACGCATCCTGCAATTACTGCACTTGCCTTATCGCAAGGTGATCTTGTGCGGCGGCGACATGGGTTTTGCCTCTGCCAAAACCTATGATCTTGAAGTGTGGCTGCCATCGCAAGCGTGTTACCGGGAAATTTCGTCCTGCAGTAGTTTTACCGATTATCAGGCGCGACGCATGCAGGCTCGCTGGCGCAATCCGGCCACCGGTAAGCCTGAACTCGTGCATACAATCAACGGTTCTGGGCTCGCTGTAGGTCGCACACTTGTTGCCATTATGGAAAATTATCAGGAAGCGGATGGCCGTATTCGAATTCCTTCTGCGCTAGTTGCTTATATGCATGGTCTAGAGTATCTGGGTTAATGGACCTGTTACCAATATTCCTGAATATCAAAAACAGGAAGTGCGTCATCATCGGAGGCGGGGAGGTTGCCTTGCGCAAGGCTACCCTGCTGCTACGTGCAGGAGGCAATGTTCATGTCATCGCCGAAACAGTATGCGATGAACTTGCCGCCCTGTGCACAGCTAACAATGCAGCAATTACCCTGAGGAAATTCGAAAGCGCAGATCTCGACGGAGCTGAGCTGGTCATTGCTGCCACTGACCACCAGGCAGTTAACACGACGGTTAGCACTTGTGCAAATGCGAAACACATTCCAGTAAATGTCGTCGATCAACCAGCTCTCTGCAGTTTTATATTACCAGCAATAGTAGACCGCTCTCCAGTTATCGTTGCCATATCAACTGGCGGGACTTCTCCTGTTCTTACCCGTAAATTGAAAGAACTTAATGAAACATTCCTGCCGGGAAACATAGGCAGGCTCGCGATTTTGCTTGGCAGTTTGCGCGCCAGAGTTAAACAACACATTCCAAAGTTTAGCGATCGAATTCGATTCTGGGAAAATGCTTTGGAAAGTGCGGTGCCTGAACTGGTTTATGCCGGACAGGAGACGGCAGCAGAGTCATTGCTGCTGCAGCAGCTTAATCAGCTGGAGAATATTGCTCACACAGGTGAGGTTTATCTGGTGGGTGCAGGCCCTGGCGATCCTGATTTGCTGACCTTGCGCGCATTGCGTCTAATGCACAAAGCAGACGTGGTCCTGTATGACCGTCTGGTGTCAAAAGAAATCATGCAGAAACTGCGACCGGATGCGGAGAAAATTCACGTAGGCAAGCAACGCGCAATGCATACTGTTGAGCAGGAAACGATTAATCAGCTGCTGGTAAGACTGGCAAGCGAAGGCAAGAAAGTATTACGACTCAAAGGCGGCGACCCATTCATATTTGGCAGGGGCGGTGAAGAACTCGCTTCGCTCGCAAAGGCTGGCATTCCCTTTCAGGTAGTGCCAGGCATCACGGCTGCATCTGGTTGTGCTGCCTACGCAGGTATTCCACTGACCCACAGGGATTTTGCCCAATCAGTGCGATTCCTGACCGGACATTTGCAACAAGGTCAGTTACAGCTGGATTGGAAATTACTGGTAATGGAACAGCAGACTCTCGTGTTCTATATGGGACTGCTGGGATTGCGAACAATCTGCGAGCAATTGATAGCCCATGGCATGGATGCTGCGATGCCTGCTGCGGTGGTTCAGCAAGGAACAACAGCGAACCAGAAAGTCGTAGTTGGCACCTTGTCAGACCTGCCCGGACTGGTCGAAGCTCAAGCGTTGGTGGCACCAACTCTGATAATCATCGGGCGTGTAGTGACCTTGAGAAAGGAGCTTGCATGGTTCGGAAGTTGAGCCGGGTAAGGGGGGGGCAATCCATCGCAGCCATTACAGGCAATTATCCGGTTTTGGCAGGCCGGCAATCTTGCTGGCCGTTTTCGCAGGACTGCCATGGAACAAATGCATGAGGTACGCACTGCGGCCTTTTTCCGGTCCTAAATCACGCCTCACCAGATTGACCATGGCGCGGGTAGCGGGTGACATCTCGTGCCTCTGATAAAAGCTGCGCAATAACAACAGCACTTCCCAGTGGGCTGGACTCAACATAATGTTATCCAGTTTAGCCAACTCTATTGCGACTGCTTCATTCCAGTCTTGCAAATTGCGCAGATAGCCTTCGTCATCTAGACGAATTTGCTGCTGATTTATCTGAATCGAATTGGCCATGGTCATCGTCACGCGCTAGAACCAGCTAATTACTTTATCAAACTCACAGCTCAACTCTACAAATTTGTAGTAATTCGCCAGCGTAACTTCTTTGACGCAAGTTGCTTCAGTACCACGAGCAATCATGTCTTCCTGCAAGGCGTAGAGCTCTACCCCAGACATTGACGCCGGAATCTTGTGCGGGGCTGAGCAGTAATAAGTACCGTCCTCGATGAACAAAACGGCGTCACCGGGCAGCAGTAGGGAACTGCAGCTGTCCAATTGCGCAAAGCGCGGGCTGAGATTTATGGTGTGGAGGCAACTCACAAGTTAAACACCACATCAGAAGCTTGCAGCAAGGCACTAATGTCAGCGCGGTCTACCAGGGTTACTGGCAACACCAGATCAGCTACTTGCAATGCGCGAGACTGCATTGATGCTCCGTCTACCATGATGTTTTCGATTCCATACAGGGACAAGGTCTCGAGAGCGTTTCCAAGTGTCTTGCGCTTGATAGCGTCAGCGCGTTGTTCTCTTTTAAGCTGATACACACCATCATCCAGAAAGACGTAGTTCACTTCCTGTTCAAACACCGCGCAAGCGAGCGCCATGTCCAGACACAATTGCGCATTGTGCGTACCATATGGTGCAGACCTTGAGACAAAGGTTATGGATTTTTTGTGCGTCATAGCAGCTCGGTTTCAACCAAAATTGACGACACGGTCAGAGTTCGTGGTGGCATCTACTAGCTGCCCAAGACCTGCTATCTCGGAACTGTCGAATAAAGTGCCAGCATCGAAATCGTGCCGTTTTGCTTCACTTGCATCGACTAATCCGCGTTTGAGCGAAGACGACACACACACGACGGCGTCAAGATTGTTATCCAGGATAAGCCTGTGCCAGGATAGCGGCAGGTTTTCTTCGTCCTGCGCAGTCACTGTGAAGCGATTTGCGTTGTGAACTCCGTCGCCGAAGAAAAACAAGCGATACACTTCATGACCGGCTTTTAGCAGCGCAGCTGTAAATTGTAATGCAGAGTGTGCTGCTTCGGAGGAGTAGGGGGCAGCATAGACGACAATTGTAAATTTCATAGTGTGGGGTTAATGCCTCTAAAAAATCAGGCTCGAAGTACCCTTAATAAAAAAGCCCCATTTTAGCGGGGCTTTTAGTGTTAAAACGGCAGGGTTTGTTCCTGCTGATTTAGCGCCTTCCGCTCAGTGCGGCGAGAAGATGCAGCAAGTGAATAAAAATGTTGAAAATACTCAAGTAGAGCGAAATCGTTGCCATTATGTAATTGCGTTCGCCGCCGTTAATGATGCGACTGGTGTCAAACAAAATGAAGCCAGACATTAACAGGATGACTGCAGAGGAAATCGCCAGGGACAAAGCCGGTATCTGCAGAAAGATATTTGCAATCATTGCCACCAATGCGACGATCATTCCAGTAAACAGGAATCCGCCTAGAAAATTGAAATTTTTCCCGGTGGTCAGGGCATAACCTGACAAGGAAAGAAAGATCAGTGCAGTGCCTCCAAGCGCCTGGGCGACAATGGCAGAGCCGTTAGTATAGGCAACGGTGTAGACCGAGATGACTGGTCCCAGTGAGCCGCCCATCAATCCGGCGAAAATAAATACTGCAATCAACCCTTTCGCCGAATTCGCGGTGGCACGCACCACAAATGTCATGATGAAACCACCAATAATCATCAAGAAACCAGCACCCTGGCTGACTTGCAGCGCCATTGTTGCAACGGCGCAAAGCGCACTGAAAAACAGCGTCATGGACAGCAGGGTATAGGTATTGCGAATAACCTTGTTGGTCGAGATCGCAGCTTCCTGGCTTCGACCAATATTTAACTCAACTTCTTTCATCGTTTTCTCCAGCAATAATGATTGGGGACCAAATTAAACTTTTGTTTACAGCAGCAATTGTTTTCTTATATCCCTTATGGGGGCTCTGGCGAATAAATTCAATGGCTTGAGGTAGCCAGCATAGAGCCTGCACCAGCCAATGATGATACTGGCAACCTATTTAAAATCAATGAGTTTCGCTTAGGTTAACCGCCATATCCGAGTGCTTGCCAGATGCAGAAGTCTGTTTGACTGAGGGCCTGTTTATAGTAAGATGCAGCCCCTACCGCGGAGGGGTGGCAGAGCGGTTGAATGCACTGGTCTTGAAAACCAGCGAGGGTGAAAGTCCTCCGAGAGTTCGAATCTCTCCTCCTCCGCCATTGCACTCACAGTTACGAGCCTTTCAGCTAGGTTATAATTTATACATACCCAAAAACATACCAAAAAGCGATGTGCTTAACAGATACTTAGCTGCACTCAGAATCTGATCGGTTCGGCATTCATTAAGAGCATTGTGTTGCCCCCCCCACCCCTTACTTTTCTAAACCGCCGCCAGGAACGACCCACCCACCCGGGTACCCCCCTTTTGTAAGAAAGGAGTCCCGTCTCCCTACTACATACTATTCCACTCGAACGATTTCCTATTCTGGGGCTTATGACACCCGACACTAGCTTTCCCAGTAGCTGCGTAGACGCTCCTTGGCAAGCCCAACCTCAGTTCTGTTCTTATGTAGCACATAGCAGCCAAGGTCAGTGGGCGCTTTACGAACTGTCACGTTGGCAGATGAGATTGCCGTTAACTGACTGCCTTCAAAGTCCACAAACTCAAAAGCCTCGCCCTGGCTATTAAAGAGCTTGTCTCCCTTAGCCACAGCTTTGTCATCTAGGAACCGTTTGATCAGCATATTGAGTGCCTCTGTGGGGTAGTTGCTGGGTCTGTATTATAAACCCGCGTGTCAAGCGTCCCCCCACCCCCTAAAATGACAAAACTTGGTTATCCAGACCCCACCCACCCGGGTACCCCCCTTTTTTCAATTTGGTACCATC
>Ga0208960_1000037_pt1 | contig 64779 bp, 64 predicted proteins | sample GreLakmeON33MSRF_FD_187703 | JGI IMG/M metagenome (GOLD analysis project Ga0208960, IMG submission 187703) | Freshwater lentic microbial communities from great Laurentian Lakes, MI, USA - Great Lakes metaG ON33MSRF (SPAdes) | ecosystem: Environmental > Aquatic > Freshwater > Lake | place: Great... | reverse complement strand
GTGCGCACATAAATCACCAAAGGCTTGTCGTTTAGTTCTATTTTTTTATTGATTACGCCAAACCAAACATAAGCTCCTGCTGCGATTGCCAAAATGGACAACACTATAAAAATGCGCACTAATTTCTTCATATTATTCTATATCGAATTTCGGATTTATCAACTGATACATATTTTCATCTTTCCAACCTTCGTAGGTTTTAAGCCACGATTTTTTGGTACCCACACAGGTAAAACCCACTTTCTCAAAAAGCTTAATACTTCTTTCATTATCGGTGGTGATATTGCAAAACAATTGTTTCAATTGCAAATGAGTAAAACTGTAATCCACCAATATTTTCAATGCTTCCGCAGCATAACCTTTACCTTGTTCTTTATTGTCGGCAATTAAAATACCAACCCCAGCGCGCATATGAAATGGATCGAACTCGAATAAATCTAAGAGTCCGATGGGCTTTATACCATCTACCTCAATCACCATGCGCAACTGCTTTGCCTCATAAATATCGTGGTGGGCAATGTCTAAGTACTTATTCAAAACATGTTTAGAATAAGGAGCCATGGTGTTACTCAACACCCAATACTGCGTGTCATTCTCCCAAGAAAAAAGAATATTAATGTCGGCAGGCTCAATAGCCCTTAAACTAATGTTTCCACTTTTTAAACTCATGCGCGTCTTATTAAACCAGCAGAAGAGTGAATGCACTCATTCACTTCAAATACCGAATATTTATCCATAGACAGAACTCCACCCTTCAAATCATCATCTAAATGCAAATGGTAAATCTCTTCCACTAATCCTTGCTCTTGTAACTTTGGAAACAAATCGAAAATCAACTGCACATCATTGGTATTGGTATGGTATATTTCGTTGCAAAAATCTTTAATAGGCGATAAGCAGGTAGCAATACCAATATCTACACGAGGGTAAGCACTCACTATGGTGCGAATTCTTTTGAGTAAATCGTTTTGTGTTACCAGCAATGGCAACTTCAATTTAACGAATAAAGTTTTGATGCTTTTAAAGCGCAAAAAACGAAGGTTTTGCTCCATACTGCCATCGAGTGACGGACCTTTAGTACTCAAAGAAAAAATCTTACCGTTGATGCTTAAAACCAAATGAGGAGGAACCGTTGTAGCATGCACAATGTGTAAATAAATTCCATCGTTTAGGAATTCATCGTGCGTTAACGAATGAATATTATTTATGGTGAATATCGACATCTATTTCCCCTTTAAAAACCATTTTTGCCGGACCCTCTAAACATACTTTTTTATACCCTCTCCCCTCACTCTCAAAACTCACACTTAATCTTCCTCCCATTGCTTTCACTGGAAAAGAATTCTGTTGAATTTTTCCCGCTTGAGCCGCCGCTAAAACTGCTGCTGTAACTCCCGTTCCACAGGCTAAAGTTTCTTCCTCACAACCTCGTTCATAAGTGCGAATGTGCAATATACCATTAATTATTTCTACGAAGTTAACGTTGGTTCCTTTTTCTTTAAAGCGCTCAGAATATCTAATTTTTTTTGCTTCATCTACAACAGGGAAATTGGCTAAATCGTTCACAAAAACAACGTAGTGTGGAGAGCCGGTATTTAAATAAGAATAGTTTGCACCGGCTTCAATTTCAGGAACATCTATCATTTGCAATTTCACCCAATAAGCATCACCCACTTTACTTAATTCTGCTTCATGATCACCATCTACCGCTAAGAACAAATACTTCTCTTTTACCAACCCTATTTCATTGGCAAACGCAGCTATACATCGGCCGCCATTGCCACACATAGAACTTTCATTTCCATCAGAATTGTAATACACCATCTCAAAATCGTAGCCCTTTTTGTTGCGCAACAACATCAAACCATCAGCTCCAATTCCAAATCTTCTGTCGCATAAAAACTTTACCAATGCATTGTTTTTAATATCGAATTCCTCTTCTCTATCGTCAATTAAAACGAAGTCATTCCCCGCTCCGTGTAGCTTGTAAAATTGAAGTGTTTTCATTGTTTTTTATTGAGGATTCAAAGTTAAAATTTTTTAACATAGTACTAGTATATGATTTTTTAAAAAAAGACGTTATTTTTGGAACACTAATCTTAAAAAAATTAATTATGGATATTAAAAAGCTAGGCTCAGCATTCTTAGTGGCACTCGCAGGAGGCGCCATCGCAGCGGGAACCACACTTTATTTCACCAAACAAAGCAATAGCGCTTTTAGCGACAACCCCACCAAATTTAATTTAGTTAGTAATCTTCCGCCCAACGCAGAAAACGTTGATTTAACCATTGCAGCAGCTGCTACTTTAAACTCGGTAGTACATATTAAAACGGTTAGCAAGCAGGAGGTTCAGCAAGGCTTCGACCCCTTTCAGGATTTCTTTTTCGGACAACCACAACTGCAACAACCCAAACATAGAGATGTATCGGCAAGTGGTTCGGGCGTTATTATTTCTACCGATGGTTACATTGCCACCAACAATCACGTGGTGGAAGGTGCTACAGAAATTGAAGTAACATTGAACGACAACAAATCTTACAAAGCAGAGATTATTGGTACCGACCCTACCACCGACCTTGCATTAATTAAAGTAGATGCCAAAGATTTGAGTCCGGTATTGTATGGTAATTCAGATGATGTGAAAGTTGGACAATGGGTATTGGCCGTAGGAAACCCGTTCAACCTTACCTCTACTGTAACAGCAGGGATAGTGAGCGCCAAAGGACGAAACATTCATATTTTACAAGATAAATATGCCATAGAATCATTCATTCAAACAGATGCTGCTGTGAATCCGGGCAACAGCGGAGGCGCCTTGGTAAACACTAGAGGTGAATTAATTGGAATCAATACTGCAATTGCCTCTAACACCGGCTCTTATGCTGGCTATTCTTTTGCTATTCCTGCCAACATCGTTAAAAAAATCACCACAGATTTACTGAAATACGGTAAAGTACAAAGAGGTTTATTGGGTGTTTCTATTCGCGATATCGACCAAAAACTAAGTGAAGAGAAAAGTTTAGCCAATGTGCAAGGAGTTTATGTAGCCGAAGCTTTTGAAGGAAGCGCTGCACAAGCAGCGGGCTTAAAAGAAGGCGATGTGATCACCAAAGTGGGCAACATTAAAATCACCAAATCGGCCGAATTGCAAGAACAAGTTTCGTTATTCCGTCCTGGCGACAAAGTAAACATCACCTTTTTAAGAGATGGAAAAGAAAAAACAGCAGAAGTCACTTTAAAAAGCACCAACGGAAATACCGAGCTTGCCACTAAAGAAGAATCTGTATTGGGCGCTACACTAGGCAAACCATCTAATGATGAACTTAAAAAACTGGGTATAACCAATGGTGTTAAAATTACTGTTCTTGCTGCCGGAAAGCTTCGTGCGCAAGGCATTCAAGAAGGATTTATCATTACCAGTATAGATAAACAAGCGGTTAAATCGGTTGAAGAAGTAGCAGAAAAACTGAAAACCCAAAAAGGCGGTATTCTCATAGAAGGCGTTTACCCTAATGGAATGAGGGCTTATTTTGGATTCGGCTTGTAACAAATACTAAAAGGAAAAATCTCATGTTAGTGCAGCGAAAAAGCTGAGATTCTTTGAGGCAATTCAAAGAATCTTAGTACTTTCGCCGTAGCGTAAACTTTATGTTAAATTAATATTAGCTTAACAAACTAAGCCACTTTAATTAAGTATGTTTGTCGCTCTTAAACAGAATAAAAGCAAGAACAATTTATACAAATTCAACCTTTATGAGCAACAACAATTCTAAAGTCGACACATTAAAGTCGCTTTTCGCTTCAGGAACTATTGTTATAGCCTTAGCTGTAGCATACCTCATTTACATTTATGTATTGGGTAACGGAGCAAACTTCGAAGACAACAACAATGAAAACCATCCCATCAACATCTTAGGAACCATTCATAAAGGTGGTATTGCCATCGTTCCTATTTTGATCGCGATTAACCTTATTGTAATCGCTTTCTCTGTAGAAAGAGGTATAACTATAGCTAAAGCAAAAGGAAAAGGAAGAATTACTTCTTTTGTTAAAAATGTTAGACGACTATTGAATTCTAATGAATTAAATTCGGCAATAGCTGAATGCGACAGACAAAAAGGCTCTTTGGCTGCTGTAGTTAGATCTGGTTTGGAGAAATACCAAACAGTAGAACACGATGCCACTTTAAATACAGAACAAAAAATTGAATCTGTTCAAAAAGAATTGGAAGAGGCTACTGCTCTTGAATTACCTATGTTATCTAAAAACTTAGTTATTTTATCTACTTGTGCTTCTATCGCTACTTTGGTGGGATTGATTGGTACTGTATTCGGTATGATTAAAGCATTCTCAGCTCTTGCTCAAGCAGGTTCTCCTGATACTGTAGCTTTAGCAACTGGTATCTCTGAGGCATTGGTAAATACAGCTTTGGGTATTATCGGTTCTGCGATTGCCATCATCATGTACAACTACTACACCACTAAAATTGATGCTATTACTTACGGTATGGACGAAGCTGGTTTCAGCATCGTAAAAACCATCTCTATTAAAGGAGATAAATAATAGTAATTCAATCATTCAAAGTAATCAACAATGCCAAAAATTAAAATACCTAGAGGCAATCCTTCGTTGGACATGACACCCATGGTGGATTTGGCCTTCTTGCTGGTGACTTTCTTTATGCTTACCGCCAGCTTTCGTACCGATGAAGCTGTTATTGTTGACGTTCCTTCTTCTGTTTCTGATAAATTACTGCCCGATACCAATATCATGCAAATCACATTGGATACTGCTGGTAGAGTTTTCTACAATATTGATGGTGCCGAAGTACGCAGAAATACATTACTTGAAATTGGGAAAAAGTACAAACTTTCCTTCAACGAAGACGAAGTAAAAGAATTTGAATTGATGAAACATTACGGACATCCAATTGCCCGACTTAAAGAATACCTCAACGCTAGTAAAAACGAAAGAGGTAGAATGGATAAAGAAGCTTTGGGTATTCCTGCAGATTCTATTGGCAATCAATTGGGCGACTGGATATCTTACGGCCGCTTAGCAGCCTACAACAAATCGAGAGAATCTAAGTTGAGATATGCTATTAAAGCCGACGGCAGAACAGATTATAAAGTGGTGAAGAAAGTGTTCAACACCTTTGAAAAATACAACATTTATACTTTCAGTTTAATTACTAACCTGGAACAAGAATAATAAAAAATGGCTGAGTTAAACACAGACGATTCGGGTAAGAGTGGCAAGCATTCGAAGAAACGCGCCAAAAAATCATCTACAAAGGTGGATATGACCCCTATGGTGGATTTGGCTTTCCTTCTCCTTACCTTCTTTGTACTTACCGCTACTTTTGGTAAACCCAAAACCATGCAATTGAACTTGCCGGTAAAATCAGATGAGACCCAAAAAAGAAAAGTAAAAGACGAAACTGCTATGACAGTTTTGCTCACCGATAATAGCGATTCTATTTACTATTACATGGGTATTTTTGACGAAAAAACAACTAAATTTTTGGTGACGAACTACGCTAAAGACGGTGTTAGAAAAATATTGTTAGACAAAAACAAAGATGTTATTGCTAAGGTGAATGAGATTAAAAACAATTACAAAAACGGACTCATCAATGATTCTGTGCTTAAAAAAGAAACGCAAAACGCACAGGGTGACATCAACGCACTATCGGTAATTGTGAAAACAGAAGACAAAACCAAGTACAGAAACATTGTAGATATCATGGATGAATTGAACATCTCTGATATTGCTAAATTCTCTATTGGAGAAATTACCAAGCGCGAACAAGATTTATTAAAAACACTTAATTTATAAACCATGGAACAAAACAATATGTTTTTTCCTGAGTGGGACAGCGCAGTAAACGACGAAAGAAACGAGATTGTTTTTGAAAACAAAAACAAGCAATACGGTGCTTTCGTTCTTAGAAAAGATTACAACAAAAATATTCTATTTGCTTTTATAGTAACGGCACTTACCGTCACGGCTTTCACATTAATTCCTTTAATTCAAATTTGGCTGAAGCCAACGGTTAAAGTATTCAAAAGTAAACCTGTTACTGTTGAAGTGAAAATTGAAGAAATCCCTCAAGAGGAACAAGAAGAAAAGCCTGTTGAGATTGAAACACCTAAGATAGCCACTATTCAAGCTACCGAATTAGCACCAAGTAAAGAAGCCGAGGAGCCAACTCAAACAAATTTTGAGGGTCAGAATTTTGGTAAAAATACTGTAGAAGGAAGTGATGATCCTTTATGGGAAAACAATGATCAATCTAATGAAAACCTAACAGGTAAAAGCGAAAGTAAAAAGGGACCTTCATTATCTAGAGCTCCTGTTTTTCCGGGCGACTTAGAGGCAGTATTGACAAACTTACTAGAATATCCAGAATACGAATACAACAACAGTATTCAAGGTCAGGTAATGGTTAGTTTCACAGTAAATGCTCAAGGTAAGGTGACCAATGCAAAAGTTATAAAATCATTGAGTCCGGGCTGTGATAAAGCCGCTTTAAAAGCCATTACTTCACTTCCCAAATTCAAACCAGCGTTGCAAAACGGCAATCCAACTAGCTTCCCAATAGTAGTTCCTGTTGCATTTAACATAACCGAGTAATCATACTTATTGTGAAAAAGATTGTATCTTATTTCAACTTATTCATGATTGCTTTTTATGGCTTTAGCGCTTGCACTCTATTTTTCGATGATTCTGTAATTGTTTGGCTGGTGCATCCTAACAGAACCATCATTGCTTCTACTCTGCTGTTTTATGCCGCATTTAAGGGCTATAGATTTTATAAAGAAAGAAAAACTACGGTGCACAATGAACAAGCTTAATTTACATATCGTTTGCACCTTCGCATTGGCACTTTTTGGCTTAAGTTCTTGCGATAACAGCACTAAAAAATATACCGATACTGCCACAGCGGGTACTATTCACATTGCGGTGGATGATTCTTACACTTCAATTGTTGAAGGTGAAATTTACGCTTTTGAATCTTTCTACGCGAAGGCTAAAATTAACGCACATTACCTTCAAGAAGGAGATGCGTTGAATTTTTTTTTGCAAGATTCGGCCCGAATTATCATTCTTAACAGAGAATTAAACAAAGATGAATTGGCTATGTTTGAAGAGAGAAATCTAAAACCTAGAGTCACCAAAATAGCTTACGATGGGGTAGCAGTTATTGTTCATCCAAACAACAAAGACACTAATCTTACCATGTCTCAACTGCAAAAAATATTTTCGGGAGAAAGTAAAAAATGGTCGCAGTTAAATAGCAAATCGAACTTAGGAGACATCAAAATAATTCTCGACAACAAAGCATCTTCCAACGGAAGATTAATGAAAGAAAGATTTTTAAAATTGGATAATTTTCCTGCCAATTGCTACGCTGCGCATTCTAATAGTGAAGTAGTTCAATACGTTAGCAAACATCCAGAAGCCATAGGGATTATTGGCGCCAATTGGATTAGCGATAAAGACGATACTTTGGCACTAAGTTTTCTAAAGAAAGTAAATGTTGTAGCTTTGTGCGACGAAAAGGGTGAAAACAAAAACGAGTTTTTTAAACCTTATCAAGCATACATCAAACTGAAACAGTATCCTTTGTGCCGAACAATTTACATCATAAGCAGAGAAGCAAGAGCCGGTTTAGGTTCGGGTTTTACCGCATTTGTAGCAGGCGACAAGGGGCAACGTATTATTTTAAAATCGGGTTTAGTGCCTGCAACAGCACCTATTAGAATTGTAGAAATCAATAATTAATTATGAAAACTCTAAAAAAAATTACAGGAAGTGTGAGCCTTTTGCTCTTAAGCACCATTGCACTGAATGCTCAAAGTTTAAAAGAAGCCATTAAATTAACAGAAGGTGAAAAATATCCTAAAGCGGCGGCTGCTTTTCAAAACTTAATAAAAGCCGACCCGTTTAACCCTCAAAATTATTTCTACAGCGCCAATAATTATTTTAAATGGGGAGAAGCTGATTCTGCTAAAGCTGTTTATCAGCGTGGTATTGCTGCCACACCGAAAAGCGCACTAAACTATGCTGGTTTGGGGCAAGTGCAGTGGGCTAACAAAGACACAGCCAATGGCGCAGCTAACTTGAATAAAGCTTTGTTGATGAGCAAATCGAAAGACATTTTGGTGATCAACAAAACAGCCGATGCTTACATCAATTACGATTTCAAAAAAATAGCTGTGGCGCAAGCCTTATTGGTAAAAGCCGAAAAGAAAAATTACAAAAACACCGATTTGCATATCTTAAAGGGAGATGCTTTCATGGCAATCAGCAAAAACGTTGAAGGTTTTTCATCCTACGAGACTGCATACGACTTAGACTCTACTTCCTTCAACGTGCTATTAAAATTAGGAAAGGTAATGGCCGGAACTGGAAATTACGAGCGTGCGTTAGACTATTTAGTAGCAGTTAATGTGATGGATTCTACCTTCGTGCCAGCATACAAAGAGAAAGCATATTTGTGCGAAAAAATGGAAAACCACGAATTGGCTATTGAGCAATTGAGGAAGTACTTGTCGTACAACGAAAACTTAGAAGCTAGAACCGACTTAGCTCGTAACTTATTCTTAAACAGAGAATATGCCAACGCTGTTCAAGAAATAAACACCATTCAAACGACCAACACCAGCAATATTTATTTGTATCGTTTGGCAGGATATTCTTTGTTTGAAACAGCAGCTTACGATAGCAGCGCTCAGTTCATGCAAACATTTTTCGAAAGGGCTTCTGCAGATAAATCTGTAGAAATTAAAACCAGTGATTACAGATATTACGGAAAAGCTTTAGCTAAAATATCTCAAGATTCTGCTGCTTTGGTATACTTGCATAGAGCTTTAGAGAAAGATTCAACCATTATCGAATTAAACACAGACATTGCCAACAGCTACTACCGCTTAAAAAACTACCAAGAAGCAGCTAAATACCACGAAAGAAAAATCTTAAAAAAAGCCGACAAAGCCGATGCTAAAGATTACAATTCGCTGGCTACAGCATACTACTACAATAAAGAACATCTAAAAGCCGACTCTCTTTTCGCTAAAGTTATTGAAATGAAACCTGAGTTGTTTTCAGGTTACCTTTGGAGAGCTAAATCAAATGAAATGCTAGACCCAGATTGTAAATCGGGAAGAGCGGTTCCTTTTTATGAAGTAGTATTAGAAAAGGCGAGCCCAGAGAAAAACAAGAAAGACATTATTAACGCTCGCTTGTATATTGGTTTCCATTTCATTCAAAACAAGAATTTCAAAAAAGCAAAAGAACAATATGTCGAAATTTTGAAATTAGATCCTAATAGTCCGCAAGCTATCAGATTCATGAGTACAAAAGAAGCTAAGGCTGTTAAGTAATAAGATAGAAAACAATAAAAAAGGCGTTGGTTCATTGAGCCAACGCCTTTTTTTGTATGAGTGTGTAAGGATTTGAGGGCAAAGGCAAGAGGGATTTTGTAAGTGATAACTTTCTTTTATTTCATCTAATTAAAAAATTGCTTAATAAAAATCACAATGAAATCCCTTTTGCCCCAACACTGGCATTTTCGCACTCTCCCTTTAGAAAAAAAGAGAGAAGTGAAGTTAGTGCCTCTAGACTTTAAAATGGGGAGAAATTTCTTCCGACCATGACGAGGAATGAGGCCTAACAGTTAGGGAATTATATTCTACTTCATCTTCTCGTAATACTGAATAGCCGTAGTCATATTAATTTTCACCCCTCTGTAAAAAGCAATCAAGAAAGAATCTTGCAAACCTTTGGCTTTCAAACTTTCTTTGTAAGCAGAGGCCTCTGCCGGATTTTTAAATTCACCCGTAATATATCTTTTCAGACCTTGTTCAGTAGTTTCAATTTTTAAATCGGGAATGGTTGACAATATTTTTTGAACCTCTGCTGGTGGCTCAGCTGCAAACAAACCTACCTGAACATGAATTTTAAGGAAGGCTAAATTAACAGAATCTTTAGATGTAGAAGTTTGTTTTGGCGCTTCATCCACTTTCTTTTCTTCAACAACTTTAACCTCTGTATTCTGTTTTGAAGAAATTTGTTTTTGAGTAGTATCTACTGGTACATTTTTAAATTCATCGGCACCTACCAAATCAGCAACAGAAATTCTTACACCATCTTTATACGCGGTAACAAAAGCGTCGGTAAAAGCTTCATTGCGCATCGATATTTTAAGTTCTTGAGCCTGTTTGTAGTTATCTAAAGAGCCTGCAGCATAGCGCACCAAACTATCTTGCCCGTCGAAACGAACCACTTGCACACCTTTAAAAGACTTTTCACTAACTTTATTTTTGAACGCACCTAACTGAACACGATACACCACTTTACCATCTTTCACCACCTCTTGCTTGGCCGCTACTTTTGTATTTGGAATTTGCTTGAATTGTGTACCATCGTATTTCACTACTTCGGTGCTAAATCCTTGATTACTCATTTTTTTTGCACGGGCTTTTGCTGAATCTAAACTCACATAATTACCCGCTGTATAGGTTGTTTTATTAGGTTCGGAAGTCTCTGTTCCTTTAACATCTGGAATGTTTAAGATTTTATCCATATCCTTGTTGCTCACCCCTTTGTCAAATTCCCCTACTTTCACAGTGAACTTGTCAATTAAATCTTTGTTTTTAACAGAGTCTTTTGGAGAATTAACAATCACAGGCTCTTTTGTTGCAGGAGCTTTCACCAATTTACCATCTTGCACTTTAACAATCTCTGTTTTAAATCCATTTTGTTTTAAAAGCGTGGCTTCTTTTTGAGCCGATTCAACCGATTCAAATCCGGTATTCGCACTCAACACATCTTTGGTACCATCGGCATTATCAACCTGCAAATTTTGAGGCAAGAGCTTGTCGATTTTTTGTTGTTCTCCAGCAGTGGTAATCGGTGTTATTTTACTAATTTTTACAGCATACTTACCTTCCATCAGTTCTAAATCAGTAGGCTGTTTAATCACTGGTGCTTTAAAGAAAGCAGAATCTTTATCATCTATCACTTTACCTTCTTGAATCTTCACTACCTTAGCATCTTTAAATTCTTTTTTGAAAGCAGGTAAATCAACAGAAGCTGAAGTTAAATCTTTGTATTTACCTGCAATAAACTGAGTAGAATTCTTTTCGCCAGATATCGCTTTAACGTCCTTATCGGCCATAATGAATTTGGCTTTATCTTCAGCATTGGCACTAGCTGGTGTAGAACCTAACTGAATGGCGTAATGTCCTTCTTTATCTTTTAATTTACCTTTTTCTTGCTCTTGTTTTTCTAGTTCTGCTGCTTTATCAAAATCCTCAACAAGAACAAATGTATTGCCTCTCTGCATCACAATTTTAGCCATAGGAAACTTGTCGTCTAACAATTGTTTCCGCCGCGCTTTCGCCAATTCAATATCTGCAAATTTACCCACAAAATACCCAGTAATGGTATCGTTCATAGTAGCAGCGATAATATCGGGTTGGGCTAAAAATTTGTCGGCCAAATTATCCGGAATTTTTTTGGAATATTCGCCCACCAAAACTCTATATATAGAGTTTCCACTTCTGTTGGCGTCGGCCAATTTCACCAATATTTCGTAAGGAATATCTAAAGAATCAATATACCTGCGGTACCATTTTTCGTAATCTGCAGCGGTCATTTCTACCCCATTCGCATTCACAAAAGCTTTGGCTGCCGACTCCTCTTTGTCTAAATAATCGGGCACACCGTCGTGGTCACTGTCTAGCGGACAGCCACTGCTGTCTACCGCAACACCTTTGGGTGTGGATAAACAGCGGTCGTACCAATCGAACACACCATCATTATCAGTATCGGTAGTGTTAATGGTAAAATAATCTACGAATTGAAAATCTTTTTTCGCTCTGGCAGCACCACCCAACAAGTCGTAGTGAAGCGAAGCTGAGTTGTAAAAGAAATAATCATTACTCGCGTTTCCTGCACGCAAACCTGTGCCAGCGTCAGAAACATTGTCAACATTATCGGTAAAAGTATAATGAAAACAAGAGCCCATGCGCAAAGTAAATCTATCGCTGATATTGAACTGCACACCTACACCAACAGGCACAGAAAAACTTACTCTGGCATAATTGCCTAGGCCATCTAAATTGAGTCCACGCAAGTCACTTTCGTAATCGTAATCTCTTTTTAATTCAATGGCGTCGGCAGCATTAGGAGCGGTTTGCGCAATATTTTTGATTGAGCCATCATCCCAATGAAAATATGGGTTTCCTGCAGCATTTACCAAATCGGCTTTAGAGTTAAACTCAAAAGTTTCGAAACCAATAGAAGTATAAGGTTGAATGACATTGTTGTGAAATAAATGTCCCCAATTGTACAAGCCATAAGCTGAAAAAGAATTTACACGAGTTTGAAAATTAAGGTTAGCCTCTGTGTTTTGATTCCCCGTCATGGTAGCATTCATGTAGGTGAAACCCAAATCGAAATACGAATTTATTTTACGCGATACATCGAAGGAAAAACCCATTTGACCGACAAATGGCGAATTAGCCTTGTTATTATTCACCTCACCATAAAAGCTAAAATAGCCCGCCCCAAAGCCTACTTGTGGCCTAAATTCTTTACTGCTTAAAGTTTGAGAAAACGAAGTAAAGCCCGCACTAAGCAAGCAAAGTACAAAGAGTAGATATTTTATCTTTTTCTTAAGGGGATTCACAAATTTCAATTGTAAAATTAAAGCAGAACGTTTCTTCTACGCTACCTTTCTAAAATTAGTTTAATTATGAGTTGGATAAAGCAAAAAGGGAGTAAACAATGAACATCAAAGCGTTAGTAAAACAAAAAGCTCCCGTCGTTAAACGGAAGCTTTCTATATATCAATAAAAGATATTATTTGTTTACAGAATCAACCACAGCTTTGAAAGCTTCTGGATGATTAGCAGCTAAATCAGCTAACGTTTTTCTGTTCAATTCAATACCTGAAGTACTTACTTTACCGATGAACTGAGAATAAGACATACCGTGCTCACGAGCACCAGCGTTAATTCTTTGAATCCACAAAGCTCTGTAGTTTCTTTTCTTTTGTTTACGTCCGCTATAAGCGTAAGTCAAACCTTTTTCAATTGCGTTTTTCGCAACCGACCACACGTTTTTAGCTCTACCAAAGTACCCCTTGGCGTGCTTGAGGGCCTTTTTCTTTTTCGCTTTACTAGCGACTGAGTTTGTTGATCTAGGCATACAATCTTAGTTTTTTGATGGTTAGCGGCTATCTATTACGACAACGCTTGTTGGCTAAACATCTGGTTAAACAATAACAAGGGAATTATTTCCCTATGGTCAAAAGCAATTTGATTCTTCCTTCGTTGGTAGAATGTACCATTCCGGTTGCAGTCAAAGCTCTTTTTCTTTTCGTGCTTTTCTTAGTCAGGATGTGACGTTTGTAAGCATGTTTTCTTTTTAATTTTCCAGAACCAGTAACTTCGAATCTCTTCTTAGCGCTGGAATTCTTCTTCATTTTTGGCATAACACTCTATTTATATAAAACTCTTAATCTATTCACTAAACGCATTGTAATGCGTCTTTACATTACTTCTTTGGTGCAATCATTACAATCATCTTCTTTCCTTCCAATTGCGGCATTCCTTCAGCTTTTCCAAACTCCTCTAGTTCGTTAACGAACTTCAACAATAAAATCTGACCTCTTTCTTTGTACACAATCGCTCTACCTTTAAAGAACACGTAAGCCTTAACTTTCGCTCCATCCTCCAAGAACTCCTGCGCATGTTTCAACTTAAAGTTAAAGTCATGTTCATCTGTATTTGGTCCAAAACGAATCTCTTTAATAACAACAGCCTGAGTGTTTTTCTTAATCTCCTTCTGCTTTTTCTTCTGTTGGTACAAAAACTTTTTATAGTCAGTAATCTTACAAACAGGTGGTTCAGCATTAGGTGAAATCTCCACCAAGTCAAGCTCCATTTCTTTCGCTAAAGCTATTGCCTCTCTGATTGGATACACAGCAGAATCAATACCTTCACCTACTACCCTAACTTCACGATTCGTAATTTCCTCGTTGGTACGGTGTGGATTCTTTTTAATGAATCTACCACCACGGGGACGCGGGGGTCCGACCGGTTTTTTGAAATTGGGATTAAAGCCTCCTGGTTGTCTCATCTATTTTTCTAACGCGTTATTAATTTCTTTTTTTATTAATTCTACAAAATCTTCCAACTTCATTTTCCCTAAATCTTCGCCTCCATGTTTCCTCACAGCTACTACTCCTTCGCTGATTTCCTTCTCTCCAAGCACAAGCATATAAGGAACTTTTTTCATCTCCGCCTCACGAATTTTCTTTCCTATCGTTTCATTACGGTCATCAACGAATCCGCGAATATCGGAATTATTTAGCAAACTCAAAATATTTTCGGCCTCTGAATTGAATTTTTCACTTAATGGTAATATTGCGAGCTGATCAGGCATCAACCATAAAGGGAAGTTTCCTGCACAATGCTCTATCAAAATGGCGATAAATCTTTCTAAAGAACCAAATGGAGCGCGGTGAATCATCACCGGACGGTGTTTCTTATCATCACTGCCGATGTATTCTAGTTCAAAACGCTCTGGTAAATTATAATCCACTTGTATAGTGCCCAACTGCCATTTTCTGCCAATCACGTCTTTCACCATGAAGTCCAACTTCGGACCATAAAAAGCCGCTTCGCCATATTCAGTAACGGTTTTCAATCCTTTCTTCGCAGCAGAATCAATGATGGCTTGTTCGGCCTGCTCCCAATTTTCGTCGCTACCTATGTACTTAGAACGGTCTTCTTTATCACGTAAAGAGATTTGAGCAGTGTATTCGTTAAAGCCAAACACCTTAAATACATATTGCACCAAATCAATCACCTTCTCAAATTCATCATTTAATTGATCCTGACGGCAGAAAATATGCGCATCATCTTGCGTAAAACCTCTCACACGAGTCAATCCATGCAACTCTCCACTTTGCTCGTACCGGTAAACAGTGCCAAACTCAGCAAAACGAACTGGCAAGTCTTTATATGAACGAGGTTTAGTTTTGTAGATCTCGCAGTGGTGCGGACAGTTCATCGGTTTCAAGAAAAACTGTTCCCCTTCTTGAGGAGTTTCTATCGGTTGGAATGAATCCTTACCATATTTCTCGTAATGACCCGATGTTTTATACAACTCAACATTTCCAATATGTGGCGTAATCACTGGAAGATAGCCAGCCTGAGCTTGGGCTTTCTTTAAGAAATTAGTCAATCTATCTCTCAAATCGGCACCTTTAGGCAACCACAAAGGAAGACCTTGTCCCACTTTTTGAGAAAAAGCAAACAACTCCAACTCTTTACCCAGCTTACGATGGTCGCGTTTTAACGCTTCTTCCAACATGGCTAAATAATCGGTCAATTCCTTTTGTTTAGGAAAAGTAATGGCATACAAACGCGTTAACTGCTTGCGCTTTTCGTCGCCTCTCCAATAAGCACCAGCCACTTTCATCACCTTCGCTGCTTTAATAAAAGAAGTATCTGGAATATGCGGTCCGCGGCATAAGTCAGTAAAATTTCCTTGCGAATAGAAAGTAATTTCTCCATCAGTCAAGCCTTCCAACAACTCTAATTTATATTCGTCACCTTTTTCGGTGAAGTAAGCAATAGCATAAGCCTTAGAAACACAAGTTCTTTTGTACTCACTTTTCAAGCGAGCCAAATCGAGCATTTTATCTTCAATTTTTTTGAAATCGGCATCGGTAATGGTTTTTCCACCCAAATCGATATCGTAGTAAAAACCATTTTCAATGGCCGGACCGATACCAAACTTAGTTCCAGGGTAAAGAGATTCAATAGCCTCGGCCAATAAATGCGCCGATGAATGCCACATGGTAGCTTTACCATCGTTGTCGTTCCATGTATGTAAAACTATAGATGCGTTGGTTTCAATCGTTCGCGACAAATCTTGAATTTCTCCATTCACTCTAATAGAAAGGCAATTGCGCGCCAATCCTTCTGAAATGCTTTTAGCGATATCCATTCCAGTAACCCCTAGAGGATACTCGCGAACAGAACCATCTGGCAAAGTAACTTGAATCATAACTTTTAATAAAGGCCGTAAAAATAAGAAAAAGAGAGCTAACCTTTATATTAAGTTTAAAAAGAAAAAGGTTCATGCAGGGGCGAATCTGTGCGGTCGCCCAATGCTAGCTAAAAGTGAAGGGCGACCGCAATGGTATGCCCCGGCAAATAAACCATTTCGTTTTAGGGAAATTTTTTCTCTTAAAAATTTCTTTTGGGATCAAAAAATGAAATAAAAAAATATAATTTAAATGACTTACGCGCGCTTACCTTCTCTTTGTACCCCGCCCACCAATTTTCTTGCTAGAATTTCCTCCAGTACTCTTGCCACCGCTTTTTGGTTTATTTGTACTTCTACCTCCACCCGATTTTCTAGCGTATCTATCGTTTCTATTCGCATCTAAATGAGAGAAACGAGAAGGTGATTTCGATTTAGGTGTGCTTGATTTCTTTGGCGCTTCACCCAATGATTTTTTGGGCGAATTCGATTTGTGTTTTTTTGGTTTTTCTTCAGGTTTCCGCGATGTTTCAGAAGACGAATGTTCAATCATTTTGTAAATAGATTGCATCTCGCTAGCGTTGAGTTCTCGCCAATCACCAACAGGTATTCCTTTCAAACTTATGTTCATGATGCGCACACGCTCAAGCTTCGTTACTTCGTAACCAAAATGTTCGGCCATGCGGCGAATTTGCCTATTCAATCCTTGCACCAAAACAATGCGAAAAACATTGGCAGCCTCTTGCGTGATTTTACATTTCTTGGTGGTTACGCCCAACATAGGCACACCTTCACTCATACCTTCAATCACTGCATCAGTAAGCTGTTTGTTTACTGTTACCACATATTCTTTTTCGTGCTTGTTACCAGCACGCAAAATCTTGTTTACCAAATCACCATTGTTGGTGAGAAAAATCAACCCCTGAGAATCTTTATCTAATCTACCGATAGGAAAAATACGCTTACTGTGATTTACAAACTGCACAATATTGTCGCGTATGCCCGCTTCAGTTGTTGATGTAACGCCTACCGGCTTGTTTAACGCTATGAAAACTTGATCTTCATTGGCGCGAGGTTCTAGTTCATGTCCGTTCACCCTCACCACATCTCCCGACTTCACCTGATCGCCAATTGCAGCGCGCTTGCCATTGATGAAAACATTTCCTTTTTCTATGAAACGATCGGCTTCACGGCGCGAGCATAATCCGCTTTCGCTAATGAACTTATTAAGGCGTATCTCGGGTGACTTCATATTTTTTTATTTAATCAGGCTCATGATTTCGCTTAAATCGGGAACCAAAATAATTTCTGTCCTTCTATTTTTGGATCTTCCTTCAGGAGTATCGTTTGTTGCAATAGGATGAAATTCACCTTTTCCCGAAGAGGTTAATCTTTGGGGCGCAACCTTATTGTCAATAAGTAATCTCACTACAGAACTAGCGCGGTAAGTACTTAAATCCCAATTGTCGCGATACACCGCATTTTTAATAGGTAAATTATCGGTGTGACCTTCCACAGAAATCTCAAAAGTGGTATCGTTTTTCAATACTGCCGCTAATTTTTGCAAAGCTTCAATACCTCGCGCTTCAACATCAGCACTTCCTGATTTAAACAACAATTTATCTAACAAGGAAACATACAATTTGCCATCTTTCAATTCTACGGTTAATTCAGATGGAGAGAAATCTACCAATGCCTTTTTGATAGATGCAAACAAATTATCTAACATCGCCTGACGCTCGGCCAACAAGTTTTCTAAATTATCCACCTTCTTTTGTTTTTCTTCTAACTCAATTCCTTTTTTGGTTAAAGTTTCGCCCAACTTAGCCAACTCTTCGCCCGTTGATTTTTTTAAGAAATCGTAAGTTTTTTTCAAATCGTAAAACTCTTTTTCGGTATCGGCCAATTTCTTTTTCTCAGTTTTCAATAACTTCCCCAATGTCACGGTATCGGCTTGCAATGCTTTGCTTTGGGTACACAAAGAATCTCTTTCATGCAAAGAAGTTTTGTAACGTTTGCCATATAATTTTTGAACCATTTTTTTATCTTGAACTGTTGAATCGCAAGCCTTATGCGGTGCGCAAGAAGCCAAAAATGCGATGGCGATGACTGAGAATATGTTTTTCATTGTATAGTATTTTAATCGAATGTACGCTATATAAACAAAGAAAAGCATCTCAAAACACTTACTTTTTCAAATCATCAATGTTTAAAAACCACTCAAATAGTGTTTTTCTGCTTACTTTCGCCCAATGAGTAATTTCAAATGTGTTCTATTCGATTGTGATGGTGTTTTGGTGGATACCGAAACCACTTCGTTTAGAGTTTTTGGAGAAGTTTTAAGCGATTTGGGCTACGAAGCACCTATCGCCAAAATGGCCGTAGATTTTTCGGGAACTTCTTTAGGCGCTTCTATGCGACATGTAGAAAAAATTTTCGGCATGAATTTGCCCGATAATTTCGAAGCTATCTTTCGTGAAAAATCATTCGAAGCTTTCAAAAAAGAGGTTACCCCCATTCCTCATATTCACGAATTATTAGAAGATTTTCCTTTGCCATTTTGCACAGCATCAAGCGCTCAAAAAGCAAAAATAATATTGAACCTCACCACAGCTAAATTGATTCATCATTTCGAAAATAAAATTTATAGCGCTTACGAAATTCAACAATGGAAACCCGACCCCGGTATATTTTTATGGGCTGCCAAAGAAATGGGATTCGCTGTACAAGACTGCTTAGTGGTGGAAGATAGCTTTTCGGGGTTAACTGCTGCTCGCGCTGGCGGATTTAAAGCCATTGGCTACGCACCAAAAGAACACAATGTGAAACTATTACAACCCATGAACGTTCCGCTCATTAGCGATATTCGCGAAGTAAAAAACTACTTATAAAAACAAGCATGGAAACTGCATTTGAAAAAACACCAAAGAGTTATAAAACAATTCAGTTTCAGGATTGTGATATGTTCGGACATTTAAATAACGGGCGATTCATCGATTACTTCCTCAATGCGCGCGAAGACCATTTGGTGAATTTTTACGACCTAGATATTTTCGCCATGACACGCGAAAAAGGTGTTGCTTGGTTTGTGGGCAAACACGAAATAGTTTACAGAAAACCCGCTAACCTTCGTGAAGAAGTAATTATCTCTTCTGAAGTAACCAACTTTGTAGACAAATCTATCACCGTTGAAATGGTGATGTACAACAAAGACCAAACTCATGTAAAAGCTGTTTTGCGCTCTACCTTTGTTCACATCAACTTAAAAACACTTAAAGCTACTTCGCACGACGAAGAACTCACTACATTACTAAATGGAGTGCTCATTATTAGACCAATGATTGATGTGTTTGAAAGAGCGATAGAGATTGAAAAAAGCATGGTGAAATAAATAGTATCTTCGCCTCATGGACGGACTTCGTAAACTTGCTGCCACCAGCGACACTATCATTGCCCCCGCCACAGCGCCGGGCATTGGTGCTATTGCTGTTATCCGCTTATCAGGTGCCGATGCCATTGCGAAGTGCAGCACCGTTTTCACCAAAAATTTAAACGAAGTAAAAAGTCACACTTTACACTTCGGCAATATCATTGATGGCGAAAGAATTATAGATGAAGTTTTGGTAAGCGTTTTCAAAGCGCCTCACTCCTACACCGCCGAAAATACCATAGAAATATCTTGTCACGGCTCACCTTACATTCAACAAGAAATCATCAAACTCTTTTTACAAAAAGGAGTGCGAATGGCCGCACCAGGTGAATTTACTTTACGCGCTTATTACAACGGAAAACTCGATTTATCGCAAGCCGAGGCAGTTGCCGATTTAATTCATTCTACTTCAGAAGCAGAGCATCAAGTAGCCATTTCACAAATTCGTGGCGGCTTCTCCAACGAAATAAAAAAGTTGCGCGAAGAAATGATTCGCTTCGCCTCTTTAATAGAATTAGAACTCGACTTTAGTGAAGAAGATGTGGAGTTTGCCGATAGAGCGCAATTTATTTCTCTGGTAAATAAAACGCAAAGCGCCATTAAAAAACTCATTGATTCATTCGCCGCTGGAAACGTAATAAAAAACGGCGTGCCTGTGGCCATTGTTGGTAAGCCAAACGTTGGCAAATCCACTTTACTCAATGCTTTGCTCAATGAAGAAAGAGCTATTGTATCCAGTATCGCAGGCACCACACGCGACACCATAGAAGATGAAATAAGCATCAAAGGAATGAAATTCCGTTTCATCGATACGGCAGGAATTCGCGATACTACAGATGAAATTGAAAACCTTGGAATCGAAAAAACATTTGAGAAAATTGCACAGGCTAGTATCGTCTTGCACTTGCTGAGTGCTGGTGAAATTTTGTCTCCCACAGATTTCGCAGATGAACGCAGAATGGCAGCCAAAATTGAAAGCGCCATCCAAGAATTGCACAACCAATATTATTCAAATTCCGTAGATAAAAAATCGGTTATTTTTATAATTAACAAAAGTGATTTATTGCCTGCTAACATTGAATCAGTCGAAGGACTGACAGGCATTTCAACATTGAACTTTGAACACTTATTTCTTTCCGCTAAAGAGAAAAAAGGAATTGAAAAAGTAAGCGATAAATTAGTGTCAATGGTGAATATCGGTCAAGTTAAAATTGGCGATGTCATCGTCTCCAACTCTCGCCACTACGACGCATTGATTCGCGCTCAACAAAGTCTTGATACTATCTTAAAAGGACTACAAACTCAACTTCCTACCGACCTAATTGCTGTGGATATCCGAACAGCAATGTTTGAGCTAGGAACCATAACAGGAGAGGTTTCTACAGATGATTTATTGGAAAGTATTTTTAGGAATTTCTGTATCGGAAAGTAATATTATTAACGCGTAATACACAAAAACAAAAAAGGTTCACAGCAATGTGAACCTTTTTTAATTTCAGCAATTTGAAATTACTTTTTCTTAGCTGGAGCTTTTTTAGCTGGAGCAGCAGCAGGTGCTTCTTTTTTAGGAGCAGCAACTTTCTTAGGTGCAGCAACTTTTGGAGCAGCAACTTTTTTAGGTGCAGCAACTTTTGGAGCAGCAGCTTTAGCAGCAGCACTTTTCTCAGCTTTAGCTTTTTTAGAAGGTCTAGAATTTCCAGTTGAACCTTTGAATCTTTTTCCCTTCGCAGTTTTTTTATCGCCTTTTCCCATGATTAATAATTTAAATTGTTTTTATGGTTGATGTTTCAAATGTAATTAAAAAATTTCCTGTGTCAATATTTCTAAGAATGATTTCAATGAAATTAAAATCAAAAAAAAAGGTTCAAGTAAACTTGAACCTTTTTGTTTGCGATTAATCGCTGATTACTTTTTCTTAGCAACCGCTTTTTTAGCTGGAGCTGCTTTTTTAGCAACCGCTTTTTTAGGAGCAGCAACTTTCTTAGCAGGAGCAGCTTTCTTAACAACCGCTTTCTTAGCAGGAGCAGCTTTTTTAACAGCTGGTTTTTTAGCAGCAGCTTTTTTAGCTGGAGCAGCTTTAACAGCTTTTTTCGCAGCAGCAACTTTTACAGTTTTCTTTGCTACTACTTTTTTTGTTTTAGTTTTTGTTGCCATGATAATAAAATTTAAATGGTTGATGATTCAAATGTAATTAAAATTGTTTCTTGTTGTCAATATTAATACGCATGTTTTCAAAAAAATGTTTTGTTATCATGTCACTACTTTTTATAACTTGTTTTGTCCATCCAATTAAAATTTCTGTTTTTTCTGAATCAGTTAATTTATATGACACTTCAGAAGAATTTATTTTCCAACGAAGATGATGTAAACATATCGCAGCACTTACAGAAATATTAAAACTTTCAGTGAATCCCAACATAGGGATGTTAATAAGTTCGTCGCAATTCTCAAGCGCCAACGATGTCATGCCTGGTTCTTCGCTTCCAAACACCAAAGCAAATTTTCCTTTTGTGATATCAAATTCTTCTAACGAACAACTATTTACATGAGGCGAAGTTCCAACAATTCTGTATCCTTCTTTTTTTAATTTGTTAATGCAATCAAGTGTGTTATTTTCATTTTGATTGTATCTATTTACCGTTACCCATTTTGAAGAACCTAATGCAATATCTTTTTTTTCTTCAAAAAAATTTTTATTCTCAATCACATGAACATCTTGTATACCGAAGCAATCGCAAGAACGTAACACAGCGCTCGCGTTGTGCGGCTGATACAAGTCTTCTAAAACAATAGTCATGTAGCGCGTTCTGTTTTCGATATTCTTCAAGAAGAGATTTCTTTTGTTTTCAGAAATAAATCCGAGTAGATATTCTAATAATTTTTCTTCCATAATTTCCCCTCTATATTTTTCGATGTGTGTTTTCAAAGTTAGTGAAATGAAAATTCAGTTGATTATTTTTTTTCTTGTAGAGACGGAAAATTTTCCGTCTCTGCAAAGACTATTGTTTTTTCATCAGCCTATTTGTTATTAAATGAAAAACTACTCACTTAACAATTACTAAAACGGGATATTATGAAAACAAACTTTACAAAATTATTTTTCTGCTTTGTAGCATTTACTGTTTTTTTGGCGTCTTGCGCTTCCTCTCATAGTAGGCGGGAGTGCCCAGAAAGAATCGACAGGCATCACCAGTGAAATCGGGCACCAACATTTCAATAAAAAGAAAGGCTCCGTTAACCAACGGAGCCTTTCTTTTTTAATCGCAAACAAATTTAATGATTCTTTTTCTTTTTATCTTTTTCTAAAGTATTTTTTCTTTCTTCTTTTTTTTTATCTCCTGTTGTATTCCTTTTAGCGTCTGCTGGCACTCTTACTTTTATAGTTTCATCTGCATTTGGATATTTGAATTTAGTCATATCATATGCTGGCTTTTTTAATTGCTCTAAATACAAATTACCCAATCTGTAAATGTTATACACTTCATCTGTACTTGCATGCGCACCAATTTTAATTGCTTTAACTCTTTCCAAATGTTTTACTTCTTGTAGAGAATCAAATCTTTCCATTTGAAATTTATAGGTACTATCCAACTTCACTGTATCACCATAATCTAAATTCCATTTTTGCACCAAGAAAGAATAGATAGCTTCTGGGTCTAATCTTTTTGCGATGATTTTTTTATCCTTATCCAAAAGATACATTACTGGCGTAGAATAAATATCGTAGTAATCTCTAAAGTGAGTCATGTGCAAAGTATCGCTCACATTAATCCACTTGTGTAAATTATTTTCCTCCACATATTTTCTAAACCCTGGCGTTTCATTTTCAATATTTACAGCAAAAACCGTAATGCTATCTTTTATTGGAGACAAGTCGGTAAGCATTTTTAATTTCGGAGTTTGTGTTTTGCAATGTCCGCAATCAGAATCCCAAAACCACACAACAGTGTAAGGAGATTTTATTTTACTCAACTTATACCAGTTGTCATTTAAACCTTCCATCATCATGTCGGTAGCCGTTGTTCCGCAACCAATATATTCTAATGATTTTGCACGTGTAATAATTTTCGACAAGTTGGTTTCGCTCACCCAAAAAGCTTGTTTGGTTTTGTAATATTCATTTACCAAATGCACAAAAATCGCATCAAAGCACATGATGTTTGAGCGCTCGTATTTTGTTGTTAAAGTTGAAACAATGTATTTAAATATTTCGGGGGAAGCTTTTGCTTTTTTGATAATATAATCACAAGCAACAATAATTGAATCGTGATGCTGAGGAACCATCTTATCTAAATAATTAATGATTTTATTTTCAAGCAAAGGAGTTCTCACCAAACCTTCTTCGCTAAAATCTACTTTATCAAAATAATGTGCTCTGTAGTATTCAAACTTTATGGTGTCGTTGGTAATAGTTTCTGGTATTTTTACATCTTGCGACAATTGCAAAACTTTCGATAAAAGATGCGATGGATAAGTAGTTATATAATTAGTTTGGTATTTTTCTACTTCATCATTTAATATAGTAAGAGAATCGTTGAATACTTTTTCTTTAGATGTACTATTTTCTTTTTTTGCTGCATCTAACTTCGGCACTAAAGCAGTTCTTTGTTTGTATTTTTTCTCCATAAACAAACTATGTTCTATATATAGCGTATTCTCTAACGAACCTTTCACTTTAATGTTTTTACCCAAATCAACTGTATCGGTCATTAAGGTAAATCCGTTTTCATTGTGAATCACAAATTCGGTATATCCTTTTTTGTCTTGAGTAAGGATAGAATAAATTCCCGATTCAATTCTTTTCTTGTGATTGATGCTTCCTTTTCCATCTTTCATTTTTACTGTATCTAAAACATAGTGTGTTTTAGCGTTACCAAAATTGTGGATGATGTAGATAACAGAATCTTTGTAATGTTTGATTTGAAAATTGATATTGGTTACATCTTGCTGCTGCGCCGTTAATGAACCAACTGTGAAAAATGCACAAAACGATAAAAACAATGTTCTCATATATAATGTATTTGAAATCTGCTCTAAAGTTAAGCAAATATGTATCCAAATTAAAATTGAAAAAAAACCTTTAAAAAGCTTTCTCTTTCTTGTTAAAAGATGTAAATTAGTAGCAAGTTCATTGAACACAAGAAATTTAAGACTGTCCACACAGACATGCTCGAGAAACTTACACTAATTGCATTTGGAGATAAGCTCATGCGAGCACAGGGCGTGCCTAATTTATTTAGGATTACCGAATTTCGCGGCAGCTCCATACATGATATATTACAGTTTCTTCAAGTCTCCTCTGTGTGGATTTTTTTTGAGTCACCTCCTAAATTTAGACTACTCTAAATTTTTATTTGCATCCATCTAACTAGTTTTGTATATTCGCTTAAAGCAATACCACATGAACTCGTCGACCGAAGAAGACTATTTAAAAACCATTTACATGCTGAGCGCTCAGTATCCAGAAGGAGTGCTCACCTCTGCCATTGCCGAAAGAATGGAAACAAAAGCATCATCGGTAACAGATATGCTAAAAAAATTATCGGAAAAAGGTCACATTCATTACGTAAAATATCAAGGCGTTACTTTAGAGAAAAAAGGCAACGATGTAGCCGTTAAAGTAATTCGTAAACATCGTTTATGGGAAGTGTTTTTGTGTGAGAAATTAGATTTCACTTGGGACGAAATTCACGAAGTAGCCGAACAACTAGAACACATTACTTCGGTAAAATTGGTAGATAGCTTAGATAAATTCTTAGGCTTCCCGAAGGTTGATCCACACGGAGATCCTATTCCAGATAAAAATGGAAATTTTCATAAAATAAAAGAAGTGGCGTTGCGCGATTTAAAAATTGGCGACACCGCTGTTGTGATTGGTGTGCGCGAAGATTCGAAAGAGTTTTTAAAGTATTTAGAAAGCATAAAATTATTGCTGGGCGCCAAGTTAGAAGTAATAAACAAATTTGAATTCGACGAATCGGTTTTGGTAAAAGTGAATAACGAAAACGAAATAATGTTATCGAGTTTAGTATGTAAAAATTTAAGTGTTAGTCATGAGAAAAATAAAAAATAGTCTGCTCCTTTTCGCAGCAATTTTGCTTCTTTTTTCGTGCAGCGAAGAAGAAACTAAAAGAATAAAACCATACATTATTACCACCACAGGCATGATTGCCGATGCGGTAAAAAACATCACCGATACTTTGTTTGAAGTAGAGGCTTTGATGGGTCCGGGTGTTGATCCTCACCTCTACAAAACCAAACAAAGCGACACCAAAAAACTAATGGAAGCCGATGTTGTTTTTTACAACGGAGTTCATTTAGAAGGCAGAATGAGCGAGACTTTAGAAGAATTAGCCAAAACAAAAAAAGTATTTGCTATTGCGCACGGTATACCAGAAACGAAGCTGATTAAAAGTTCGGGCTTTGTGGGCGCACACGACCCTCACGTTTGGTTCGATGTTAAAATTTGGATAGGAGTTGTAGACTATATCAAACATGAATTGCAAAAACAATATCCACAACACGCACAAGTCTTTCAGAAAAATGCCAATACTTATATCGCCAAACTAAAAACCTTTGATGAGTGGGTAGAAACAGAACTTTCTACCATTCCAGAAAACACCAGAGTGCTCATTACTGCCCACGATGCCTTTGGGTATTTTGGCAAAGCATACCATATAAAAGTGAAAGGATTGCAAGGTATTTCTACCGCTTCTGATTATGGCGTAAACGACAGAATTAATTTGGTGAATTTCATTTGCGATCAAAAAATAAAAGCTGTTTTTGTGGAGTCTTCTGTATCGCCTAAATCGATAAATGCGATCATAGAAGATTGCGCTACCAAAGGTCATGTGGTAAAAAAAGGCGGCGAACTTTTTTCTGATGCGATGGGCGCTGCTGGCACTGCCAAAGGCACATACATTGGAATGCTACAACATAACGTAAACACCATAGTTAAAGGATTAAAATAATGATAACACATGTTGATAATCCTATAGTAGAGGTTCACGATTTAACGGTGAGCTACAACAACAAACCTGTTTTGTGGAATGTTGATTTCACACTTCCAGCCGGACAAATGATAGGAATTATCGGTCCGAATGGCGCTGGTAAATCTACTCTACTTAAATCATTAATGGAATTGGTTCCTTCTGCATCGGGCTATATCAAATTGTTCAATGATGATTTGGATAAAGTGCGCCATAAAATATCTTATGTGCCACAGCGCGAATCGGTAGATTGGGATTTCCCTGCAAGTGTGATGGACGTTGCGTTGATGGGAAGATACAATGCGAAAAACATATTTGGAAGATTCTCAAAAGAGGACAAAGAAATTGCTGCTGAGAGTTTGAAGCGTGTAAACATGATGGATTATGCAAACCGTCAGATTTCACAATTATCGGGCGGACAACAACAACGCGCTTTTTTAGCGCGAGCATTGGTTCAACAAGCCGATTTATATCTCATGGACGAACCTTTCGCTGGTGTTGATGCTTCCACAGAAAAATCTATCATCGATCTTTTTCTATCCATGAAAAAAGAAGGAAAAACGATTATTGTGGTGCATCACGATTTACAATCGGCCATTGATTATTTCGATTGGGTACTTTTAATCAATACAAGATTGGTCGCTTCCGGTCTGGTTAAAGATGTTTTCACTACAGAATTACTACAAGAAACTTACGGAGGAAAATTAACGCTACTTTCAAAAATTGGAGAATTAATTAAAGAAAAACAATTTCCAATTAGAGAACAATGAATTTGATAATTAACAAGCAATGGGCTACTAATCAACTCTCCTCCTTTTCAAGGAGGAGTGCCGCAGGCGAGGTGGTTATAAAACAGAAAAAATCGATTTTTCTATTAAATAACCACCTCCCTCTTCGAGGACTCCTCCTTGAAAAGGAGGAGAGTTGATTAGTATTTCCAAACCCTGAAAATTACTCTCAAAAAAAATATTAATGTCAGCCACACAAAACATAATCGATTTTATTTTACTCAAAGAAAGTAGCGTGCGCTATGTTGTTTTGGGCACTATATTATTAAGTGTTGCTTCATCGGTAATTGGTTGTTTTGCCTTGTTGCGCAAAAGAGCACTGGTGGTGGATAGTGTCTCACACTCTATTCTTCCAGGCGTTTGTATTGGCTTTATGATTTCGGGAACTAAAGACCCATTGTTTCTGTTATTGGGCGCTATGCTCACCGGTTGGTTGTCGATTTATTTCATCGATTTAATTACGCGTCACTCTAAAATAAAAGCCGATACTGCCATCGGATTAAACCTTTCTGTGTTTTTCGCTGTGGGTGTTTTGTTGCTCACCATCATTCAAAATTCGGGCAATCCCAATCAAGCCGGATTGAGCGATTTTCTTTTTGGTAAAGCTGCCGCCATCACTCTTTCCGATTTATATTCTTTTGGTGGAGTAGCCATTTTTGTTCTCGTTGTGGTGATTGTTTTTTACAAGCAATTGGTATTGGTTTCTTTCGATTTGCATTTTGCAAAGACCATCGGATTAAACATTAAATTCTACGAATTTTTATTATCAATATTAACAGTAATGGCAGTGGCTATAGGCATTCAAACAGTAGGCGTTGTGCTGATGGCCGCCATGTTGATTACACCTGCAACAACAGCGCGCTACTGGACAGACAGCCTAAAAAAAATGCTCATTATCGCTTCTGGCATAGGAGCAGTATCTGGAATAATTGGTGTATTCATTTCTTACTCGGTGAAGAATATGCCAACTGGTCCGTGCATTGTTTTGGTCTTTTCCATCATCGCCGTACTATCCATTATTCTTTCTCCAAAAAAAGGAGTTTTAGCACAATGGCTTCGTAGGCAAAGCAACACACGAAAAATGTTAGAAGACAACATCGTTAAAGCTTTTTACAAACTGGGCGAAAAAGATGGCGACTTTTATAAAAACAGAACTCTGGAAGAACTAATCATCACTAGAAAATTTAAAAGAAATCATCTCACTAAAGGATTGCGTCATCTGCGAAAAAAGAACATGGTTCACCGAATCAACGATACTTTCGTGTTAACCACTGAAGGAAAAAATGCAGGAGCGCGCATCACCAAGATTCACCGTTTGTGGGAAATATATTTAACCAAATATATGCGCGTTGCCAATGATCATGTGCACGACGATGCAGAAACAATTGAACACATCATCACTCCTGAACTGGAAAAAAGATTAGAAGCATTGTTAGATTTTCCGCAAGAAGATCCGCACAACAAACAAATACCTTATTAATACTAAATGGAAATTTCTATCATCATAACCGCTATTTTAGTTGCTGTAGTAAGCAGCATCATTGGCTGTTTCTTGGTACTAAGAAAAATGGCCATGGTGGGTGATGCTATTTCTCACGCTGTTTTGCCAGGTATTGTGATCGCTTTTATGCTGGGCGGAAAAATGGGCTCTTGGTATTTATTATTGGGCGCAGCAGCCTTCGGATTAATCACCACTTTCCTCATTGAGTTCTTCAATAAAAAAGGAAATGTACAACAAGACGCTGCCATAGGCGTGGTGTTTACTTCGCTCTTCGCAGTTGGAATTATTTTAATTTCCTTGTACACGCGTGATGTTGATTTAGACCAAGATTGTGTTTTGTATGGAGAGTTAGATCACGTAGCTTTTGAAAGTGGAACAAATATTTTCGGCATGCTGATACCCGAAACCATTTTACGATTATCCATTCTTTTGCTTGTTGTAATAACGATGGTCATCGTTGGATTTAGAGGGTTATTTCTCACCACCTTCGACCCAGCTTATGCTGCCACCATAGGCATATCAGTAATGGCGTGGCATTATGTTTTAATGGCTGCGGTTTCTATTTCCACTGTTTTATCTTTCAATTCTGTTGGTGCTATTTTGGTGGTTGGATTTCTAATCACTCCCGCTGCAACGGCATATTTGATTAGCGATAAAATAGTGCCTATGATTTTATGGGCTGTGCTTTTTGGTGTTACCGCATCAATAAGCGGATACTATTTGGCTGGCTGGGTAAACGGAGCAACTTCCGCCGCCATGGCGACCATGTTGGGTGTACAGTTTTTAGTGGTGTTTATTTATAAACTCATTAAGGATAAAATTGTACCTTTAAAATCACATGTCGGAGATAGTCAATATAAAAAATAAGCGCGCCTTTTTCGAGTTTGAAGTCCTTGATAAATTTATTGCGGGCATTCAAATTACAGGTACCGAAATAAAATCTATTCGCGATAGCAAAGCATCGGTTACCGAATCGTATTGTACTTTTATTGAAGATGAATTGTATGTGCGCAACATGCACATTGCCCATTACAAAAATGGAGGCATTTACAATCACGAAGAAAAAAGAGATAGGAAATTATTGTTGCAACGAAGAGAATTGGATAAGCTTTTCAAGAAAGTAAAAGAGAAAGGATTTTCTATAATTGTACTTAGAATGTTCATCAACGATAAAGGATTGGCGAAGTTGGAAATTGCTTTGGCGCAAGGAAAGAAATTGTATGATAAGAGAGAAGATTTAAAATCGAAAGATGCGCAGAGGGAGATGGATAGAAGGATGAAGAAATAAAATTGAAATACATTACAAGTGTTCTTTTCAAGTATGCATAACTAATCAACTCTCCTCCTTTTCAAGGAGGAGTACCCGGAGGGGGAGGTGGTTAATTTCTAGAGAATTCAATTTAAAAATAAAAGGAATTAATCTCCTTAATAACCACCTCGCCTGCGGCACTCCTCCTTGAAAAGGAGGAGAGTTGATTTGTGACCCACAACCGAAAAACCAACAGAATAAAAAACAAAGAATACCGTTACCAAAATATGCAAAAACAAAATCGAAATATCTACAAGCTCATCAAATTATCACTTGCAGGTATTTTCATTTTATGCATCAATTGGTCGTGCGAAAAAGACAAAGGAAGTGATATTTATAAAGTGTGGTATTTGCTAGAAGTCCCCAATAAATTTGATGTGAAAATAGCCTACTATTCTGATAAATATGCTGCAACCGGAAACTTAGAAACCATTCATTACACTGATACGAATTACTCTCCTTTCACCGCAACACTAAGCGAAACTTCTTCTAAAATAAAATGTTGGGTGGGCAATCACGTTCAAAAAGATCGCAATACTCCTTATTATATAGATGTGGAATTTAACGATAGCACTAAATTCGATTATACAAGCGGAAAGAAATATGTGCTGATGGTTTTCGCGAATGACACTTCGCTGATTGATTCAATTCAGTTTACACCGACTTATAATAAATTACATTTGACGGGGAATATTCCTGAGAAGTTTTAATTACTTAGTACGTCATTGCGAGATTTGATATTAAGAGGAGAAACGAAGTTTCGGTCTTAGAAGCAACCTTATTCTGAAACACTAATGAAAACATGATGAGATTGCTTCATTTTTGGGTACAAAAATTTCGCAATGACGAACTGGGTAAAGAATACTTGATTATTATGGCGCAACCTGCCCTATCTCCCACACTTCATTTCTATTCTCATACACAAATCTATCATGCAATCTTCCGGCTCTACCTTGCCAAAATTCAAAACGGTTTGGACTCAATCTAAACCCTCCCCAAAAATCGGGACGAGGCACATCTTGCCCCTCAAATTTTTTGGTAAATTCTTCTACTCTTTTCTCTAATTCGGCACGAGTAATAGTGGTGCTTTGCGGTGATGCCCAGGCGCCAATCTGACTTTCACGCGGACGCGTTTTAAAATATTCATTTGAGTTTTCCTCCGATACTTTTTCCAACACACCTTCTATTCTAATTTGTCTTTCTAATTCTTTCCAAAAAAATAAAAGTGCTGCATTTTTATTGGCGTCAATATCTTTCGATTTAGCACTCGTATAGTTAGTAAAAAAAACAAAGCCTTTTTCATCCATCTCTTTCAACAATACCACACGCGAACTTGGCTTATTATTTCTTACTGTAGAAAGCATCATCGCGTTGGCGTGAAACGCATCAACAGCAGCAGCGAAATCGAACCAATGTTGAAATTGTTCAAAGGGATTTTTAAGTAGATTACTCAAATCTAAACCTTGGTTTTTTTGATAATCTAAACGTTCTGCCTTTAGCATACTACAATAAATTTTTAATGATTCTCAATCGGTGGGTGTACTGATTCGACTCTTTATTGAAGATACCCTGATGATCTAAATTGTCTATTCTTACTTTGCCCGATGCATGTATAATTTTACCCGCTTCTACCACAATACCCACATGCACAATTTTACCTGCTTCGTTATCGAAGAAAGCCAAATCGCCTGCTTCTGCTTCTTCCACAAAAGAATGAGGTGTACCCAATTCAAATTGCTGATAAGCATCGCGCGGTAAGTTGTATCCGCAAAGCTTGTAAACCATTTGCGTAAAGCCCGAACAATCGATACCAAAAGGAGATTTACCTCCCCACAAATACGGCGCGTTCAAATACATGAAGGCGTATTCTAATATTTTTCCTTTGTTAATGTCGGCAGGTTCAATCGATTTTCCATCGAACAAAAAAGTGCGATTTTCAATTTTCATTTCGCCATTTTTGAAAAGCGGCAAAGAACTACCCATCACGATAGGCAAATAAGTAGCGCCTTCTTGCACCACTTGCACCAAGTCATCGGAAAGCACAAGGGGAGCCGACAAAAGCTCCCCGTATGTTTTTTCAGAAATTTCGAAATATTGATTTTTAGAAATCCAGCAGTCGTAATCGTCAAAATGAGTTTTAATTTTCACCCATTTTTCTTGCACTTCTGCCACAGCATAAGCATCTCCAAAAAGCAATTGGGTAACCATCTCACTCTTATCTGATCCTTCTCTTCTACCCGGAATATGACTCAACAAACAAATGCCAAACATAAAATTAGTTCAATGTTTAAAGTTCAATGTTCAAAGTTAAGCACTTAAAACACAAACTATTTAACTGTTGTTACTCTGCTTTCTCTACCGCTCACCGCAACCAATTTCAAAGAAACTGTTGTTCCGCCTTTTACCGGAGTTGGCGTTTTATAATCTAACCATGTTTTACCATCAACACTGTATTTCATAGTGAAACCAGTATATTCAGTATTCATGTACAAAGTATCGTTTACCACTTTAGCACCTGGAGGAGGCAAACGGAAATTCAATTTTTTAGAAATAGAAATATACTCTAAACGAACTAAATCTCTTTTCGCTAAGGTGTTCGAGAATTTGTTGTACTCAATGTCCATCGCTTTTTGTCTGTCTTCTGGTTTAGCTATGCTTACCCATTTTGGAGTTGTAGCCCAAGCTCTTTCTGCCAATGAAATGATTTTAGGAAAAGCCATGTATTCCATTGCTTCGCGACCTTTAACCGTTTCTGCCCACAACTGACCTTGAATACCTAAAATGTTTTGTTTGAATTTAGGATTCAATTTCTCTTTGTCTTTATCGAAATTAGGATCAATTGGGTAACCCATTCTATCCAATTTAGCAGTTAAGAAAATGTTGTAAGGAACAAAATCCCAAACTGTTCTTTCGTTCACAAAACCACCCCAGTAGTAACCAGGCTCGTTAGGATCTTTGTCGTACGATAAATCGAAATACAAGTTGTTTACATTTGCCAAAACCACTTTGTATCCAGCATTCGCCAATTGATAACCTCTATCTTCGCAGCCCCATCCCCACACCGTATTCCAAACGTAAGGCACAAAACCTTTACCCATAAAATCTTTGTTTGGTGCCATTACTTCTTCTTCATTTTCATCCAACTTTTTTCTCAAACCAATCTCTTCCCAACCACCTGTTGCAATTTTTTTCTCAGCCAAAATAGTACTGAATCTATCCACGAAATAGTAGAACAAATCGTGAGCTGTTTTGTACTTATCTGATTTCGCCATGAAATCAACACATACTGGAGATTTCTCCCAAACACCTTTTGGAATTTCATCGCCACCAATGTGCACCATGTTTAATGTTGAACCAGCTTCTGCGTACATTTTAACCACTTCATCCACCACTTTTCCTAAGAATTTGTAAGTCGATTCTTGTCCCACGTTAACCACATTATCTGTGTAAAACTGAACAGATAAATACTCTGATTTATCGTTCACATCGTGCAACATGTATTCTTGAGCTTTCGCCTTATCGGTTTTAATGTATTTGTTGTAACGCGCTTTCATAGATACCACGGCAGCACGAGCGTGACCAGGGAAATCCAATTCAGGAATCACTTCAATATGATGTTCTTTTGCGTATTTCAAAATTTCAACGAAATCGGCTTTGGTATAGAAACCGTTACCGTTGCTTGTAGCTGGGTCGGCAAACGGACCAGAACCGTAAGCAGGCATTAACATATCGTTTTCGTCTTTGGTATGTCCGCGTTTAGAACCAACTTCAGTCAACTCAGGCAAACCATCAATTGCAATTCTCCAACCTTCATCATCAACAATATGGAAATGGAATTTATTCAATTTATAGAAAGACATTAGGTTTAACAAATTGATTACATCTTCTTTCTTTTGGAAGTTACGCACTACATCTAAGTGCATACCTCTGTAGGCCATTGAAGGGGCATCTGCAACTTTTGCTCCTTGCACTTTGACAGTTTTACTATTCTTAACATAAGCTTGAACATCCATTAATGCACGTAAACTTTGGATACCGTAGAAAACGCCAGAGTTGCTCGCTCCTTGAATTGCGACCCCTTTATCTGAAACCTCTAAACCATAAGCTTCAGTGTTTAAATTAGGCACAACTTTACCTATACCTAATTGAATTCCTGAACCGGTTCCTTCTTGCGCAGCCAACTCAACACCAATCAATTCTTTCACAGCAGCCTTCAATTGTTTCACTTCATTCTCCAAACCTTTTTGGTAGAAAATTTTAGTCGCCGCAGTAATCTCAAAATCACTTGTTCCTTTAGTATAAGACAAAGGAGTAGGAATAATCGGACAATATTGATCAGCCGTTAAATCAGAGAAAATGGCATTGGCAGCATATCTATTTTCTGGAGTTGGAATGATTAATTTATCTTCTGGACCGCGATCAATCTGACTTTTTTTAGTAAGCGGAGCATAAGTAATATTCCCCAGCAATTCCGGAGCCATTTCTTTACCTGTAGTATCTTTAAAAACGATGTAAAAACCAACTGGTAAATCGCCAGTTTTAATCATCCAATCGTTTGTTTCAAAAGAGAAAACCAAGTCGGCATTGGGTTGTAAAGTATCAAAATCTGAAGAAGGTTCAATTTTATAGAAATCGCCATTGATATTGGTAATGCTAACATCTCCTTTTACAGAGTTAGGCACCATGGTGCGGGCAGCATTAAAATAAATAGCCCAATTTTTCAATAACAAAGCTCTGCCGTTATTGGTTAAAGTAAATGAGTTAACACTGTGAACCCCGTCTTTGGTTTTAATGTTTTCTTCCATTTCATATAGAACGCTAAAATCTTTCCCTTTGGGAGATTCTAACAAAACAGCTGTTTCTGTGCATCCTGTTATAAAGATGGCGCAGAAAAACAAAGCGATGGCTACTGAATAAACGAATTTTTTAATCATAATTTTTTGATATGAGTGAAGTACAAAACTAACAATATTAAGGAAGGTAGAAAGAATATTTACCGGACTTTAACCAGACAGACGTTAAATAACTGAAAGAGAAGATATTTCAAGGATTTCAAAGTCGGTTTTTGCGCTTGTAGCCAATGTTAACACATCACTGGTGTTTTTCTGTAAATCACTTTGTAAAAACCATTTTCCATCAATAAAATCAATACTTTCGGGAAGCACATTAAACGACTTCAACGGCATTCTTATTCCAGTACCTGCTGCCTTCACCAAAGCCTCTTTACGTGTCCATATATAGGTAAAAGCCTCTTGCAAATCATTTTGCGTTTTAAGCCATTCCACTTCTTCCTCGCAAAAAAAGCGCTCGGCCAAGAGTAAACTTCCTTTGCTTTTTAGCTCCACATCTACCCCGATTTTCACGTTTTCGGCCAAAGCCACAATCACCTTATCGGCGGTATGCGAAATACTAAAATCGATGTTGCCAGGAATGAAGTATTTACCAAACTCACTTTTTTGAATCTGAGAGAATTCATGGTGTAATCCGATTTCACCCAAAGCTTTTTGTAACACCAACTTACTCAATAAACTTCTGTGAAAATCTCCTGGCGTTTTATATCGGTCAATTTCGTGTTGCAACAAAGCAGGAAGTGACGACAATAGTTTTTCACCTTCCTCGCGCGCCGGAAAATCTTGAACACTTAAAATATATACTTTCGCCTTTTGCAAAGCTATTTGATGAAATAGTTGATTTTTTTGGCCAATTGTTCTGCGTCACTTTTACTCAGCTGAATACCAATTCTTCGAACATTATCGTGAGCAGTAAACTCTAAAACCGGAATACCTATCATCCACGAACTTTGGTTGATGGAATTCAAGAAACCTTCTTCGTTCTCCGATTGGTATTTTAAGGCAGTACATTTTTCTGTTTCGTACACTTTTTCAATTCCTCGTCCGCCAACTTCTTTTGCATAACTAATTTCTTTGTCGCTCACTTTAATTCTCTCTTTTCCCGAACGTCTCCATCGCAAAGCATTTAGCACATGAAATTCGAAATAAGCCCACAAAGCCAAAAAAACTACCATGAATAATTTTTCGTTTTTGCTGTAGTCGAAAAAAAACTGCGAGGCCACGGCAATTCCGCAGGCAGTCCAAGCTACAAACCAAATCAACACCAAGTTATACTTGTTTTTATCGAAGGCCGATTTAATCTCGATATACAATTCGTTATTTCCTTCTGTATATAAAATTTGATTACCTATTTTCTTCATGAACTTGATTTAAAAAAAGTGATATTTCGCTGTAAATGTAATCCAATTCATCTTTTGTAATGCAATATGGTGGCAAGATATAAATCACATTGCCAAGCGGACGAAGTAAGATATTACGTTCTATGAAATGATTGTAAATTTTATCGCGAAGAGAATTGAAATAGGAAGTTCCTGCTGGCGTTTTCACCTCCAAAGCTGTTATGGTACCAATATTTCTAGCTTCAATTAATGCAGGATGAGCACTCATTTTATCGCTCCATTCTTTTTGCCAAATAGACAAATCATTGATTTTGTTCTTCACTTCAACTTGAAGCAACAAATCAATATTGGCGCAAACGGCAGCGCATATTATAGCATTGCCGGTGTAGGAATGTCCGTGAAAAAAAGTTTTGAATTTATCTTCGCTCACAAAAGCATCGAAAATAGTTTGCGCGCACACCGTAACACCCAGAGGCAAAACACCGCCAGTGATGCCTTTCGACAAGCATACAATATCCACATCTTCTTTTAAATATTCAATGGCAAAACATTTTCCTGTTCTATAAAAACCAGTTAAAACTTCATCGGCAATACACAAAACATTTTTCGATTTGGCATATTGAATCAATTCATCAAGTGCTTGAGGCGAATACATTTTCATGCCCGCTGTCCCCATAAGCAAAGGCTCAAAAATAAAAAGAGCTGTATCGTCTTTTATCGCCGCCTTCAATTCTTCTAAAGATTGTTTTTCTTGTCCGGGAAAAGGTGCTTGAATAAAATCGACATCAAACATTAGCGAATCAAAGGCCTGAGTAAAAGCACTTCTCTCGCCCACAGCCATAGCACCAAAAGTATCGCCATGGTAAGAACCCTTAAAAGCTATAATTTTTGTTTTCTTTTTTCCTTGATTGAACCAATATTGCAAACCCATTTTAATGGCCACTTCTACTGAGGTAGAGCCATCATCGGAAAAGAAAATTTTAGAAAAATTAGAAGGCAATAAATTCAATAATTTCTGCGACAATTCTACCGCTTTTGGATGCGTAAAACCTGCAAAGATAACGTGATCTAAAGTTGTTGCCTGCTCAAATATCGCCTTAGCGATATGTGCATTACAATGCCCATGTATGCTTGTCCACCAAGAAGAAACAGCATCCATAATTTTTTCTCCATCTTCGGTATACAAATACAAACCCTCTGCTTTAACAATAGGAATGGGAAGCGAGCTACCATAAGATTGGGTGAAAGGGTGCCAAATATTTTCTTTATCAAGCGATAGGATACTCATCGTTTATTGGGACTTACCACTCTACCTCTTTTTCTAGCCTTTTGTTTGTTGTAATAATAGTTGTACTTCAAGCCCAACTCGGCATAAGAACAAAAAATAGAGGGATAAACTTTATAAGCCGAATACAATGCTATTTTTTTATTGAAATCGTAATTTACTCCACCTCCGTAAAACAAAGAGTTGTCTTTGTGGCGAATGGTATAATTGTACGAATTATCAATTGCTTTTTGCATTTGCCAGTAGCCAAAATTATAACCTCCTACAGCAAAAAAAGAAACATCATTAAGCTTCAAAAAGGTGAGTTCCCAAGCAAATTCAAATCGATATTCTTTGTAATTAGCGCTGGTAGGAAAAGCGTAAGTGTTTTGGTAATACATATTCATGCCGTTGCCAGTAGGTAAACAAAAACGAATATGGCCGGCAAAATCTTTTGATTCTCCTATGTAAGAAGCGCCTCCCGACATTGAAAAATTAGGGTACTTGGCATCTTTATAAAACTGAGCGTTGGCCGAAAGAGCTAGAGTAAAAAAAAGATAAATCAATTGTTGTCTCATGGGGCAAAGATAAAATTAAAATATTATTGAAACAGCAATTTATTATCGATCAAATAAGAACTAAACGCGCGATGGCCTTCATTTGAAAAATGAATACCATCGGCATATAAAAACAATTCTTTTGTATCTCCTTTTGTTTGCGATGCAAAAGCTTTGCAATCGTGAAAAGAGAAATGATACTTTTTAGTAAAAATGCGCAACACGTCTTGCGGTGTATTTTGTTCGTAGTAATTTTCTCTCATCTGATATTCACAGGGAAGTGCTATTACCTGAACTTTACAATGAAGATTCGATTTTATTTGCGATAAACGAAGTTCTAAATTATCTAAGGCCGCATCATCGTAATAATACTTTTTATCGTAATGATAATAGGTAGCAGAAGCATCTCCAACCGATTTTGCGCGCCACACATAAAGATAAGAATGAGAAATAAAAAAATCTTTAATCGCGCTGCCGCATGATTCTTCAACTTTGGCATTTGCTCTCTGACACAATACATTATCATTTATGCAGAAAAAGAAAACCACATCATCGTATTCCTTGAGCTTGTTTTGTTGTGAAAGTCCGTGAACAATCCTGCTGTAATCGTTCACGTTATACCCAATAAGAGAAAGATTATCAATCTCTATTGAATCGCAATAATAATGTTGTAAACGAGCTGCAAAAGAAGAATCGCTATCTACACCAACACCCATCGTTACCGAATCGCCAAAAAACAAAACTTTTCTTTTTTTCTTCTTTACTCCTTTGCATTTGTTTTTTAAAAATCCGTTTTCATCCACTTCCACCTTTTCACCAAAAACATATCCTTCGCTGTTTGCTTTCAAACCAGGAGTAATTCCAAAGGCATTTTCTTTAAGCAGATTTTTATCGGTTCCCTGTGTAACAATATCATCTGAAAAGATGCGAACAGAAAGCTCTATCGCCGCTAATATGAGCAGCACCGCAATGATGTTGTAGAGAATTAAAAAAAGGATTTTTTTCACGAAGGGAAGGTAAATAGTTAAAAGGAAAAAGCCAAAAGTAGGCTTTCTACTTTTGGCTTTTTACCATTGGATAATCTTATATTATTCTACCAAAGCCACTGTACCCATGCGCACATGTTTTTTGGTTTTACCTGTGTCTAAATTCTCTGAATAGTTTAACTTCCAAATATACACGTCAATTTGCACTTTGTCGCCGCGGCATGTTCCATCCCAACCTTGGTTTATATCTGTGCTGCGGAAAATTTGTTCTCCCCAACGATTGAATACCAACAATTCAAAATCTTTAGCGTTAGCGCCAACCACCTTAAACACCTCGTTTTTGTTATCGCCGTTAGGCGTAAATGCTTGGGGCACAAAAATGCTAGTAGGACAATAGTCAATAATACTTATTTGGTCACTTACAGAACACTTATCTAAGCTTACCGTTACCGAATAAGTACCAGTTTGTTTCACGTTAATGCTTTGAGTGGTTTCTCCACCAGGAACCCACAAATAATTGTACATCAAAAGATCTTCGCCTATGGCAGAAATATCAACTCCCGCTAACTCTTCGGCAAAACAATAATTTGGATTGTTCGCATTTAATGTATCGCTAAGCAAATTGGTTGGTAAAGAAATAACTCTTAAATAGATAGCATCAGTATCCTTGCATATACCATTACTCACCTCTACAGCATACAATCCCGAAATAGATTTGGTTATACTTTGTATTTTTTCATTGGCAGGAAACCAAAGGTAAGTCATGCCAGCATTGCCTGCGTCTAATGTTTGAACCTGACCTTCACAAATAATACTGGTATCTAATCCGCCCAACAAACTCACAGATGGCATTGCTCTGAAAAGAGCGGTCATCACATCACTGTTTGCACAAGTATTTGCGGGATCGGTAACAATTAATGTATAAGTATCACTGGTAGTTATTTGTAAAGTTGGTGTTACTGCAACAGAAGTATTTCCTGTGCTTGCTTTAGTCCAATTGTAATTAACTCCCGCTTGAGCCGTATTGTTTTGCAAAGTCACTGTAATACCAGCACAAGTATCTAAATCATTTCTTAAGCTAACCAAAGGTTTTGCGTTAATGGTAACCGCCACATTGGTATCAGCTTTACAGCCTGTAGCCGCATTAGTAACCGCAACAGAATAAGTATTGGCAGTGTTTACAGAAATTTTAGCTGTTGTTCCATCTGGAGTCCACTGGTAGGTATATCCCGCACCATAATCATAACCAATAGTTGCTGCATCACCGCTACAAACAGAAGCTGTTGTGGGCACTAAAGTGATGTTTGGCAATGGATTCACTTTCACCTGAATTAAATCTGTTCCGTTACATCCATTTCCATCATCAACTGTTAAGGTAATGTTTGCCGTGTTGTTCAATACAATACTTTCTGTCGTTGCACCTGTACTCCAGCTGAAATTATATCCACCCGCAGCAGTGAAGTTAGAGTTAAGTGTTACGGCTTGTCCAGCACACACTGTTGTATCTGGCGCTCCAGCAATCACCACACTTAATCCAGCCTGAATAATCACTTTTGCTGTATCTCTTCCTGTGCAACCATATTTATCAGTAACATCAACCCAATGGGTAGAATTAGCAGTTACTCCGTTCAATGTTAATGTTGAAGCCGTTGAATTGTCGTTCCATTTATAAGTGAACGGACCATTACCATTATCATAAGAACTTACATCGAAAGTAACGTTGGTATTTAAACAAGTTGTTACATCTGCAATTACATTAGGCGTTGGTTTAGCAATGCTGTTTACTATGATGGTATCGTAAGCTTTACAACCATTAACATCAACTACTTCAATATTATATGTTCCAGCTCCCTTAGTTACTGTTTTGGTATTCTCTAATGTATTCCATTTGTAAGAACTAAACACTGCACCAGCATCTAACAAAGTTGTGGTACCAGCACACACATCTTTATCTACACCCAAACTAACTGTTGGCTGATTAAACAATGTTAAGTCCATTGTTCCATCACCACTGCATCCACCACCATTTTCTACATGAACGGTGTAGGTTCCTGCTGCTTTAACATTGATGGTTTGTGATGTTTGATTGGTTGACCATAAAATGGTATAGTTGATGGCATCGTAACCACAATCTAAAGTTACACTGTCACCCGGACAAATAGTTTTGTTGGTTAAGTTAACTGTTAAGTTGTTGTCGATCTTTATATATACAGTGTCTTTACCAACACATAATTTGCTATCGGTAACAGTAAGAATATGGTCACCAGCAACCGACGCAGAGAAAGTACTTGCAGTGCCACTTGCTAAACCACTCCATTGATAAGTGTAGGTGGGTGTTCCTCCTGCTGTGGTAGCTGAAAGATTTATGCTTCCGCCCGGACAAATAGTAATCGTATCACTTGCAAAAGCAACGTTTACTTTAGGGTTTACGGTTACAGTTAAACTATCGGTTGATTTACAACCATTGGCATCAGTAATCACAACTTTGTATTGTCCTGTTGCATCGGCAACGATCGTTCTCGCTGCACCAGTTTTAGCACCAGTCCAAGCATACACGCTCATCCCAGCGCCAGCATCGAGTGTGCTGCTCGCACCAAAACACACAGTTTGATTGGCACCCAATTCTAAAGCATTCGGTGTATTTACAACAATCGTTACTTTTTTGGATACTTTACATCCTCCTCCATCAGTAACATCAATAGTATATAATCCTGGAAGTGATAAAGGAACAACTTGAGTAGTAAGAATCGTACTGAAATTCACCGGAACACCCAGCACTGTAGCTGTAATATTAAATGGCGCTGTACCCGATAAATTTAAAGTGATTTGAGCCGTTTCACCTGCACAAATGGTTGTATCTCCTGATATAACTAAAGTTGGAGTTGGCTTGTTGCTTACAATGGCAGAACCTATTCCTTTATTTTTACACGAAGCATCTACAACTGAGTCAATAGTATAAGTTGCTGGGATTTTCACAAAAAACTTGTACGGACTAGCAGCAATGCCGTTCACCGTTTTTATGGTTGAGCCATCGTTAATTTTCAATTTATATGGCGCTGTTCCTGTTAAAGCAACACTAAGTTCGGTGCTGTCACCAGCGCAAACCGATGCGCTTCCAGAAATGGTTGCTGTGGGAAGCGCTCCTACTGTAACGGCAGAAGATCCTGTTCCTGCTTTTTTACATGAAGCATCGAATACAGTGTCTACAGTATAAGTGCCTGCTGCTTTAGCATAGTAGTAATATGGACTCGCTGCAATACCCGACTTCACAGTAACTGTGGAGCCGTTGTTTATTTTTAATTTCCATGGACCAGTGCCAGTTAACGTAATGGTAAGCTTGGCACTATCACCTGGGCAAATTGCTCCTCCACCTGTGATTGCAGCTGTTGGCAAAGCTTTCACTGTAATTACAGCGGAGCCCGAACCTAAAGTATCGCATAATGAATTCCAAACAGAATCGATTTTATAAGTACCAGCATTTTTAACATAGAACTTATAAGGTGAAGTGGCAATTCCTGTTACTTTCCATTTTGTAGTTCCGTCATTTATTTTGATTTTATACGGCCCAGTTCCACCACTTAACGCCACCGATAATTGAGTGCTATCCCCTGCGCAAAGCGTTGCTGTGCCTGTTATAACAGCTTTGGGTTTGGTGCAAGAAGAACAAATATTAATCGTGTCGTTCACTGGAGTACCGCAAGAATTAGGTGAAATGGTGGTGATGATGTATTGTCCGGAAGTAGGCGTAGCATTAACGGTATAAGAAGTAACACCAGCACCTATCACAACATTTTGCGTTGCGCCGCCATCTTTTTTATATGACACAGTAACCGCATTTGGTCCTGTATTTTTGATTACCAATGGTCCGCTGGTACATTTAGCACTACCTGTGCCTGTAACAGTGCTTTTATCCCACGTTACAACATTTCCATTTTTGCTTTGAACTGTTAGTTTACTAAATAAACAGTTTGGATTACCTATTTCATCATTGTCTTCAAAATACACCACTTCGTAAGCGCCTGGCTGAGTAATTGGAATTATATAGGGTGAATGATCCACATTTGAAAAGGTATTCAAAGAACCATCAGGATATTTCAAAGTGAATTTGAAGTTTTTATCTCCAGAAAGCCACACTTGCAATTCGCCAGAAGTGCCTGGGCAAATTGTATCATTGGTTCTTAAGGATACGCCTAGAGCGTTAGTCGGACAGGTTTTTGCGGCACTAAACTGTGTGGCTATATATTTTGATGGATCGTGGCCACCCATTTGAATAACAATCTCATCGATGACTTTTCCTAAATCTTCAAAATTAACGTTAGCACCTCCATTAATACCATCGAATACAGCCTTTATGGCCGCTTGAATAGGCGCAGTTTGTAGTTTAGGATATAGGATTTTAATTTTATCTAAATAGTAAACAATATCCGTCCACTTGATCGGCGCATTATAGCAACCTAAATTTTGTGTAGTATCATTGCTCTTTGTTTGCGAAGGATACAATAATGCTGGCCCACCATCTAGCAAACTGGTAAAGTTACCCACCTTAACACTACTACCTCCGTTTGGTGCACTCCAAGTGCCACCAGTACCAATAACAGTGTTCATGTTGGTAGCATTAACAGCAGCATTGTAATTGGCCTTGATATCATTTAAGAGTGAAATACCTGCATTCGGGCCATCGTGAAAAGCATGGTAAAAAATCTTTTCTATGGCATATGGATCCTTAGCATCTTTCCAAGTTTTTGGCACATTGAAACAATAAATCTGATCCCAATATCTCATATCTTGATAGTGATAATAAGTAACAGCTAAAGCTCCTGTCTCCCAATTTCCATTATCTACAACATTAGAATAAGCAGCTGTTCCATAAGCATTGGTTTGCGAGAACAAATCGGGCTGGTTGTTTTCAATTTGAGTATAGCCAATATTTAATACTTGAAAACAGTTGTCGGTAGTATTTGAGATGCCCGCCCCTGGCACACCCGAATTAGCGTTTGCATTAATATAGGTATGTCCGCCAGATGTATTCGGAATAATAGTAGGGTCACAAGTCATTCTTGACTCATTCATTGCAGTGGCAGTCCAAAAGTTAGGTGAAACCATATCTGCTCCAGCTAAATTGGTAAACAAGCGATGAGCCACCATATTGGCTATAGCCCAACTTGGTCGGTTCGTTGGAATCATAGCATCAAATACACCTTCTCCAAACCAAATCTCTGTTGCGGCTTGCCCCAAACACAGCTTAGTGGGTGAATACAAGAAACACTCTCTTTTAAAATCAAAAGTACCGTCATACAACTCAAAGTTTTGAGTTTGATTACAGTTTCTAACTTCCACTGAATAGGTGATTCCATTTTGCTTATAAGTACCACCAGTTGGAAATTGCAAAACGCCAGAAAATTTATTTCCTGAAACAGGCTTAGTAGCTGTGCCGCCAGCAGCCAATGTTCCAGGCCAATCTAAATTAATATTAAAACTCCATGTAGTACCCGTTTGCACACCACTCGAAAAAGGCCATTGTAAGGCTACCAAACTAGGCCAATCAAAAGTAAACTTATTGCTGGCAAGATTAAGCAATACACCGCTGTTGTTTTGAATTTGCATGGTAGCACTCCAATCTTTTGAAGCCTGAATTTTTGTTACCGGACAAAAATTAATTACAATATCGGCTGAATAAGCGCTGAAACCGATAGCGGTAAAGGCCAAAAAAAGAGCAGTTTCTTTTATTTTTTTTCCCAAGAAAAAAAGTAAAGGTAAATCCATAAATTAATATCTCAAATAAGTTAGTAATAGCAGTAAAAAACGCTTTAAACATCAAATGCTCCTTCGATATTTAAAGATGTTATTCAATTAATTCATCGTTACATCCTAAGATGCCCTCTATTTGGTAGAACAAAATAAGGAGATTAATGTTACAGTCCAAAAAAAAATAAAAGGAAAAAATTACAATCCGATGCGTATCTCAGCACTAAGACATTCTGCCTTTGTAATCGGAATAATCGAATTTTCTTACCAATTTGAACTTGCCATTCTTTTTAAGAATACCTATCGACGGATGATTCACACCGTTAAACATGGTGGTTTTAACGAAAGTATAATGCATCATGTCTTCAAAGATAAGCGTATCGCCTTTTTTCACTGGTTTATCGAAACCAAAACCTTTGATAAAATCTCCTGAAAGACAAGTTGGTCCGCCAAAGGTGTACACATGTTTTGGTTTTTTATCTTCTGATTCACCACGAAGAGCTGGTTTGTATGGCATTTCCAAACAATCGGGCATATGTGCAGTGAAAGAAACATTCATGATCACGGTTTTCTCATTGTTTGCTTCTACCACATCTTCTACACGAGCAAGCAAAAATCCAGTTTTCCAGCCAATAGCCTCACCTGGCTCTAAGAAAACATCAACGTTATAATTCTTTTTGAAATTCTTAATCAATTCAATCAACAACTCTGTATCGTAATCGTCGCGTGTGATATGGTGGCCGCCACCAAAATTAACCCATTCTGCCTCGTGTAAAAGGTGTCCGAATTTCTCTTCCACCGCTTGCATCACTCTCTCCAACGAATCAGAATTGCTTTCGCATAAAGCATGAAAATGCAAGCCAGTAATTCCCTGTGGCAAATGTTTAGGCATGTGCTCGGCCGCAATTCCTAAACGAGAACCCAATGCACATGGATTGTAAATGGCCACGCCCACATCAGAATATTCAGGATTGATGCGCAAAGCGCATTTCATCTTCTTTTTATTCTTTAAAATTTTTCCTTTCAATCCTTCCCATTGCGAAATAGAATTGAAGGTTAAATGAGAATTGTATTTGATGTATTCGTTGATTTCGTCTTCCTGATAAATTACTGCACAAGCATGAGAATCAACCCCCATCTCCTCATAACACAACTTGCTTTCATACAAAGAACTAGCGGTACATCCAGCCAAATATTTCTTCATAATGGGAAATGTGCTCCACATTGCAAAGCCCTTCAATGCGCACAAAATTTTAGCACCGCTTGCATCTTGCACATACTTCATTTTCTCCATGTTAGAGATAAACTTTTGTTCATCTAAAACATAGCAAGGATTGGGGATATTTGAAGGTAGTTTCATGTTCAATGTTTGTAGGGGCGAAAAATTTTTCGCCCGAATTAAAAAAATGGAGGGCGAAAAATTTTTCGCCCCTACCAATATTATTTTCCGAATTCCAACGGCTGGTTAACCGCTTCGTGCCAAGGTAAACCGTATTCACCTATAACAGCTAAGAAAGGATCTGGATTGAAATCTTCCACATTCCAAACTCCTGGTTTCATCCAAGTACCATTAGCCATCAGCAATGCGCCAATCATAGCAGGAACACCAGTTGTGTAAGCAACACCCTGCCCTTGAACATCATTATAAGCATCTTGATGTTTACAGTTGTTCCAAATGAAATAAGTTGCTTCTTTACCGTCTTTCACACCGCGAATTTGGCAACCAATAGAAGTTTCACCAGTGTAGTTTTCACCCAATGAACCTGGCTCTGGCAACAATGCTTTTAAGAATTCTATGGGAACGATGTCGTGACCTTGGAATTTGATTGGTTTGATACCCGTAATTCCAATGTTTTCCATCACTCTTAAATGCGTTAAATATTCTTGTCCGAAAGTCATCCAAAAACGAGCTCTCTTCAAAGTAGGGAAGTTTTTAACTAAGGATTCCAATTCTTCATGGAAAAGAAGATAAGATTCTTTCGGTCCAACACCTGGATAGCTCACCGGCTGGTGCACAGTCAATGGATCGGTTTCTTTCCACTCACCATTTTCCCAGTAGCGACCACGTTGCGTGATTTCACGAATATTGATTTCTGGGTTGAAGTTGGTAGCGAAAGCCTTACCATGATCACCTGCGTTGCAATCGATAATATCTAAATAATGAATCTCGTCGAAATAATGTTTAGCTGCATAAGCCGTGAAAACTCCGGTAACACCTGGGTCGAATCCACAACCCAACAAGGCCATTATACCAGCATCTTCAAAGCGTTTTTTGTACGCCCACTGCCAGCTGTACTCAAACTTAGCCACATCTTTAGGCTCGTAGTTAGCAGTATCTAAGTAGTGTGTTTTAGTTGCCAAACACGCATCCATAATTGCTAAATCTTGGTAAGGAAGAGCAATATTTAAAACGATATCAGGCGTATATTTTTCAATGATTTTGATTACGTTTTCAGCATAATCAGCATCCACTTGTTCTGTTTTAATTCTATCACCACCTATCTCAGCAGCAATTGCATCACATTTCGATTTGGTTCTACTTGCAAGCACAATCTCAGTGAAAATAGGTAAACGAGCACATTTCTTAGTTACCACGTTACTCACACCCCCTGCTCCGATAATTAATATTTTAGCCATTGTTTTAATTTTAGTAGTGCTAAAATATAAATTAAAATCCCTCTGAGAAGTGTTGTTAAAAAATATATGGAAAACTTAACATTACGAAAGAGACGCAAGATTTTGCGTCTCTACAATTGCCCCCGTTCTAGTTTAGTCACTATCTCCTCAATCAATCGATCTTTATCGTTGTTTAATGGGTCAAATTTTTCCTTTAAATCATGTTCAAATAATTTCGCAACCCCCTGCCACATGCCCGCTGCAAAACCACCCCTCATCTCTTTTAAAAAATCGTAAGAACTTGAGCCCGTTTCTCTATCAACTAATTTCAACAAAATATCTCCTTCTAAAATATAGAGTCCACGTAACGTTTCACCATGTTCTTTAATCAATTGCTTCTCCACTTTTTTCATGATTTTTTTCTTTTCGTCTTCGGTAGAAACCTTCATCAATTCTTCTTCGCAACCGGCTAACAAATCGGCAGCTGTAAGGGCTATTGGATAAACCTTTCTAATTCTTCTAAGCAAAACACGGTATTCTCGCGTGTCTTCTTTGCGCATTACCTTGCCTGTTTTTTTATTAACGATAACATCAATCGTTTTAAGCATGTAAACGGTATCGTTTCCTATTTTAACATAAGTCCCTTGCACTTGCGCCTCTGCCGAGTGCACAAAACAAAAAACAAATACTATTAAAACAAGGCGATTGCACATACTACTCGTCTTTACGCTTCAACCACTCATTTTGATATATGATTGAAGAATATTTTTTCACGCTCACTCGCTTGCTATCATAATGCCAATTTGCAAACAAAGCCACTACATCGTTCAATTCGCTTGAGTTATTAGACTCACTTCTAAAATAATCTGCAATGAAAGAAGTGCCATATTTACCCGAAACAAATGATTCGTGTTTTAATACAAACTGAGCCAAAGGCAAAGTAGTTTTAACGCCAACAATTTTGTACTCGTTAATGGCCCCTAATATTTTTTCAATGGCTTGGGCACGGGTGGGCGCATGCACAATTAACTTCGCAATCATAGAATCGTAATATACTGAAACCTCACCTCCTCTTTCAAAGCCATCATCCACACGAATACCATGACCTTTTGGCGTTTCATAAAAACGAAGTACGCCGCTATCGGGCGCAAAATCATTCCACACATCTTCGGCATTTACGCGCACTTCTATGGCGTGGCCATTAATTTTTAAATCGTTTTGAGTAAATGATAATTTTTCTCCTTGAGCCACTTTAATTTGCTCCTTCACCAAATCTAAACCAGTGATCATTTCTGTTACAGGATGCTCTACTTGCAAACGTGTATTCATCTCTAAGAAATAGAAATTGTTTTGAGCGTCTACCATAAACTCTACTGTACCTGCGCCCAAATAATTACAAGCCTTGGCCACATTCACAGCACTTTCCCCCATTTCTTTTCTAAGTTCATCGGTCAATATTGCAGATGGCGCTTCTTCAACCACCTTTTGGTGACGACGCTGAATAGAACAATCTCTCTCAAACAAATAAACCGTATTGCCAAAACTGTCGGCCAACAATTGAATTTCGATGTGCTTAGGATTTTGTAAATATTTCTCTACGAAAACAGCCCCGTTACCAAACGATGCTTCTGCTTCGCCGGTAGCTCTTTCAAAGGCACTTTGCAGTTCAGCATCGTTATGCACTACACGCATTCCTTTTCCACCACCGCCTGCAGAAGCTTTTAATAAAATCGGATAGCCTATATTTTTCGCTAATTCTGAAACTTCAAAATGATTTTTTAATGCTTCCTCTGAACCCGGAACTACGGGAACAGAAAACTTTTTTACGGCTGCTTTGGCCGATAATTTATCGCCCATTACTTTCATCGAAAATGCCGACGGACCGATTAACACTATTCCCTCTTTCTCTAAACGCTCAGCAAATTCCGGATTTTCAGAAAGAAATCCATAACCAGGATGAACAGCATCTACTCCTTGCTCTTTACAAACCGTAATGATTTTATTCATATCTAAATACGACTCTCGAGAGGCTTTTCCACCAATAGAAACAGCCACATCGGCCACTCGAACAAAGGGCATATTTTTATCAACATCGGAGTAAATCGCCACCGTTTTTATGCCCATTTCTCTGGCCGAACGTATCACGCGCAATGCAATCTCTCCGCGGTTTGCAATTAAAATGGTTTTGATGTGTTTCTTAGTCATGCGTTAACTTTTTAACAATACGGGTTCAATTTCGAACTTTTTTTCCGCTTTAAGAGTATCTACAGCTAAATTAATGTAAGTTAGCATAAGGATTACAAAAGAAAATGCTAAATAATACAACCGATAGTAAAGACCTTTTATTGTTGATAATACTGACTTGTATTATTGCTGCGGCTTACCTAACCCTTACCGCCGTTAGCTTTAAAGTTTACAAAAGAGTTAAAAGGCATTTCGCCATTCAATATTCATTAGCAAAACCTCAGCACCGAGTCGACATTGAAAAAGAAGCTAAAATCATTATAAAAGGCTTTAAAACTAGGTTGTTTTTACAACTCATTCTCGGCCTCTTTCTTCACGTTAATTTCTTCTTTATTTTGGGCTTGATATACGATTTTTTTGAGTGGTGGTATCTTTACGTAACCGCAGGATTGTTCGCAATAAGCACATTTTTTACCCATAGAGCATTTGTTTACATCGATAAACGCAAAGCAAGAAAAACAGAAGAAGAACTTACTCACCCAACAGAATGAGCATCGACAAATTCACTCAACAATTTACAGAAGCCTTTAATTTTTCAGGAAAAACAGTAGTTTTAGGCGGGCCAGTACTCGACAAAAACATCATTAAAAACCTAGCCGTTGAATTGCCTTTGGCAACCATTAACCGACACGGATTAATTGCCGGAGCAACAGGTACAGGAAAAACAAAATCGATACAACGCTTGGCCGAATCGCTTTCTGAGCAAGGCGTGAATGTATTGCTCATGGATATCAAAGGCGACATTAGTGGTATTTCGAAACCTGGTGAAACCAATCCGAAAATAAAAGAAAGAATGGATGCCATTGGTGCGCCTTGGTCTCCGCAACAATACCCCACAGAATTGTTGACCATTTCCGAGGAAAAAGGTTTACGAATGAGGGCTACTGTTTCAGAGTTCGGACCGGTGTTATTCTCCAAAGTTTTAGAACTCAATGAAAACCAAGAAGGTGCCGTAGCAATTGTTTTTAAATATTGCGACGACAAAAAATTACCACTTTTAGATATCAAAGATTTTCGCGCAGCACTTCAACATTTAGCAGATGGCGATGGCAAAAAAGAAATATCTGAAAACTACGGAGCCATCTCACCCGCCTCATCGGGAGTGATTATGCGTAAGTTACTGGAACTAGAAATGCAAGGCGGTGATAAATTTTTTGGTGAAAAATCTTTCGAAGTTGAAGACCTTTTGCAAAAAGGAAAAGACGGAAAAGCATACATCAACATTTTACGACTGACAGATGTTCAAGACCGTCCGAAATTATTCTCCACCTTCATGCTTTGCTTATTGGCAGAGATTTACAACAAGTTTCCTGAACAAGGCGATAAAGGAGAACCAAAGTTGGTTATCTTTATTGACGAAGCCCATTTAATTTTCAAAGAAGCATCGAAAGCCTTGATGCAGCAGCTGGAAACCATCATTAAATTAATTAGAAGTAAAGGTGTTGGAATCTTTTTCTGCACACAATCTCCAGCCGATATACCAGATGTGATATTGAGTCAGCTAGGTGCTAAAATCCAACACGCTTTACGCGCATTTACAGCTAAAGATAGAAAAGACATTAAGTTGGTAGCCGAGAATTTTCCTTCATCAGATTTTTACAAAACAGATCAACTCATAACTGAATTAGGAATTGGAGAAGCTTTAGTAACAGTGTTAAGCGAAAAAGGGACGCCTACTCCGCTTGTTCACACCATTATGTGCGCACCTCAATCGCGCATGAATATTTTAACTCCTGCCGAACAAGACGAGATCGTTTCAAACTCAGAAATAGCTGCAGAATACAACGAAGTTATCGATCGCGAAAGCGCTTACGAAATATTGAAAGGTAAGCTTGAGTCGGCGCAAGAAGAAATGCCTGAAGAGAAAGAAAAAGTGGTAGAAGAAAGGGAAGAAAAATTTTCATCGATTGGCGACACAATCAAAGCTGTTGCAGGAAGCAGCGTTACAAAAACTATTGTTAGAGAATTAACTAGAGGTTTGTTTGGGGTGTTGTTTGGTTCGCCGAAACGCAGTAGCAGAAAAAAGAAAAGTTTTTTTTAGTATGCGTTTGATAATAAACACGCACTATTTTATAACTAAAGTGATTGTACGTTATCTATACCTGCAGCTTCGTTAGACCACATCCTCGGCCCTTCTCCAAAAGAGAAGGGAGCCAATACCTAAGTAAGACTTTTTACACACAGTCACCCTTCTCTTTTGGAGAAGGGGCGGGGATGAGGCCTCTTTTGAAAGAATTCAGGTGGTACAATTGCGAATCATCAATAAATGAAATATTATAATTTATTCAATCTCTCTTCCGCCAACTCAAACCGTCCGCCCAATCTCAAACATTGCTGATAATTCCATTTAGCAGAATCGAGCTTACCTTCTCTTTCATGAATCAATCCTTTCATGTAATAAGCCTTAGGGTTATTGTACTCAGAAGCGATATTAAACAATTGCTTAGCCTGGGAAAACTTCCCTTGCTCATATAAGATATTACCGCTATTGTAAATTGAACTACCATAAAAATTATTTCCTTGAGGAACAGTGATATAAATATTGAAAGCCTTATTCAACGCTCCATGCATTTGATAAAACCTTGCCTTATTAAATAAGGCTTCGGGAGACATAGGTTTTAAAGTTAAAGCATTATCAAAATAATTTACAGCCGTTGAATCATGTTTAGCACAAGCTAAAATACCCAATTGAATATAGGCATCATAGAAATTGGCATCTTGCTCTACCACCGTTTGAAAATTAGAGAAGGCCTTTGCAGTATCACCATATTCTTTGTAGGAAATCCCTTTTAGAAAATACGCCTTTGCATTATTTCGCTCCTTTTTCAAAACATCATTGGCAGAAGCAATCGACTTCTCAAACTGACCTAAATACAAATAAAATTCGCTGAGTTTTAAATTCACTTCCACATTGGCAGAATCAAAACCCCTAGCCTTGTTTAAAAAAAAGTAAGCATTTTTGTATTCTCCCTTTTTGAGTAATAAGTCGGCGTATAATACATTCACTTCTACATTAGAAGAATCTTCCGCTAACGCTCTATTTATTTGCTCTTCAGCTCCAACAATTTCGCCTTTTTCAATTAAGTTTTTGATGGAAAGAGTATCGATTTCTGGTGACGAGCAGGAAAACAATAAAACAGTAATTAATAAAAGTAGTGCTTCATGTAGAGACGTAAAATTTTGCGTCTTCACAAAGAATATATTTTTATTAATGACATGAGACGCAAAATTTTGCGTCTCTACAAAAACATTGTTTACGATTTTCATTTCGACTCTAAGTTAGCACAAAAAAGAAACGCGTCCGAAGACGCGTTTCTCTTATCAACCATAAAATTTACAATCATGGGTTTATCACATCCATTATCAAAATCTTATTTCTTAGTTCAAATTTAAACTTCAAAATCGTTGTCTGCAAGCGATTGTTAGTAAATTAACAATTAATTTTTCTCCTGTCAGTTGCTTAAAGTTCAGTTTAAATCTGATTATCAAAAACTTACGCTTTCGCTTTTAAAGCTTCAACAACTTTCATTTCTAGCTCATCTGCCAATTCGACATTGTCATCTAACATTTGCTTAACTGCATCACGTCCTTGTCCGAGTTTCGTGTCTCCATAAGCAAACCAAGAGCCCGACTTCTTAATCACGTTCAATTCAACCCCTAAGTCGATGATCTCACCAGTCTTAGAAATCCCTTTGCCATAAATAATGTCAAACTCAGCTTTTCTAAATGGAGGCGCCACTTTATTTTTTACGATTTTCACCTTCGTTCTATTCCCTATAACTTCCTCACCCTCTTTAAGTTGACCCGATTTACGAATATCAATACGTACCGAAGCATAGAACTTCAAAGCATTACCACCAGTAGTTGTCTCAGGGTTACCAAACATCACTCCGATTTTATCACGCAACTGATTGATAAACACTACACAACATCCACTTCTACTAATAGTTGCCGTTAATTTACGCAAAGCTTGCGACATCAAACGAGCATGTAAGCCCATTTTAGAATCACCCATCTCACCTTCAATCTCTGCTTTCGGCGTAAGCGCTGCAACTGAGTCGATTACCAACAAATCTACTGCGCCAGAGCTAATTAAATTATCCGCAATTTCTAATGCTTGCTCCCCGTTATCTGGTTGCGACATCAACAATTGTTCTGTATCTACACCCAATGCTTCTGCATAAGAACGGTCGAATGCATGCTCAGCATCAATGATAGCCGCAATACCGCCTTTCTTCTGCACTTGAGCAATAGCGTGAATAGCCAAAGTTGTTTTACCAGAAGATTCCGGACCGAAAATCTCGATGATCCTACCTTTAGGTAAACCACCTACACCCAATGCCAAGTCGATGGTCACCGACCCTGTTGAAATAACCTCAATAGGTTCGATCGCTGTATCTCCCAAGCGCATTACAGTTCCTTTTCCAAAAGATTTATCTAATCTTTCAATGGTCAATTGCAAAGCTTTCAGCTTTTCTGCATTTACCGAGTTTGTTTCTTTTACTTCTTTAGCTGCCATGTTTTTGTTATTTAATTTATTTATAAGTTTCTAATATTTGCTCTGTGTGACTTTTGGTGATTACTTTATCAAAAATTCGTTCTATGATACCCTTTTCATCTATTATAAAGGTGGTTCTCTTAATTCCATCAAACTCAACGCCCATAAATTTCTTTCTTCCCCAAACTCCAAAAGCATTGATTACTTTTTTATCAACATCGGCGATCAATCGAAAAGGTAAATCGTATTTTTTAATGAAATTTTGATGTTTTTTCTCTGTATCAGCACTAACACCAATCACTTCAAACCCCTCCTGCTGTAAGCTTCTATAGTTATCTCTCAAATCACAAGACTCTGCAGTACAACCAGGTGTATTGTCTTTAGGATAGAAATACAACACTACTTTCTTTCCTACATAATCTGACAAACGTATAGGCATTCCTCTCTCGTCAACAGCAACAACAATTGGGGCTTTATCTCCTATTTTTAATTTTGACATTTATTTAATCAATTAAGTGATTGATTTCTTAACAAAGATGAAAATTAAAATTACAAATACAAAACTTTATGAAAGAAAATATCGCTTTTTATTTTACCGAGTTATAAACAATAATTGATACTTTCACCATAAATAAATTACAGTGCTATGCTGAAACTCGATGCCAGAACAGAATACAGAGACAAAAGAAATTTACTTACAGCAGAAAAAGTAAACGTATTAAGCGAGCAGATTTTTAATTTATTCTTTCAAAACTTCGATATCTCTAAATACAAGAATGTTCACTTTTTTAACACCATTACAAAAATGAAGGAAGTAAACACTAGCTTTTTTGTAAATTCCTTGCTAGAAAAACACCCGAATATTAATTTGATTACAAGTGTTTCTGATATCAACTCAAATCTTCTTACCCATTTCATAGTAAATAAAGACACTATATATAAAGAGAATCTTTTTCGCATACCAGAACCCACTAATGGACTAAAAATCAATGAAAGTGAAATTGATTTAGTTTTAGTTCCAATGTTTTTATTTGATAAGAAAGGTCACCGAGTAGGTTATGGCAAAGGTTATTACGATAGATTTTTAAGAGAGGTAAGCGACAATTGCGTAAAGGTTGGTGTAAACTTTTTTGAACCAATAGATTCCATCGACGATGCAGATGAATTTGACGTAGTTCTTGATTACTGTGTTACTCCAGAAAAAGTATACAAATTCTAATTACCCCCCTTTTCTTTTCACTTGATAGCCATCTGCTGTAAGCATTTGCACTATTTTATCGCGAAAATCACCTTGAATTAGAATTTCATTATCTTTTACTGAACCACCTACTCCGCATTTGGTTTTTAGCTTTTTACCTAAAGCTTGCAGGTCTTCTTCTTTGCCTACAAAACCTTCAATCAATGTAACTGCTTTACCACCACGATTGCGCTTATCTAAACTTACATACAACTTCTGCTGCCTAGGAGGCAAAGTTTCGCCTTCTTCTTCTTTATTGGTTTCAAATTGAAAATTCGGATTGGTTGAATACACCGTGCCGAGTCTTTCTTTCCAGTCTTTTGCCATTAATTCCAGTTTTTACGTTTTTTCAATTCGGTAATATGCGCCAAATGATGATTGCAATGCCAAGCGTACACTCCTATATTTTCATCCACACGAAACTCTTTGCCATGTTCGGGATGAAAGAATGATTTTGAAAATTCTTTTTCCGATAATGAATTTAACAAAACGGTCCATCTTGTATGTATACCCTCCAGCATTTGAAGGGAAGGTTCGATTGGCATTGTTTTACCATCGGCAAGCTCAGCCCATTTTTCTTCCAAGTACGGCTTTATAACAGGCTTTTCTTCAGTTAGGGTTAATTTCAAACGAGTAAAAGCATTCATGTGGCTATCGGCACAGTGATGAACTACTTGTCTAATCGTCCACCCGTTTTCTCTATAAGGAGTATCCAATTGTTCTTCATTCAAATCAACAACTTCTTTTTTTAACCTTGCCGGAAAAGACTCAATACCTCCTATCCATAGTTCCATCAATTCCTTTGAAATGATATCGGGCTTTTTAAAGCGACCAATGGGAAAGCGCAATATTTCTAAATCTTGTTCGAGCATAACTCAAATATAAATTTCTCCTGTCAAATATAAAATAGCTTGTCCGCTCATCTCCACTCTATCGCCCAACATTTCACATTTTAATACTCCGCCGCGAGCAGAAACTTGTTTGACTAACATTTCTCTTTTGCCTAAACGCTCACTCCAAAAAGGAATCAATCTGGTATGAGCAGAGCCAGTAACAGGATCTTCATTCACTCCGATTTTAGGCGCAAACATTCGGGATACAAAATCAAATTCTTTTCCTTTTGAAGTAACAACAATAGCTTTTGCATCCCATTTCAATATTTCATTGAAATTGGCTTTCATGTTTATTACAATATCATCTGATGCGAAAACCAATAAATAATAACCTCCATTACTTTGATATGTTTCTGTGGGAGTGGCGCCAAAAGCCTTTTCGAAATCATGAGTCAGATTTGCTTTTTGTACTGCATTCAACGGAAAATTCAAAGTAAACCAATCGGCATTTTTAGTCACTTCAAGTATTCCGCTTTTACACTCAAACATTATCTTTTCTTCTTGATAATTTAGAATCTCAAACAACACATAAGCAGAAGCCAGGGTTGCGTGTCCGCACAAAGGCACCTCATCTGTAGGCGTAAACCAACGGATGTAAAATCCTTTTTCATTCTTCACGAAAAAAGCAGTTTCCGCCAAATTATTTTCAGCAGCAATTTTTTGCATTAGTTCTTCAGAAAGCCATTCTTCTAATGGAACTACAGCAGCTGGATTGCCAGTAAAAACTTTATCGGCAAAGGCATCTATTTGATATATTTTTAGTGTTTTCATTTTCTTATCATTTTTAAACAATTGCATTTAATTCCATTGTAAACTCCTTCAAATTCTTTTTCAACTTCAAATCCAAAACTTTTATACAATTTAATCGCAGGAATATTTTCTTTTAAAACAGCCAAATGAGGTTTTTTGCAATCCAATAAAATTGCTTCAATTATTTTTCTACCTATCCCTTTTTGAAAATATTTGGGATGAACAAAAAGAAAAGAAATATAATCACCTTTATTTCCACCGAAACCGCATATATTACCATCGACTTCGGCAACCATGATTGTGCTCTCTTCAAAAGAAATATAGAATCCAACATTTTCATTTAACGGAATTACAGTCGTTTTAAAACCCGAAAATGAAAACTCAATCTCTTTCGATAAAAGATAAATTTCATTAACCTGTTCCTGATCGGAAACCCTATATTTTCGCAATAGAATGTTCACACTACAGCCTTTTGTAAAACATTTGTAATGAATTCCGACATAGCATTCGCCGACCACACTGCAAATTCTCTTACCATATAATCTCGTGAATTAACCAAACGTACTGTCTCGCGAGATATGGAACAAATGCTCTCTAAATCTTTACTATTTGCTTTGCTAACGTTCATGCTATTTGATATTTCTCCCGCAGATCTCGTAGATGTTCGCAGATTATACTTCTGCGTTTATCTGCGAAATCTGCGGGACACTCCATTTTATATCTCTTCTAAAATTGATTCTCCTTTACTTCTATCACCGCTCGTCCACTCCCATTCTTCATGCAAACGAATTTTACCATTGGGTAAAATCTCGGGGGTTGAAAAGCAAATGCCAGTCATCAGTTCGCCTTTTGTATTTACTTGATGATAGCGCATATTTAAACAGCCTTTCTCCTCTACTAAAGCGATTAAATTCCCTGAGATAATTTGTCCGCCCGAATAACTGGCTGTCACAACATTTCCTTCTTGAAAATAATGAAATATGGTATCGGACGATGTTTCTCCATTTACGCTATTGGCAATGGCTCTAAACTTTTTGTTGTGGTAAGAAATCATTTTTTATTAGCTATATAAGCCCCCGCAATCACCATAGAAACTCCTACTATTTTCTTCCAACTGATCTCCTGTACTTGAGCACCTAACACGCCAAAATGGTCAAACAAAAGGGAAGTAATGAGTTGTCCGGCGATAATTAATATAAACATATTCGCACTCCCAATCTTAGGCAGCGCAAAGATGATAACCGTTACGAAAAAAGCACCCAACAAACCTCCCGTATATTGATGCCACGACACTTGTTTCAATTCAGATACAGAAGGAAAACCCTGACGGTAGGCCAATACAGCAAAGAATAAAATAACTGTGCCCGTAGCAAAAGAAATAAAAGCTGCAGCAATAGGATTTTGAATACTAGCGCGCAGCTGACTGTTCACGCTTGCCTGCGCAGTTATTGTAATGCCGCAGAGCACAGGCAGTAAATAAAACAAATACTTTAACATAGATTTTCTACTTTTTGTCCATCGGACCGCGCATCTTCGTTATTAATCCGTTCAAGAAATTACGCATCACTTGGTCACCACAAACGCGGTAATTAGGATGGTCTTCTTTGCGGAAAAAGGCGCTCAACTCGGTTTTAGAAATTTCGAAATTGGCCAATTTCAATATCTCAATGATATCGTCGTCTCTCAACTGCAGTGCTACACGCAGTTTTTTCATTATATCATTATTTACCATTTTTTACTTTTTTCTTTTTTGATTTCTTCTTTGGCTTTCTATCAATTCTAGAAGTAAGGTATTTCTTTAAATCTTGTTCGCTTAAATTCTTGCCCACTATTACTCCTTTTTCATTCAACAATAAGTTGGCTGGTATTGCATTAATTTGGTATGTGCGCGCTGCAGCTCCATTCCACCATTGAAAGTCACTCACATGGCTAGCCCACTCTAAACTATCTTTAGCAATAGCACCTTTCCACGTTTCTTTCATATTAGGTCTTTCTAAAGCCACGCTATAAACTGTAAACCCTTGTGCTCCTGCATATGCAGAATCTTTGTATATTCTATATAATTTCACCAAAGTTGGGTTAAATCTTCGGCATGGTCCGCACCAGCTCGCCCAAAAATCTAACAACACCAGCTTCCCTTTCAAAGAAGATAACTTGATAGTATCGCCATTAACATTAGGCAAAGCAATTTCGGGAGCTATATTTCCCACTTCAACACCAACAACCGGCGCCGGTGCAGTTTCTTTTCCTGTAAAAGCAATTGTAGTTAACGAGGCTAATGCAAGCAAGGAGAAATAAAATATTTTTTGCATAAAGTGTTTTTAAGTAAAAAGTCCCCCGAATTTCTTCGGAGGACCAAAATTATAAATTAAGAAATGTTCGACTAAGCTAGTCTAACATTTACAGCATTTACTCCTTTTTTACCATCTTGAAGATCAAACGTTACTTCGTCGTTTTCTTTGATTTTATCAACCAAACCTGAAACGTGCACAAAATACTCTTTGTTTGATGCTGCGTCTTTAATGAAACCAAATCCTTTAGTGTCATTGAAAAATTTTACTGAACCGTTATTCATATTATATTAAATTAAGTGGTAAAGATATAAAAAAATTATCTTCGTTGTATGAAAATTGCAATAATTGGTGCTGGAGCGGCTGGATATTTTGCCGCTATCTCTTGTAAAAACCATTTTCCTGAGGCAAATGTTTCCATCTTAGAGAAGTCGAATAAAACATTGGCGAAGGTTAAAATATCGGGTGGCGGCCGATGTAATGTTACCCATGCCTGCTTCAGTATTTCTGAGCTTTCAAAATTTTATCCCAGGGGCGAAAAACATCTTAAAAAGTCTTTCGGTATTTTCAACACAAACCACACTGTTGCTTGGTTTAGCACGCGCGGAGTGGAATTAAAAACAGAAGCCGACAACCGCATGTTTCCCATCACCGATAACTCTCAAACCATTATAGATTGCCTCACCCGAGAAGCCGAAAAACTGAATATTGATGTGCGCTTAGGTTTTGGGGTAGATGGCTTAGTAAAAACCGAAAATGGCTTTGAAATAAGCAGCAACAAAGAAATATTTTTATTCGATAAAATAATTGTGGCCTCGGGTGGAAATCCCAAAACTGAAGGTTTTAATTGGCTTTCTTCCTTTAATCATGAGATTATTCCTCCCGTTCCATCCCTATTCACCTTTAATATGCCTTCTGAAAAAACTGAAGCATTGATGGGCGTAGCAACACAGAATACAGTGGTGAGGATTCAGGGCACTAACCTTCAACAACAAGGTCCTTTGCTAATAACTCACTGGGGAATGAGCGGTCCGGCTATATTGAAACTATCTGCCTGGGGCGCCCGAATACTCAATGATTTGAATTACAATTTTACTTTATTGGTAAACTGGACCGGACTAGCGAATGAAGAAGTAGTGAGAGAAAAGGTTATGGACGTGAGATTAGAGAGTGCTAAAAAGAAAATCGTAAACGCCAATCCCTTCGATTTAACTGCTCGAATGTGGGAATACCTTTTAGATAGAGTAGAAATAAAACACGACATCGTTTGGGGAGAATTACCAAAGAAAGAGCAAAACCGACTCATCAACACTTTGTTTAACGACGCTTACAAAGTAGAAGGCAAAACCACTTTTAAGGAAGAATTTGTTACTTGTGGCGGAATTTCTTTAGCCGAAGTGAACATGAACACTATGGAAAGTAGAAAACAAGAAGGATTGTTTTTCGCGGGTGAAGTATTAGATATTGATGGCGTAACAGGCGGATTTAATTTTCAGGCAGCGTGGACCACAGGGTTTATTGCTGGAAAATTGGGGAAAGGGTGAGAATTTTGAATTTTGAATGATTAATTTTAAATAAAAATATTTTATGCGAATTATATCTTGGAATGTAAACGGAATAAGGGCTGTAGCCAATAAAGGCTTTGCAGACATTGTGAAAGAAATGAATTGCGACATTATTTGTTTGCAAGAAACAAAGGCGCAAGATGACCAAGTGAGAGAAGCGGTTGCCGATTTAGAAGGCTTTCACATGTACACCAACTCGGCTGAGAAAAAAGGATATTCGAGCACTGCTATTTTCAGTAAAATAAAACCAATTGCTGTCACCAACGATATGGGGATTGCAGAGCATGACAAGGAGGGTAGAGTGATTGCTGCCGAATTTGAAAAGTTCTTTGTGGTAACGGTTTATGTTCCCAACTCGAAAAGCGAGTTGGAAAGGTTGGGTTACCGCCAACAATGGGATGCCGACTTTTTATCTTACTTGAAATCATTGGAAAAGAAAAAGCCAGTGATTGTTTGTGGCGATATGAATGTGGCGCATCAGGCTATAGATTTAAAACATCCCAAAGCGAATTACAACAAATCGGCTGGTTATACCCAAATTGAAATTGATGGAATGAGCAATTTCATCAACGCTGGTTTGATTGACAGCTACCGCCATTTTTACCCAGAGAAAATTGAATACACTTGGTGGAGTTACCGAGCAGGTGCTAGAGCAAATAATGTAGGCTGGAGAATTGATTATTTTTTGGTGAGCAACAGCTATTTACCGCATGTGAAAGATTCTTTTATTTTACATCAGGTGATGGGCAGCGATCATTGTCCGGTAGGAATTGATATATCAGAGTGAGCGTGAGAGTGAGACAAACTCACTTTATTTTCTCTGCGATTTTATCAGCACATTTTTGTCCGTCGATAGCTGCCGACATTATTCCTCCAGCATATCCAGCGCCTTCGGCACATGGATACAAACCTTTGATTTCGGTGTGTTCCAATGTTTCTTTATCGCGCGGTATGCGAACTGGCGAAGATGTTCTCGATTCAACAGCATGCAAAACCGCATCATTACTTAAATAGCCGCGCATCTTGCCACCAAAGGCTTTCAATCCTTCTTGCAATGATTTCCAAACAGCGACAGGCAATACTTCTCTCATGTCAACGGAAGTAATTCCTGGCTGATATGAAGTGACTGGCAATTGTGATGACACTCTATTTTGAATAAAATCTACCATTCTTTGTGCTGGTGCGGCTTGTGTTTTACCACCCATTAAAAAGGCTTTTTCTTCTACCGATTGCTGATAATGCATTCCGGCCAATTCACCATGTTGTTTAAAATCGAAATCACTTTTTTCTAATGCCACTACAATTCCCGAATTGGCGTACGGATTATTTCTTTTTGAAGGCGACCAACCGTTGGTTACTACTTGATTTTGGGCGGTGGCGCAAGGGGCGATAATTCCACCCGGACACATACAAAAAGAATACACAGGTTTAATATTGGTTTGATGCACCAAACTGTATGAAGCCGCTGGAAGAATATCTCCTCTATTATCACAACTGTACTGCACGCTATCAATCAAGCTTTGCGGATGTTCAATTCTGATTCCTAACGCGAAAGGTTTTGCTTCAATAGCAATATTTTTTTTGTGCAACAATTCAAAAATATCGCGAGCCGAATGGCCAGTAGCTAAAATCAGATTGGAGATTGGGAGAGTGAGTGAACTGTTTATGACCACAGCCTTTACCTCTTTGTTTTCAATAATAATATCTGTGAGCTTAGAATCGAACAACACCTCTCCCCCACACGAAATAATATATTCGCGAATGGCTTGTATGATTTTGGGTAATTTGTTGGTTCCAATGTGCGGATGCGCATCTACCAAAATATCTTCCGATGCACCAAAGCGCACTAAGGTTTCTAGCACTTCGTTTACATCGCCCCTTTTGTTGGAACGCGTGTACAACTTTCCATCAGAAAAAGTTCCTGCACCTCCTTCACCGAAACAATAATTCGATTCGGGATTTACAATATGTTTTTGATTGATTACAGCTAAGTCTCGTCGGCGCTCGCGAACCGCTTTTCCACGTTCAATAACGATGGGTTTAATATTGTTTTTGATGAGTTGAAGAGCCGCAAACAATCCAGCCGGACCAGCACCTACCACCACTGCCTCTCTGTTAGATGAAATCTTTTTTGTTGCAGGTAATTCAAACAAATGCTCGGGCATTTGTTCATCAATAAAAACCTCAATACGCAGCTGATACACTACATTTCTTTTGCGTGCATCTATCGACCTTTTTAAAACTCTAACCTGAATGGTAGAATCGAACTTAATATTCAATTCATTTCTTGCTATTTCAACATGATATTGGGTATCATTTACTTCCTCTGGGGCAACGCGTATGTCGATAATTTGAACCAAAATCTAACCTTCAAAAGTTATGGCCACCACAAACGAACGCGCCTTTACCTGATCTATCAATGTGGTGTATGCTGTGCCATCTTGAATAAGAAGATTGTTGAGTCCGTAATTAAAAATAATTTGTGGCGAAAATTTAAAATATTCCAAATATAAATCTACACCAAAACCAACGTGAGCAGATAGCTCCCAAGGGTTCAACCGAACAACCTTGGTGTTTTTAGCATCTACTTTTTTCAAAGAAGCCATGTCGAAAGCAGGTTTAAATCCACCTAAAAAATAAAACCTGCCGTTGTTTACTCTTTCCGATTTGTATTTTAATGAGATAGGAAAATCGAGATAAGTAGATTCCACCACTCTTTTTTGACTTTCTAACACATTGTTTTTTGTTTTGGCAGAATACTCGAAATCGCGCTGACCGAAAACCAAAGCCGGTACAAATCTTAAATCGAAACCATCACCCAAATGCACATCTGTAACGATACCTAAATTAAAGCCAAATTTACCGCGAACCAAGGCACTGTAAATAGTATCACTTTGCAACAAACTCGATTTATACTTCACATCAACACCCAAATTATTTACACCCAAATAAAAACCAAAATGCATCACTTTAGTATTCTCAAAGCCGGGTAAATTTTTAATGCGTTGTTTCTGACTAAACATCAAATTCGAGCCCAACATCATTATTAAAACAATATATGCAAAATGCTTTTTCAATTATTTTTTAGCGTGATAAATGGTAGCAATACCAAACGACACTTTATGAATTTTTATTTCCTTGAACCCTACTTCCCTCATAATAGCGGCGAAGTTTTCTCCATCTGGAAAAGCCTGCACAGATGCGGGAAGATAAGTATAAGCGGCAGTATCCTTAGAAACCATTCTACCAATCAAAGGCAAAATTCTTTTGAAATAGAAGTTATACAATTGCTTGATAGGAAAAGTTGTTGGTTTTGAAAACTCAAGCACAGCCACCTGCCCCTCTGCTTTTAGCACACGATTCATCTCGGCCAAACCTTGCTTTAAGTTTTCGAAATTTCTAACACCAAAAGCTACCGTGATAGCATCAAAGGTATTTTCTTCAAATGGAATATTTTCACTGTCGGCAACGCGTAATTCTATTTTATCTTCTAACTTTTTATTTTTCACTTTCTCTATCCCCACATCAACCATCCCCTTCGATATATCAATACCAATAACTTTATCGGGATTCAATTTCAAACATTCGATAGCGAAATCACCAGTGCCTGTAGCGATATCCAACAACAATTTCGGACTTCCAGCTTTCAACATTCTCACCGCTTTCTTTCTCCACAACACATCAATTCCCATAGATAATACGTGGTTCAACATATCGTACTTAGGGGCGATATTGTTAAACATAGTAGCCACTTGCTCTTTTTTAGAGCCTGTTTCGCTGTATGGTTTTACGGTTGATTCAGACATGCGGTAAAAATAATACTAAAGCTTGAACTATGAACTTTTAAAAACAAA